>Ga0062381_10000190_pt1 | contig 15968 bp, 12 predicted proteins | sample DOMMetBare1Fresh_2_FD_59506 | JGI IMG/M metagenome (GOLD analysis project Ga0062381, IMG submission 59506) | Wetland sediment microbial communities from St. Louis River estuary, USA, under dissolved organic matter induced mercury methylation -... | ecosystem: Environmental > Aquatic >... | reverse complement strand
CCTTCGAACAATGAAGATTCATTTGCTTTCGATAAGGCAATGGTGATGGATATATATGAAAATGAACTTCGAACCAGCAGAGAACGTGAAAGAATCAGAAAGAAATCTCTCATAGGACCTCACGCTGATAAGGTTTCGTTTTTGATCGATGGACATAATGCTATGCATTATGCAAGCCAAGGGCAGCAGAGGACTATAGTTCTCGCATTCAAGCTTGCTGAATCCGCGGTAATACAATCAACACTTCATCAGAAGCCTATCCTTCTCCTGGATGATGTTATGAGCGAACTAGATGAGCATCGACGCGGTTATTTCCTTGATTTTATCAGCGGTGATTTACAGACTTTCATTACAACTACGAATATGGAATACTTTACCGAGGATATGATAAAAAAGGCCGATGTCTATCAGCTGCCTCTCGTTTGAGAATTCAGGTATTGTGAAAAGCCTTTCAGACAACATTACCGATTCCCTTTATTCCGTCTCCCAGATTGATGCAGGGGAGATAAAGAAAGCGCAGCGCATTGCAAAAGTGCGTAATATCTGGCGTGATTTAGTTGAGGATGCATTTCTCGAACATACCAATGCGGTATATATCTTCAAAGAAGATGAGCGAATTCAAATGCATGTTTATATGGATGAAAGCATATATGCGGCAGAATTGAACAACCGCCGCGAACTCATCAAGTTGAATTGTCGTGAACGATTTGGCGAAGCAATAGATGATTTTCATATTCATATATCACGCGGTAAGAAAAAAATGGATCATCCGTTTATTGAAAATAAAAAAACCGAATCGGATAAAAACGGTCCAGTTGCTCTTTCTTCTGAGGAAATGGAGCGCGTCAAGGCTTCTTGTTCTCAAATCGATGATGATGATCTTCGCCGTCACTTTGAAAAAGCTATGATTACTGATTTAGAGTGGAAAAAAGGCAATAAACACTAAAATTGTTATTTTATTCTTCAAACTCCTCTTAGAATTGCTCTCAATACTCTTAAACGTTTTAAAAAGGCGTTTCGTCTAGCGTCTATTTTGTTTTATACAATATATGATAAAATATGGCAGTTGGTCTAAAAGATTTCGCAGATACAGAACGAAATTCAAAAGGAGCAGAGCGTGGCTGAATCAAAACCGACTCACTATAACGGCAACGACATCCAAGTTCTTGAAGGTTTAGAGCCCGTACGAAAACGACCTGGTATGTATATCGGATCGACAAGTGCGCGCGGCCTGCATCATCTTGTCTACGAGGTTGTCGATAACTCTGTCGACGAAGCTCTCGCCGGATATTGCGATAAAATCGAAGTTTGGATTCATCAAGACGAATCCATTACCGTTAAAGACAATGGTCGAGGAATTCCTGTCGACAAACATCCCAAAGAGCATATTCCTACTGTAGAAGTCGTTCTGACTATTCTGCATGCCGGCGGTAAATTCGGTGGTGAAGGATATAAGGTATCCGGCGGCCTGCACGGTGTTGGTGTTTCTGTGGTCAATGCTCTTTCGACGCGTATGGAAGTGCAGGTATCCCGTGATGGGAAAAAATATGAAATTGCGTTCGAGCGCGGCAAAACGATTGAGAAACTTAAAGAGATAGGGACCTCAAAAGAAAACGGGACGATGACTACGTTCTGGCCTGATCCCGAGATCTTTACCGAAACGACTATCTATGATTACACGACGCTTGCCAACCGCTTTCGCGAGATGGCTTTTCTTAATAAGGGATTGAAGATAATTCTTCATGATGAACGCGTTGTCGATGATGAAGGGCAGATTAAAAAAGAAATATTTCAATATTCCGATGGTATTAAGGACTTTGTGAAGTTCTTAACAACCGGTAAAGAGATATTGAATACCAAACCCATTTATTTCGAGGCTGAAAATCCTGACGGTACAGTAGAGATAGCAATGCAGTGGACATCTTCGTATTCTACGAACTCGGTGTTGGCATTCGCCAATAATATCAATACCATCGAAGGTGGTACTCACCTCGACGGTTTCAAGCAAGCTGTTACCCGCACCATCAATGATTATGCGCGTGAAAAAGGTATTCTGAAGGACAAGGATAGTAACCTGACGGGTGATGATTGCCGTGAGGGTCTTGCTGCCATCATATCCGTGAAACTTCACGATCCCCAGTTCGAGGGGCAGACGAAAACAAAACTTGGCAATTCTGAAATGAGACAGTTGGTTTCAGGTGCAGTCAGCCAAGGTCTGGGGGAATATCTCGAAGAGAACCCAACGCCGGCAAAACGTATTATCAATAAGGCCTCCCAAGCTTTGAAAGCGCGTGAAGCTGCACGTAAAGCACGAGAGATGACACGCCGTAAAGGTGTTCTGGAATCTTTTGCCCTTCCAGGCAAACTTGCCGATTGCAGTAATAAAGATGCTTCCAAATCAGAAATGTTCATCGTGGAGGGTGATTCCGCAGGTGGCTCGGCAAAGCAGGCCCGCGATAGGAAATCTCAGGCTATTTTGCCACTGCGCGGCAAAATTCTCAATGTTGAACGGGCTGGTTTGCATCGTGCTCTTTCCTCTGACACCATCAGTTCACTGATTACAGCAATCGGTACGAATATCGCTGAAGATTTTGATGTCGAGAAAGCTCGCTATCATCGCATCATCATCATGACCGATGCCGATGTTGACGGTGCCCATATTCAGATTCTGCTTCTCACATTCTTCTACCGGTATATGCCCGAACTAATCAACCGAGGATATATCTATATAGCCCAGCCTCCTCTGTACGGTATTAAAGAGGGTCGTAAGAAGATCAAATACCTGTACAACGATGATGCGCTGACTGAAGAGATGAAAAAATATCCTCAAGAGAAGAAGCCCGATGTGCAACGATATAAAGGCTTGGGGGAAATGGATCCTGAGCAGTTATGGGAAACTACGATGGAACCTTCAACGCGCATCATGCTCCAGGTAAATATAGAAGACGCCGCCGATGCTGAGCGCGCAGTAAGCGAACTCATGGGTGATCAGGTGGAACCGCGCAAGGAATATATCCAAAAGCATGCAAAAGACGTTCGTTTCTTGGATATCTGATTTTTCAATCTCGGATCATGTGTATGATTCGCTTCAATTGATAGGAGCTGACCAGTGGCCGACGATACTAAAGACACTGTTGAGAACAATGACTCGGAACAACCTGAAAACGACGAAGAGCTCGATTCGGTAGAGGAGGGGACTCCATCTTCCGAAGAAGATCAGGATGAATCTGGCGACGCAGAGGCTGCCGAGGTTCTTCCTGCAGATCTTGGACGTCAGATGAAATCTTCGTTCTTGGAATACTCCATGAGCGTTATCGTCGCACGTGCGCTACCCGATGTGCGAGATGGTTTGAAACCTGTACATCGTCGCATTCTCTACGCAATGAATGAAAGCGGTATTACTCCCAGCCGACCCCATGCTAAATCAGCTCGTACCGTCGGCGATGTTATCGGCAAGTACCATCCTCATGGAGATACTGCCGTATATGACACTATGGTACGTTTGGCTCAGCCTTTCAGCATGCGCGTCCCTCTCGTTGACGGGCATGGAAACTTCGGTTCGATCGACGGCGACTCCGCTGCAGCTATGCGCTATACGGAATCACGCCTTGGTAAACCTGCTATGGAATTGCTGCGTGACCTGGATAAGGAAACGGTTGATTGGCAACCCAACTACGACGAGAGCTTGAAAGAACCTAAAGTTCTTCCTGCGCGTTTTCCCAACCTGCTCGTTAACGGCAGCCAGGGTATCGCTGTTGGTATGGCGACGAATATTCCTCCTCATAACATGGGCGAATCTATCGATGCTGCGTGTTTGATGCTGGATAATCCCGACGTAACGACTGAAGAGTTGATGAAGGTTCTCCCCGGACCTGATTTCCCAACCGGTGGCACCATCATGGGCCGCCAGGGACTTATCGATGCATATGAAACGGGACGCGGGTCCATTACCGTGCGCGCAAAATGCGAGATAACGCAAAAAAAGAACGGGCGATCGGTCATCATCGTAAAGGAAATCCCTTATATGGTGAACCGTACTCGGCTTCTTGAAAAAATGGGCGAGCTCATCCGCGATAAGAAGCTTCCAGAAATATCGAATGTCCATGATGGTGCCGACCGTCATGGTATTGATATCCTCATCGAATTGAAGCAGAACGCTATTCCCCAGGTCGTTTTGAATAAGCTGTATAAACATACCCAGTTGCAGACCGGATTCGGCATCAATATGCTCGCTTTGGTCGAACAGGTTCCCCATACTCTTTCCCTGAAAGAGATCCTCTTCTATTACATCAAGCATCAAGAAGAGGTTATTACTAGAAGAACGCAATACGACCTGCAAAAAGCAGAAGAACGGGCACATATCGTCCGTGGTCTGTTGGTTGCCCTGGACAACATCGATGAAGTTATCCATATCATCCGTTCTTCGAAGACAGATTCGGAAGCCCGAACCCGGTTGATGGAACGTTTCGGTTTGGATGAGACCCAGAGCAATGCCATCCTTGAAATGCGCTTGCGTCGTCTGACCGGTCTGGAATACAACAAACTGGTTGAAGAATTGAAAGAACTTGAAGAGCGTATCGATTACTATAAAAAAGTTCTCCAAGATGAGGATCTGGTCAAGCAGATTATCAAAGAAGAGCTCCAGGAAATTAAAAAGAAATTCAACACCCCTCGCAGGACCCTTATATGCACATCTGCGGCGAAAGATATCGAAGTTGAAGATCTGATCGCTGAAGAGGATATGGTGGTAACCGTTACAAAGGCGGGATATGTGAAGCGCCTGCCACTGGCTACGTATCGCCAGCAGAAACGCGGCGGTAAGGGTATGCAAGGTGTGAACCTGAAAGATAATGATTTCGTCGAGCACTTGTTTATCGCGTCGACCCATGCCTATATGCTGTTCTTCAGCACGCATGGCAAGGTCTATCGTTTGAAGGTATACGAGCTTCCTGAAGCGAGCCGCCATGCGCGCGGTACCGCTATCGTCAATCTGCTGCCGCTTGAAAAAGGCGAGACGGTATCTGCGGTCATAGCGACCAAGGATTTTCCCAAAGAGGAATTCCTCTTGTTCGCTACTGCTCAGGGTATGGTGAAGAAGACATCGATGAGTTTGTACGACCGTACGCGCCGAGACGGTTTGATCGCCATCAATATGAAAGAAGGTGACCAGTTGATTTCCGTGAAGCGTGTTGCTGCCGGCGAGCGCGTAGTCATGGTTTCAAGTGCCGGAAAGGCAATCGTCTGGGAAGAAGCCGAAGCCCGGGCGATGGGTCGCGATACCATGGGTGTGCGCGGTATGACTCTTTCCGATGACGGTCGTGTGTTGGATATGTCCATAGCAAAGCCGGATGCCGACCTCTTCGTCATTACGGAGAAGGGCTATGGCAAGAGAACCCCTATGGCTGAATATCCGTGCCACCATCGCGGTAGCCAAGGTGTGTTCACTATTACGATGACCGACAAGAAGGGCCGCCTGGCAGCGATGAGAATCGTCGGAGAAGACGATCAACTGATCATCATATCGGAAGAAGGCGTGGTCGTCCGCACTCCGGTGAAGGGCATTTCCGAATTGGGACGTTCGACGCAGGGCGTGCGTGTTATGAATGTTGCCAAGAAAGATAAGGTAACTGCCGTAGGCATTGCCGACGATAACAATCATCTTCGCCGTAAACGAGTAGGAAGCAAGAGCGAGGATGTTGAAATCGATCTCGAGGATGATGACGGCTCTTCAGAAGATAATCAGATGACTATCGAAGAATAACCAGCGGGAATCTTCAATTTTCAAAGGAGCCGCTCGCATATGCGAGCGGCTCCTTTGTTCTTACAGTGAAACCGTATTGAAAATTTACGCCGCTAGCTCAATCTTGAAAATCGTCAGGAGAGATATTCTGGATAAACGAACGGAACTCAGCCAGTTCGATCTCATCGTTTTTATCGTGTTTGAAAATATAGGGAAACGACGCTTTTGAAAGCACTTCCTCTTCAATGAAGATCGGAGCATCTTCCCGTACAGCCAATGCGATGGCATCGCTTGGGCGAGCATCGAGCAGGATAGTTCGGGTTTCCTGGTGAAGGGCAAGTTGGGCAAAGAATGTCTGCCCTTCGACTTTGAGGATGTCCACGTGGTCGACTGTTGTATCGAGATTAGTCAGTGCATCTATGAAAAGGTCGTGTGTCATAGGACGGGCAAAGCGGTTGCCTTCCAAGGCCATTCCCAACTGGGTTGCTTCCGCTATGCCCATCCAAATAGGTATAATGCGGCAATTGCGATGATGCTCGTAATCTTCCTTTGGACATAATACGAGGATGGAAGGGCTGGGTGCGGCAGCGACGACCAGTGTTTGTATGCAAACCCGAATCATGATAGCTCCCTTCAAATCATATACTATAATAATCGTAATTTCTTTATTCCCGCTGTTAAATGCCCTATATATGTGGTGGGTTTACGGGAAATAGAGAATGAATCGTGATTTTTCTTCATACTAGCAGAAACTGCTTGCGTCGAAGACGGTAAGGCGTTAAAGTAGCGAAGCGCGTTTTTTCGGGCCCATAGCTCAGTTGGTTAGAGCGCACGCCTGATAAGCGTGAGGTCAGTGGTTCAAATCCACTTGGGCCCACCATTTTTTGAGAATAAACGCTCCACCGTGAGCCGAGTTTGCCGGTGGAGCGTTTATTAACAGAACGATTAAATGCGCAGGGAAACATCCCGGGTCCGAATGTTTGGGCTTACAACCATGTGGGGCATTAGCTCAGCTGGGAGAGCGCGGGCTTTGCAAGCCTGAGGTCAGGGGTTCGATCCCCCTATGCTCCACCATGAATCTCCAAGCGAACCCCAGGGGGTTCGCTTTTGTTTTTCATCATCGGGGTACGTGGAAAAATATCGCATCATGCAAGCGCCGGCAAGGAGTAGGATGTGAATAGGAACGAAGCGCTGCGTATCTTGGGGCTTGATGATGAAGCTTCTATTGAAGACGTGAAAATCGCCTACAAGGAAACCGTGCAGATTCTTCATCCCGATCGTTTTGCTTCTAATAAAAAACTCCAGAATCGAGCGACGGAGCAATTTAAGAACCTGCAGGAAGCCTACGAGTTCCTTATGAAAAATGCAGGTAAGGCCAATGGGAAGAAAGACGGATTTTCATATCGTTCCGGCTCCCATGGCCAATCCGACATGCTCGAAGCTCGGTTGGCTGGTATTTCGGCAGCGCGCGTACAGCTTGTCGCCCAACGCGATGCTTTTTCCGATTCACGCCGCAATGGGTTGCTTATGACCGTTGGCGGTGCGATAGTGGGTTTCTTGCTACGACGGATTCCTGCAATCGCCGCTATTGCCAGCGCGTGTGCGGTATGGGGGATAGTCGATGCAATCTCCGCGACGAACAACATCAGGAGTCTTGATGATCGTTTGAGCGAGTTGAATAAGGAAAAGATGAAAATATTGGCAGAATTAGAAGATTTGGATTAATGCATGAAACAGGAACATCTGCGCAACGTAGCTATTATTGCTCACGTCGATCACGGTAAAACAACGTTGGTCGACCGCCTGCTGTACACCAGCGGCGTCTTCCGCGAAAACCAGCAGGTTGAAGAGCGCGTGCTCGATAGCAACGATCAAGAGCGCGAACGCGGAATCACTATTCTTTCGAAAAATATTTCCATCACCTATAAAGGTGTCAAGATCAACGTCATCGATACTCCCGGGCATGCCGATTTTGGCGGCGAGGTCGAACGTGTCTTGAATATGGCCGACGGTGCCCTATTGATTGTCGATGCGTTCGAAGGCCCTATGCCCCAAACGCGCTTCGTATTGCGTCATGCGCTCGATCTGGGCTTGCGTATCGTTGTGGTCATCAATAAAATCGACCGCCCCGGTGCACGTCCTGCCGAAGTCCTCGATGAGGTATTCGATCTGATGGTTGAGCTCGAAGCGACTGACGAGCAGCTTGATTTCCCCGTTGTCTATGCAAGCGCCGTGAACGGGTACGCCCGCTATGAAGCTGAAGACGACAACGACGATATGGTGCCGTTGCTTGAAACTGTACTGAAAGAGGTTCCGGCTCCTGACTGCGAACCGAATGGTCCGGTCGCCCTGCAGGTGTGTACAGTCGATCATTCCAGCTTCGTCGGTCGCATCGGCGTCGGCCGTCTGTTTAGCGGCACTATGCGTAAAGGCGAGCAGGTGCTGGTTATCAAAAATGACGGCACGCGTTACAACACTGCTATCAAGCAGGTATTTACTTTCGAAGAGCTGGGCAAGAAAGAGCAGGAAGCGGTGAATGCCGGCGACATCATCGCCGTTGTAGGTGTCGAAGATGCTGATATCGGAGATATGATAACTAGCCGCGAGCACCCTGTCGAACTCGACCCTATAAAGATCGACGAGCCTACTATGGCGGTTGTCTTCCAAGCATCCGATAGTCCGCTCGTCGGCAAAGAGGGCGACATCGTCGGAGCACGTCAGCTGAAAGAGCGTCTTGAGCATGAAGCCGAAAGCAACGTGGCTATGCGGATCGGCGAACTTGAGGATAAGTCTGGTATGGAAGTAGCCGGTCGCGGTGTTCTCCAGCTATCTGTGCTTATCGAAACGATGCGCCGCGAAGGTTTCGAACTTCAGGTCGGGCGTCCCCGCGTCATCATGAAGAAGGACGAGCATGGCAACAAAATGGAGCCCATGGAAGAAGCTACGGTCGAAGTGCCAAGCGAATATGCCGGTAAGGCGATCGAGGTATTCGGCAGTGCCGGCGGCGAAATGACCGACATGTATGCTAAGGGCGACCAGACTCATTTGGTTTTCAAAATCCCCAGCCGCGGTACCATGGGTCTGCGTACCAAGATACTGAACGCCACACGTGGTGAAGCTATCATGTTCCACCGCTTCAGCGAGTACGGTCCATACCGCGGTGAATTCACCGGGCGCAAAAACGGTTCTATGATCTGCATGTCGACCGAAAAAAGTGTTGCTTACTCACTCGATTCACTTCAGCAACGCGGTACGCTGTTCGTCGGTCCGGGCCAAGATTGCTACGAAGGCATGATCGTGGGTCAGTCCGCGAAAGAGGGCGACATGGTCGTGAACGTGTCGAAGAGCAAATCGTTGGGCAACCAACGCTCCTCTGGTGCTGACAAGGCTATCTCTCTCACGCCTCCGGTAACGTTTACGCTGGAAGAGGCTTTGGAATATATCGAGGATGACGAGCTGGTCGAAGTTACTCCGAAAAACATTCGCCTGCGTAAGAGGATCCTCGACACTACGGCACGTAAGAAGTCCAATAAAAAGTAGTCCCATATAATCGGGAATAGCGGAAAATGCCCCATCGAACATATTTGTTCGATGGGGCATCGTTGTATGCAAGAGACTGTTGCGAGTTTTGTTCGAGTCACACGAAGAATAGTGATTTTCACACCAATCACCTGTTTGCCTCTTCACTTTTCAACTGCCACGCGCATAATGAGGGATGCAATCGCATGTGGTTTTGATACCGCACAAGAAGAAGGGATGCGCATTATGTGCACGAACGGAGTCAATACAGGACAGTTCAAGATGATGCTTGAGCAGATGGACGATCAGATTGCTCTCAATCGTCGATGGACCCATAAGCTTTATCACGCGGCCGACAATGCGAACTTCGATGAAACAGCTAAGACACTGCAGGAAGTACAGAGGCTCCTCGACGATGCCCGCGCTCTGCTTACGGATGCTCAGGATGCCGTTGACAAGGATGCTGAAAGCGGATCCGGTGTGACCGTCAATCTGGTGTAGTCCGACTTTTAGCCAAATACCCAGCGACGCTTTACTGTGCCGCCGTAAAGAAAGGGCTAGTGCAGATGGCCAATGAGCTCATGCGTTTTTCGGTCGCGATGCCGGAAGATCTGCTAATCGAATTCGATCAGCTGGTGGCACAGCGCGGTTTGGCAAAGAACCGCAGCGAAGTCGTCCGCGATCTCGTCCGCGATGCTCTTGTCGAAAACGAGTGTTCTACACCTGGCAAAGAGGTCGTGGGAACTTTGACAATCGTCTTCAACCATCATGCAAACGATCTGCAGGAAAAGCTTGATACGATACAGCACGAGTACTTCGAAAACATCATCTCATCGATGCATGTGCATCTTGACCCGCACAATTGCCTTGAAGTTATCGTCATGCGCGGCGAAACAGGCCTAATCCAAGGCGTCAGCAACCTTATCCTAGGTACCAAAGGGGTAAAAAACGGCCGTCTGGTTCTTACAAGTACAGGCAAGTGCCTGTAGGATAGCGTGTGCACATGCATCTATGTGCGCGGGCATCAAGCGGCTTTCGTATGCTGGTGATTTGAACGCACTCTCATGAAGGGCATATCAATGGATGAAACAGTCCTGTTAGGACATGGTAGCGGCGGAACGATGATGAAACGCATCATCGACGAGGTTTTTTTCGAAGCATATGGGACTACTGAGCTTCGTCAGGGCAACGATGCGGCTGATCTGCCGTCGCCCGCACCTGGCGAGCGTATCGCCTATTCGACAGACAGCTTCGTTGTAACCCCTCATTTTTTTCCTGGTGGCGATATCGGCCGCCTCGCTGTATGCGGAACCGTGAACGATGTAGCGACGAGCGGTGCCATTCCAAAATATCTGAGTTGCGGGTTCATCCTTGAAGAGGGTTTTCCTATGGATGATGTGCGCCGTATCTGTGCATCGATGGCTCAGGCCGCCCGCGAAGCCGGCGTTCATATCGTAACCGGCGACACCAAGGTTGTGAACCGCGGGCATGGCGATGGCATCTACATCAATACAAGCGGCATGGGGTTCATTCCTGCTGGTCGCCACCTAGGTGGGGAAACCTGTCAACCAGGTGATCGCATTCTTGTCTCGGGCACGCTGGGTGACCACGGCATCACGATTATGAGTTGTCGCGAGCAGCTGAGCTTCCACGCCGATCTTGAAAGCGATGCTGCTCCGTTGAACCATATGATCGAACGCGTGCTGCAAGCGGCCCCGGATACCCGGTGCTTCAGGGATCCGACGCGCGGCGGGCTTGCTTCGACGTTGAACGAACTTGCAGAGCAATCGTCTGTCGATATGGCGATCAGGGAAGATGCTATTCCTGTAAAGGATGCCGTGCGCGGCGCGTGCGAGATGCTGGGATACGATGTGCTTCAGGTTGCCAACGAAGGGAAAATGGTATGCGTCGTCCCGGCTGATCAAGCCGATGCTGCCTTGGCTGCCTTGCGCTCTGACGAGCACGGCATCGATGCCGCTCTGATAGGGGAAGTCGGTGCTTCCGCCCAAGGACAGCGCAGTCGGGTGACGTTGGAAACATCGTTTGGAAGCTCGCGCGTCCTGGATATGCTGGTAGGAGAGCAGCTTCCGCGTATCTGCTAATGACCTCGTCAGTTCCTTCAATTTTTAATTGAAATATGCGCCTATGGGGGTATATTGAGAAGATTTTTTGAATGCTTACTCCGAAATTACGCCGACAGCTGTTTTTTCGCAAAATTATTCTTGCAATCGGATTATGTCATGGTATCTTGCGCACTGTATAGAAAGCATTCCTCGATCGCGGGGTCTGTATAGTTCGAACGAGAAGGAGTTGTCATGTCTCATCCGATTATCGATACCGACGAATGCGTCGGCTGCGGAATTTGCGTCGATGCCTGCCCGCAAGAGGTTCTGGAAGTAGCCGGCGGTGTCGTTGAGGTTACGAATGAAGAGGCGTGCATCGCATGCGGGGATTGCCTTGAAGAGTGCCCCATGGGTGCTATCACGGAGATCATCGAAGATTAACCGTGCTTTATTCATACACGGGGCCAACTGCTTGTTCGCCCCGTACAAACGAGAAGAGCTCCCGCTGAATTCGGGGGCTCTTCTCGTTTACGAAAGAGTTACAGATCAGTATCGAGGGAAACCAGTCGGTGTCCTCCCTCGCCTTATTCTGCCGGTATTTCCCCAGCTCAAAAAGAAATAGATTACCTAAAATCAAACAACTGAGGAAACTTGACAATGGTGCACTTAGATTATATATTCACATCATTACGAGAAGGCTTTTGGACAGAAGCCTTCGATGCTAAGTGCAACAGGCAACTGAAAGGATAGATATCATGGGAAAGATCATCGGCATCGATTTGGGCACCACCAATTCCGCCATGGCGGTTATGGAGGGTTCCGAGCCCGAGATTCTGGTGAACGCTGAAGGCGATCGCACCACCCCTTCGGTGGTCGGCTTCCGTAAAGACGGCGAGCGTGTTGTCGGCAAAGCTGCCAAGAACCAAGCGGTCACCAATCCTGAGAACACGGTAGCTTCCGTGAAGCGTTTCATCGGCCGCTCCTTCGGCGAGACTTCCGACGAGCAGAAAACAGTTTCTTACAAGGTCAAGAACGGCAAAGATGGTCGTGCAGTCGTGGATATCGAGGGCAAGGATTATATGCCCGAAGAAATATCCGCCATGGTTCTTCAGAAATTGAAGAGCGATGCTGAAAAACAGGTAGGAAGCCCCATTACCCAGGCTGTCATCACAGTGCCTGCCTACTTCAACGATGCACAGCGCCAGGCAACCAAGGATGCGGGCAAGATTGCCGGTTTGGAAGTCATGCGCATCATCAACGAGCCTACTGCTGCTGCTTTGGCTTACGGTCTGGACAAGACCAACAAGGACGAGAAGGTTCTGGTCTTCGACTTGGGCGGCGGTACTTTCGACGTATCCGTCCTAGAACTGGGCGACGGAGTGTTCGAGGTGTGCTCTACTGCGGGCGACAACCATTTGGGCGGCGATGACTGGGATCAGCGCATCATTGACTGGATGGCTGATAAGTTCAAGGCTGAAAACGGTATAGATCTGCGTGCCGACAAGATGGCTCTGCAGCGTTTGAGGGAAGCTGCTGAAAAGGCGAAGATGGAACTTTCCAGCACCAGCCAGGCCAATATCAACCTGCCGTTCATTACCGCGGATGCTAGCGGCCCGAAGCACCTTGACTACTCGCTTTCCCGCGCTGAATTCGAAAAGATTACCCGCGATCTGTTAGATCGTTGCAAGAAACCCGTCGAGCAGGCACTGCGCGATGCCGGTCTTTCAACGGGCGATGTGAACGAGGTTTTGCTTGTCGGCGGTTCGTCCCGTATGCCTGCCGTTCAGGAACTGGTGAAGAAGATTACCGGCAAGGATCCCAACATGTCTGTCAATCCTGACGAAGTAGTCGCCATGGGCGCTGCTGTTCAGGGCGGCGTGCTGGCAGGCGATGTCGAAGGCATCTTGCTGCTGGATGTGACGCCTCTTTCTCTCGGTGTCGAGACTATGGGTGGCGTGATGACCAAGATGATCGATCGCAATACCACGATCCCTACGCGCAAGACTGAAATCTATTCGACAGCTGCCGACAATCAGACATCTGTCGAGATCCACGTTCTGCAAGGCGAGCGTGAAATGGCGGGCGACAATAAGACGTTGGGCAAATTCCAGCTGGCTGGCATTCCAGCTGCTCGACGCGGCGTGCCGCAGATCGAAGTAACCTTCGACATCGATGCTAACGGTATTGTCAACGTATCGGCGAAGGATATGGGATCGGGCAAGGTTCAGCAGATTACCATTTCCGGGTCGACTGCATTGTCCGACAACGAAGTCGATCGCATGGTGAAGGATGCCGAGGCCCATGCTGAAGAAGACAAGCAGCGTAAAGAAGAAGTAGAGGTGCGCAACACGTGCGACTCTCTGGTCAATGCAACCGAGCAAACGTTGTCCGAACTGGGCGAAAAGGTTCCCGCTGATTCGAAGACGGCTGCTGAAGAGGCTCTGAAAGAAGCGAAGGATGCCTTGGCGGGGTCGGACTTGGAAGCTATCAAGGCTGCGACGGAAAAGTTGCAGCAGGTCAGTTATAAGCTTGCCGAAGTTGTGTACGGCCAGAACGGTGAAGCCGCCGGGGCGGCTGCGGGTGCGGCCGGTGCTGGTGCCGCTGCTAGCAATGACAAAGACGACACTATCGAAGCCGATTATGAAGTGGTGGATGACAACGAAGGGAAGTAGTCATGTCTGATACTGGAAAAGACACGCCCTCGAAGGAAGAAACCGCGCGTACCCGTACCGGAGATTCTGTCTCCGGTTTCGGGGATGTCATTTCGTCGATGCACGAACACGGCAAAGCCGATCGCCAAACTGCACGCGACGTGGCAAAGAGCATTGGAGCAGAGATGATGGATAGCGCCAAAGACCTTACCGGCAAAATGGCCGATGCTGCATCGAAGGTTACGAAAGAAGCTGCACAGTATGGCACCAAAGCGGCTTCTGTTGCGGGGAAAAACGCCGAAGCTGCTGCGAAAGCAGCAGGTGATTTTGCTTCTCAAACAGCTGATACGGCAGGCAAAGTTGCCGTCGATACGGCAGAAGCTGCGGCAAAGGTAGCCTCTGCCGCAGCTGAATCCGCGTCTGATGTCGCCGGGAAAGCAGATGCTGCTGCCGATCAGGCCGTTCAGCAGCTTTTGGAAAAAACCAAGAGCGAAGCCGATGAGTGGCAAGATCGTTTTATGCGCCTTCATGCCGAGTGGGACACGTATCGACGTCGCATTACCGAGCAGCGTTCCGAAGAGAAGGCGCGCGCAGCTGAAGGACTGGTGGGCAACTTGCTTCCAGTGCTGGACGATTTTGAACGCAGTATCGACTATGCGGTCAAGAATGGCGAGGGCGATCTTCTGAAGGGCGTGCAGCAGGTGCATACCAAGTTGGTCGATGTCCTTACCAAAAGCGGTGTCGAGATTATCGATCCGAAAGGCCAGCCTTTCGATGCATTGGAAGCGCAGGCTGTTGGCAAGGTCGACAAGACCGATGTTCCTGATGAAACTGTTGACGAGGTATACCAAAAAGGCTACAAGATGGGCAAGAAGGTTGTGCGCCCCGCCATGGTTACGGTGACTACGGGCGGCCCGAAACGCGAGAAGCCAAGCGACGAAGATACGCCCGAGAAGAAGAACAAGTAAAGAAAAAGAGCGAACGGGCGGGCATAGAGGATACGATATCTCGCCCGCCCGTTTGAACATTATGCGGCTGAACAGGAAACCTGAGCCCGAGCTGTATTAAGATAAGACGGAAGGAAGGTGGGGCGTCGTGGTACAGGCAGGAGCAACTCCCGATTACTATAAGACCTTGGGCGTTCCACGGGACGCAAAGGCTGAAGATATCAAAAAGGCCTATCGCAAATTGGCTCGCAAGCATCATCCCGATGCCGGTGGCGATGAGTCAAAATTCAAAGAGATAAATGAAGCCTATGAAGTATTGGGCGACGACAAGAAACGCAAGCTTTACGATCAGTACGGCACCGCGAATGAGAATCAGATTCCTCGAAATTGGGGCAACCCGGCGTCCGGTCAGCCCTTTACCGTCAATATGGGCGGCAACGGTTTCGACAGTTGGGCGGATATTCTAGAAAGCATGCGCAATGGTGAAGGGGCTTTCGGAACCGAATGGGATTTTGGCGATTTCCGTACTGCGGCTTCTCGCCCCCGCAAGGGCCGCGACACTACGGTGACACTGGAAGTATCGTTCGACGAGGCTTTTCGCGGATGCGAAAAGAAAGTGACTGTGCGTATTGCGGGCAAACCGGAACCTGAAACGCTTATAGTGAAAATCCCAGCAGGAGCGGTCGACGGTGGCCGCATGAGGTATCACGGTCGAGGTCTTCCGGGTGAATCAGGCGGCGAAGCGGGCGATCTGCTCATCGTTACTAAAATTGCCCCCCATCCGCTGTATGCTCGTGATGGTGCCGATGTTTCCATGACGCTTCCTGTGTCCATTGCCCGTGCTGCCTTGGGCGCTCGTATCGAGATCGGTACGCCAGATGGCTCGAAAGTGCGGTTGAAAGTTCCGGCAGGAACCCAGGATTCGACCGTTTTGACGTTGCGCGGCAAAGGTGCGCCACGTATCAAGGAATCGGGTACGGGCGATCTGCATGTAAAGATCCACGTAGCAGTGCCGAAGGTCCTGAATGAAAAACAGAAGGAAGCGCTC
>Ga0062381_10000186_pt1 | contig 16183 bp, 16 predicted proteins | sample DOMMetBare1Fresh_2_FD_59506 | JGI IMG/M metagenome (GOLD analysis project Ga0062381, IMG submission 59506) | Wetland sediment microbial communities from St. Louis River estuary, USA, under dissolved organic matter induced mercury methylation -... | ecosystem: Environmental > Aquatic >... | reverse complement strand
TTAGCTTTGCCATTGTAGGTGAGCCTACACAAATGCATCTGGCTGTTGCCGAAAAGGGACTAATGGTTTTAGATTGCATCGCTCATGGTAAGTCGGGACATGCTGCTCGTAACGAAGGGGTTAACGCCATTTTTCGTGCAATTGAAGATATAGAGTGGTTTAACTCTTATAGGTTTCCGAAGGTGTCCGATTACCTTGGTGAGGTAAAGATGAGCGTAACTATGATAAATGCGGGTACTCAGCATAATGTTGTCCCCGATCGTTGTTCGTACGTTGTGGATGTTCGTTTAACCGATAGCTACTCTCTCGAAGAGGTGTTTGAAACCGTAAAACAGCATGTTAAGAGCGATGTTTCTTGTCGCTCTATGCGATTAAGACCCTCTAAGATTGATATTTCCCATCCGATTGTACAGGCTGGAATTGCACTTGGTCGTACAACTTACGGTTCGCCAACAACCTCCGATCAGGCTTTAGTTGATGCTCCTTCGCTTAAGCTGGGGCCTGGAGATAGCGCTCGTTCGCATACTGCCGATGAGTTCGTGCATCTATCTGAGATACATGAAGGGGTAGAGCTATACATTAAAATGCTTAACAAGGTAGTTCTCTAGCAATTTACAATTCAAAGAGCTAATTTTAAAGATGAAACCCACAAAAACTTCTATTGATGTGGGTTGCTTCCAACTGTCATATAATAATTACATACCGATGAAACTTTGGCAGAAAAGCTACGAGGTGGATCAGTCGATAGAAACGTTTACGGTTGGTAACGATCGTGAGCTTGATATGTACCTAGCCAAGTACGATGTGCTTGGTTCGTTGGCGCATACACGAATGCTTAATGCAGTTGGATTGCTAAGCGATGAAGACTTGCTGCAGGTGCAGGAAGGATTAAAGCAAATCCATGCTGAGATAGAGGCTGGAAGCTTTGCAATTGAAGAGGGTGTCGAAGATGTACATTCGCAGGTAGAGCTGCTCCTTACTCGTCGTTTAGGCGAGGTTGGGAAAAAGATACACAGTGGGCGTTCTCGAAACGACCAGGTGTTGGTAGATATAAAGATGTTTTTGCGAAACGAGCTGATGCGTGTTACCTATAGCTACAAAGCTCTTTTCGATCTTCTTATTGAGCTGAGCAATAAGCATAAAGATATACTAATGCCAGGCTATACCCATCTGCAGCTAGCTATGCCATCGTCGTTCGGACTATGGTTTGGTGCCTATGCCGAATCAATTACCGACGATATGGAGCTGCTGCATGCTGCTTACCGTTCGTCCAACAAGAATCCGTTGGGTTCGGCAGCAGGCTATGGTTCTACATTTCCGCTGGATAGGCAGCTAACCACCAACCTGTTGGGTTTTGATACGCTTAACTTTAATGCGGTTTTTGCGCAGATGAGTAGGGGCAAAACCGAGCGCAATGTTGCCTTTGCTATTGCTGCTGTTGCCGGCACACTTTCTAAGCTAGCCTACGATGTGGTGCTGTACATGAATCAAAACTTCGGTTTTATTATGTTCCCCGAAGAGCTGACAACAGGTTCTAGCATTATGCCTCATAAGAAAAATCCAGATGTATTTGAGCTGGTAAGGGGTAAGTGCAACGTGCTGCAATCGCTACCCAATGAGCTCATGCTGCTTACGTCAAATCTTCCTTCGGGCTACCATCGCGATTTGCAGCTTACCAAGGATGTTATATTCCCTGCATTCGAAACCTTGATTAGCTGTATTGACATTACAACCTACATGCTATCGCAGGTTATTGTTGCTGATAATCTTCTAGCCGACGAAAAGTACGATGTGCTGTTTAGCGTTGATGCTGTTAACAACCTAGTTGTTGAAGGTGTACCATTTAGAGATGCCTACAAAAAGGTTGGAGGAGAGATTGCTCAAGGAGTATTCAAGCGTCCCCAGCAGCTTAAATACCAGCATTTAGGTAGCATAGGATGCCTCGCTAACGACGAAATCGAATCGTTGATGGAGCAGAAAATGGGCGAGTTTGGGTTCGACAAAGCCACATCAGCAATAGAAGAGCTCCTAAAGTAGCTGTTCCTACCTTATTTAAAATAAAAAAGCTGTCAAACCGACAGCTTTTTTCTATTCGTTTTAGAAGTAAGCTACTTCTTAGAAGTCTCAGCTTTCTTGTCAGCGCAGCAAGCTTTCTTGTCGCCCTTCTTTTCGCAACAAGCTTTCTTGTCACCTTTTTTCTCGTCGCATTTCTTTTCAGAACAGCACTTCTTTTCAGTTTTGGTAGCCTCTTTTTTAGCAGGTGCTTGTGGTGTTTGAGCAAATACTGCACCTACAATAAATAGCGACATGGTAAGAATAGCAATCTTTTTCATCGTATAAAAATTTTTGTGGTTGAAATTACTTTTAACACGTTAGGAAGTGCAATTTAGAAAAATTACAGATAATTAAAGTGGAGTTTTATGCATTCGATGTAGGTTTAACAAAACATTAGCTAGCAGCTGCCATTTGAACAGAATTTTACTTTTTTTACTTCGCTGAAAATCATAATAAAAGTGCTAACTTACACAGCATATCTGCTATTTGAATTGTATCTATTTAAAATTGATTAGCTATGAATGAGCTCGGGAAAAAGGGCGAAGAGCTGGCTATAAGCCACCTTAGAGGTCAAGGATTTACCATTCTTAAGACGAACTGGCGGTATGGTCACAAAGAAATCGACATTATTGCTCAAAAAGGTAAAACCATCCATTTTGTTGAAGTAAAAGCGCGTAGCAGCCGATTTATTGACGAACCTAAGCAGGCTGTTATTCTTCGTAAGCAGCGCAACATAATAGGTGCAGCCGAGTGGTACATGAGGTTAAACGAAAACGACTGCGAAGGTTGCTTTGATATTGTAAGCATTATTTTTTACAGCAACGATAGGTATGTGCTAGAGCATATCGAAAATGCCTTTGAGCCTACATTTTAAAGGCTTTGGGGCTTGCATTGGGGTAACTTATTTTAGCGCAGAGTGTATTAAAAAGAACAAATTGCTATATTTACCATAGATTAGTTTATACAGAGGGATGAATATTGAAGAGCTACGTGAGTACTGCTTGGCCAAATCTGGCGTAAGCGAATGCCTTCCTTTTGATGAGGTTACCCTTGTTTTTAAGGTTGCCGACAAGATGTTTCTTCTTACAAGTCTTGATGGCGACTTTAGCATCAACCTAAAAAATACGCCCGAAAAAGTTATTGAGCTTCAGGAGCAGCATGCTGCTGTAATTCCTGGCTACCACATGAACAAGAAGTACTGGATAACGGTGCTTGTTGATGGAACCATACCTGATAGGCTGATTTATGGCTGGATTGATGAATCGTACCTCGAAGTTGTAAAAAAACTTCCTAAAAAGAAGCGCGACGAACTCCAGCTCGACATATAGGCGTTGGAAATCATTAAAGAGAGCAACTATGAGAGCAAAACTTTTGGGATTACTACTTTTTGCAGCTCTGCCAGGATGGGCGTTTGCGCAAAGCACGTACTTTGTAACCAAGGTAAAAGGAGCCGTTCTTAGGTCTAACGGCCAACCGCTTTTAGCTGGCGAACAGGTAAAACAGTCGGAACCCCTAACCCTTAAAGATACCTCTTCGGCAGTATTTGTTCTCGACGATCGGGATATACCCTATAAAATAATCGCTTATGGAGGGCAGGCAGATATTACCGATGCAGCCAACTTCTTGGCAACACCTGTTCGTAAAGGGCAAAAGCAAGGTTCATCTAGCACCATCCCCGATAGCAAAATTGCCGACATTGCCTCCTTTTTTAGCAACGTAAGGTTGCTGCTGCTCTTTAACGAAACTCTACTTTGCATTGATACTGAAAGGCTAGCCTTATCTGATGAGCTGATGCTTGTATTTTCGTTTAAAATTAATGGACAGCCCGTTTCGAAAAGAATTGCCTACAGTAATGGTTGCCTTACCATTAGCAAAGAGCGGCTACTCGAAACTCGGCTAGGGACCATCAAAACCGAGCTAGTTGAGGGTGTTAACGCATTTTTGTATAATGCTAAAACCAAGGAGTACAAGCTGCTCGCCACCTTTAGCTTGGCCTTTGAATATCCCGAGATGCTTTCAAAAGAGCTTAGGATTGTAGCAAAACATTTTAAAGATCAAGGCTTAGTTCTAGATGCCATTAAGCGTTCGATGGTAAGCTATATCTCCGACTTTTATGGAACCCCTAAAGCTGCTGATGCTGCAAGAGTTATAGATATGGCAATTAATGCTCAATAAGCCAATCATTTTAGGGTTAAAAGGTGGGAAATTTAAAAATCAACGTTACTTTTGTACTATAAAGCCGATTAGAATTAAGGATAAAACGACTCGACTTGGCACGCTTGTCTATACCGCCAATAGAAAAAATTACCTCTAGTCGGCTTTTTAGCATCCCAACGGCAACCTTCACATACCTGCAAAGCCCCACTCTGGGTTGTTCTCCACACAATTATTTCTATTTTTACGGCACTAGAAAAAAATGCTATGGTTCAGTATATGCTTAGGGAGGTATGCACAAAAGAGCAGGTAAAGGCTTTCCTGCAATTTCCAACCTCCATTTATAGCAACGATAAATTTTGGGTCCAACCGCTCGATAGCGATATCGAAGAGGTATTTGATCGGAGTAAGAATAAGCGTTTCCGTAAGGGAGATGCTATACGTTGGATACTCGAAGATTCTCAGGGAAAAGTAGCTGGACGGATAGCAGCTTTTGTTGATCCAGTAACCTTTAAAGCTGGTGAGCCGCCTGTTGGGGGAGTGGGCTTTTTTGAGTGTATCAACTCGCAGGAGGCTGCAACAATGCTTTTTGATGCTGCAAGGCAGTGGTTAACGTCTCGTGGGATGGAAGGGATGGATGGCCCTATAAATTTTGGAGATAGAGATAGGTGGTGGGGATGCTTGAAGGAGGGTGCTATTGAGCCAACCTACTGTATGAACTATAACCCTTTGTACTATAACGATTTGTTTGAGGGATATGGCTTCCGAAACTACTTCGACCAGCTTACCTATACTCGCTCTATTAGCACAGTAGGAATGGCTGATGCGCTTCTTGAGAGAGGTAACAGGCTGAGGAGCAATCCATCGTACAGGTTTGCTTATGCTGATTTAAGCAGCTTGGATAAGCTTGTGGTAGACTTTAATACGGTTTTTAACAAAGCTTGGGGCAAGTATGTGGGAGCTGGCGATATGACTCTTGCCAACACAAAGGCCTTAATCAAGGCTATGAAACCCATACTCGATCCAAAGCTGCTTTACTTTGCCTATCACAACAACGAGCCCATAGGTTTTTTTCTGATGATACCCGATCTTAATCAGGCTACTCGATCGCTAAATGGACGGTTCGACTGGTGGGGAAAGCTTCGCTTTATCTACAACCTTAAGGTTCGTAAGATGGCTCGACGTGCTGTTGGCATCATTTTTGGGGTAGTACCCGAATTTCAGGGAAAGGGGGTCGATGCAGGTATGATTATGGCTTTTGCAGATGTTGCAACAAGCCGTGGTTTTAAGTATAACGACTTGGAATTTAATTGGGTTGGCGACTTTAACCCTGTGATGATGAGGTTGATGACTCAAATTGGGTGCTCGGTTAGGAAAAGGCATGTTACCTACCGTATGTGGTTCGACCCCGAACGTCCATTTGAACGTTGTCCGAAATTTGGTAAAGCTCGAAAGCCTGATGCGTAACGTTTGAATTCTTTCGCTAAGGTATTGCTGGTGTTGTTGGGATTGTAAAATTGTTTGCTATGAAGAGGATACTGTTAGCATTGTTGTTTTTCCTGGTTAGCTTTGGAGGTTTTGCTCAGCGCGAAATTCTTACCACCTTGTGCTTTTCCGATACGGTAAGGTTTCCGTTTAGTAGTGAGTGGCAGTACCTGTCAACCGATATTTACCTGTTTAATGGCGAGAAGTTTAGCAAGCTTATTAACGAAATTAACTTCGAAAAACCTAAGAAGGGGGTTTGGCGTAAAAAAGGAATAAACGAGGAGGAGCTGGAGTACCTTTTTATTACTGCTCAGCTTAAGGATGTGAAGTTTTTTGGAGATAAAGACATTGCCTATCCTATTTATAACTTTCAGATTAACAAGGACAAGGATAATAAGTACCAAACCTTTGTTAGCGACAAAATTGATAAGATTAGAATAATAGACAACCTGCCACTCTATTCGGCTGCCGATAAGATAGATGCTGATATAAAGGTTCGGGCAATCACCACAAATGAGCGAGATCAAATGGTCTCGTTGGTAGCATCGCAGCTGCAAACCATCTCGAAGATGCCTACACCAACCTCTGCTATTTTTTCGTTGCTTCGAGAGTTTGGTAACTTCCTGGAGGCTAACTCTAGGCGCAAGGAGTACCGCTTTAGCTCTACCATACGCCTTTTCGAACAAAAGAATTTCGATACAAGGCTTCATTCCGTTAAAGTTTATGCGCTTAATACTGCAAATAGCGATTCGCTTGCGATCAATACTGCTGCTCTGAAGTCGTTTATGGACTCTACATCATGCACAGAGGTGGATCGTGATAGGCTTTCGGAGCTTCTTAAGTATGGCCAGTACCCGCTCATCGTTGTTGCCAACTACAAATCGCTTTACAAGATGGAGCAAATCCGTGGCGATGAGGTTAACCAGTCCAATATTGATAAGCGTAAGGTTCGTATCGAAAACGATTATAAATCGGGGTTGATTAATGCAGAAACTTACCGTCAGGAGAGAGATTTTATTGGGTTTCTTACTGTTTTTGCAAACCTAAAAAGTATGATGGAGGTTTACAGTCTTAACTACCGTATGGGCAATCCTGATGCCATTACCAATGGACTGATGAAGGTGCTTCAGGGATATAGGCAGCTGCTAAAGCTATACGATGAGGTTGAGTATAAGTATAGGTCTAACAGCACCTTTCTGACGGTATTTAAATCGGAGTACACCTCAATTCTTGGCTTTGCTAGTCTTTACCTCGAAGATGATCAAAACCTTAAGCAAACAAAGAGCTTGGTTCGAACAATGGTATCGCTAGAAAAGGAGATGAAGCTTACCGATACCTATGTTTGTGAGAACAGCTTGCGCAGCTTACGTTTTGCTGACATATTTAAGCGTGGTAGTCTTGAGCAAACTATCGAGGGACAAATAATTAACAGTCAAACCGCCCAGCTAGAAAAGTATTTGCTCGACAAGAGCTTTGCTGGAGATATCGCCAAGCTAAGGAGTGTTGCCGCTTTACCACAAAACGTATCGGCTCCCGAGAAGCTAAAGGAAAAGGCAAACAATACTGCTTGTGTAATATGCAGAGAGCAGGCTCTGGTTGCGGTTAAAGATTTTTACGATGGATTAAACCAGTACTATAAAGCACAGTCGTTGAGGAAGCGCGATAGCCTTTCGCTAGCTGTAGAGAATAAGCTGTATAGCTACATAGAAAGGATAGAGCTTATAGAACGAAACATTAAAGCTAGCTATCCAGATTCGCTTCCTGCAAGCGTTGCATTTCTTTTTCAAAAGCTACAGGAAGCCAAGCGCGATGTTGGTAATCTCTCTGAGATTTCAAAGATTGCCGTTGCAGAGAAGCCTCTGGATGTGATTAATAGCGTTAACAGTAAAATGGTTGGCTTCCTTAGCTCTATAGATGAAGCGTTGAGCTACATTGTCGAGAAGCGACCTGATTTTACACAGAAGCAGCCATCAGCACCTAAAAAAGAGCTCGTTGTGCCATCGGCTCCGCAACCTGCCGAATCTCCAGCTGCAAAAGTCGATAGCAATGAATCACCAGGTCCTGCTATAGAGGTAAAGGTTGAAGAGAAAAAGGAAGTATCATCGGATAAGAGTAGTACCTTTGTTCAGTAGTAGATTACAACTAGAATCGTATGCAAACAATCAGAGAAATATATAAGGTGGGATATGGCCCTTCGAGTAGCCATACCATAGCTCCAGGACGTGCTGCAACAATTTTTAGCAGCAAGAATCCATCAGCAAAAAAATTTAGTGTAACGCTTTTTGGAAGCCTTGCTGCTACAGGAGTAGGGCACCATACAGATAAGGCTATCCTTAAGGAGCTAATGCCCAAGGAGGTGAAGTTTATTTGGAAACCCGATGTTTTTCTCGAAGAGCATTCGAATGGGATGGAGATTGTTGCTTTCGACAACGAGGATAAGGTATTGGATACCTGGCGAGTATTCAGTGTTGGTGGTGGAGACCTAAAAGATGGGTCGGGACTGCTTTTTGAAAAGGAGGTTTACCCACATAACCAGCTCTCGGAAATTATGGAGTGGTGCCGTAAAGAGGGGAAAACCTTTTGGGAGTACGTAGAAGATTTCGAAGGGCACGGCATATGGGACTACCTAAAAGAGATTTGGGAGGTTATGAAGGATACCGTTAGGAGGGGAATTGATAACGAAGGCGTGCTTCCTGGTCCTATCAAGCTTCAGCGAAAAGCTGCTTCCCAGTTCATTCGTGCCACTAAGTCGTCAGGAACCATGAAAAGCATGGGGCTACTGTTTTCGTTTGCACTGGCTGTGTCGGAAGAGAATGCTGCTGGTGCAAAGGTGGTTACTGGTCCTACTTGCGGCGCTGCGGGTGTGCTTCCAGGTGTTCTTTTTTATCTTAACAGAGACGAAAATCTTTCCGAACAAAAAATACTAAGAGGATTAGCGACTGCTGCTCTTATTGGCAACATTGTAAAGCACAATGCGTCGATTTCTGGTGCGGAAGTTGGCTGTCAGGGTGAGGTTGGTACTGCATGTGCAATGGCTGCAGCCGCAATGGCTCAGATACTTGGGGGGACAATCAACCAAATTGAGTATGCTGCCGAGATGGGTTTTGAGCACAACCTTGGCTTAACCTGTGATCCAGTGATGGGCTATGTGCAAATTCCGTGCATCGAACGAAATGCAATTGCAGCTGGTAAGGCTTACGAGTGTGCTTCGTACGCTCTATTCTCCGATGGTGGCCACAAGATTCCATTCGATCAGGTAGTAAAAACCATGGCCGAAACAGGTAACGACATTCAGGTGGCATACCGCGAGACAGGCATTGGAGGCTTAGCTAAGCGCTGGGAGGAGTTTATTTAGAACAATTAATAATCAGCTTAAATCTTTCTACAATGCGTTTTGCAGTTTATGGAACAGGTGGCGTTGGTGGCTATTTTGGTGGCAAGCTTGCTGCTGCAGGATATGATGTAACGTTTATTGCAAGAGGCGAGCATCTAAGAGCTATTAAAACAGCAGGCTTAGTTGTAAAAAGTATTTATGGCGATTTTACCGTTTTCCCAGCAAAGGTTACCGATAACCCTGCCGAGGTTGGTATTGTTGATGTTGTTTTAGTTTGCCTAAAGGCATGGCAGGTTAAAGAGAATGCCAGCAGTATAGGTAAGCTGGTGGGGCCTTTAACCACCATACTACCTCTGCAAAATGGTGTGCTTGTTACCGATGAGCTACGAGAGGTTTTTGGTAATCAGTCTGTTATGCGTGGGCTTTGCCGAATATTTAGTAAGCTAGATGGTTATGGGGTTGTAAACCACTTTGGTATCGAACCAGCTGTAATCTTCGGAGAGGATAGCAACGAGCGTAGCTCTCGTGCTTTGGCAATACAAGAGGCTTTTGCAAGGGCTGGAGTTAATGCGATAATTCCTAATGATATTGAGGCAGAGGCTTGGAAGAAGTTTCTGTTTATTTGTAGTAGCGGACTTCTCGCTGTTTGTAGGTCAACTTACGGTGCGGTAAGGGAGATTCCAGAGACAAGAATGATGCTCGAAGGGCTGCTTACCGAGGTGTACAATGTTGCTGTGGCAAAGGGGGTAAGGCTTAATCCCGAGATTGTTACTTCTACAATGACGCTAATTGATACGTTCGATCATGGTACTACTTCATCGTTGACTCGCGATGTACTTGAAGGAAGACCTTCAGAGCTCGAGTATCAGAATGGTACGGTGGTAAAGCTTGGTAAAAGTTTAGGAGTTGCTACTCCTATCAACAGCTTTGTTTATAGCTGCATCCTTCCGTCCGAAAATAAGGCCCGCAACCTAGCTAAATAAGTGGTTAGCTAGGCTCTAAATACCAATCAATTAGCTATTTTAGCATCCTGCTAAGGTTTAGCTCCACTTCTAAACTTTGGTAAATTTGATTTATGCTACTGATTACCAATAAAAAAGCACACTTGTCATAACTACTAATAGGGATGAAAAACTACCTTTCTTTGCACCTTAAAGGTGAGCAGCTCTTTCCATACTGGATTTCGACATACCTCTTGGGAATTGTTCTTGCGGTAATTTACTATGTTAGATCGAGGGCTATCCTTGCTGGCGATATGTCTTTCGACACTTCTCTTATGATAGTTCTTACAGCGCTACTGTTGGTTGCTGTTTACTACATCTACTTTTACTACTCAATCCGGTTTACTACCGAATCTATGGAGTATAAGGGTGAGCGATTCGAGGTTTCGTACACAACATCGCAGTTTTTAAGCACCTTTTTGCTGGGGCTGTTTCTTAGCCTTATTACATTCGGCTTGTACATTCCTTGGCTTATACGTAGTATCGTTACGTTTTTTCTAGAAGGTTCGAGCTATCGAGGCGTTAGGTACAGCTTTTTGAGCGACGGTCTTACCTTATTTGGAATTATCACCCTGCTAATTATTGTTCCTATAATAGCTATATCGTTTATAGGCATCATTATTTTTGGACTAGATCATCCCGAGAAAAGTAGCATGCTGGCAAATGTTTACCAGCTCATAATTATCGCTCCCTACTATACGCTCTTGTCTAAGTGGTTGCTAAATGCAAGGTATGGCGAATATCGTATCTCGTTGAAAGTTAGCATCGCTAAAATGGCTGCATTTATATTTGGGCAGATAGTTCTTACCATAATTACGGCAGGTATTTATTTTCCTGTTTACATGCTTAAGATGTACCGCTATGTGCTCAGACATATCGAGTGCGTAAATGGTGAGGGCGAGCAAGTAAGGCTCGATTACGATTTAGATGCTGTACAAGATTGGCTCTTTACTTGGGGTCAGATCCTGCTTACCATAGTTACCTTAGGTGTGTATGTTCCGTGGATGTATGCAAAGGTTACTGCTAGGGTTCTTGGAAAGACTTCGGTTACAGAATAAGATATAGCAGCATAGCTGTCTCCCAAGAAGTACGTATAGGACGTGCGCATTACGGCTAGGTTGAATTACAAGCTGGCCGTATTGGCATTTCGTGATACGCAAAATGTGGATCTTGATAATTTTGGAGAACCTTCATCTTTGGTATGATATAGTTGCTAATTTTACCATCATCCTTAACAAGTAAGCAATGGTTCGAATTCTACTACTAGTTGGTGCAGGTGGGTTTCTGGGTAGCATAGCCAGATATCTTGCAGCACGCTATATCCAGCAAACGTTTCTATCGCCATTTCCTTTGGGGACTTTCTGGGTTAACGTAGTAGGATGTTTTCTTATAGGGCTATTCTACGGGCTATCCGAACGATCTGGTTTTATGAACGATGAGCTCAGAATCTTTCTTACGGTTGGATTCTGCGGTGGGTTTACAACCTTCTCAACCTTTGCGAATGAGAACTTAGGACTACTTCGCGATGGAGCTTTCCTCTACTTTGCAGCCTACACTTCGCTAAGCGTATTTGTAGGGCTGATTGCTGTTTATCTGGGTAACTTATCTACTAAAATCATTTAGGATATGAAGCTAGGTCCTGCTATTTTGATGCGTGTTTACATTAGCACTACAGATAAAATAGACCATAAGCCACTTTATGAGGCTATTGTTTTCTTTGCTAAGCAAAATGGGATAAAAGGTGCAACCGTTCTTAAAGGGATTATGGGTTATGGAGAGAGTAGCGGAGTTATTTCGTCGAAAGGGTGGGAGGTAACTGAAAAGCTTCCTGTTATAGTCGAAATTATCGATCAAGCAGAAAAAATACATCTGTTTGCCGATTTGCTTATGCCGATGCTCGAGAAATCGCAGAAGGGATTTATGGTTACCTATACAAATATAGAGGTTGCCATGGGGCGCGAAGGGCATAGCTAGGAATCGTTGTGCTGGTAAGACAGCATTGCAGTAATCAGTAGATTTTTATTCTTCTACAACAATAAAAGAGGGGTTTACCGTTGCAGGTAAACCCCTTCATGCGTTATTGGGTAATGGTTTAATAGCTAGTTAACCTCTATAACTATTGACGAGTATGGTGGAAGCGATACCGAATATGCTCCGTTCTGCTGTAAAACCTTTGCGCCACCTTGCTCGGCTACTGGAGCTTTTACACTAGAAATGGACATCGATTTGGTGTTAGCTCCAAAGTTATGAATAACCATAAGCTTCTCCGTATCTTTTTGTCTGAAGTAGTAAACAAGCTCAGAATCAGGCTGGCTGTTGATGTCGCCGTAGCTGAGGTTACCAGCTGCAAGAGCTGGGTAGGTATTTCTAAGCTGCATGAACTTCTTATAAGTTGCATAGATGGACGATGCGTCGTCCATTTGCTGAGCAAGCGGTGTAACTGTCGAATTTGTAGAGAACGATGGTACTCTCCAGGTTGTTCGGTAGGTATCCGAGCCGGTTGTCCATAAGAATGGTTCTCTAACATTTTCATCTCCAGTTGCTTTAAGTCCTTTCATTCCAATCTCTTCTCCATAGTATAGGTAAGGTTGTCCGGGCATTGTAAGCAGTACGGCTGCAGCAACTTTTGCGCGTCCTATAACCGAGCTTAACGTGCTTAGCGTCCTATCTTCGTCGTGATTAGAGAGCTTCGTAGCATTGATATAGCTTGTGGAGTAGCTATTGTAGGTGTTTAGCACATCCTGAAAGTCTTTTGGATACCACTTTGCATACGTGGTGTTGTTTAGAAATTCGGTTAGCTTCCAGTAGGCTTTGAAGTTAAAAAGTGCAGGGAGCGATTTAAAGTAAGGTGCCACTACTGGTGCATCATCTAGAACTTCGCCAACAAGGTACACGTTAGGCTTGTACTCCTGCATCTTAAGGTAGAAGTTCTTCCAGAAAGCGTAGCCATCCGAAGCATTCGGATCTTGCCACGCATGCTTTACTGCATCCAGCCTAAAGCCATCTACGCCTTTGTCTAGCCAAAATTTACCAGCATCGTTAATAGCGTTAATAACATCTGGGTTGGCTAGGTTGAGGTCTGGCATCTGATCCCAAAATGCATTGTAGTAGCTGTATCCATCCCCATTGTTGTACCATTCGCCAACATTGTAGGTTTTTACTGTAGGAACTTTCCCTTCGCTAATCCAAGTGCCTATAGATCCGTTTGGAGCAAAAAGGTACCAGCTACGGTATGGACTAGTAGCCGAACTTTTGGCGCTCTGAAACCAAGGGTGTTGACTTGAAGTGTGGTTTATTACAAAGTCGATGACAACCCTAATTTTTAGTGAGTGTGCCTTTGCAAGTAGAGCCTCAAAATCGGCCATGGTGCCAAACTGTGGGTTGGTGCCCTTGTAGTCGGTAACATCGTAGCCATGGTATGATGGAGAAGGATTCATTGGGGTTAACCAAATTCCCGAAACACCTAGCGAGCTTAGGTAATCTAGCTTATCCGTGATACCCTTAAAATCGCCAATCCCATCGCCATTGCCGTCGGCAAAAGAGCGTACGAATATCTCGTAGAATACATCTCCCCTCTTTTGTCCATCCCAAGTACGTTGCTGGAATGCAACCTCTGTACCCGAAGAAGGTGGATCTGTTGGGGTTGTTGGCTCGCTATCGTTGCTTTTAGAGCAGCTCGATAGTATTATTGCAGCAGCTGCCGCAAGTATCCATAGCTTTAGCTTCATTGTCTTTTGTGTTAGTGCTCTCTATATCAATTCAAAATGTAGAAAATTGTTTGCCACTTTAGCTTAAATCTTACAAAATAGTGGCTCTAAAAATAGGTTTAGGAAAACAGCTTAGTTTCCAAGCTGAGAATTTAACCTTTTCCTATCTGCAATAAGTCCATCTATTATCTCAGAATAGCGGAGTGCCTTAGAGTTGCCAGAGTCGATATAGGAGGTAGAAACCCATTTTTTTGCACTTTCGTACTCTCCAAGCACTTCGTAGCCTAGCGCCAAATTGTAGGCAATTGCGCCTCGCTCTTTAGGTTCGGTTGCCGAGCTGTAGGCTTGAAGCCAAACGCTAACAGCCTCTTCCCAGTTGCTTGTAAGTGCTAGTCGTTCGGCCTTTACGGCAAGGGCGCTTTTACCTTTAAACATAAGCCTATTTTCCCAGTATCTGGTAGGTATAAGCATCCTCGAAAAGTTAGCACCTAAATCGCGACTAACATTTTCCATCGCTTCATTCTTTTTCATAAGCTTAGAAGCCGCTTCAAGGTAGGTACGCGCACTTTGCCTCCACTCTCTATTGTATCGGTACGAGTCCTCGTAGCTAATAGACCTGTTGAGGTTGTTGTATATCCTGAATCCTGCATTGGCCGAAGCTGTTCCGGTTGCATAAAAAAGAGGTTCGGTAGTATTATTTACAACAACCTTGTCATTTGTTTTTGCAGCTTTACCGGCATTAAGCAGGGTATAGTCCGAATCGAAAAACTCGAGCGTAAGTACAGCATCAGCACCTGTTCTTCTGCAGATGTCGGCTATGCTATTCCAAGTTAATGCTGGTCCGAATGAGGTGCTGGTTGGATTTCCGCTAGGGAGCTCCTTATCGAATGCAACAACGGTAAACCTACTGCTAGAGCTTAGCTCTTGCATAACGCCCTGTATGCAGTACCTCGAAAGCTGTGTGTCCTTTCCTGGAAGTTCGCCAGTAAGTACGCCTTCAATAACCGACTTTTCGTTGCCAATAGATCTATTTACAATTACGATACGCTTAATGTGCTGATCGATAGCTACTCTTGCAGGGCGAGTTGTTAGCACCTGCATATTTCTTGTACTACTACAGCTTGATAGTACAGCCAGTAGAACAACAGCCAGAATAAAACGAGTTTTCATAATCAATTTAAAAAGAATTGCAGGCAAATATACCCTAATAAGGCATAGCTACCTGCATTTTCGGTCGATTTAGCTATTCATTTCATCCATTCCACTTCTGCCAGTGTAGGTTTTGCTCGTTCCACTTATCTAGTGGAGCTGTGTTGGTAGTAGGGTAGCCTATTGGTAGTACATTTAGAGGGATGATGTGCTCAGGAAGCTCTAGGATGCCCGATACAATATCCATTCTATCTTTGGCAGGATAGGCTGCCGTCCATACTGCACCTAAACCTAGCGCCTCTGCTGCAAGAAGTATGTTCTGCGTTGCTGCCGAACAATCCTGTATCCAAAACTCCTGCTGCCAGTCATCGAGCGCTTTTTCTAGATTACCGCACACTACAATAGCGGCAGTAGCCTGTTTAAGCATTTTGGCATAAGGAAGTGCCTCTCCGAGCTTATCCAATGCTTCTCTGTCGTCAATTGCCACAAATGCCCAAGGTTGCTTGTTAACAGCTGATGGTGCAGCCATTCCGGCAGCTACGATGGTTTTAAGCAGCTCTTTTCCCACGCGTTTATCAGAAAAGGCTCTTACGCTTCGACGATTCATAATTAGCTCTATTCCATTTTTCATATCCTAATATGTTTAAGCAAGTGTATTTTACAGCTAGGGTGTCCAAAAATAAGTAGCACTTAGTACGATTTGCGAATTACTACATGGGATCATAGTCAATCTTACTCGTAGAATTACAGCAATATACGTATGTTTTGATGCTTTTTGGACACCCTTATTTGGTTGTTGGCTGGATGTGCGTTTGTTAGTTCTTTAGCGAGTTTAACAGCTCTATTAGCTTGTTTGCCTGAACGGTTGCTCGTTCTTCAACTACCTCGGCTGTATTGTAAACGCCTGGAATATAAATCATACCATGGCCAAACACTGGTTCTTCGAACTTCATTTGGGCTAGGTTGGCTGTTTGGTGTAGCGAGTTAAGGAAATCTTTAATTTGGAAATTGTTGTAGCCTTCGGCGGTGTACGACTCTTGTGGTCCGCCTACCGTAAACGATAGTACGAACGATTTACCCTTGAGCTTATCGCCTTCTGGACCGTAAGCAAAGTTGAAGTTGAACACATCGTCAAACCATTGCTTTAAGATGGCTGGAATATTGTACCAGTAAAAAGGATACTGAAATACAATTACATCTGCGTTTAGGAGGGCCTTTTGTTCGGCTTCAACATCAATTTTAAAATCAGGGTAAAGCTCGTAGATGTTTCTTACCTCTACATTGTCCACTTTGCTTGC
>Ga0062381_10000180_pt1 | contig 16456 bp, 9 predicted proteins | sample DOMMetBare1Fresh_2_FD_59506 | JGI IMG/M metagenome (GOLD analysis project Ga0062381, IMG submission 59506) | Wetland sediment microbial communities from St. Louis River estuary, USA, under dissolved organic matter induced mercury methylation -... | ecosystem: Environmental > Aquatic > Freshwater... | reverse complement strand
AAGTGCTTTTGCCATAGTGCTGCAAAGCACTCCACCGCCTCCGGTGATTACGGCTACTTTGTCTTTAAATCCTGTTGCCATCTTTATCTTTTATCTTATGTCTTTATTCTGTTGTCTTTTGTCTTAAATCTTTTATCTACTAATTTGCCAGCAGATCCTTCATTTTCCCACTAATGAAATTGGTTGCAAATTTTGGACTAATACGATATATGAGATCCATAAATTTAGAATCCTTTCCAACAAAAACACGTGGAAGATCTCGCTCAACTGCATCTATAATAATATTTGCAGCTTCTGATGGAAGTAAAATTTTATATTTGCTTTCATCTGCTCCGGAAGTCGGATTTTCCTTCAATCCTGAATTTGCAGATATATTAGTTCTGATTGCGCCCGGAAAAACGACTGTAACTTTCACATTAGTACCATTTAATTCAGCACCTAAACCTTCAGTCATCAGTTTAACAGCCGCTTTGGTAGCCCCATAGATTGTCTGACCGGGAACAGGCAAAAATCCCCCCATACTTGAAACATTTACGACATGCCCTTCCGGACGGGAAAGCAAATGTGGTAAGAATGCCTTTGTTATATAAAGCGTTCCAAAAAGATTGACATTGATTACACGCTCTATCGCCTCTAAACTCAAATCATTCAAACGGACAAACGGTTGGATAATTCCGGCATTATTAATTATACCATCGACAGCACCATATATCTCCAACACCCCCTTGAGCAATTGCTCCACAGCCTCCCGACTGGTTATATCACAAATAAAAGTGGTCAGTGATTTTTGCGTTTGCCACGCCAATGCCACAGTTTCTTTCAATGCATCCTCATTGATATCGACTGCAATCACCTTTGCTCCTTTTGATAGCAAATTAAGGACCAACTCACGTCCCATTCCGTTTCCACCTCCTGTAACCAGGAATATCTTGTCTTTAACTCTCATTATTATTCTTATTTTTCCCTCTCCAATTAATCAGATAGACACGCTAATCAGGAGATTATTCCATACTTTTCTCAATTCAATCCAAATAAATTATTTCAAACGAACGCTTTTTGCACTAAACTGCCCCATCAACGAACCGGTACAGTGGGTATCGTCCTTCCTTTCCAGAAGCAAGTTCACTTTAAAGAGTTTGTGTCTGAAATAAACCTTTACTGCATTTTTCATTTCTTCTATTTCCGAGATTTCAGTTGCATCTTGCCCTTCGCGGAGAATTGTACCTTGAAGTTTCCCGTTTTTTCTCAATAAATTGACAATCATTTTTGAATCACCACCGGGAGTTCCAACACAGACAACATCCCATTTTCCAACGAAATAGTCTTTGCGTCCATTTGGGGCCGCTATAGACATAGATATCGAAAGAATGAATACGCCTAGAATCAGAATTACTTTTTTCATTGCTAAATTGTTTACGTTAATAATAGGGGTTAATAGTTAGTGTTTATTCTTTTCACATCTCATTATTCATTTTTGTATTGGCTACATATGGTAATGATAGCTATCGGTATCGCATACAAAATCATATTCTTTGATGAGCTTTAATTCCTACACGTTTCATTTTCTTTAAACTGAGAATAATGACTCATAGAACCCCACCACACGAACCACAAAAACGATTTTCGTATTTAGGTCTATTTTGAATTCAAAAAAAAGCATTTGAATAATCAAATACGTCACTTAATTATAGACCTAATCTGAAACTGCTGCTTTTGGGGTAAATACGGTCAAGAAGATCCGCGATCGGCCTGGTTGAATGATCTGCTTTATTCAGTACACGGTTCAACTCAATCATTTCAATTCTGATAGCGATCTTTTCTGCCAGATCCTGGGCATTTAGCCATTTTTCTTTAAGGTCTTCAATGGTTTTCATGTATAACTATTTTATTGTTGTTACAAAAGGTAAACTTAGCGTACAAGTCGCAATCATCTGATCAGAATCAAACTAACGCTCAACTTACATATTCATAAAGGAGTTATCTAATAAGTAATTCCAGAAACAAGAATCAAACACTTTTCGACTATTATCGTTTTTCAGTACAAATATAATATACGATAGAATACAATCAACAATTTGATTGTTAATCTTTGTTTCTTCAAATCACAATTTAGTAGAAAGTATTTCCTAATAACAGGAAAGTTGATTTTTAACCTCTTGGATTATCCATAAAAGAATGCCTCAAACTGCAATTCCCAATAGAATATTACAGTTTGAGGCTATTCTTAAATCTAAAATCGTAGGTATTAAATAAAAGAGACCAATATAAAAAGATCCTATATTAGGGGCTCCTTCAAAGTAAGCCTAATAAGTGTACATCTTAATTCTGAATACTTTCACTTCACCCGGTCTGATAATAGCACCACCCAACGCTATTTCATCACCGTTTAGCCTATGAGTCTTCATTTGATCTTTCTCAAAGGTTATTTCATCTATTGAGGCATAATCAGAATACAGTGCTTTATTAGACTTTGACGTACCTACCGCAATCTGAATTCCACCAACTCCGCCTGCTACCAGAAATTCATCTTTGCTCACTTTTATCACGATCAGTCCGGCCGGACTTTTGTCATCCTCTCCAGCAACGCCAAACCGTCCACCGGTCATTTTAAATAATCCCGCCGAAGAGAATCGGGAAATATTTATGGCATAATCACCCATTTCAATAGTTGATTCTTTATCTCCTTCTCCCAGATACAAAGCTGTCATATTCTCAGTACCTCTGTTTTTAATAATCTCCGGAGCAATATTTCGCAAACAGCCATAGACATTTCGAAGAGATACATCATTGAGATCTGCCGTATTGAAAAGCCCACGCCCCTCAACCCCAAAAGGAGAATAACATAACGCATTGTATTTTCCAAACGCATAGATTGCTCTGGCTGAACTGGCCAATCCGGTGGTTGTTTCTGCAATAAACAGAGGATTTTGAGATAATGAAAATTCTTTGCAAACCCAATCAAACTCCTCTACAGCATATATGTCAACAGCCATAAGATCAATGGCCGGTGCGGCAGCTCTCCATACATCTATAACCTGAGGCAACGGCCCTCCTGATGGATATTTTCCCGGATTAGTTGACCTCGGCTGTTTGATCCATGCATTGGCAAACATGGGCAAACCATATACATCTTTTCCTTTTTTAGCAACTTGTCCAACGTATTTAGCGGTATTCCATGCCATAAAGATCTCTTCGGTGTAGTTTCCGTAATTGGTTTTCCACTCCGTACCTTTATACTTTTCACCTTTTCCAAAGACCTCCTCCCAGGTTCCATTCATTTTATACCCATTGGCTTCCCACTGTTTTAATAGACCAGGATACAATGTGCTCTTGTTTTTATTCAGATACTCCATCAATTCTGAAGGAACCTGTTCTGCAAAAGCTTTGTTGGCTAATGCACTATAATCTCTTGGTGATCCCAGAATTCCGACTTCATTTTGTACCTGAATCATGATCACAGTTCGCTCCTTTCCATCAATTTTCTTAATATGAGCCATCAATTCTGCAAATGCCTTAGCATCTGCCCGAAGCGAATTTTCACCAAAGGAGGAAAGTGTATTCATTAATCTACCACTCTGGGATTCCATCAATGGATATTTTGTTGTATTTCCTTTGATCCATGCAGGCACATAAGTTGATTTTGCATTTTTCCATGTACCAAACCATATTACGGCGAGTTTTAGGTTCTCCTTACGAGCACCCAAAATCATACTATCCACAAGCGAAAAATCAAATTTCCCCTCTACAGGTTCTATCAATTCCCATGAAACTGGAGCAATTACCGTATTTAGATTGTTATTTCGCAGTTGATTCCATATTGGTCTCATATAACGGGCACTACCTGCGCTGGAGTTGTGTAACTCTCCGGCAAACATCAGGTAAGGCTTGTTATCGACGATTAAATTCGTCTGACCATTGCTCTTCTCAAGTCGTGGCATATTTTGCTTCTGTGAATAAATATTACCAGCAACAATAAACGCTAGTATAAGCAGTAAATTCTTCATTTGATATTTTATTGTATTAATTAAGTCTCTATCATTCATACCCTTAACAGCAAGTAACACAGAATCCTATTTAACTATTATCGTTTTTATACCTTTAGTAATTCCCGATTCGTTAAATGCATCGATGCTAAAATAATAAGGTATCCCTTTATTTAAACCGGTAAGATTTACAGAATCACAATCATAAACCATGTAAGATGTGTACAGTTTATCCATATCTACACCATAGTTTACAACATAACCCGTTGCCGATTTGTCTTTTGTCCATTTCACGGTGGCTTTTCGGGAATCAGCTTGACGATTAACCTCAAAGCCATTTACTGCTTGAGGAGTTTTGCCTCTTTTAAGTCCAAAAATCCGAAGATCGTATATCGAAAACTTCCCATCAGGAACCTTCACATTTTCAACCTTTATGTATTTTGCTTTTAAAGGCTTAGTCAGCTCCATATATTCATGACAGGCGTCTTTTGCATTGTTGCTTTTATCAACTATAACTCTCCACGACTTTTGGTCATTCGAGGCCAAAATCCGATAACAGTACGCAAGGTCGGCCTTGCTATCCGCTCTAAGTTCAGAGTCGTTATCGGCAAAATTCATCTGAATGGCATTTATGGTAACCTCGTCATCTAATTCTACACTCAGCCATTCACCTTTATTTCCTGTATTTGCCGACCACCAGGTTCGGATATCCTCGTCAAAGGCATTTGCAATTGGAAACATTTCAGAAGATGAAGAAGCACTGGCTTTTTTATTATATGACAACAGCATCCAACCTTTAAAGAGGCTTTCTTTTTCAAAATTCATTTTTCTATTGGGTATTCCAGTTGGATAATCGCCCCAAGCAGTAAAAGTGCGTAATACTCCATCCTTATCAAAACAAGCCGGAAATAAGCCTATACGTCTTTCAATATAATTGCGCTTACCAATCAAAAGAGTTGATGTGTGCCAATAATTTCCATATTTATCATGAAATGTTGAGCCGTGACCTGTTCCTCCAACAAAGCCTCCAGGTTTGTAACAAAAAGGACTATAAGTTTCATATTTAAATGGTCCCAGCGGTGAGTCTGACGTATATACACCATCGGAATAAGTCTTATATTCTGTAGCAGGTCCAGCATATTGAAGGTAATATTTATTATTATACTTTGTCATCCAGGAACCTTCATTATAACCATCCTTTTCTTCTTTGTTGTTATCCATTACTACTTCCCAACCATGTTCAGCACTATTATGAGGAATAACAGCAACCGGTTCGCCGATTGGTTGCATATTCGCATTCAACTGTACTCCCAGTATTGGTTTGATATCTGAAGAACCCGAGTAGAAATAAACTTTGCCATCATCATCCCTGAAAAAATGAGGATCAGAATACGTTAAAGGAAATTGCGCTTCCAAAGGCTTCCAAGAATCTTCAAAAAGATTAGTACTATAATAAATATGCTCCTTTTTCTTTATAGATGACGTGTAAAAGACCGTATCTCCTTTGATAAGAATGTCAGGAGCATACTTTTCAATTGGTAAGCTTTTAATTGGAATAAATTTCCAATTAAGCATGTTATCAGAATACCAATACCCTCCGGAATGCGATGCAAACAAAAAGTATTTTCCTTTATATTTAGTTATTAACGGATCAGCGGCTTCCCTGTATGCTTTTATTCCCCGGGGTTGAAACCGATAGTTTATATCCATTGGGTTGCAAAATGTCACTTTATTATTAGAAGATTTTTCTGTACCTTGAGCAAAAGTAATTGCCAACCCACTAAAAACAAACAAATTAAATAGAAGCATCAATTTCCTCATAACAAATACTTTACTATGTAAATAATTATTTCACCACAAACCAATACATCTAAATCATTTTGCAACAAGTTCGACTAAAGCCCCCGTCACCCCTTTCGCTGATGCTTTAAGTGAAATCTTACCCGAACTACCTTTCGGTCTGATTATTACCAGTCCTTTACCATGAAATACTTTCTTTCGGAATTGTTGGAAGCTCGATAAATCTTCAGTATTACCATTGCCTACTCCAACAATCTCGCCATTGCCTGAGATAGCATAGTTAATTTCAATATCATCAGCATTGGGGACTACATTCCCCTTATCATCTACAATCTCCACCGATACATAAGACAAATCATTCCGGTTCGCTTTGATTTTTGTGCGGTCTGCTTTTAATCGAATAGCAGCCGGTTTTCCGGTTGATTTTAGAATAGTTGTAGCTACTTCTTTACCATCAGAGTAGCCTTTGGCTACCAGAACACCGGGTGTATATGGCATATCAAAAGTCACAGTAATTGACTTTTCAGGAACTTTTTGTTCGCCAATCACTTTCCCATTCAGCTCCAATTTTACCCTTTGGCAACGGGTATAAACTGTTACGTTCATTTTCTGACCTTCCTTACCCGGCCAGGTCCAGCTTTTTTGTTCATCAGGCCACCCCCAACGGGTACTATACACAACCATAGTATCAGGACAAGCTATCTTGGTAAACATTTCAATTTGACTTCTATCCCAAACAACATCTCGATAATATGAAGCCGGATTTTTGCTCCCAACTATATCAAAATCTCCACATTTAGCGGTAAACGTAGGCCATTCAACTAAAACATGCTCATCTTTCCTTGGAGTATATTTATATGCGCCACAGCCAACTTCACCAATATAATCGATTGCAGTCCACACAAAGCTACCCAGCACCCATGTATTGTTTTTTGCCATCTCCCAGTTTTCCAATGCCAGCATCGGAAATGTTTCTGTACCAACAAATGCACGGTCGGGGAATTTTTGATGATCGGGTTCGTATTTTTCAAGTTGGTAATTATAACCCGCCACTTCTAAATCCTGATACATCAGTGGTGATTTTTTATCCCACTGTGGTGTTTTACAAATCGCTTCGGTGATTTTTCTGGTCGGATCAAGTTCTTTTACCCGTTTGGATAACATTCTGCGGGTCTCATATCCTATTGAATCGGCTCGGTCAGGGACCTCATTGCCGATGCTCCACAATACAATTGAAGGGTGATTCCGATCCCGGAGAATCATATTTGTCAGGTCTTTATTCCACCATTCTTTAAAATACAGATGATAATCGTCAGATGTTTTTGATTTATTCCACATATCAAATGCTTCATCAATTACCAACATCCCCATACGATCACATATATCCAAGAAGGTTTGAGACGGAGGATTGTGGCTGCAACGAATTGCATTAAAACCATTTCTTTTCAATATTTCAATTTTTCGTTCTTCGGCTCTGTCAATAGCCGCAGAGCCTAAAGGGCCATAATCGTGATGCACACACCCTCCTTTGAGAATCACTCTCTTTCCGTTAACTAGCAAGCCTTGTTGTGCATTGATTTGTATATCTCGTATACCAAAGGTCGTTGTCAGATTATCAATCGGCTTCCCATCCAACAATATAGTTGTCAGGGCTTTATACAAATTAGGCAAATCAGGACTCCAGAGTCGGGGATTTTTCAATGTTATGGTCTGAGCGTACTCTGTTTTCGTATGAGCTTCTAATTTGAGCGAACTTTTGCTTTTACCAACTAACTTTCCGTCGTTTCCAATAATCTGAGTTAATACCTCGACATTGCCTACTTCATTCTTTTCATTCAATACCGTTGTTATTAATTTTATTTCAGCTGACGAGGTTGAAACAACAGGAGTAGTCACATTTACACCCCATATATCCACATGAATCGGATTTACTTTAGATATCCACACATGACGATAGATACCCGAACCAGTGTACCAACGACTATTAACGCCTTCGTTTTTCACCTGAACAGCAATTATATTTTCTTCACCTGTCGGTTTCAAATACGGAGTCAGATTGTAATAAAACGGAGTGTATCCGCTGGGGTGATTGCCCAAATGATGCCCGTTAATCCATACATCCGAATTCATATAAACCCCATCAAACTGAATATAGATTAATTTTCCGTCTTCATCTGCTTTGAGGGTAAAACCTTTGCGATACCAGGCTGTTCCACCCACCGTATAACCGGTATGATGTCCGCTAACCGCCTCCTTTGAGAATGGTCCCTGAATGCTACCCGGAGTCTGATTGGGTAAATCTTCAATGCTCCAGTCATGAGGAACATCTACTCTACGCCAGGAAGAGTCATCAAATGCATTTTTCTCAGGTCCTATTGCCTCATTATTCTTCTGAAAAGACCATCCGGTGTCAAAAGCTTTTATTTCTCGCGATGGTATTTCCTGTGCCTTAACTTGTGACAAACAGAAGATTATTACACTTAAGATAAGACTTGATCTTAATACACTTCTTTCAAGAAGGCCTTGTTGTATTTTTTCCATATTATTCGATTGGGTTAATATCTGCATGAACTTAGAGCAACTCATTAGTTATGATACACCTCATTAGTTCCCGATATCCATCACAGTTTTTTTTAAGAACTGAGCACTTAACTGAAATGATTCCACAGGAGAGTTATTCACCCAGTTTCGGTGAGTTTCCAGAATGACAGCCTTGACGCCATTTTTCTTCGCAGCATCGATCAGTGCTGTGAGATTTATATTCCCATATCCCAACTCCATGCTATCCGATTTTAAAATAGACCCTTTGCTGCCTTTTATTCGGGTACCCCGGTCATTGATGTGATAAAGTTTCATTCTTTCACCCAGCTGATTCATTAATCCGACCGCATCACAACCAGCTTCAATAGCCCAATATGAATCAAATTCAAAGTTGACATATTGAGGGTCTGTTTTCTCCAGTATTAATTCATAAGCAGTCTGACCGGTTTCCACTCTCCTAAACTCACAATTGTGGTTGTGATACAAGAGATGTATTCCTCCGGCGCTTAACTCTTTTCCTGCCCGATTGAGCTTTTCAGCCAGTTCTACTACTGCTTTTTGTTTAGAATAGTCATATCGAAACATTCCCGTCACTACAATATATTCAGTACCAAAAGTATTCGCTTCAGCTATTATCTTCTTAGGATCTTTAAGTATTGTCCCAAGATCCTCATGAATACTGACCACTTTTAACCCGGACTCTGCTATGAGTTTCTTCCAGTCCAACCGTCCACTACGCCCTATTGGCATTCCTGCCAGCCAGGTTATTACAGGAACTATAAACGGCATCTTTTTAATCATGAATCCATTTAACTCAATCCCTGTAAAACCGGCCTCTTTCACAGCCTGTAAAGTTTTTCTCGCTCTTTTCTCTGTTCCAATTACGGGACGTAGTTGAAATTGCTGTATGGCTTGTACAATCATTCTACTTTCTTTATTTTGTTCATCTGTTTTACCCAGCGCTAATGCCGTTCGATCAGTTCGGATAAATTCATTGATACTAATTGAATCTATAGTTTGAAATGTTTTATTCTGTCCATACAGAGCTGTAGCAATAAGCAAACAGCAAACGATGAACAAGCTACATCTATTTAATATCATTGTTTCGTTATTTACCTAACGTATTACCCCTATCATCGAAACCCAATTGATTATTTTGAATCCTACATTTCTAGTAAAATAACACCGGAGCTAACTGTCGTTCTTTTATTCCTTCAGCGGCTCCGGCATATTTATATAGCGAGTGTATTATTATCCTGCTTTTTCTATTTTCAAAACACTGCTCATACTGAGACTCAGGATAAAAAACTACTTCTGTTAAGGGCTTTATTTATTGAACTATTTTATACTCATAATATCCGGAACCAACTACAAATGATTTTGATTGTGATTTACCATCCTTTTTAGCAGACATTAAACGCACATTGCCAGGTAAAACTATTTTTGCCGTTGTATTAGCCGGGATATTAACTTTCAGGGTAATCGTTTTTTCAGGAGAAACTACCCAGTCAGAAACTATTTTCCCATACACAGACTGTAATTCAGCTTTTGTTTGAGTAATATTTCCTGATTTATCAAATGTAGGGCTTATAATAATTGTCTTAAAGCCAGGCGCATTAGCATCTGCATTTATCCCGGCCATAGTACGATAAATCCATTCCACAACAGAACCGAAAGCATAATGATTATATGAATTCATCGAAGGATCACCTTTATCACTATCCCAACGTTCCCACCAGGTTGTCGCTCCATTTTTGATCATATACCCCCATGACGGATAAGTGTCATTGAGCAATAAACGATAGGCTATATCCGCTCTTCCATTTTCTGATAAAGCAAAGAGAAGATATGGTGTTCCCAAAAATCCCGTGGATAGATGCCAGTTACGGTCTTCAATGGCCTTAACCAGTTTATCTGTTACATGTTTCTTCAAAGAATCAGGAACTAATCCGGCATGTAAAGCCATCACATAGCAGGTTTGAGTTCCGGTTCCTACTTTACCGTCTGCAGCAATATATTCTTTCTGAAATGCGCCTTTTATTTTTTCTCTCAAAACAGAAAAATTCCGGGCATCATCCTCTTTCCCAATTGCAACAGCCATTTGTGACATCATATTCGCTGTCATAGCCCATAGAGCAGTACCGATTAAATCATTGGGCGTATTGCTGTCCGGAGCTAACCAGTCCCCCAAATATCCACCCGGACGAATATAGTTTTTACTTTTAGAGGCTACATAATCCATGTAACGAACCATTGCCGGCCAGTTTTCATGAATAATACTTTTATCACCATATTGCATCCAGGAACTCCACGGCACTATCACACCGGCATCTTCCCACCCCGGAGATCCGTTTTTTCGGTTATTTTTAGGTACTGCGGGAGCAGTATTTGTGAATGCTCCTTCCACCGTTTGCTCATCCCTTACATCTCTCATCCATTTATGGGTAAAAGCGGCAATATCAAAGTTGTAAGTTCCCGTACGCCAGAAAACCTGGCCATCACCGGTATATCCCAGTCTTTCATCACGTTGCGGACAATCCGTTGGTACACTGATAAAGTTCCCCCGTTGTCCCCAGATACCCAAAGAATACATCTTATTGAGTAATGGATTTGAGGTTTGAATATATCCGGTCAGATTTTCCAGAGAATTGATTACCTCTGCGACAATGACCTCTTTTGTCAGAGGTCCGGGGTAACCGGTTACCTCAATGTACCGAAAACCATGAAAGGTAAAATGAGGTGCAAATACTTCTTCTCCTTTGCCACTGAGAACATAATAATCGGTTGCTGTCGCTCCACGCAGGTTATCAGTGTAAAGGCTGTCTTTAGTTGCCAAACGCTCTGCATAACGCAGTTTGACGATTGTTCCGGCATTTCCTTTTACTTTCAAACGTGCCCAACCTACAAGATTCTGCCCCATGTCAATGATCCATCGTTGCGTCCCTACTTTTTCAATTGAGACCGGTTTTACAACCTGTCTGACCTCTACCGGTTGGTTTACCTGAGATGAGAGTAAATCAGAATTTACGGCCATTGTTGTCGCTGATTTCCAGCTTTTATCATCAAAACCGGGCTTATTCCAGCCGCTTTGTTCCAAACGTGCGTCATAAAATTCACCTGAATAGATTTCCGACTTAAGTACCGGCGAGCGATCTGCTTTCCATGAACCGTCCGTTAATATCTTTTCCCGGGTACCATCTTTGTAGGTAATATGAATTTCAGCCATAAGCTTGTTTTGGGACGTGCCAAATACATCATATTCACCGTTCCAGCCCAGTGGACTTCCATACCATCCATCCCCTAATATTGACCCGGCTGCATTATTTCCATTAATCAGAAGCGCCGTTACATCATAAGTCTGATAAGTGATCCTCGAATTATAGTTGGTAAACTCGGGTGTCAAAACGAACTTCCCGACACGAATACCATTGATAAACATACGGTAGCTCCCTAATGCTGACACATAAAGTCGGGCTGACTCAACGGGTTTATTCAACTTAAACTCCTTACGAAGCAAAGAAGCCGGTTGTGATAAAGGACCGGGATCCAAACCTAACTTTGGTTCATTCAATTCGCCAACGACCTTTGCTTGTTTCCAGTTATCTTCCTTTATGTTTCTTGACATCCAGTCACTGTGTGATGTCGGATATCTTTTAACCTGACCATTCTTATCCTCAATCTTCAGCAAGGCTGCAAATGCAGCGTAACTACCGGCCAGCGATTTTCCTGTTCCCTGGGCAAAAGATGCTGTCCTTACACAGCTAACTTTGGCTTCAATAATATTCTCACCCGTTTTCAGATAGCTGAGAATATCCTGACGTTCAAACGCCTGCCAGGCTTTATTCTTGGTATCTACCAGTTTGCCGTTGACTACAAGCTGATATTCACCCCGGGCAACTGAGTGCATAGTGGCAATCTTTGGCAGTTGGTCAATATTCACTTTGATGCGGAAAACAGCTTTAGTCTTCGATGGCACATCTGTGGCATCCTGATCCGGCAACCAGATCCAACGAATATTTTCACGATCTGCCTTTTCCTCATTGTCAATATTCGAAATCCATTTTGCACTCCAATCTTTACTGTTCAAAATACCCATTTCCCAGAATGCAGGCTTTGACCATACAGATGGATTGCCCTTCTGATCCCACACCCTGACAGCCCAATAATAACGTTTTTGAGATTGTACAGCAGGACCGCTATATGGAATACATACCGATTCTCCTCCGAAGACTTTTCCACTGTTCCAAACATTACATTTCTGATCGGTCAAAAGATCAGGATTGGTTGCGACCACAATCTGATAAGCCGATTGAAGCCAGTTATTCAGGGGTGTACTCGTTTGCCAGGATAAACCGGGATTCATCTTATCGATCCCAATCGGATTTCCCAAATATTCGCACCTGAGATTCACAGGTACAGTTTGTTTTCCAGTCGCAGTATTACTTCCCTTTACCGGCAAAATAGTAAGCTGCATAACCAGAAATGCAACCAAACTCGCGATTCCGTATTTTTTATTATAAATCATAGTTTGCTTTTTTAATGATTAAACTAACAGGTTTCTATTTCTTCCAAACGAAACTTGCCTGCTTCACATCCTCTGAATTTGTTCCAATAAAAAGGTTAAACTTACCCGATTCCCAATCCCACTTTAATTGACTATTGTAGAATTTCAGTTCCTCAGGGGTTATTTTGAAAGAAATCACTTTGGATTCTCCCAGTTGCAGAAATACCTTTTGAAACATTTTCAGTTCCTTTACCGGACGGGTTACCGAAGCAACCGGGTCGTTTAAGTATAATTGAACAGTTTCTTCTCCCGCATATTTGCCGGTATTAGAAATAGTTATTTTAGCATTTAACGCTTTGTTGCTGCCAATCAAGAGCGTATCACTTAATTGGATTTTGCCGTAATTAAATGTCGTGTAACTCAATCCATAACCAAAAGGATAAAGAGGGTCATTGGATTGATCCATATAATTTGATTTAAAAAACCGTTTACGCTCGCCAAAATAAGGTCTTCCTGTATTTTTGTGATTATAATAAATGGGTATCTGACCTACAGAGCGGGGAAAGGTCATGGTCAATTTCCCCGAAGGATTATAATCACCAAACAAAACATCCGCAACTGCATTTCCCGATTCTGTACCCAAACGCCACATTTCAACTACTGCATCGGCATAGGGCAATGCCTGCTGAATAATTAACGGCCGACCGCTGGTAATCAGTAATACAACCGGCTTCCCCGTACTTTTAAGGGCTTTCAGTAAGGCAAGCTGACAATCGGGAAGTGCAATATTCGTCATGCTGTGTGCTTCGCCCGACATTCCTTTTGTTTCGCCTAAAACGGCAATCACAACCTCCGATTTAGCTGCCAAAGCAACCGCTTCATCAACCAGCTTTTTCTGCTCTTTCGGGTCAAATCCCCACCCTGCAAAATTAAGCAGGAGTGAATCGTTCGAAATTTGTGTACCTTCTGCATAAAACACATTGGAGTTGGTCTTCTTAATACCTTCATATAAAGTTACCACACTTCCCTCATCACCGTTTGGCGACCACATACTGAGCATTTCGGTTTTATTATTTGCAAATGGGCCGACAAGCGCTATACTGGCATTCTTTTTCAATGGCAGGGTATTGTTTTTGTTTTCAAGCAAAACCATCGATTGTAAAGCTGCTTCTTTCGCTACCTTTCTGTTCTCGGGAGTTAAGGTAACACGGACAGCTTTTTCAGGATCGAAATTGCGGTAGGGATTGGTAAACAACCCCAGCTTGAATTTAGCTTCGAGTACCCTGCGACAAGCTGCATCGACAGTAGCCATGCTCACTTTCCCCTCTTTCACAGACTGTTTTAATGAGGCCACAAATGCTTCGCACACCATATCCATATCGGTACCAGCATTTATGGCAAGCTCCGCGGCCTGCTTGATATTTGCTGCTACACCATGAGCCATCAGTTCATTAATGGCAATATAATCTGTAACCACAAATCCTTTGAAACCCCATTGTTTCCGCAATACATCGTTCAGTAACCAACTGTTGGCTGTCGCTGGCACTCCATCGACTTCGTTGAATGAAGACATGACACTACCAACGCCTGCCTCAACAGCGGCTTTATAAGGTGGCAAATAAACCTGATACATGGTTAACCGGCTCATATCCGTTGTATTATAATCGCGACCAGCCTCTGCAGCGCCATACATACCAAAATGTTTCAGACAGGCCATCAACGATGTTTCATTTTTCAGGTCATTCCCCTGATACCCTTTCACCATAGCACGTGCAACCAGACTTCCAAGGTATGGGTCTTCACCAGATCCTTCCATCACCCTCCCCCAGCGTGGGTCACGGGTAATATCCAACATGGGTGAAAAAGTCCAGTTGTATCCGGCTGCTGAACCTTCAATAGCTGCTACGCGGGCTGTATGCTCAATGAGCGGCATATTCCAGGTACAGGACAAACCCAACGGAATTGGAAAAACAGTTTTAAAACCGTGGATTATATCCAAACCGGAAAGTACAGGTATTTTCAAACGGCTATTCTCGGCCAGCTTTAACTTATTGTTAATCTCCAAAGAGGTTCCAACCAGCGAAAATATGTTTCCACCCGAACCGTCTTTTAGCTTTTCAGCATATTTTTTTGTTGCAAACGGCCCTGTATTAGCATTAGGACTCAACAAATTCAATTGGCCCAGTTTTTCGTCCAGGGTCATTTTACTCATCAATTGATTGACGAAAGCATCCATTTGTTGCTTATCCTTTATTTGTTGACCTAGTAAGATATTAGGCAAGAGCAATAGGAGCACACAAAACGACACAGCGTAAAGTGTTTGTTTTTTCATTCGATTTAAAATAAGATCATGTTTATTATGAAATAATTGGATGCGTTGGGATAGCATATTTAGCGAAACCAGTATTACTATAACTTATAACAACTACCGGTTTCGCTGAGAAAACAACTTCAGACATTCACAATCACTTCTTACCTTCCGTATTCCAACGAGTACGCAAGTAGTAAGCAGCAGCCTTAGGCTTACGATCCCGGGTAAATACCCCCTTCATGTTATATCCTCCAAAACGAATCAGGTTCTGTCCCGTTTTAAAGTCGGCAAAGTTCCAGACGTGCATTCCGGTTACGTAATCTTTTGAATCAGCCACGTCTAAATAAGCCTTTATAAAATCACGTTGAAAATCTTCGGTGTACAGATCACTTTGTTCTGAATGCATTCCGGGATAAGTATCTGCACCGAACTCTGTTAGCATTACCGGCTTATGGATTCTTTTATAATATCTATCCATTTCACTACTTAATATCTGGACAGCCCCCTTAAAATCACCTACATTGGTGTACCATCCCCAATAGCGATTGATGCACGTAACGTCTGAAAGCTCTAACCATTCTCTGGGTCCAGCCATTACACCCACATAAATTGAGAGTCGGGTTTCATCTAGTTTTTTGAACTTTTGGATCAATTCTCCTAAATATTTATAGCCTTTATTTAAGGACACATCACCAATTGACATTGTTCCTATTTTGGCATTGGCAGATGGCTCATTTGCCACGCACCACATGATTACTGAAGGGTGATTTTTATCCCGTGTATACAACTCATCGATATACGTTCTGCAGATCTCCTGTCTACGCTCAATATCAGTGGAATCTCCGTCAAAATATAAACCAACCGCAGGTGTTTCATCAATAATCAGGATACCCTCACGGTCAGCTATGTTATAATATTCTTCATCATAGGGATAGTGGGATGTTCTAAACGAGTTGGCTCCGACCCATTTTAGCAATGAAAAATCTTTAATAATAACCGGATATGCACTACCCCGACCGAAAATCGGGAAATCTTCATGCTTGCCAAATCCTTTTAGGAATACAGGTTTGCCATTCAGGAGGACATGTTTGGAATCCACAGACACAGTTCTCACACCAGTCTCCAGCGAATAACGATCTTTTACAGAGCCATCTCCTATAGTTACTACAACCGAATACAGATATGGATCTTCTGTCGACCAAAGACGAACATTAGGGATTTTAATTGATGCAGTAGCGACTCCGTTCTTAAATATTATCGGAGTCTCTATATTCGTTTTCTCGCCTGAGATAGTAACTTTACCTTTAGAAACACTAC
>Ga0062381_10000168_pt1 | contig 16709 bp, 10 predicted proteins | sample DOMMetBare1Fresh_2_FD_59506 | JGI IMG/M metagenome (GOLD analysis project Ga0062381, IMG submission 59506) | Wetland sediment microbial communities from St. Louis River estuary, USA, under dissolved organic matter induced mercury methylation -... | ecosystem: Environmental > Aquatic >... | reverse complement strand
CCGCGTCCATGAACTGGAAACACGTGAAAGCGTGACCTCGTTGGTGGCCGCGCAGACGAACGCATTAAGAAGGCTCCCGTAGAGAGGGGGACGTAATGAGGCTAGATAAACTGGCAATCACGGCGCAAGAAGCGCTGCAGAGCTCATTGGGTATAGCGGGCGATCATAATAATACCATGGTGGAACCTATCCATCTGCTGGCCGCGCTGCTCGACGCTCAGGAAAACAACTTGTCTGCCATTATCAAACGCATCGGTACTGAACCGAGTCAGCTGAAAGCCCGTACATATGAAGAAATCGATACGCTGCCAGCTGCCCAGGGCGGCATGACTGCACCCAGCAATGATTTGATGAAAGTGCTGGACAATGCCGTGAAGGTTGCCGAGAAGCTGGGCGACAGCTACGCCACGAGCGAGCACCTGCTCATTGCCCTGTCGGAAGACAAAGGCGCTGCTGGAAGAATCTTGGGACAGTTCGGCATAACGCGCAAAAATATCGAAGCTGCCTATACCGAATTGCGCGGCGACACGCGTGTGACGGAAGCCGACGCCAAGACGCAATTCGAAGCTCTGGAACAATACGGTCAAAACCTTACTCAGCAGGCGCGCGAAGGGAAACTCGACCCCGTTATCGGCCGGTCGGAAGAGATTCGTCGTACTATCCAGGTCCTTTCGCGCCGCACTAAGAACAACCCGGTGCTTATCGGCGAACCGGGCACTGGTAAGACGGCTATCGTCGAAGGGCTTGCCCAGCGCATCATCGCGGGCGACGTCCCCAGTAGTTTGAAAGACCGCGATATCATCGCGTTGGATCTTTCGAGTATGATTGCCGGAGCCAAGTACCGGGGGGAATTCGAAGACCGCTTGAAGGCCGTTCTTCGCGAGGTGAAGGAAAGCGAAGGCAAGGTCATCCTCTTCATCGACGAGCTCCATACAATCGTGGGCGCTGGGTCGACGGGTGATAGCTCTATGGATGCAGGCAACATGTTGAAACCTGCTCTGGCGCGCGGTGAATTGCATGCTATCGGTGCAACGACGCTGAATGAATATCGCAAATACATCGAGAAGGATGCAGCACTCGAACGTCGTTTCCAGCCGGTTCTCGTGGGCGAGCCCAGTGTCGAGGATACCATTGCGATTTTGCGCGGGTTGAAGGAAAAGTACGAGATTCATCATGGGGTCCGTATCACGGATAAAGCTTTGGTGGCCGCAGCCGAACTTTCAAACCGCTATATATCCGATCGTTTTCTGCCAGATAAAGCTATCGATCTCATGGACGAAGCAGCAAGCCGACTGCGTATCGAAATAGATAGCATGCCCGAAGAAGTCGACCTAGCAAGCCGCAAGCTGACGCAGATGCAGATTGAAGAGCAGGCGCTGATGAAAGAAGACGATGCGGCGAGCAAAGAGCGCCTGGAGGTGCTGCAACGCGAAATCGCTTCTGCGCAGGAAGATCTTGATAAGCGCAAGGCTGAATGGAAGAACGAGAAGGATATCATCGTTCAGGTTCAGCAATTGAAATCCGATTTGGAATCAGCGCAGATGGAAGAAGAGCGTGCAACGCGCGAGGGCGATCTTTCGAAAGCGAGCGAGCTTCGCTTTGCCCGTGTCCCCGAGCTGAAGAGACAATTGGCCGCAGCTGAAGAAACGCTGAACACCAAACAGCAAGATGGTGCGATTCTGAAGGAAGAAGTTTCCGAAGAAGAGATAGCCGAAGTGGTTTCGATGTGGACGGGCATTCCCGTGGCCAAGATGATGCAGGGCGAAATGGCCAAACTCGTCGATTTGGAAGAGAAGCTGCATAAGCGCATCGTAGGGCAAGACGAGGCGGTTTCTGCCGTTGCCGGCTCTATCCGACGCAATCGTGCAGGGCTTTCTGATCCCGATAGGCCCATTGGAAGCTTCTTGTTCCTTGGTCCGACAGGGGTGGGCAAGACCGAACTGGCCAAGGCATTGGCTGAATATCTATTCGATACCGAACGCGCCATGATTCGTATCGATATGAGCGAATACATGGAGAAGTTCAGCGTGCAGCGTTTGATCGGTGCACCTCCCGGATACGTTGGCTACGACGAAGGTGGCCAATTGACGGAAGCGGTGCGGCGTAAGCCGTATTCGGTCATCCTGCTCGATGAGATCGAAAAAGCCCATCCGGATGTGTTCAATATCTTGCTGCAGGTGCTTGATGACGGGCGTTTGACAGATGGCCAAGGTCGGGTAGTCAGCTTCAAGAATGCCATCATTATCATGACAAGCAATGTCGGTAGCCAGTTTATTCGCGAATTTGCCGAGCATGGTGATGAGAAGACTATGCGTACGGCTATCGATGCTGCCCTGCGTGCGACATTCCGACCTGAATTCTTGAATCGAATCGATGACATCGTGGTATTCAACGCGTTGTCATTGGACAATATCGAGCCTATCGTCGACCTGCAGCTGGGTGACGTGCGTCGCCGATTGGCCGATCGTCGTATCGAGCTTTTAGTTGGTCCCGGGGCTCTGCAACAGCTGGCCATCGATGGATACGATCCTGTGTTCGGGGCTCGTCCACTCAAACGGTTGATCCAGAAGGAAATAGTCGATCGCATTGCCAATGAGATGGTAAAAGGGCAGGTGCTTGAAGGCGCCAAAGTAACCATCGATCTTGACGGTGAAGGTAATTATACATGCGAAGTGAAGAATGCCCCGGGTTGTACTCCTGCTTTGACGGACGGAACATCCGGTTCTTCTGATGCGGCTGGCACGTTCGCCGGGTTGAATGGTCCTGATGATTTATAGAGCGAAGCGGCGTATGCTCCGGCGTTCGGGTGCAAAGCAAAGCGCGTAGTTGCCGAATGAGCCGATGGGGGTGGGGCGAAACCCCCATCGGCTTTTCTTTACTGCGGTAGGTAGGTGCGTTCTGTATTAGAATGGCGCCATGCGGAACATGCAACGCGAACAGAAGAACGACATCGGAACATCCCTTATGGGGGTGAGTGCCGTTGTGATTTCGACAATCTGCTTTCTGTTTCTGATGGAGGCTGTCGTCATCGCGACGAGCTTCCTTATCAGGTAGGGCTATGTGGCAGCGATACGCTCTCTATGATTTCCGCATCATCGCCCACTATCTCGGCGTTTACTACCGCTGATGCCAACATTATCATGTCGGTCGATCACGTATCTTATCCTGGTAATACTTGGCGGTCCAGCATGAATTTTCCGACGAACTGGGCTTAGTCGTAGTCGCTCTTTCGTTTGACCTTTTCGGACGTGTTTCGGATTCGAACCTGCATGCGTCTGAAGGGCGCACCGAGCATGTACTGCCGAATGTCGTTCAGACTGCTCGTTCCATCTTCTGCTTCTCGCTTATCGTTATCGTCATTGCGACTGTCGTATTGGGGTCATGTCATACGATCTTGGTAATAAAGATGCTTCGTATCAAGACAAAACGGCCCAAGTGACGGGCGAGGTGGTAGGCGATGACATACGAGCTGAAGAAGACCTTGACAAGCATTGGATTGTCCTCGACGATGTCTCGGGTTATGAAGGCAGTATATCGGTATTGGTAGATGATCGCGTTTTGGACGTGATTGATACATACGGAGCGTATGGTGAAGAAGGTACTCGGCTGCGTGTGAAGGGCGTGCTCCATATGGCATGCCCCGACCATGAAGGAATCTTGGACATCCAGGAGGAATCGGCAACAGTGGTTGAGCGGGGGAAGACCCTTCCGCGTGAGTTCGATTTCGAAGCATTTATTCCGGGTGTCGTAGCATGTGCGATAGGCTTGGGCTTAGCCGTGCTTTTTTATATCCTCCGCGAAAGGGAGCGTTGATGCAGCTGACGGGGCGAGTGGTAAAACTGGACCGTGGATTTCCTCTGGTTCAATCCGATGTAGGTGCCGAATTCCGGTGTAAGCATTCGACTGCTCTGGTCAAGGGCGAAAAGCTTCGCGCCGTGATAGGTGATCGGGTGGTTGCTGAGGTTTCGGATTCGGCCGATATGGCACAAATCCTCGAAATCGAGCCGCGTCGCAATGTGCTTGTTCGCAAGGATCCGACCGAACGTGCCGTCGCCCAGGTCCTGGCGGCGAATTTCGAGACCATCATCATCGCCCATGCGCTGACAGATTTGAATATTCGTAGATTGGAACGCGAGTTGGTTCTAGCCCATGAGACGGGGGCCCATGTTGTCGTGGTACTGACCAAGTCCGATTTGGTCGGTGATGAAAAAGCGGCCGAACTCTGTTGTGCGGTGGAGTCTATCGTTGCCGATGGGGTAGGCGTGCTGGTTGTTTCTGAACCACAAGACAAGGGTCTCGACGCTCTGCGGGAATGCATTCCTCCTGGCACCACGGCAGTGCTTATCGGGCGGTCGGGTGTTGGCAAATCCAGCTTGGTCAATGCTCTGGCAGGTCATGACATCCAGCGTACTGGCTCTGTTCGAGAAGGCGATGGCAAGGGGCGCCACACAACGGTGAGCCGCGCCATCATAGCCGTCGCGCAGGGCGGATGGATAGTCGATATGCCTGGGATTCGTGGCCTGGGCCTTTGGGAAAGCGAAGAAGGTTTGGCTGCTGCATTTCCCGACATAACCGCATTGACATCGCACTGTCGTTTTCGCGATTGCACGCACACGACCGAACCGGGGTGCGCGGTGACGGCTGCTGTCGAAGCGGGAATCCTGCGCCGTGAACGGGTGGAGTCGTATCTGCATCTGAAGGAGGAGAACGATCGACAGAACGAGAAGAGCGAGGAAGCGCGCCGGATGCATATACGTGCCGAGTCTTCTCGTCGCAGATAACCGCTTTGCCTTTCATTTCGACGAATCGGATGGAAACCGCCGATACCACCGTACTTTAGTCTGCAATAGTGCTATCGTGTTCGTGTGAATGAGATGGAAGGACATGATATGGGTTATATTGCACAGGACGGGCACGCCTATCGCATCGCCGATGCCCACACGCACATATACAAAGATAAGATTGCCGAGAAGGCATCGGCTGTTATCGGACGGTTCTACGATACGGATATGTCGGTTTCTGTAGCGACAGGCGACACCCTTATCGAAAAGGGAAGTTCTATCGGTGTTGAGAAATACTTGGTGTGTAGCGCGGCTACTACGCTCGACCAAGTCGACATCATCAACCCGTTCATAGCGGCTGAATGCAAAAAGCACCCCGAATTCATCGGCTTGGGTACCGCTCATCAAGATGTGTGCGATATGGATGCACTGCTTGATGAGATTCAGGCTTTGGGGCTGCGTGGCATCAAGCTGCATCCTGATTTCCAACGCTTCGATATCGACGACAAACGCATGATTCCTTTGTACCGCGGCGCGGCACAGCGCGGTTTGGTCATGCTGTTCCATGTTGGCGATGATCGCTATGAGTTTAGTTCTCCAGAATCCTTGGCCCGTGCGCTCGAGCTCGTTCCCGATATGAAATGCCAGGCGGCTCATTTCGGGTGTTGCAAATTGTGGACGCGGCGCCCCCTTGCGCTGGAGGGTGCCGACATCATGTACGATACCAGCAGCACCCTGCCTTGGACCACGAAAGAAGAAGCCCTGGATCTTATCGACCATATAGGAATCGACAGGTTGATGTGGGGAACCGATTTTCCTATGTGGGATCATCAAAAGGAGCTTTGCCGCTTCCTTGATCTGGGTCTCTCCCCTGAAGACAATCAGGCTATCCTGTATGATAACTTTGCTCGCTTTTACGGGATTGAAGAATAGAACGATCCTCGTATTTTTTGCACCGAATGCCGGGGGTTCATCTCCGGCATTTTTTCTTATCTGTTGTCCAGACCTTTTGATAGACGATGATCCTTGCATTGTCTATTCCCTCTTATTCTGCTCCTTTCTATAGTAATCGAGTGAGTTGTTTCGATTGGCAATCAGGCCGATTATGGGGCAAGGGGAGAGAAAAATGGGAAAAGATAGCACCAAAGACAGTGAAGACTCGGTCTTCCATGAAAATATTCAGAGACGTGATTTTCTAAAAGGAGCTGCATTCAGCGCTGTAGGCATGCTGCCGATAGCGACGTTGTTCGGCTGCAGTTCCAAAGCAAGAATCGACGGCGCTGTCGATGAAGCTAGCGCTGAATCTCTCGATGGCCTTCCTTATTTTGAGGATGTCGAGAATAGTGATGTCCTCCTGCAGGAAGTTCTCAACGAATCCGAGGTTGTAGACGACCTGGTTCTCGATGACGGGACTGTTATTCCTGCCATATACTTGCGCATGCGCAACCGCATCAATCGCATCGGCAGAGGAATCGGTTCTACGCCTTCTGCAAACGGATGGGACATGATCAAATACCTTTGGAGTGAAGAAGATGCCGAGCATTATCTGGAAATGCCCTTGCACAAGGTCTTTTCTGTAGGGGATTATGTTGCTTCGTCGGGGCGTTCCGAAGAAGAGTGCTCTGCCATTCTTGAAGATCAAGCCAATCGCTGCCTGATCTGGCGGGTGCATCGTGCCGGGACGCCTTTCTATTACCTTATTCCTTATATCAATGGATTCTGGGAATTCAACGAACTCAAAGCTGCCTATTCAGGGGTTCCGGGCGCAGTGGCAAAGTTCGATACCCAGGGTATTGCAGGTGCCGACCCGAACAGTGCAAGCGGCTTCGATACGACATTTCCACTTTTTCGATCCTATCCGGTCGGCGCAGAAGTAGTGGCTGGCGGTGAGCTCGAACCCTACCAAGACTGGCGGGCCATTATCAAACGATATTCCACGATAACCGTGTCTCCTTGCCAATGCCGGACTATGTGGAATGCGTTAGGTGTGGAGTATCCCAAGGAGCAGCCGCTGCAAACCTGCCTTTCGCTAGGGGAAATGGCAGAATACTTCATTCAGAACGGCATCGGAGAGCAGATTACCACCGATGAAGCGATCGCCGTTGTGGAAAACAGCATCGCCCATGGCATGGTCGTCGAATCTATCTGCGCCAAAAATGCTGACATTATCTGCAGCTGCCATAGCAAAAGTTGCGGAAACCTGATGGCGTGGCGCAAAGTCGATGGAGAGGGTACCGCCGCTGCGTATTTTAGCGCCTATATGCTGCAATACGATAAGAGCATCTGCCAAAAATGCGGTAAATGCATTGATCGCTGTCCTATGCAGGCAGTCACCTTCGGTAGCGATGGATTTTGCACTATCGATAACAGCTGCGTGAGATGCGGACAATGCGTCATGGTTTGCCCAGAAAAAGCCCGTATTCTCAATGCCAATCCCAGCTATCCCGAACTTCCTGAGGATTACCCCGACTGCAACAAGTATTTTGCAAAAGATCGCATGCAGAGGGGTCAGCTGGTCGATTTTACAGGGACAAGTCTTTAAAAGCCTTGCTCCTGTACAGGGTGAGGCAAAACAGGAATTCGAGGGTGCAAGATGCTGGATTGCGCCGGCATCTTGCCGTCTTGTCTATAAAGGAGAACACAGTATGCATGAGATGGCATTTGTGCGCAATATTATGGATATCGTTGTCGAGGAAGCCGCCGCTGCCGGTGCGACCGACATCAGCGCAGTTCACCTTGTTATAGGAGAAGGACGCGATATCGTCGAGGATTTCTTCGAAGGGCTTTTCCAATATTTAGCGCGGGGGACTGTGGCAGAACATGCAAAGATACGCGTTCAGCGTGTTCCCTATATGGTCAGATGTGTACGATGCGGGTGTATATTCCATGTTGAGGTCTATGATCCGAATACGCGGACGTGCCCCGACTGCGGGGCGCATGAAGAATATAAGCTGGTCAGCGGTTTAGAGTTCTATATCAGCAAAATCGAGGCATCCGGCAAAGCAGCATCGCAAAACAAATCATTGAATCCTGAAGCCTGTGCGAATGAAAAACCCTGTACTCGAGCAGTTCGGGATAAGCAAAAGGAAAAGGTGGCAGTATGAGCGATTCGCGTATTCTCGAGGTGCAACGAAACGTGCTTGCGAACAATGATCGTGCGGCAGACGCGTTTCGTGCGCGACTTAAAGCCGAGAGAACCTTTTTCACCGACGTTATGGCATCTCCGGGGGCGGGAAAGACGACGCTTCTCTTGGCTCTTATCAAGCGCTTTCATGCCGATGCGGCATGCGGCGTTATCGAAGCCGATCTGGAATCAGATGTGGATGCCCGTAAGATAAAAGAAGCCGGAGTTTGTTCGGTTGAGCTTAATACGCGGGGAATCTGCCATGTTGAAATGGGTATGGTCGAAAAAGCTTTCGCTGCATTCGAAGCTGTTCGTTTCGATTACCTTTTTCTTGAAAATATAGGCAATCTAGTGTGTCCTGCCGAATTCGATACCGGTGCCCATAAGCGCATTATGCTGCTTTCGGTTCCCGAAGGATACGACAAGGTGTACAAGTATCCGCCGATGTTCGCTGTTGTCGATGCCCTTGTCGTCACCAAGTCCGACTATCTGCCTACGAACCCGGATTTTGATTTGGATGCCCTACGTCGGCAAGCGCGGGTGCTCAATCCCAGGCTAAAGATTTTTGTGGTATCGGCGCGAACTGGTGAAGGTATCGATGAATTAGCGACGTGGATACGCGTGTGTCGTTCTGCTGCAATGGGGTAATGCGAGAAAGCATGCGGGGTGGAGTCGAGATTGCCTCTTGTCAAAGTCGTGGGCCGCGGTTTATCTAATCCAACGCAGCTATTTTGAAATCAGGAGAAACCTCGTTCAAGATAAAATCGGGTTTCGTATCGAAAATAACCGATATCAGAACTTCAGCCGGCCACTCCATCCCGCTCTTGCACCACTCGAGAAAAAGATCGGTAACGCCGTATAGATAAGCATCGATGAGAGATTTTCTTCTTAGGTATTCAGCGCCATAGGGCACTCCTTCAAGAGCTATGCCATAGTAGCTTTTCTTGAGCCAGCAGAGATAGCTGTCCCTGAAGCAGTTCTGCCCATTGTGATAGGGCAGCTGCTTGAAAAAACCCTTGTGTTCGATGACATAGCGAAAAACGTCTTTCGAGCCTTCGGGAGAATAGAAAAGCCGGTAGTTCTGCTCGAAGAACAGAATAGGAACTTGGACGATGAAATCGTTGATATCTCTGAAATGGTTATAAAAGGTCTGCCGCGCCGTACCTGTTTCTTTGAGAAGATCGCCGACGGTAATCTTCTTCAAAGGTTTTGTTCCGCACAGTTTGAAGATAGCTGCTACATACCTGCCTTTTATGTCTTTGGCATCTTTTATCATAGCTCCCTCGATTCCCCCCAAGAAACGTAACTGTAGCATGGGCAGATTGCTATTTCTACCAAATGGAGGCTATGAAGTCCAAAGTGTTTTCTCTTGCGAAATTGTGTTACCAAAAGAGCCGGCAAAACCTGTTGGCGCGGCATCCGCCATCTTTTTCGAAGAATAAAAAACCGAATGCTTTTTCGGGCTTGGCGATATGCTGAGCACGGAAAATTGAAAAAGGAGACGCAGCGGGGAGGGGTATAGAGGGGAAGTCCCCGCTGCGTTCAGGGACGATGCAGATGGTACCTGCACGTGCGGTGCCCGTGATGCCTATCACCAAACACCAACACCCCCTGATTTGGAATACTCCGAAGGGAGTAGTGAGACAAGCGAAATGTGCAGGTAGGCTTAAACGGCTGTCTTGTGAGCGGCAGTCTGAGCTGCTTCGATGCCGCGTTTAATAGCGGGAAGGTCATGCAAGCCGAAACGGTATGCCACCGTTTGGGGCTGGCTATGAATTCCATCGATGCTGCTGATGGGGCAGTGTGCTTCCATACGCTGCTCGACGCGCACGAAGTGCAATTCGACATCGGAATAGCCGGCCTTCAATACTGCATAAGCATAGCATTGTGCTTGCAGCAGATGTTTTGCGTGCAACTGGTCGGGTGTTTCTGCAGCGCTGCCTCCCGTTTTGTAATCCACGATGAAGGCTGCTCGATTGTCGTTTGTGCAGAGCAAGTCTATTTCTCCTTCAAGAACCAAGGTGCCCACCTGCATGCAAAACGGAACTTCGGGCTGATGTTGCTTGTGCGAAAAGGCCTGTTTCCTTACATCCGAGATAAACCAGCAGCCGAATGCCGCATTCAACCGATTCCTATCCTCGATGCGATAGTGGCGGCTGAAGCGATCAAGAGTTTGTTGGATCTGCTTCATGTCGGGCTCTTGTTCCTGCAGCGCAAGCCATTCGCAGGCTCTATGCAACGCGGATCCGAAATCGGTCGCTTCGTCGGAAGGAGTCGCTATATCGTCTTCATCGTGAACCGGATGTGCTTCGGTATGGGGGGCAATCGATGAATAGGAGAAGAAACCATCTCGCTGTGAAATCGGGGTCAAGATTAGACGCGGGGGTTCGTCGAGAAGGGGAACGACAATCGTATGCTCTTTATCAGCCCGATTCCTGTTGCTCGGCTCGTCTGCTTCGGTCGGACATTCTGCATCGGGCTCGCTCGCTGCAGCAATGCGGGTGAAGACGAGCGGTTGGCTGCCCCCGTATTCGATCGATCCGCTTTCTTCGGGGAAATCGCTCTGTCCGGGGCAAAGGCCCTGCAAAATGTCGGCTTCGACTTGGTCGTAGCGGTTTTCTTTTGTGACGATGTGCTTTATGGCTATGATGAGGGCATCGCTTGCCCGCGTGGCGGCTACATAGAACAAGCGCCTGCGTTCCATCCGGTCGCGGAATTTATTTGCAGCGATAATCGCTCCGCGATACGCTGGCTGCGTCTGCTGGTCGGCGGCGGCATCCAAGCTTGCTTCGACGGATCCGCTGCAAAGCTTGTCGTCGCCTTTTTTCGGGCGAAGAGAGAGGAAGGTGCTGGACTGGTCGGCCAGCATCGTCAGCGCCCCTCCCTGATTGCGGGCGCTGTAACAGTTGGTTACCGCGACGATGGGGAATTCCAACCCTTTCGAAGCATGCACCGTCATGATGCGTACCGCATCCAGGCCTTCGACAGAAAGCGCGCCTGGTTTTTCAGTACTGCCTGAAAACGAGGCATCCATCGCCTTGGCTACGCGTGCGATATCGAATCCATCTGCCTTTTGCTCGTCGCGTATCAAACGGGCGAACTTCAGGATGTCTGCTGCTTGCGCCTGGCCTTCGGCGCCGCTTTCCTGCAGTCTTCCAAGCCATCCCGTTTCAACGATGGTTTCAAGAAACAATTCTGCCGGCCGCGTCGAGCCCAGTTTTGCCCACGCCCGCGTGAGCACGTTGGATGCATGGTGCAACAAGGGAGAGGAATGAAGCGGCTTCGAGTCGGAAAGCAAGAGCCCGCGCGCTGGATTTTGACGCATGGGAAGCCCGGTGTCTTCATTGATGCGCGTAGAAAGATACAGCAGGTCGTCGGATGAAACCGGCAGCACGTTGCTGGTAAGCACATCCAGAAGCTTTTCCGAATCATACGGGTTGGCTAGTACGCACAGCAGGCTTTGGCAAAGATGCACATGCTCTGATTGGAAGTATTTCGACCCGCCGGCGATAATGCAAGCGAATCCACGGTCCCGAAGTGCTTGGGCGTAGACGTCGGCGCTGGTGGTCGATCCCATCAATACAACCATGTCGCTAGCTGTGTGCCCCGCTGCCCGCAGCTCGTCAAATCTGCGCGCGATATGTCGAGCTTCGGCTTCGTTCGCCGCCGCCGTCGCGCCTCTGGCATATGAAGTGAGTGCCACTTCTATGCGCGGTGCGGTCGATAGATAGCTACGGCCTGCAGTCGCAGCTTGCAGATCGAGAAAATCTTCCTGGAAATAGTCGGGCTGCCCGCATATTTTGCGAACAAAGGCCAAGATATCCGGGTGGCTGCGGAAATTGTCTGCCAGTTGCACCATCGGTGCCCCGACGGCGGGATCCCGCATATCTTTTTTGTGCTGTAAGTATACTTGCACATCGGCACCTTGGAATCGATAGATGCTCTGCTGCGAATCACCGACAGTGCAAAGATGGGTTTTGCGCGGGCCGGCTATCTGCTCGATCATGTCGATCTGCAGCTGGCTGGTATCTTGAAATTCGTCGACCATGATGAGCTTGAACCGTTCGGTATAACCGGCAGCAATACGGGGATGAGCCTGAAATGCTGCGAGGGTGGTGCGAATGAGGCCGCTGGCATCAATGCTTCCTTGCGCCTTGAGTGCGGCTTGGTAGGCGCTATCGACTTCACGAGCCAATGCCACCAAACTGTGGGCGTGCGGCAGCGAAGCGCTCAGCATACGCTCGGCACGCGCCGCTTTGATGGCTTCCCTGAAGTCGGTTGTCGCATCGCCTCTCAACTTTCGTCCGTCGATGGCGGTGAGAATAGGGTCGAATGCATCGTCGGGCAGCGTGTCGTTCAAAAGGAAATCCTGCAGGGCATCGGCGGTGGCGCCTGCAACTTCGGAACTTGCCGGGGTCCCATTCGCCTGAAGATATTCGCACAGCGGAAGCATCATGCGGGCGATCTGACGGGGGGTTGATGGCTTCGGGCCGAATTCGAAAGAGTCCAACCCCTGTGTTCGGCAGGCGGCTTGGTTCAAGACACTCTTCAGGTAGTCCGCAATGGTAGCGGCATCGTATGCCTTGAAGAGGGGGCGATACGGATTATCCGCATCCTGCTGATTCAGCCGATCGATGACTGTGGTTATTGCCTGGTGGAGCACTGCTTCTTGCTTCGCCCCCATGACCAAGGTAAATGCAGGGTCGATGCCGAATTCCAACGCATGCTCGCGCAGTACACGCGCGCACATGCCATGAATGGTTGATACCCAGGCCCCATCTACCTTCAAAGATTCATCGACCATTCCTTCAGCGCGAAGAGTGGAGCGGATTCGATCTTTGATTTCACCCGCGGCCTTTTCGGTAAATGTAATCACAAGGGCTTGGTCTATGCTGTCCAGAAAAGCAGAGCCGTCGGCTGCCGATCCGTCCATCAATGCCCAAGCGATGCGTTGAGTAAGCGTAAACGTTTTGCCCGATCCGGCACCCGCGCATATGAGCAAGGGCCCATCGAGATATTGGATACTGGTTTTTTGGCCAGGGCGGAACGTGCTCATATCCATGTCGCCTACCTCCTGCGCGCTTCCATGCGCCGGGGGCACACGCCGACGGGGCAGTAGCGGCATGCTTCCGGTCCGATGGGGTCGGGTGCGATCTTCCCTTGAGCTAAATACTGTACACTTTCTTCAACCAGGTGTTCGCTTTGGTCTATAAGCCTATCGAATGACAGTGCTGCCTGAAACGGTACGGCGCCTGCTTCGGCATCGCCCTTTGTTCTGAAAGGAATATCTTGCGGTCCGAGTATGCGGCTGTCGTACGCTCCTTGCACTTCACCGGTGACGGGGTTCACATACAAGGCTCCTACTATTTGGTACCCTAGCAGATCCCGCACTGCTTTTGCGTAGATGAGGGTTTGCATCTTGTGGGGAAGGCGAAACTCATCGGCAGGTTCTTCGGTGTTGCGCAGGCGGTATTCCTTGGAAAGCGATGACTTGTAATCGAGTACTACTGCGTGTCCGTTGGTGTCGACGTCGATGCGGTCGATGCGTCCGCATAAGACGCATCCCGCATAATGGAAGGGGACGGTGTCGCCGTATGCCCATTCCATCTTCAGCGGGGTAAACGACGGGAGCAAGGTTGTTTCGACAGCAAGATAATCAAGCAAATGAGGCACTATGCTGTCGCGCACTTGCTCTTCCCATGCATCGATGGGCGCGTAGCGTTGGCCAGGCCGCTTCTTGCCATATCTATGTCGATAGGCTTCATCATTGAACGTTTCGATCATGATTCTTTTTGCCTGGTCGAGGGTATCGCCGGTGACCTTCGGTTGAACATCTTGCTGGAAGCGGCGGTAGAAGCTGTTCAGCACGTCGTGGATAAGGAGCCCTCGTTCCAAAGAGCCGAAGCCTTCTTCGAGAGGTTCCAATTTCAAGCGACGTTTTGCAAACCATTGGTACGGGCATTCCAGGTAGCTTTCTATCTGGGAAGCCGAAAGATTCAGCCCTTCTGCAGATCGGCTGCGAGGCTGAGAGGGCACGATGATTTTTTTGGCAGAAGCGCTGATTTTTCCAGGAGCAGGCAAGCTGAATGCCGCAGTTTCTATCGAGGAATTGCCGGTTGCGTTGCGGACCAGCGATTCCTCGCCTGCTTGAATAACGAAAGGTTCAAGGTTCTTCGTGATACCCAACGTGCGGTTCATGTCGTCGCATGAGGTGGGATCGACCCTGTAGCAATCAAGGATCTCTTCGAACATGGTACAAGGCTGCACGTCCGAAGCTTGATTGTCGTTGAGTGCGCGCTGCAGCACCACGCGGCTGCGTGCCGATTCGAACGCCCGGTAAAATGTTGCCCGCGCCCGTCGCAACGCATCATCGGGCTGTGTGCAACCCCATTTCTCAAACAAGGCGTGCAGTGCATCCCGCTCGGCGCGCACCGGATAGTCGGGGGCGTTGAGGTCGGCAATCACCAGTATGTCGACCGATGCCGGTTCCAGGGTGGCTGCTTGGTGCAAGTCCATGAACGACACGTGCTGCTGCGACGCGGGAGCGGTTGCGTACATAATGGGCAGGGCTCGGCTTGCAAGAGCCTGCAGTGCTGTCGCAAAGGTTTCTTCCAGAAGCATCGCTGCTTCACATGCCTTGCGCGCTAGTGCGAGTGCGCGGGATTGCTCTATGCGGTATGCCGCATCGCCCGCAAAGCGATGGTCGAGAAACGCCTGCAGTGCGTCGAATGCTGCGGCATAATCGGCTTCTTCGAACAAGGGAATGATGCCTTTGAGCATATCGTCGGCATTGCCCGCCAGATCGGAAAGCACCTCGTCCTTTTCAATCAAACGGTTTCTACGATGCAGCTGATCGATACGAAACGCGCTGGCATACCAGATTCCCGCGAAAGGGTTGTACGCATAATCGGCAGCTTGCAGCACATCGGCATGCTCTGCCTCGATCAGGCCGGCTATGTCGAGCAATGCCCTGCCGATATCTGTTTCGGCGAATCGCTTTCGCGTCTGCAGCTCGCAGCATAGGCCCAGGCGCTGTAGCGCTGGCATGCAAAACGAGAACAGCGTTTCCGGTTCTTTGCACGCAACGACAATCGACAGAGGTGCCGAGCCTTCTTGCGATGCGCGCATGACGGTATCGAGAAGAAGGCGATTGCGTGCTGTGGGTCCGGCGGCAAGTCCGATGTGTACGGCGCCCGTGGGTGCGACGGGACTTGCGGCAGGTGCGCGATGAAAAAGAAGCTGCTGCACCTGGGCCAGTTCGGCAGATCGTTCGGCGAGCACCCCGTCTTCCATGTTGTCGAGAACAACCTGTGCGTGAAGCTGTTCTAAAAATGCACAGGCGGCAAAGGGCATGTCGGCCGGGTGTACGTCGAATAGGACAGGCGCATAGAGATGCATGCTGTCGTTTTTGCCCAAGATAGCCATGGCTTCGACGGCTTCTATCAAGTCTTTGCCATGGATACATGCCGCATAGTCCCGCAAGATGCGCGTAAAAGCGATTTCGGAGGGAGCCAAATCGGCAGGGAGGTCGATGTAGGTAAGAGCCTGTTGCGCGCATTGGGCAAGCATATCCGCCATGCCCGCGGTGACAGGAAGTCCGTCGGTCTGTGTTTTCAGCAGTTTGGCCATTGCTATCGATCGAGTGGTGGCATCTATGAGTGACTGCCCTTTTCCGTAAAGTTCCCATAGGTCTTGGACCCATGCGTTCAATGTGGTGACGCATACTCCCAGGCCCATCGACTTGCGTGCCAGCAGTCTTCTTTCGCGCAATACGGCTGCGGAAGATTCAACGATCAAGACGGGTCTTTGCCCGTTTGATGCAGCGGTGGCGAGGCGACAATGCGCAATGTCGCGCGCACTGTGCACGTTGGGGTATGTCTGGATGTTCGATAGCATAGTAGGTATTGTACTCTGACGGCACGCGCTTCCTGACACCATGCGCCGAAAATGGTAGAGATGGTTCGCGTTACTCCGGATTTTCGGATGCTTTGCTGATTTCCCGCCAGCGAGAAATTTCAAACAACGCCTGTTCACAGGGTCTTCATATATCCTATCATAGGCTGCTTTTGGGGCTCGCATCATTCGTTTCGAGGGATGCAAAGACCCCTATGACCCGCAGAATAGCACGATTCGTGCTATGCGTTTTTTTGCGAAATCGCCCTTCACGGGTGCTGTGCAAACGTGTCACGTCTGTCATTATTCAGTCATCGAGTTAATCGGATGCATCCCTCCCAAAAAGCACCGACAGCTCGCAGGGCTTCTCGAAACCCTGATGGCCCCGAATGCCCCCCTCCCTCTCTCCCTCTTGCATTCGGGGCCCCTCTCCTCCTCATGTCGCCGGCCTGGTCCTCTTCCAGCCGGCGACACTCTTTTCTCCCCTTGCTTCACTCTTCGCTGCCGAACCCATACAATGGAAGAAGTTCAAGCACAAAAGATTGCTTGGTATGCGGCAGCATTTCCAAGAGACGGGAGATGTCCATGGGATTCGAAGACAAGAACATCGCATTCGCTATCGCTCCGATTGATTTCAGGGATGAGGAATATGCAAAGCCGCGCGCTGCGCTGTATGCATCGGGTGCGCATATCGTTACGGTCAGCCGTACCGTCGGGTATTGCAAAGGCTCGCGTGGGTCTTCGGTCCATGCCGACATGGCGCTTTCCGATGCCGTGAAAGCCTCGTGGGATATGGTGGTCTTTGTTGGCGGCAACGGCGCCGATGCGTATTTCGACGACCCCGACGCTCTTGTCCTTGCCCGCGCTGCAGTCGAAGCCCATATCCCATTGGCGGCCATCTGCATAGCGCC
>Ga0062381_10000159_pt1 | contig 17217 bp, 16 predicted proteins | sample DOMMetBare1Fresh_2_FD_59506 | JGI IMG/M metagenome (GOLD analysis project Ga0062381, IMG submission 59506) | Wetland sediment microbial communities from St. Louis River estuary, USA, under dissolved organic matter induced mercury methylation -... | ecosystem: Environmental > Aquatic >... | reverse complement strand
TTGGTGGGCGAGCGTTTGTCTATCATTACGGCTAAAGCGCAAACTACTCGCCATAGAATTATGGGGTTGGTAAATACCGACGATTATCAGATCGTTTATTCTGATACTCCGGGTATCCTTAAGCCAAGCTACAAGCTGCAAGAGTCGATGATGAAGTTCGTATCTACAGCTATTTCTGATGCTGATGTGTTCTTGTACGTTACCGATGTCGTTGAGACTGCTGATAAGAATATTGAGTACGTTGAGAGGCTCAGGAGAACTCAAACTCCGATTATCCTCATTATTAATAAGATTGACCTAACTACGCAGGAAAAGCTCGAAACCATCGTTGAGCAGTGGAAGCAGTGGCTCCCTGAGGCTACCATAATTCCTACTTCTGCGAAGCTCAACTTTAACCTCGATGCCATAATGAACAACATCGTTAGGAGCTTACCAGAGGCCCCTCCTTACTTTCCTAAGGATCAGCTTACTGATAAGCCTATGCGATTCTTTGCTGCTGAGATTATCCGTGAGAAAATCTTTCTTAACTACGATAAGGAGGTTCCTTATTCCACGGAGGTTGTAATAGAGGCTTATGTTGAAGATCCTAAAATTGTTAGGGTTTCTGCGGTTATCTATGTGGCTCGTCAAACGCAAAAGGGTATTATTATCGGCAAGCAGGGTAGCAAGCTTAAAAAGGTAGGTACGGATGCTCGTAAAGACTTGGAGGCTTTTCTGGGGCAAAAGGTTTTTCTCGAAATATTTGTTAAGGTTAGCGATCGATGGAGAGATAGCGAGCGTGACCTTAAGAATTTTGGATACATACAGGATTAAATAGCTGCTAAGCAGCAAATCTAAAAGTAAAATGGCAAACATTGTAGCAATAGTCGGTCGGCCAAACGTTGGTAAATCGACTCTATTCAATCGTTTAGTAGGAATGCGTAAGGCCATTGTCGATGAGACAGCTGGCGTTACCCGCGACCGTCATTACGGTAAGTGCGAATGGTGTGGTAGCGAATTTTCGGTAATTGATACTGGTGGGTACACCATAAACTCTGACGATATTTTCGAAGAGGAGATTCGTAAGCAGGTGGAACTTGCTGTTGATGAGGCAGATGTTATTCTGTTTTTGGTGGATGTAATGGGTGGTATAACCGATTATGATGCCGCTATTGCCGAATTGCTCAGAAAATCAAAGAAGAAGGTTTTCCTTGTCACAAATAAGGTTGATAATAACGATAGGATCTACTATTCGGCTGAGTTCTATGCGCTTGGTCTTGGCGATCCATTTAACGTTTCTTCGGCTAGCGGTTTCGGTACTGGAGACTTGCTGGATGCTGTTGTGGCCAGCCTCCCTAAGGATGAGCTTACTGTTGAGGAGCTGGATATTCCCAAGGTGGCAATTGTTGGTCGTCCTAACGTAGGTAAGTCGTCGTTAACTAACTCGCTTCTTGGAGAGGATCGAAACATCGTTACTCCTATTTCGGGAACTACCCGCGATTCTATTCGTACCAGATACAATAAGTTTGGTCAGGATTTCTTCTTGATTGATACAGCTGGACTTCGAAAAAAGGGTAAGGTGCATGAGGATATTGAGTTTTACTCGGTAATGCGCTCAATTCGTACCATCGAAGAGTCGGATGTTTGCGTGCTGATGCTTGATGCTTCTCAAGGCATCGAAGCGCAGGATTTGAACATCTTTAACCTTATTGTTAGAAATAAGAAGGGGGTGATTGTTGTGGTTAATAAGTGGGATTTGGTGGAAAAAGATCATGGAACCATGAAGGCGTACACCGATATCCTCAAAAAGAGAATTGCGCCATTCAACGATGTGCCAATTATCTTTACCTCGGTAGTAAATAAGCAGCGTGTGTTTGATGTGATTCAAACCATAAATGTTGTTTACGAAAATCGTAAGCGTAGAATCCCAACGGCTCGTCTTAACGAATTCTTGCTTCCGCTTATAGAGGATAATCCACCTCCAGCAAATAAAGGAAAGTACATCAAAATCAAGTTTGTTACTCAGCTTCCTACGCAAACTCCATCGTTTGCTTTCTTTGCAAATCTTCCTCAGTACGTAAAAGAACCGTACAAAAGGTATTTGGAGAATAAGATAAGGGAGAAGTACGATTTTAAGGGTGTTCCAATTCAGATTTATATCCGCGAAAAGTAGCCATCCGAATAAATACGCCAAAACCTTTTGCCAGCTTACGGCAAAAGGTTTTTTTGTTGCAGAAAACTACTTTCTATATTTGTACTTCGAACCTAACTCCTAAACCTATGGGTGCTAAACGTAAGTTCTCTATTCCTAATAACTTCGTAATTGTATTCTGGATTATAGCTATATGTGCGCTGCTAACATGGTTTCTTCCAGGTGGTCAATATGTTAAGTCCGATTCTGGTACGGTTGTTTTTCAGCATGTAGATAGTGTTCCTCAAACTTACCAGCTCTTTACCTCATTTTTCAAAGGCTTTGAAAAGGGTGCAGGTATTATCATTTTTATTTTGGTTGTTGGGGGTGCCTTCTGGGTTGTTAACTCAAATGGTGCTATTGATGTTGGCATATACTCGTTCCTGCATAAGTCTAAAGGATGGGAGCGCTACTGGTTGGTTCGTAAGCTGGGTGTTAACAACGTAATTATGGTTAGCATTATGCTTATATTCAGCTTGTTTGGGGCTGTTTTTGGTATGAGTGAAGAAACAATTGCCTTTGCTGTTGTAATTATACCCCTTGCTATATCTATGGGGTACGATTCCCTGGTCGGGCTGGGTCTCGTTTATGTTGCTGCTCATACGGGGTTTGCAGGTGCCATGCTTAACCCATTTACAGTTGGAATTGCCCAGCAGCTTTCAGGTATCCCTCTTTTTTCTGGTCTCGAGTATCGTTTTGTGTGTTGGATAATACTCAACGTTGCTCTGATGATATTTGTGCTTAGGTATGCTAGTAAGGTAAAGCGGAATCCTCAGAAATCAATTGTTTACCACGAAGATAAGTTTTGGAGAGATAGGTTTGCAGAAGAAAAATCGCACGTTAAGTACGAAACCCCCCAAGCTGCATGGTGGGCATTTGCTTTATGTTTGGCAGTACTGGTGGCCTTCGCCGTGGCTTTCCCTACAACAACCCTAGAGATTGGCAAAAGCCAGCTTCCAGCAATTCCCATAATACCCATTTCTGCTGCCCTTTTTGCCTGGCTTTGCTGGAAAAGCCTTAAAAAATCGGTACACTTCTTTATTCTACAGCTGCTTGGTTTTACCATCCTCTTCCTTATTGTAGGTGTAATGGGCTATGGTTGGGGTATTGATAAGATTGCAGGCCTATTTTTTGCGCTCGGTTTGGTGAGTGGCTATGCAATAGGTTATACTGCTAACGATATTGTTAAGCATTTTATGGATGGGGCCAAAGACTTTATGTCGGCTGCAATTATCGTTGGGTTTGCTGGCGGTATAATTGTTATACTTCAAGATGGGAAGGTGGTTGATACTATTCTATACGGACTATCATCAACTCTCGGAGCGTATGGCAAGATTGCCGCTACCGAAACTATCTACGGTATTATAACACTCATCAATATGATAATTCCATCGGGTAGCGCAAAGGCGGCGCTAACCATTCCTATTTTTGCTCCTTTTTCTGATATAATTGGTATTTCAAGGCAAGCTACTGTGATGGCATTCCAGCTTGGTGGTGGCTTTACTGAGATGATTACTCCCATATCGGGAGTGTTAATTGGCGTGCTAGGAGTTGCCAAAGTTCCCTACGCTAAGTGGATCAGGTGGGTGCTGCCCTACATTTTGGTGCTAATCCTAATAGGAGCTTTACTGCTTATTCCTACTGTTACCATGAACTTAAACGGCTTCGAGGTTGTCTCTACTGTTAAGTAGCGATGGTTTACGAGGCTAGTCGTATTTGGCTCTTTCAGCTTTTGATGATGTTGGAAAACATACTGTTGAAAGTTTATAAAAATGGTATCCTAATGGCCTAATTGTTAAAAAAAATAGCTATAATGTGCATGATTTTTACTATCACTAACAAATAAAATTAACAGTCATGGAGTTACAAGAAATTAAAAATGCGGTTGGCGAATGGAGTAAGGTTCGTAATTCGGCTCACGAAGTTATTCGCTACCTAAAGCAAGGCAATTGCTTTAAAATCGAACGTGCTAACTACGAATTATGGAAAGACAAAGCTCCAGAGAGCCTTCATGCCTATTTGGCCATCTTTGATGGAGATTTAAAGTTTGTGCTCGTTGATAGCGAGTCGGACAAGAATCCTGCTGCAAATACAAGCTTTTACGTTATTCAGGACTACTACCCTTCGTTGAGCTCTTCTGCTGCCGAGTTTGTTGAACGTGCAGTAGATGGAACTAGCATTTCGGTTATTGAAGGTTTAAAGAGGGTTACAAAGTGGATGGTATCTATGGAAACATGGGTTAAGGTAAATGTTTCTGCTCCAAATGGTATTTTCCAAGCTTTCGACATTCCTTTTGCCGATCTTGTGTCTATCTTTGATGCTGCAAGCTGCAAGGAGGCTGTTGTGATGTTCGGTTTGCAGGGCAAAAAGGCCGATCTAGTTCTTTGGGGTGTGCGTGCTGATGAGCCAGCTGCTAGCATGCTTAGAACTGCTTCGGTTGACTCTATGACCGAAATGGATGGTGCTGATGGAGAGCCTGTTGAGAATTTGGCAACTCCATGTCCTCCATTCAAAAATGAGTTTGGTTTAATTTAATCATTATAATGGATCAATACCAAGTTTGGAAGTATTTGTCATTACTTTCACCGATAATATTGCTGATAGGGTTAGTTGTTGGTTTTTACTTCTTTAAATCTTTGAATAGGATTAGTAAAAATGTTCTGCTTTATCTAGGATTATGCTTGGTCGTTGATTTGATTTACAGAGTTATAGGATACTATTCCGTCTCACAATACAATCTTTTTGTAATTCCAATATTTGCATTTTTAGAATTAATTTTCTTTGCAAATCTTTACTATAGATTGATATTGAAAAGTAGGAGTCGTATCCTATTTATTTTTATAGTCTTAGCGTTGATGGTAATTTTTTCGGAATTACTTTTTATTGATAGATTATTTCAACAAAAAACTTTCCATTCATTTGGGAAGGTTGTGGCTGACTTGACTGTCATCGTATTTTGCATAACCTACTATTGGCGTCTGCTAACAGGGAAAATTAAGCAGGTTAAAGAGGTTTCACAGCTTAATGCAACCTTTTTAATCTACTATTCAGTAAATCTCATACTATTCCTTCCTATTAATTTTCTTGTTAATGCATCAATTAATATTGTGTTTCTTTTTTGGGTAATTAATTTAGTATCTTTAGTGCTCTTTTACCTTGTTCTAACCTACATGATATGGCGGAATGGCAAGACCCAAAAATGTTTGCAGTAGGACTGTCGATTGCAATTCTTTTTGTACTTGTTCTTATTGTAAGCATGATACTGCTTACACGTGTATTTATAAAGCGAATTATTAGGGAGCAGCAACGTTTTACTCAAGCGAAAATCGATTATCAGCAAAAGTTGTTGTGGAATAGCGTTCTTGTTCAAGAAAAGGAGCGCGATAGAATAGCTTCTGATTTGCATGATGAGCTTATCTCTAAGCTTACCGTGCTTACCTACGCGCTTCAGACTAATAGCGATCAGGTTAAACCAGCAGAGCTGCTTGGCGATTCTATAAAGGTTGCCCGAAGGATTACTCACGACCTGAGGCCACCCTTGCTGGATCAAACTTCACTTAAGGAGCTGGTGGAGGATTTTGTACGTCCCTTGAGCAAAGCTTATCGCCTCGACCTGTTTTTTAGCTGCGATTCGAACCTTTCCCTTACTTCCGACGTTAAGCTTCAGATATTCCGTATTATACAGGAGGTTGTTAATAACACTCTTAAACATGCCAAGTGTTCTAGCATATCCATCCGCCTACGTGCGTCAGCTAGGGTTGTGGCTCTATCGTTTCGCGATAATGGGGTGGGCTTTAATGTCGATGCTAATGCAAAAGGATTAGGCTTGCGTAATATCGAGCTTAGGGCACAGCTGCTTGGGGCAAAGTGTAGATTTAAGTCTTCATTAGGGTTAGGAACTACCTTTCAGTTTCTTTATGTAGGTTAGCAAAACTGTGGACTATTATGAGCGATGTTGGAAAGGCCATCAAGGTGGCAATTGCCGATGATGAGGCACTTATTGTATTGCTACTATCTGACTACCTGACTAAGCAAAAGGGCATGCAGGTGCTTTTTACTGCTAATGATGGAAATCAGATTGTTGATAGGTTCGCTGAGGCAGATGTGCTGCCTGATATTCTTCTTTTGGATCTTCAAATGGGCGAAACGAATGGTATTGATGCGGCTGCTGTACTAAAGCAAAAGTATCACGACCTTAAAATAGTGGTGGTATCGTCACACTATAAGAAGATGTTTATGGGGTATATGTTTAAGCTTGGCGTTAACGCTTTTCTTCCGAAAGGGATTGCTCCTGATATTCTTGCAGATGCCGTTGAGGCGGTTTATACGCAAGGATACTTCTTTATGGAGGAGCAGATTGAGGTAATGCGCAGCCAGATTGCTACAACGGCCCCTGCTCCTGTACTCTCTACAGAAGAAGCTCTTACCGACCGAGAAGTAGAAATCCTTCAGCTTATCTGCAAGCAGTTTACTGCTCAACAAATTGCCGATAAGCTTTTCATAACCAAACGTACTGTTGAAGGGCATAAAAGTAACTTGTTGCTTAAAACTTCGGCAAAAAATACGGCAGGGTTGGTGATATATGCTATTCAGAAACAGATAATTAATATAGACGATTGCTTCTTTAGCCTTTCGGATACTTAGCCTTCCAGTGCACACGTAAAAATACCTGATTTTGTAAAATAGGTAATTACTACCTATAATTCTCTCCCTTCGTACTACATATTTGCATTAAGGAATTGGTTGGTTCATTGCTAGTCGGTGCTGCTAATTTCTAATTAAATCGCTGTGTAAAATGGAACGGATGAACGGGGATATCTTTTACTTACCAATACAAGCTGGTAGCGCCGCCTTAGGTGTTGAGCTAAGGCTCGATTTAATGGTTGCTGGCAATGAAGGTAAAGTTGTAGGTTTTGGTAGGATAAAGGATGTTAACGAGCTTTCGGAAACAAGGTGCGATTTAGTGGGCGACTACTCGCCAATATCAATAATTCCTCATAACACTCATATGCTTATTGTACTTGAGGGTAGAGGAGAGGTTAAGGTAAGGTTGGTTTTATACGATGACTGGTCGGTAGGTGTTGTTTGTTTTTCGTACTTGAGCAAATCTGGGGAGCTTAAACGAATTACCGATGTGCCTGCGAAGCGGCTAGAGCTAGTCGGGGCAGTGTAAGTTAACGCGTACTGAGATGTGTGAGGTAGAATACTTAATTGTTGTTGATACTGATGGTGCTGTAACAAGCAGGAATCTGCAAGGTAATGTTAGCATCATTCAAAGTTCCTGCTGCACGCTAATGGAGAAGGAGGTATCGGGCGAGTTGGTAACAACTTGTAAGCCAGGACAGCTTGTTAAGTGGAAAGCTGTTCCAAAATCGCCAGATAGCGTTGTAGAGATACTTGGCTTTAAGGGCCAAATGGTTAGCGATGTTTGTAAGCCTACCCAAAAAAGAAGGTTTTCGGAGGTGTGGGAAGGCATGGTAAACGAAAATTCGAACGGAATATTTAGCTATTCAATTGATATTGTTTTTGACGGAATATGGATGTCACTGAATCCAAGAATGAAGGTTAGCGTTTAGAGAGTTTGAGGTAAAATATAATATTCAATTTATACAAGAAAACATAGGGTAGTATTAGTATTTGAAAGAGTGAGCGTTAACAGGTGGTTATGCTCACTCTTTTTTTTACTACTTTCGTATTGTAGATGAGCAATAAACGAATCATAGCCTAAACGCTCCTAGCGCCTAATTGGAGGTATGGTTACTACAGGGATGTGAGTCGGTATATTTAATAGCTAAAATTTTAGAATGATGAGGAAAGGGATTCTTTTAATCGTAGTGTTTTTCATAGCCATTTGCGTTCATGCAGAAAGAGATACAACTTCTAATCGTAAATCGGAGCTTGTTAAAAAAGGGTGGAATTTGGGCCCTATTCCAATAATTGCTTTTGATACAGATTTGGGACTAGAGTATGGTGGGCTACTCAACTTCTTCGACTATGGTGATGGGACGATTTATCCAAGCTACAGACAGTCGGTTTACCTCGAGGTTTCTAGGTATACAAAGGGATCGGGGCTTTATAGGGTTAACTACGATTCTAAGTATTTGGTAAAAGGGTTGAGGGTGACAGCTGACTTTACCTATATGCCTAACCTTGCCAACGATTTTTTTGGTTTTAATGGAAGTGAAAGTGTTTTTAACAAGAGCTGGATAAAATCTGGTAGATCCGACTACCGCTCGGAGATGTTCTACAAAATGAATAAGGATTACCTACGCGGTTCTGTCGACTTTCAGGGCATGCTAAGCAAGCGGTATCACTTGAGCTGGCTCTTTGGTGCAGCCTTTGTAAAGTATAACGTCGGTCCCTTAAAGTCTGATAAGCTAGATATCGCCGATAGTCCTAGCTATGATAAGACTAAAACGCTGTACGATAAGTATGTAGAGTGGGGGATTATTCAAGATTGGGAAAAGCGCGGAGGGAACCACATAATGCTAAAAGGAGGGGTTGTTTACGATACACGCGATAACGAGCCAAATCCGATGAGCGGAATCTGGGCCGATGCAGTTCTCCAGTACTTCACTACTAACCTAAATGGTAACGGCAATGGTGGCGTTGCAAAGCTTACCGCAACTTTTAGGCAGTACTTTACTATTATACCTAACGACCTATCTTTTGCTTATCGTGTTATAGCTCAGCAAACCGTTGCTGGTAAATCGCCATTCTACATAGCGCCTGTTATCGGCAGCTCCATTGTAAACAGAGCATCGTTCGAGGGCATGGGAGGTGCCTACTCCTTGCGTGGTATTTTTAGGAATAGGGTTGTAGGTGATGGTATTGTAATGGTTAATACCGAACTGAGGTACAAGTTTTGGAGGCTGAGGCTGCTTAACCAGAACTTCTACTGGGCAATAACCATGTTTGGTGATGGAGGAATGGTAACCGATAAGGTAGATGTAAAAATGCCGAACCTACCCCAAGAAGAGCAAGCCTTATACTTTAAAGATGTTGCACAGCGTCCGCACTTTAGCTACGGCGTAGGCGGAAAGCTTGCCATGAACCAGAACTTTGTTATTTCGGGGGATATTGGCAAAGCCGTAAGTAGTCAGGATGGCTCTATTGGTGTTTATATTGGGGTAAACTTCCTATTTTAGCGATGCTTATTTCTTACTCATCGCAATCAGGTTGGTGCTGTTGCGCTGCTTAAATGGTTTTCCAGATTGAGGAAGATATTCCGGATAGATGTTTTCCATAGAACGGAACATGTTTTTAATCGCCGCGCCATTTGCCTGTTTTATCTGTTTGATGATATCTCTCACATGGCTCCTTTTTGTGTTATCGTCATGAGGACAAACGCTTAAAGAGCAAGGGTAGTCTCTAAGGGATGTGTAGCTTACCACATCCTCCTCTTCGAGGCAAAGAAGCGGTCGGATAAGCTCTATCCGATTATCGAGCATAGCGAGTGAACATGGCATGGAGCTGATCGTTCCATGCCAAATCTGATTCATGAGCATAGTTTGAACTGCATCGTCCATATGGTGACCAAAAGCCAGCTTATTGCAGCCAAGCTTTTTCGTTAGTCCAAAAATCATCTTTCGTCTTGTCCATGCACACACAAAGCAAGGCCCCTTGTTGTTGAGCAAATCAACCTGATCGTGTAGAAGATAAAAGGGAATGCTTAGCTGCTTGCATATATTGGCCATGTAGCTAGTATCTATCTTATAGCCAATGTTGTCGAGGGCAACGTGGGTTGCGCTTACTTTTATTTTGTATGGGAGCTTACGAATGCATTCGGCCAAAACTTCGAGCAGGAGGTATGAATCCTTTCCACCCGAAAGGCCAACAAGTATATGATCGCCATCTTTAAGGAGGTTCACCTTGTAGATAAAGCGTATAACCTTTGCACTTAGCTTTTTAAAAAGCTTTTCACGAGCAGCTAAAGCTTCATTTTTCATAGCCGCAAATATACTAGCGGAGCCAGCTGCTTGCCTAGTATTAGCGTTGACCTTTGATTATAAATAGCTAAATGGTTAGCTGTTCTTGTAAACAATTCGATAAAATAGCGGTTTATTTGCCAAAATAATCGAGCAATGAAAGAGCTATTTGATGGTGTTGTACACTTCAACCAAAAAGAGTTTGAGGAGCATGAAGAGCTATTTAAGCAGCTAGGTAAGGCCCAAAACCCACATACCCTTTTTGTTGGATGTTCAGACTCCAGAGTTGTGCCAAACCTCATCACAAAAACGCTTCCAGGCGAACTCTTCGTTGTTAGGAACATCGCCAATATAGTGCCAGCTTATCGCGAAAGCGGAGAGTATTTAGCAACAACTTCGGCTATTGAGTATGCTCTTATCGTATTGGATGTTAAGAATATAGTTATTTGTGGCCATTCGAATTGTGGAGGGTGTAAAGCCCTGTTTATGGAACCAGGCGACTTAGCCGCAGTACCTCACGTTAAAAAATGGTTGGAGCTTGCCGCTTGCGTTAAGCCACAGGTAGTGAAGATGCTAGGAGGTGTAGATAATCCTGCAAAACAAGAATGGCTTGCAGAGCAGCTGAATGTAGTACATCAAATTAGTCACCTTATGACCTACCCAAACGTGAAAGCTAAAGTTAAAAGCGGAGAGCTTAACGTTTATGGTTGGCACTACATTATCGAAACGGGAGAAGTGTACAACTACAACTTCGAAACAAAGGAGTTTGAGCTTATAAAGTAGCCGTGAAAATGGTACAACCGTCGAAGTTGAAGCTTATATCCTTATCAAAAATTCCATACATCGTAGATCCGCTTCCAGACATGGAGGCATAAGCAGCACCAGCATCGTATAGCGCATTTTTTATCTCTTCTAGTAAAGGATATTTCACGAATAGGTGATGCTCGAAATCGTTCTTAATGCTATCACGCCAAGTGCTAATTGGCTTTTTAAGTGCATCTACGAGTTTTACTTCTGGGGTTTGTGGCTTTATACCTGCAAACGCTTCGGGAGTGCTTATGCCAAAAGATGGTTTTACAAGCACAATTCGGTAGCCTGTAAGGTTAACATCAGCAGGAGAAAGAATTTCGCCTCTTCCAGTGGCAAGAGAGGGGGTGTTGTCGATGAAAAAAGGGCAATCGCTCCCAAGTATTGCAGCATACTTTTTAAGCGTATCTGTTGCGATGTTTAACGAGTATAGAGAGTTGAGCAGGAGCAGCATATGGGCAGCATCTGAAGATCCACCACCTAGGCCAGCACCAAAAGGAACTACCTTGTGTAGGTATATGTCAACTGGGGGCAGATGGTATCTATCAGCAAGCAGATGGTATGCTTTAAAAGCTAGGTTCTTTTCTGCTGGGGCATCAATGCTAATACCGGTAGTGTGTAGCGTAGATACTGCTCCTTTAGCAGGAACTACCTCTAGTATATCCTTCCAAGGAATTGGAAAGAAAATGGTTTCCAAATTGTGAAATCCATCAGGTCGCTTTTCGACTATGTAAAGTCCTAAATTAATCTTTGCATTAGGAAAGGCTAGCATTGCAAACGTTTTATCGTGCAAAGATAAAAAAGAATAGCAGGCTAAAATTTAATATTTATGCAAAAAATGCAGCTGTAAAATAGCCAATAGTGGATTCTAAATGTTTTATAGTTATAATGCTATGAGCTATTTCTCCATGAATATTGCTGTGGTAGGTTTCGGAAATGTAGGTAGCGCCATCTCACGTGCATTGGCAAGAGCAGGGCACCATATATTCGTGGGTGTTCGAGATGATAGCGAGGCAAAGCTTGCTTCATTGGAAGATTTGCACGGGAATATTACCATTCATGCCATGGAGGAGGTTGCTGATAAAGCTGCCGTGGTAGTATTTTGTGTGGTGCCGACAGCCTTATCGGAGGTTTGTAAACGGGTTGGACCTATGGAGCGTAAGCTATTAGTAGACACCATGAATTCTTTGCAAACGCATCCAATGGGCTACAGTAATACATATGAAGTCTTATCTGACACCTATCCTTGTTGTCAGGTTATAAAGGCTTTTAGTACAACAGGTTTCGAAAATATACTTCATCCTAACTTTGGAGGTGTGGCAATAGACACTTTTATGGCTGGCGGCGATAGGGAGGCCAAGGCGATTGTCCGCCAGCTTGCAAAGGATATAGGCTTTGATGAATGCTATGATTTTGGAGGAAAATCTGAGGTGGACCTCCTTGAAGAGCTTGCACGTATTTGGGTGAATTTGGCTTTATATCAAGGTTACGGCCGTTTAATTGCTTTTAAATTAGTTAGAAAATAACACAGAAAAGCTATACAATAAGTCAAATACTCCATTTTTTGCAACAAATTGAAACATAGTAAGATTAAACATAAAATTTACATAGATGAAATTACTACTTATACTTTTTTACTATCTTTGTAAAGTATTAAGTTTTTTATAGACTGATAGTTATAAGTAATGTTGGCTGCCTTGAAAGATTATTATTTAATTAATACTTTACTATATGAGGCTCTTAAGCTTTTTGACCTTTCCTCTTTTGCTTACAGTAAACGTAGGAGGTCAAAGTTCGACCACTCTTATCAAAGTTAGGACCTCAGATACTGTTAAGGTCGATTTACCATCGAATCCTTCGACAGGATTTAAGTGGTCCGTTTCTAATCGAGAGGGTACTGCACAGATAGATTCTGTTCGGCATGCCTATTTAAAGACCGCAGTTGGTATTCCCTCTCTTGGCGGTGTAGATAGATGGGAGTTTAAAGCAGTTGCTTCTGGAACTGTTAAAATAACTTTTGTTTACCAGCGTCCATGGGATAAGGGTAAGCCTGCAATGGTTAGAGAGTATGTTGTAGAGGTTGGGGATTAAAAAATTCGATTAGGGGATTGAAGGGGGCTTAGGCCTCCTTTCTTTTTGGAATAAGCTTTACTTAGCAATCTTTAAGCTAGCTAAGAGAGCATTTTTGTTTGCTTATCGTATAAGTTAAATAGCGGCTACCTGTAAGTGATGCAGAAGCCAATGCGTATGTAAACGACTCCTGCCTATTTGCATGGGGTCGTTTGTGCGTTTACTAACCAGGGTTCTTGCTACTAATTTTATTGTGCAATGCGTGTTTTGATGTTTGGTTGGGAATTTCCACCTCACATTTCGGGAGGTTTAGGAACTGCATGCCAAGGGATTGTTGGCAGCTTGCTAGAACGTAACGTTAATGTTGTTTTTGTTGTGCCTAAAGCTTATGGCGATGAGCCTCTTCCTTCTGGTGCAATTATAGGTGCTGAAGGTACACCCCATAAGCTAAAGGAGCTTCCATTTGGATTAGGAAGCCTTTTGCATATTGGTGTTTCGTCGTCGTTAGCTGCATATCCTTCATTTCGTACTAAGGGAGAGGAGGTTGTGGAGCCATTCCTTGGAGTTAAATCATCGTTGAGCACAGCTGAGAATAGCTTTCGATTTTCGGGAGGGTATGGTGCAAATCTGGTTGAAGAGGTAGAGCACTTTGCAAGTATTGGTGCACGTATTGCGCGTGAGCAACCTTTTGACGTAATTCATGCACACGATTGGCCAACTTTTCCTGCGGGTATTGTTGCCAAACGAATAGCCAGAAAGCCGCTGGTTGTGCATGTTCATGCTACAGAGCTTGATAGAAGCGGAGGTGCTATCAATAAGCAAGTTTATGCAATAGAGAAGATGGGTGTTGATGAAGCAGATATGATTATCTGTGTAAGCAACCTTACTAAGAATAAGCTCATCAATTTTTACCATGCCGATGAGCGAAAGATTGAGGTTGTGCATAATGGCGTGATGCCAAATGCATACGAATCAATCAAGGAGCCTAAGCTTAGTCCCAAGGAGGATCGAATTGTTGCTTACCTAGGTCGGATTACCTATCAAAAGGGCCCTGCTTTTTTTGTGGATGCTGCAAAAAAAGTGCTCGATTTTACCAAGAACGTAAGGTTTGTCATGGCTGGAGATGGTGATATGCTTCCCGAAATGGTAGAACGGGTGGCTCGTTACCGTATCGGAGATCGGTTTCATTTTACAGGCTTTTTGAGGGGCAAGGAGGTTGCCTATCTTTTGAATCATACCGATGTCTTCGTAATGACATCTGTGTCCGAACCCTTTGGGATTGTTCCTCTCGAAGCGATGCAGCTAAAGGTTCCTGTTGTACTCTCGAAGCAGTCGGGAGTTGCAGAGGTTCTTAAGTATGTTATTAAGGTTGATTTTTGGGATGTGGATGCACTTGCAGATGCCATTTACGGGTTGGTGGAGTATCCTGCGCTGCACTCGTTTTTAAGCAGCAATGGGTATGCCGAAACAAAGAGGCTAACATGGGATGATGCTGCGGCCAAGATAGAACGTTGCTACCAAAAAGTAGTAGGACGAGTTGCGTAGCAAAAAAAGGTTGTCCAAAAAGAATCAAGGTTCACGCATAAGGTATTACTAAATGTAGCTGGATACTTTGAAGTAGCACAGCTTGTTATAATACGCTTGTTGCGATGTTTCCTATTTCTCTTTTGGGCAACCTCTTACAAGTGGTATGTAAAAATACTAGTGTCTCATATGTTCGAAAAAGTCGTTACCCTTATCGTCAACAATAATAAAGGCAGGGAAATTTTCGACGCGGATTTTGCGAACAGCCTCCATTCCAAGTTCAGGGAAGTCAACCACCTCAACGCTCTTAATGCTGTCCTTAGCCAGAATAGCAGCAGGACCACCAATTGAGCCAAGGTAAAATCCACCATGCTTCTTACAAGCATCGGTAACTTCTTTCGAACGATTGCCTTTGGCAACCATAATCATCGAGCCACCAAGGCTCTGGAATTGATCAACATAGCTATCCATACGTCCAGCGGTAGTTGGTCCAAAGCTTCCAGAAGCCATTCCTGCAGGAGTTTTTGCTGGTCCTGCATAGTAGATAGGGTGATTCTTGAAGTACTCGGGCATAGGCTTGCCAGCATCAATCATTGCCTTAATTTGAGCATGAGCGATGTCGCGGGCAACAATAAGAGTTCCCTTAAGGTTAAGACGAGTCTTAATCGGGTACTTAGAAAGCTCAGCAAGAACCTCCTCCATTGGTCGATCTAGATCGATATCTACAGCAGGAGCTAGGTAAGGAGCTTCTGTTGGAAGGAATCGGCGAGGGTTTGTTTCAAGCTGCTCTAGGAAAACGCCATCTTCAGTAATCTTTCCCTTAATGTTGCGGTCGGCACTACAGCTAACCCCCATACCTACTGGGCACGAAGCAGCATGGCGTGGAAGGCGGATAACACGCACATCATGAACGAAGTACTTTCCACCAAACTGAGCACCAATGCCAGCCTCTTGGCATATCTTCTTAACCTTTTCTTCCCATTCAAGGTCTCTAAAGGCCTGTCCACCATCGTTCCCCGATGTTGGAAGATGGTCGAGATAGCCAGCAGATGCTTTCTTAACTGTTGCGAGGTTCATTTCTGCCGATGTTCCTCCAATAACAAGCGCAAGGTGGTAAGGAGGACATGCAGAAGTGCCCAAGTCGTATATCTTTTCTTTAATAAACTTGGTGAGCGATTGCTCGTTTAGCAAAGCTTTAGTTTGCTGGTATAGGAAGGTCTTGTTTCCAGAACCGCCCCCTTTAGTGATGAACAAAAACTCATACTTGCTACCTTTTTCGGCGTAAATGTCAATCTGAGCAGGAAGGTTCGTGCCAGTATTTTTTTCATCAAACATGGTGTATGGAACAACCTGCGAATAGCGAAGGTTTCTATCACGGTAAGTCTCAAAAATACCTTTTGATAGCTGCTCTGCATCCTCTGTGTTGGTCCAAACTCCCTCCCCTTTTTTTCCAATAACAATAGCAGTGCCAGTGTCTTGGCAAGTTGGAAGCTGACCTTCTGCAGCAACAACTTGGTTAAGGAGCATTGTATAGGCAACAAAACGATCGTTATCGGTAGCTTCTGGGTCGTCTAGGATAGCTCTGAGGCTGGCTAGGTGCGATGCACGTAGGTAGAACGATACATCGGCCATTGCTTCACGTGCTATCAGCTGTAGCGCCTCTGGGGCTACCTTTAGAATTTTACGTCCGTCAACTTCGATAGTCGAAACGTAATCTTTGGTTAGTAGGCGGTACTCTGTGGTATCATCCTTAATTGGAAAAGGTTTCTGATAGAAAAAATCTGCCATTGCTTCCTCATTTACACGTCCCGAGTAGGGGGCGTAGGTTTTTAATGTTTGTCGAATCACAAAGATAGCGGTAAAAGAGTAAGATGCGTGGCTTTAAAAAATGCCTTACAACATTTATTGCAGCGCCTGGTGTTTCCTGTTTCTTAAACTACGGTTTGATGTTAATTGTTTAAGAAATGCGCAAGTTTGGTAGAGGCAGCATGTCTAATCAGCATTTATCAAACCTAAAATACTACAGCTATATGGTAAAAAATCTACGGCAGGTTGCTTTGCTAGTGCTAGTTGGACTATGCGTTGCTTCATGTGGTAAGCATCAGCAAGAGTCTAAGGATCTATTGCTTTCTACAATGGATACGACAGTTAATCCAGGCGATGACTTTTTTATGTATGCAAACGGATTGTGGATAAAGAACAACCCAATTCCAGCCGCTTACAGTCGTTGGGGAATCGGTAATCTTATCAACGATGAGGTGTACGATCGGCTAAAGCTGATTAATGAAAACGCCCTCAAGGAGGGAGGTAGTAAGGGGTCTAACACCCAGAAAATCGGAGATTTCTGGTATAGCGGTATGGATACCGTTTCGATAGAAAAGCAGAAGCTGAATCCATTAAAGCCCGACTTGGATCGTATAGCAAGGATAAAAACCCCTGAAGAGGTGATGCAGCAGGTTGCCTACCTACACACGTTAGGTATTCAGCCTCTATTTACCATGTATGCCACTCAAGATCAGAAAAATTCGGAGGTAATTGCTCTTTATCTAGAGCAAGGTGGAATAGGACTGCCAGATAGAGACTACTACTTTAATACCGATAAGCACACAAGCGATGTGCGAAAGGATTACCGCAGTACCTATCTTGTAAACATGTGCAAGTTTGCTGGGATTAGCGCTGGCGAAGCAGATAAGGTTTACCTACTAGAGGAGAGCTTGG
>Ga0062381_10000158_pt1 | contig 17311 bp, 14 predicted proteins | sample DOMMetBare1Fresh_2_FD_59506 | JGI IMG/M metagenome (GOLD analysis project Ga0062381, IMG submission 59506) | Wetland sediment microbial communities from St. Louis River estuary, USA, under dissolved organic matter induced mercury methylation -... | ecosystem: Environmental > Aquatic >... | reverse complement strand
CAAGACCGCCGCAATCGACCACTCTGCCACCTCTCCGAGGACAAAAGTACGCCCATTTTTTAATTCTGCAAGCTATTTTACCTATTGTAGTTTTACTTTTTTTGTATATAAGCATGCTTAGCGTAGTTGTTGTAGCTTTTTTTAGGCTTTACCACTTTTGGTTTATATTAGTGCAATAAATGCTAAAGCTATGATTAAGATTCCTGCACTTTTTGTCATCTCAATGCTACTCTATCTCTGCGCAAACAGCCAAAATGTTACTGTTGACATATGGAAAAGAAATGTCCCTAATGCAAAAGTAAATAGAGCATATGCGCTTGAGGCTGATTCATCAGGAGGATGGACCTATGTTAGGAATATAGCCAATCCAAGCATGGATGCATACCTAGCGCCCCAAAGTAGCATCCCAACAACGGCTGTACTAATCTGTCCTGGAGGTGGATACTGGGGAATAGCGTACAAGCACGAAGGGTATCAAATCGCTCAATGGCTTAATAAGCTAGGAATAAGCGCATTTGTACTAAAATACAGGTTGCCAGATAGTACAATAGAAGTTAGCAAATCTATAGCACCATTACAGGATGCCCTTGAAGCTATGCGAATTATACGCAGAAACGCAAACCGTTGGAACATAGATAGAAATAAAATTGGAATAATGGGATTTTCAGCTGGAGGACATCTCGCTTCGTCGGTTGCAACACATTACACATCAAATATTTACAACGCAACCGATACTACTAGTGCCAAACCCAACTTTTCCATCCTAATCTACCCCGTTATCTCCATGAAATCAGCGCTAACCCATGCAGGATCTAGGGATAATCTTTTAGGGAAAAATCCAACCGATAACGAAATCACCTACTTTTCTAATGAGCTGCAAGTATCAGCACTCACTCCTCCCACATTTATAGTACACTCCATTGATGATGGAGCCGTTCCTGTAGAAAATAGCATTGAATATGCCCTAGCACTTAAACGAAGTGGAGTTCCAGCAGAGCTACATATCTATCAAAGTGGAGGACATGGCTATGGATTAGGAAGATCATCCAATACCGAGACGCTATGGCCAACGCATTGTGCGATGTGGCTTAAAACGAATGGTTGGATTAGGTAAACGGGGTAAAGCTTTTTCTTGTAAAATGTAGGTAGGAGAGATGCTATTCTAAGGAAAAACTAATCTGATTGAATAGCTCTTGTGCTAATTTTGCACATAAAATTTGAACGTGCAAGCTAGCAGTACATCATCCAAACCACACTACCTAATTTTAGACGGACTTAGAGGCGTAGCTGCCGTACTAGTTGCCGTATTTCATATCGTAGAGGCTCATTATCCTGTACTTGTAGAGCATCCTATACACCACGGGTATTTAGCTGTGGATTTTTTCTTTTTGCTATCGGGGTTTGTTGTTGGCTATGCCTACGACGACAGGTGGCACCAAATGGGTGTTTGGCATTTCTTTAAGGTAAGGCTTGTACGGCTTCATCCTATGGTGGTGTTTGCAGTAATGCTAGGAACATTAGGATTCATTGTCGATCCATTTACTAATGGAATGAGCCACCACTCATTTGCATACCTAATGCTTTCGATGGTAGTAGCCCTTACGCTTCTACCATCGCCAGATGTTAGAGGATGGGGCGAAACACACTCACTTGTAGGTCCATGCTGGTCGCTACTGCAAGAGTATATCGGCAATGTTATCTATGCAGTATGGATAAGAAAAGCAAGCAAGAGGCTGCTATGGATGGTTGTATTGACATGTGCAGCAGCATTGCTCGCAATGGCACATTACCGGAATGACGTAGCAACGGGTTGGAGCTACCAATCGTTTGGATTTGCTGTAGTTAGAATGATGTTTCCATTTTTTGCAGGACTGCTACTTTACAGATCGAAAAAAATGCTAAAAATACCGTTTGCTTTTGGAGTAAGCACCTTACTACTACTTGCCATATTTTTTATGCCCGTTTTTAAGTATAACGGATTGTTTGAAGCCGCATGCATAATTATAGCATTCCCATTAGTAGTGCTAATAGGAGCAAGCGGTACGGTAGGGAAATTTACCAAAAGAACCTGCACTTTTTTAGGGAGCATATCCTATCCAATATACATCATTCACTATCCATTTATGTACCTCTATATAGCATGGATAGCCAAAGATCAGCCAACAGCAAAAGAGTATCTACCAATAGCAATTCCTTTAGCCCTTTTCTTTATTGGATTTGCCTACCTAGTATTTAAGCTGTACGACGAACCAGTAAGGATCTGGTTGAAGAAGAAGCTGCTATAGCACTGTAATGACCTCCCTTTCTGCAATTTTTTGTCCCCAATCATCCATAAAATCGATAACAGGGATAACCGATTTACCCAAATCTGTAAGCTGATATTCCACCTTAGGAGGAACAGTAGGATATACAATACGCTCAATCAGCCCATTATCCTCAAGTTCTCGAACAGTTTGAGTAAACATCTTATTGGCAATACCCTTTAGGCAACGTTGAAGCTCTCCTGAACGCATTCTGCCATCCTTTAAATGGTATAAAGCTATAGGTTTCCACTTGCCGCCGATCATACTCATAACCAGCTCTAGCGTACAAAAAAACTCCCTTCCTCTATAAAAATATTGCTTTCTAACACGCTGACTATCCATATAATACTCTTTTTGGTAACTATATTACATTTTGGTAGGTACTTGCAAAAAGCAACATAATGCGCTTCATTTGCCGAGCAAGTTAGCTAATAGTTCAAATTTACACACAACAAAGCCAAAGAACAATGAAGGTAGTAGCAATCAATGGTAGTCCGCATAAAGATGGAAATACCTATTCGGCACTAAAAATGGTCGGTAATATACTCGAAAAGAGCGGCATAGAGTTTAGTATCATACATGTAGGAAACAAGCAGGTACGAGGTTGTATTGCTTGTGGACAATGCATTAAGCGAAAAGATGAAAAATGCGCAATAACAACCGACTCGACCAACGAGTGGATACAGGAAATGAAGAATGCTGATGGAATAGTAATAGGTTCTCCAGTGCATTTTTCGGGAATTGCTGGTACTATGAAAAGCTTTTTAGACAGAGCATTTTACGTATCGGGCGTAAACGGAGGCTTGTTTAGGCATAAGGTGGGAGCATCGGTTGTTGCAGTACGCCGATCGGGCGGAACAGCAACATTTGACAGCCTTAACCACTACTTAACCTACGCAGAAATGATAATGGCAACATCTAACTACTGGAATGTAGTACATGGCAGAATAGCTGGCGAAGCAGAGCAAGATGCCGAAGGCGTACAAGTAATGGAAGTGCTAGGCAACAGCATTTTATGGCTACTCAAGATGAAGGAGTATGCATCAGAAGCAGTAGAATCGCCCCAACCAACAGCCAAGATAATGACCAGCTTTATACGTTAAGCTAAAAATATGCTAGGGCTTAGCTTGAAGCACAATGCTAAGCCTTAGCACAAATTACTCAAGCTATGCAATAGCCATAAGAGCGCTATCAAGCGAGGCAAAGTACTCTATACGAGTATTTTGAGTGCTTACTTCTGCTTTTTCTAGATTCATTAAAGTAATCTTAGTAAAAGCACTAGTAGGAAGTACCATGTTAAGCTGCATCATACCAGCTTTAACAAGTTGAGGAGTAATAACCTCAGCAACCCAGTCGGTATCCTCTTTCTTCAGAAGACCCGCATTTGTAGAATCAGAGATAAAGTTTTTGCAACCCTTTTCCACAAAAAAATGAACAGTTTTTTGCTGAGCAGCACGAAACTCTTCGGTAGAGCAGAAGTTTTTCCATTTTTGGACTAAGCATTTCTTTTCGCCGATGTAAATGATATCCAAAAAGCGAGACGATTCAAGAATTTCCATCTTAATTACAATATTAAATGATTACCTTATTTGTTGACAAACAGTAATTTGTACGTAAAATACCTCAATGCATAAAAAAGAAAAAAGCATATTACGACAGCTATAATAGTAGCAACGAAAGTAATGCCATTTAATCTATTTAACAATTGAAAATAGCAGAGTTAAAACCAAATGGCAGATTTAGAATGCATATAAATTGCCCTAAAATGTGATATTTAAAAATCCCAAACAATCAGAATGTTACATAAAAATGATTGTAAAAAAGTAGATTAAGCAATGGAAGGCATTTAAGAAACAGTGTTGTTAGCACAAAAAATAAGCTACATTTGCACCTGAATAAGGTGATTATTTGAGCGATCAACTCGAATAATAAGAGGGAATCCGGTGAGAATCCGGAACAGTACCCGCTACTGTATGCCAATTGCTGCAATCGCAGCTGGTTTTGCATCCTCAGAGCCACTGTCTTCATTAAGAAGGTGGGAAGGCCGCAAAACTAGGTAAGTCAGGAGACCTGCCTTTTTCGAACTAAACATGTATTGCTTCCGGGTAAGAAGTAAATGTTGAATATGAACCTAGGCGTATTCTACCATTTTATTTTCCTGAATTTAGCAATCGGCATGTTGTATTATTTACCAAATAATTAATACAATGACGAGAAGGAAGTTGATTTTAATCTTTTCGCTTCTTCTTGCGGTGTCGTTAATGCTAGGGCACTTTACATCAAGAGCCGAGCAACACGAAACGAAGAAGAGCGAAAAAAAAGCCATTTTGCTAGTAGCATTTGGAACAACCGTACCAGAAGCTAAAGCAACCTACAACCGCATTTCAGAGCAGACTACCAAAACCTTTCCGAGCTACGAAATACGTTGGGCATACACTTCAAAGAAGGTACGAACAATACTTAAAAAGCGAGGTGAAGCAGCACAATCGCCAGCAGAGGCACTTGCACAGCTAGGAGAAGATGGTATTACTACAGCCTACATACAATCGTTGCATATAATACCAGGCGACGAATATGACGATTTGAAAGTCACAGCAGCCGCATTTAGTGGTATTCCCAAGGGTACAAAAATAGTTAAAGTAGGTGACCCTCTTTTGGTTAGCGATGCCGATATGCGAGCCGTAGCACAATCCATTAATAGCCATAAGCCTCAGGATATGGATACCACCACTGCACTTGTTCTTATGGGCCATGGAAGCAAACATCCATCAAACATTTACTATCCAGCAATGCAATACTACCTAAGTGCCTTAAATTCAAACATATTTATTGGTACAGTTGAAGGAACTCCAACCCTAGATGAGGTAGTAGCACAGCTAAAACAGCGCCACATTAAGCGAGTGTGGCTAATGCCCTTCATGCTTGTAAGCGGCGACCATGCCATTAACGATATGTCGGGAGATGAGGATACCAGCTGGAAGTCAATACTAACCAAAAATGGATTTGAGGTAAGCATCAACCTTACCAGCCTTGGAGAATTCGAAGATATCCGAAACATTTGGCTAAAACACCTTTCAGAAATAATTAATAAGTAGCCAGCTTGTTAGTAGCTGTTGGAAGATCATTTTATTACAAAGCAAACATCATGAAAAAGCTATATACAGCAGCACTGCTTGTGCTGCTAGCTATCACCGCATTTGCACAGAATGCTGTAGTTAGGGGAACCGTAAAAGACGAAAAGGGTAAACCAATTATTGGCGCAAACCTACTCATAAAGGGACTTAATATAGGAGCTGCAACAAATTCGAGGGGGGAGTTTGAGATAAAATCGCTAAAGAAAGGAAGCTACACGCTAGTTGCTACCTATACAGGAAAGCAGCGAGTTGCTAAAGCTATTGCTGTAGATGGCGACGAAAGCTTCATTTCGATTAACATGATCGAAGCTTACAGCAATTTAGATGAAATAGTTGTAACCGGAACAGGAACACATCATAAGCTTAAAAATGTGCCTGTCCAAACAGAGGTCATAACCAGAAAAGATATAGAAAAGATAGGGGTAAAATCGTTTGAAGATCTAGCAACGTCGATGAGTGCGTCGTTTGATTTTACTCCAGGAACCATGGGGTCGTTTATGCGCCTAAACGGATTGGGAAACGACTTTATAGTATTGATGGTTAATGGAAAACGAGTGTATGGAGATGTTGGAGGACAAAGCGATCTAAATAGAATATCCCCGGATAACATCGAGAAAATTGAAGTTGTAAAAGGAGCATCTTCAGCACTTTACGGATCTGATGCAATAGCAGGAGTTGTAAACATAATCACCAAAAAAAGCAAGAATAGCTTTAACCTCGAAAATGTTAGCCGCTTTAGCAAGTATGGCGATTATCAGCAATCGAACACTGTAGATGTTAACATAGGAAAGCTAACATCTAATACACAGCTTGCGAGAAAACAGATGGATGGATACCAGCTTAGTGCGTTTGAAGTTGATACAAAGACAGGGAACCTAAAACCAACTGATGCTAAGGCCGTAAATAGATTCTTTGACAATACCATTAGTCAGCGTATAGGATATGCAATTACATCGAATATAGACATTTATGCACAAGGAACGATATACGAAAAAGACTACTTTAGGCCATATACGGTTGCCGATTACGGCTTTTACTACAAAGACATTAGCGGATCGGTAGGAGCAAAGTACAAGATGAGCGGCAAGAGCACCATAACATTTGATGCAGCGTCTGATGCATTTTGGTACTACTACCACTACAACAAAGATGTACTCGACACCAAAACAAAGCAGGTTAAATTTACCAACGACCAAAAAACATTAAATACAAAGCAAACCCGCCAAGATTACAACCTGAAAAGCGTAACAGCAATAGGCGAAAACCATCTGCTAACTGTTGGAGCCGATTTAGTTAACGAGTACATAAGTTCGCCCGAACGATTTAAAGAAGGTAGTGCAGATGCTTATACGTTAGGGTTTTACGCACAAGACGAATATACTCCTATTAAAGGATTGAACCTTGTAGTTGGAGGACGCTTAGTAGATCACAAGGCTTTTGGCAGTAGGTTTACACCTAAAGTTGCCGCACTTTATACAATAGGAGCTTTTGGACTTAGAGCATCGTATGGACAAGGATTTAAAGCTCCAACGCTAAAAGAGCTATACTTTGAATACAACAAGACAGGAGTGCTTTATCTTGGTAATCAAGAGCTTAAACCTCAATCTTCAAATTTTTACTCTACCTCTGTAGAATACTCCGCTAATGGAGTATCAGCTTCAATAACTGCCTACAGAAACGATCTGAAAAACCTGATAGACTACGGAAGCGATCTTACCCCAACGCCAGAGCAAGCAGCACAAGGCATAAAACGTGTAAAAGTTCATGAAAACATTTCGAAGGCAAGATCTCAAGGCGTTGATTTACTTGTAAATGCATACCTAGGAGGAGGATTTAGCATAGGTGGTGGATATTCTCTCACTGATGCAAAAAATAGAACAACTAATACCTCCTTAGAAGGAGCTGCAAAGCATTATGCAACCGCCAATGCAAGCTACAAGCAAACCTATGGTTGGTATAGCATTGCAGCATCGGTAAATGGTAGAATTCAGGATGAGAAATACTATGCCAAAGGAAATGCCAAAGGGTACAACACCTGGCGATTAACCACAACTCATAGCTTTGCTGCAAGTCAACACTTTAAGATAGAGCTTACTGCAGGAATTGATAACATATTCGACTACATAGATAACAGTCCATATGGAGGTTACTACGGAACACTAACGCCAGGAAGAACAGCATTTGGAGGCGTAACCCTTAAAGTAACCTACTAACTAATAGCTATGAAAAAAACTTTAAAGCTACTGGTAAAACTTCACAAAGTGCTAGGAATAGCACTTTGTATCCCATTCTGTATCTGGTTTTTATCAGGTACAGTCTTGATTTACAAAGGTTTTCCTCATTTCAGCCAAGCAGACAGCTACAGATTACTTGCAAAGATAGAATCAAGTAGCCTAAAAGAGATTCAAACTCCAGCAAAGCTCCCCAAAGGAAAGGTTAGCCTCGAAATGCAAGACGGGAAGCTGGTTTATAAAGTCGGAAAAGGAGACAAGGCTGCGCAATTGTTTGAAGCAAATACGCTTGCTAAGCTATCAAAACCCACTAGGCAACAATGCATTAATAATGCATTAAAGCTAGTACAAAATAGCGATACGCTACGAGTGGAGCTAAAAACCAAGCTCGATATATGGACACCATGGGAGCAATATAGAGCATCGCTACCATTTTATAAAGTTTACCTAAACGATACAGAACGAACCGAAGCTTACATATCGGCTAAGAATGGCGCAATTGTTCAAGCATCAACAAGGGCTGAACGTGTATATGCAGCAATCGGAGCAATTCCACACTACATCATATTTAAGTATCTATCACTAGAGAGCCCACTTTGGAACATCATCCTAATTACACTACTGCTCATAGGAGCGGCAATGTCGATTTTTGGGATTGTAGTAGGATTGGTAAGAATACCCCAACGAGGAAAAGGAATGTCGCCATATAAAAATGGCTGGTTAAGATGGCACCATATAGTGGGAATTGTTTTTGGCCTATTTACCGTAACGTTTTGCCTAAGCGCTTATGTAGGAGTAAACGGTGTGCCACAATGGGTTGCACACGATTCATCGGAAGTTGACTACCTCAAAGAGTGGAGTAAACCAATAAAGGATAGGGAGCGGTATCAAAAAAGCCTCCCCTTGCTGTGTAATTATGTTAACTATAGTGAGGGGACAAAAAGAATTGCACTTACATCATGTTTAGGAGAACCCGCGTTTGTCGTTTACCAAAATAAACTTGATGAGCCAAAAACATTAACTGTCGATTCCGATTCGCTAGTAGAAGTGTCAAAAATAGAAATTGAAAAAATTGATAGCTATGCAAAAAAGCAATTTGGAGATACCTTAGTAAAATCAGCTGAAGAAATAAGAAGCTACGACAGCTACTACCAAAAAACCAGAATGGGAAGTCGCCCTTTACCAGCATACAAAATCACAATTAACGACACAGATGGTACCTGGCTTTACGTATCGCCAAAAACTGGAGAGATTGTAACCACAAGCACCAAAGAAAAAAGGGCAGAACGATGGCTATACAGGGGTATGCATACCTTTAATATACAGTGGCTTAAAGAACATGAGTGGCTACGAAAAATACTTCTTTTAGTTGTGTGCCTTGGGGGTTTTGTAGTTAGCATGACAGGTACAATGCTGGCAATAAGGTGGTTAGTACGAAAGAAAACCAAAATTATAAGAACCAATAAAAAATGAACCTCAAAAAAAGCTACTTACTAATTGCAATTTCTGCGCTGCTATACTCTTGTGCCAGTGAAATGGGCACTACCCAAAAGCTAACAAGCGAATTTGGAGGGAAAGAAGTAAAAATGCGCTATGCAAAGGGCTTTAAGGTGTACGAAAAGAGAGGCATTTACCGAATTCTTATCCTTAACCCAATTGACTCTACTGAAGTATTGGGTGATGTTACCTTAACAAGTAGAACATCCCAATCAGGGAACCTTCCCAATACTATTCAGGTTCCAATTAAGCGTGCTATCTGCCTATCATCTACGCAAATAGCATACTTTGCAGAGCTAAACAGCATTGGCCGCATTGTTGGTATAAATAGTAGCGATTACCTTTTTAACAAGGAAGTTAAGGAGCGAATAGCATCAAAAAAAGTGATGCGCCTTGGCAAGGAAGGGAACTTTGATGTAGAAAAAATAGCGGGGCTCAATCCTGAAGTTGTATTTGTTTCGCCCATTAAAGCAGGTGGTTACGATGCCATAAAGGGGTTAGGTTTACAGCTTGTACCTATAACTGCCTACGACGAAACAACACCACTTGCCAGAGCAGAGTGGATTAAAATGATTGCCCTATTCACAGGCCAAGAGGAAGAGGCTTGCAAGCAATTTGACAAGGTTGAGCAGGAGTACTTAAAGCTAAAGAAGTTGGCATCGAAGGTTAAGTATCGCCCAACAGTTTTTTCTGGAAAGATGAAGGATGGGAGCTGGTATGTACCTGGAGGTGAGAGCTTTTATAGCCACTATTTTAGAGACGCAGGAGCTGATTACATTATAAAAGATAGCGACAAAGGTGGATCTACAGTAGATTTTGAAACAATCTACCAAAAAGCAGCGCATTGCGACTACTGGAGACTAAGAACTAGCAGCCCTCCTAACTTCAATAGCCAAAGCCTACTTGAAGAAGATAATAGGTATGGAATGTTTGATGCATTTAAAAATCAAAAGGTTATGGTTGTTAACCTCAGAGAAACACCCTATGATGAGGTTAACCCTGTGCGACCTCATCAAATGTTGGCCGATTATATCTCGTTCTTCCACCCCGAACTACTACCTAATCACAAGCGATTGTTCTATAAACCATTAACCTACATAACACCAAGGAATTAGCAATGGATATTGAAGTACGAAATAGCACTGCATATTGGCGTGTAATACTGGTAATTAGCATTGTACTAGCAATTCTTCTTATTGGTCTAAATCTTGCTCTAGGTTCGGTTTATATCCCGCTCGACGAAGTGGTATCAACGTTTATCAAGGGTAGGAGCAGCAATATCGTGTGGGAAAATATTCTCATAAGAACCCGCCTACCACAAACAATAACAGCCGCAAGTGCAGGGATGGGACTAGGAATTGCAGGATTAATGATGCAAACGCTATTTCGTAATCCACTCGCAGGACCATCTGTGCTAGGCATTTCATCAGGGGCTAGTCTCGGAGTTGCCATTGTTGTTATGGCATCTGGACAGCTGTTTGGAGTGTCGTTAAGCAGCATTGGGATTTTGGGCGATGCAACAATAATTGCAGCATCACTTGCAGGAGCATTGGCTGTGTTGCTACTAATTCTCTCATTATCAAAACGTATTGGAGGAACGCTCGGCGTGCTTATACTTGGCGTAATGGTAGGCTACATGGCAAGCTCGATAGTTGGAATCCTAAAATACTACAGTAAGGAGGCCGATGTGCACAGCTATGTAATTTGGGGGTTAGGCAGCTTTAGCAGGCTAGCTCTAACAAAAGCCTACCTATTTGCAGGTATAACCATCATATTTTCATTTTTATCGTTTCTGCTTGCCAAACAGCTCAATATTATATCGTTAGGAGAACGTTATGCGGCAAATTTGGGGGTAAAGGTTGGTAGAGCACGTATGCTTATAATACTCTTTTCAGGAATACTAACAGCCATAGTAACAGCCTTTTGTGGTCCGATTGTTTTTATTGGCTTAGCAGTTCCTCACTTTGTAAAGCTACTTATACGAACATCCAACCATATTTACCTAGTTGCATTTACAGCTGTATTTGGAGTTGTTATTTCGCTGTTTTGCAATCTTCTAGCCCGATTACCTGGACTAGAAGTAACGCTACCAATCAATTCCGTAACTGCATTTATAGGAGCACCAGTTGTAATATCAGTAATAATGCGTAAACGTAAAGCTACAACCGATGGAGAGTAACCACGATTCTAATCCTATAGTTAGCCTCAGCAATGTCTCCATAGGCTATGGATCGTCAAAAAGAGTAGCTAGCAACCTTAACGCCACGCTTAGCAGGGGCAGCCTAACCTGCCTGCTTGGAGCAAATGGAACAGGCAAGAGTACCCTAATACGAACGATATGCGCTCTTCAACCTATGCTAGAGGGCTCTATAGTACTAGATGGTGTAGAAGTATCGCACCTTACCGCACAGCAGCTCTCTAAACGACTCAGCATTGTACTAACCGATAGGCTAGATGTTGCCAACGCTACCGTAGAAGAGCTTGTATCATACGGCCGCAGTCCATATACAGGCTTCTTAGGTCGGCTATCTGACCATGATAAAAAGATGGTCGATTACTCACTTAAATGCTGTCAAATAGGCCACAAACGCAAAGAGCTGCTTGCCAATTTAAGTGATGGTGAAAGGCAGAAGGCTGTCATTGCCAAGGCTATGGCACAGGATACGCCACTTATTGTGCTCGACGAGCCAACCGCTTTTCTGGATCTTCCAACACGAGTAGAAATTATGCAGCTGCTACGCGAGCTGGCAACTTCATTCAACAAAGCTATCCTCATGTCAACACACGATATGGAGCTTGCACTGCAGATGTCGGATAAGCTTTGGATAATGCAAAAAGGAGGAGAGCTTCAGGCAGGTAGCCCCGAAGATTTGCAGCTTTCGGGTGCTTTCGAACAGCTTTTCCATCAAACAAATGTAAAACTAGATATACGAACAGGACTATTTAAAGTATCCTACAACTTTAATCACACCTTACCGACGGTAGGACATGGCTTTCATTTTGTGCTACTTCGAAGAGCTTTTGCACGAAAAGGAATAAAGCTCGACCACTCGCAACCAACAGAAGGGATATGGCTAAAGATAGAAAATCTTGATAGAACACGCTACCTTATCTATTTCGATGATACGCTTATATCAGCACATCAGCAGGTAGATGAAGCTGTTACAATGGTTGATTACTACCTTAAATCTCCATCATTAAAGCACCTAATAGATGGTAGTCCCAAACAAAAAACTACATAAATGAATACACTTTTCCCCATAGCAGGCGTTGGCCTTGGACCTGGAGATCCTGATTTAATTACCGTAAAAGGTTTAAATATGCTAAACATTGCCGATGTAATCTATTATCCTGCAAGTTGCGTGGATGATACAGGCATTGCCAGCTTCTCATTGCCTATTCTTCAAAAGCTAAACGTAGGGCACAAAAGCATACCTATGCACCTGCCAATGAATGCAAAAGATAGGGATAAATACTACCTCGAAGCCTACTCCATCATCCGCCAATCGTACGAAAAAGGACTAAAAGTGGTGGTGGTTAGCGAAGGGGATATTCTCTTTTATAGCACTTTTGGCTACCTACTACGGCTCGCAAAACAGGATAAGATTCCATTTTATCTAATACCAGGAATCCCTGCCTTTGTTCTAGGCGCATCGGTAATGGGTGATATGCTAGCAGAAGGCAGTACCCCATTTTCTGTAGTGGCACTTCCAAAATCGTTTAGCGAGATAGATAAGAGACTTGACAGCGGGGAAAATGTAGTAGTTATGAAACCCAAAGCTCTAAAGGGATGGTTTGAATACCTATCGAGCAGTAAACGACCATTCTTTTATGCAGAATATCTAGGAACACCTAAAGAGTACACAACAGTTGATTGTAATGATTTGTATGCTAGGGATATACCGTACTTTGCCGTTGTTATTTTTACAGCATGCAGCTAAGGCTAATTGCTGTTATACAAAATTGTATAAAACAAAAATTCTTCATAAATCCAGAAAATAAGCGTTAAATGACAAAAAAAATATACGTAGTTGGGATTGGCCCAGGATCGCCAGACCAGCTAACACCACAAGCACTACGAGCAATAGAAAGTTCTGATGTAGTAGTTGGATACAAGCTATACCTCAAGCTTATTTCTGAACTCATTGGAAGTAAAGAGACCCGAGGAACAGGGATGAAAAAGGAGCGCGACCGTGCTATAGAGGCATTTGAACTTGCTAAGCAAGGTAAAGTGGTTGCCGTTATTAGCAGTGGCGATTCTGGCGTATATGGAATGGCTTCTCTAATGTGGGAAATGAAAGCATTGGATGGAATAGATAATGTTGAAATAGAGGTTGTTCCAGGCATAAGTGCAATGTTTGCAGCCGCAGCACTGCTTGGTGCGCCCTTAGGACACGATTTTTGCTCAATTTCGTTAAGCGATTTGCTAACACCTTGGCAAACAATAGAAAATAGGATAGAAGCAGCAGCTAAGGCCGATTTTGTAACAGCAATCTATAACCCACACAGCACCGATAGGTACTGGCAGCTTAGCAGGTTAAAGGAGATTTTTCTGCAATACCGATCACCTGCAACACCAGTAGGATTAGCTCATCACGTTGGCCGTCCTAATGAGCATACCGAGGTTGTGGCTCTTGCCGATTTAGAAGCCAATATGGCCGATATGTTTACCGTTGTTATTATTGGTAATAGCCAGTCTTTTAGCAAAGCAAACCATATTATTACCCCAAGAGGCTACTATACCAACGAGCTGCAATCCGATGATAATCCTGGTAGAGCAATTATGAATGAGAGCTTTAAAACGATACTGTCAGAGCTAGATTCAAGCGATATGTCTCTTGAAAAGCTTTGGGTTGCTCTTCATTGTATTCATACAACTGCCGATTTTAATATGGCGCGAATGCTTTACCTAAGCGAAGGAGCTATTCCTAAGCTGCATTCGCACTTTTATAGCAGCAAGCCTCCTGTTATCATTACAGATGTAAGAATGGTGGGGAGTGGTATTCGTAAGGCTATTGTAGATAAGCTTGGAATAGAAGTTAAGTGCTACCTCGACGATCCTAGGACGGATAGGGTTGCAAAAGAGATGAATACAACTAGAACTCAGGCTGGGGTTTTACTTGCAGTAAACGAACATCCCGACGCTTTGTATGCTTTTGGAAATGCCCCAACTGCCCTAATTGAGCTAACCAAGCACATCCGACGTGGAGTGGCAAATCCGTGCGGAGTGATTGCTGCCCCTGTTGGTTTCGTTAATGTAAAGGAGTCGAAGTGGCGGCTTAAGTATGGTTGCAGCAATATTCCATGCGTAATAGTTGAAGGACGAAAAGGAGGAAGCAATGTTGCAGCAACAATTATCAATGCCATTCTTTCGTGGAGCGAAGCAGAAGCGATGCATCCAGGCGAAGGAGTTTAAGCAAATCATCGACCAATGGAAGTAACAGTAGTAGGTTTAACAGATGCAAAAAAGCCTCTTCTTAGTGCAGAAGCTTTACAAGCAGTAGGGCAGCACTTATATTTTGCAGGTGCAGCAAGGCATTACAATCTTATAAGCGAGCTGCTCCCGGCAAACCATAAATGGATTGAGGTTGAAATTCCTCTTGCTCCGTTTATTACAAAGCTAAAAGGGCTTGAAGCCAAGTGCTTAATTTTTGCATCTGGCGACCCTCTTTTTTACGGAATTGCAAACACTATTTTAAGAGAGCTTCCTGATATTTCGCTGCATGTGCTTCCTGCATTCAACTCGCTTCAAATGTTGGCGCATAGAACTTGCACAGCTTATGGCGAAGCCCGTATTGTAACGCTAACTGGTCGCCCTTGGCAGCAGCTCGACAAGGCATTGATTGACGAATGCAGCCTAATTGGTGTGCTTACCGATAAGATTAAGACGCCTTCTGCTATTGCAGCACGATTGCTTGATTTTGGATATGAAAACTATAAAATATTGGTAGGTAGTAGGCTAGGAGGTGATTATGAGCATATCGAGGAGTTAACAGCTAACGAAGCGGCGAATCGACTGTTTGATAATCCTAACTGCTTATACTTAAAGCAGATCTACAAAAGATATATTGGTAAAGGAATTGATGATGCTGAGTTTATGCATCTTGAAGGAAGACCTAAAATGCTTACCAAAATGCCTGTAAGACTTGCTTCGCTAGCAGCTCTTAAGCTACATAGCAGCAATGTATTATGGGATATTGGAGCCTGTACAGGAAGTATATCCATAGAGGCAAAGCTTCAAAATCCACTGCTAGACGTGTATAGCTTCGAAAAACGGTTGGAAGGAAGAAATCTAGTACTTGGTAATGCTAAACGTTTTGGGGCACCCTTAAGCTATGCAGAGGGAAACTTTCTAGCTGTAAATTTAGATGAAGTTCCTCGTCCTGATGCGGTATTCCTTGGAGGATATGCTGGCCAAATGGAAGAGGTTCTTAATCGTGTCAACTTGTATCTGCAGCAGGGAGGTAGAATTGTGTTTAATGCGGTTTCGGATAGAAGCAGGCAGCAGCTTTTGTCTTGGAGTAAAAGCAGCAGCTATGAGCTGGTAAGCGAGTGCACCCTTAAGGTTGACGATCATAATCCAATTTCAATAATAAGCCTTTGTAAGTAAAATGAATGCAATAGTAACCTATTCGGATGCAGGTTTAAAGCTTGCACAAAGACTTGTAGATGTAGGCTTTAAAGCAACCATACATACCGCAAATAACAACGATAGCATTTCGGCATCGCAGCTTGCCAAAACGCTTTTCGATAAGTGTGCCTCAATAATCTATATTGGGTCGTTGGGAATTTGCGTTAGGGCAATTGCTCCAAATTTAAGGAGTAAAAAAAGCGATCCTGCAATAGTAAATATTGACGTAAACGGCAAATTCGTACAGCCAGTTGTGTCGGGACATGTTGGGGGTGCAAATAGCTTAGCAACAGAAATCGCAGCATTAATCGGTGCAATTCCGATTATTACAACCGTCAGTGATACAACAGGTTGCTGGTCGCTAGACTTACTCCCCAAACAGTTTGGTTGGGATATGGAGCCAAGTCACAACCTTACACATTTAATGGCGAGCTTAGTAAATGGTAAGCCTACAGCACTTCTACTCGAAGTAAAGGATGAGGGCACACAGCACCTCGAAGCCAATCTACCCAAAAATGTAGATGTATTTTATTCTTTTGCTGACTTGGATATTACTAGCTATGAGCTGGTTATCGCGGTAACTCCATTTTTACGCAGCTTAGGTAAAAATTCGGTTGTATATCGCCCAAAAGTTTTAGCACTTGGTATTGGAACTCAGCGTAATATCAATTCGGAGGGTGCTGTATCTTCAGTAATTAGTATTTTAGGTCAGGAAGGGTTGGCTGTCAAGTCCATTTCATCGGTTGGATCAATTGATATTAAGCATAATGAACAAGCGATCATCGAACTAGCAAGCAGGCTAAATGTGCCATTCCGCACATTCTCGGATGAGGTACTATCTCGATATAACGTTCCCAACCCATCACAAAGAGTTGAACAAAAAGTTGGTTGTAAGGGAGTTGCAGAGGCAAGTGCAATGCATATTTCGGAGAATAATCTTCTAGTCGAGAAGCAGAAGCATTGTGTAGATGGTAAGTACCTTACATTATCTGTAGCCATTCACCGCAAAAACGAGCGTAAAGGTTTTGTCGAAATAGTAGGAGCGGGGCCTGGTGATCCTAAGCTAGTTACTGTTCGAGGCAAAGAGCTTCTACAAGCTGCCGATCTTATTCTGTATGCCGGAAGTTTAGTTCCAAAAGAGCTAACTACCTATGCTAAAGCAGGGTGCGTAGTTCGTAGTTCTGCCGATATGGATCTTCAACAACAGGTAGATTTGATGGAGCAGTTCTATTCTAAAGGACTACTAGTGGTTAGACTTCATACTGGCGATCCGTGTATTTATGGTGCTATACAGGAGCAAATGCACCTAATGGATCAACGTAAAATGGCCTATAGGATAACGCCAGGGGTATCCTCATTTCAAGCTGCTGCTGCTGCACTAAAATCTCAGTTCACAATTCCAGAGGAGGTACAAACTATCATTCTTACCCGTGGAGAAGGAAGAACCCCTGTTCCAGAGAGGGAACATCTTAAAAACCTTGCTCGGTCGCAAAGCACCATGTGTATTTACCTAAG
>Ga0062381_10000156_pt1 | contig 17586 bp, 14 predicted proteins | sample DOMMetBare1Fresh_2_FD_59506 | JGI IMG/M metagenome (GOLD analysis project Ga0062381, IMG submission 59506) | Wetland sediment microbial communities from St. Louis River estuary, USA, under dissolved organic matter induced mercury methylation -... | ecosystem: Environmental > Aquatic >... | reverse complement strand
GTGCCGGTGGAGAAGGACGCCGTGCCGGCCCACGAGGCCGGGACGTGGAGCGGCGGGGTGGCGCCGTTCGAGAATACGAAGGCACCGCTGCCGACAGATACCGAGGAGGGGCCGGGAGCGCGCAGGTAGACCGCCGTGTACCCCGCGCCTCGGAACGCGTTGTCCCCCACCGACGAGACGTTGGGGCCCAGGACGAGATCACCCGAAAGGGACGGGCAGCTCGAGAAGGCCCCCGCGCCTATCGACGTGACCGTCGAGTTGGATTCGAGGCCAGTCGACTTCAGGGAGGTGCACATGCTGAAGGCGCTCTGGCCTAGCGACGTGACCGCCGAGTTGGATTCGAGGCCGGTCGACTTCAGGGAGGTGCACATGCTGAAGGCGAGCTGGCCTAGCGACGTGACCGTCGAGTTGGATTCGAGGCCCGTGGAGGTAATGAGGCTGCAGCCGAAGAAAGCACACCTGCCTATCGCCGTCACCGCGTAGCCTTTCCCTTCGCCGGAAACCGATACTGGCAACACGAGATTGCCCGCTGACGATTGAGGTATCGCACTAATAATGCTGACAGGACTGAAATGGTCGCCAATATCCACGGTATCCGGGCCCGTTTTCCCGCATGAACACCGTATCTTTCCGCCCCCAACCGTGATGAACCCATAGCATGTATTCCACCAGTTCATCGAAAGTGCATCGCACACCGCGTCAGAAGGGGTTGGACTGGCAGTCTCATCAGCGGGTGCCAAAACATTCAAGCCCAGGGCAGAGACGGGAAATAACGAAATGGCAAAGATGCATGAAATGAAAAATAAAGTTATATGCAAAAAGCCAAGGCTCTCATGCCGCAATCGAAACGGATCCCTGGAACTACCGTAAACATGCAACACCCTAATCACCCCTCATTGCCAGCTGCTTCTGGCCAACAAATGGAGCTTGGAGTATAAAGAAAACTTTCCTTCAAACCCCTATTGACCAATCAAACATGCAGATAGACCTATCTTTCTTGAATTTTCGCCATCCTAACATGCAAAAAGCAAGATAAGCGGAACCCCTGCACAAGACAGCGGTTTCAACGCATGAAACAACAATGAAGCAGAAGAGACACTTAGGCAAAAAGCTAAGACTATATTGAAATGCTGTTGTATAGGAGATTTAAAGCCGAATTTATAACAGAGGCAGCACTATCTGCACCTTGAATTCCTCACCAGTGATAGAAAAGCGAATCATACCGCCCACATGCTCAACGATGTCGCGCATGCTTCGAGTCCCTATTCCCCCACTCGATACTTTTGAAGACAACGGCATGCCGTCGGCAAAATCGGTAATGCGCATAACGGTATTGCATTCTTCGATGCAAAGCGAACCGTCGGACACTTCGGCCCTGATGTCGATGCGTGCCTTGCAAGTCGCATCAACCGCACATGCCTCGCAAGCATTTTCAAGCAAATTGCCGAAAAGCTCGCCAGTTTCATTCGGCGTAAGAACTATGCATTCGGGTATCTGCGCAGAACAAGAGAAGACCACGCCAACCTCATGACAGTGTCGAGCCGTCATACGCAATACGGCATTGGCGATGGCATTCTCGCAAAAGCGTTCGAGGACTCCGGATGTTATACGTTCTTCCGCACCATGCAGATATTCGATTGCCTTATCGACATTGCCATCATCGAGATATTCGAGCACAACAGTATCATGGTGCCGTTGGTCGTGACGGCTGCGGCGGGCGGCATCGACATATGTACGCTCAGCTTCAAGCTCGGCCTTCAGCGCTTCCTTGCGCGATTCGGCATGCATGGCCACTTCGCGCAATTCGTATGTCCGGGAAATAGAGCGAAGCGAAAGGAAAATAGCCAGATATACAAACACAGTTGCCAAGCTGAGGAGGGTGAGCAAAGGCGCATTCCGCTGCATGGCCGATTCAATCCCCCCCGTAAATCCATATTCATAGACAAAGCAGGACAAGAGCCCAAGGGTTGCCAAAAAATAGCTGTTCCAGTGCTCAAGTACTTGCAGGTACAAGGGCTTCAAGAATCGTTGCAACACGATAATGGCGGTCGAGAACAGAATAACGACCATAACAACATCCATGTACTCAGGAAACGGCGTCAATATGGCTAAACGATATGATAGGAACACAACAATCACCAGCACGTTGCTGGCCGTCACAACGTCAAAGCACCATTGCATGAAACTATCTTCTATCAGGGGCTTCATGGCAATAAGCCAGGGAATCATGATGAAAGCGCCTACATAAACAGGAGTGGTGTGATTCCCCTGCAAATACGAACCAAGATTGAGCAGAACATTTGCAGCATCAACGAAGACGGAGGAAACGACGATGGTCCACAACGGATACCGCGGACGCGCTAGAACAAGCAGCAACAGCAAGAACATCAGATTAGTGATTCCGCTTCGCAAAATATCGGGAAGGACATCAACCATAGCGCAACCCTACTCGTGCCCCATCGAACCGAACATGAAATCGAAGTAGGCCGCCCGCGCCTTCCGGTATCCCCGTCGTGCAATAGGAACACGCGTATCGTCCTTGAGCACAATGCATTCGGGTTCGATACGGCGAATGGCTTTTTGATTAACGATGAATCCCCGATATGGCATAGTGAATTGACCCGGTGCCATGCGCTCAAGTTCTTCCAGCAACCCCCCCAACGACAGCTTCTCTTCTGCGATTTCACCTGAACCAACATGGATGATGCGGCTGCGCCCATGGGTGTCAATGTACGATATGCAATCTATTCGAACAAGGTGGACCGAACCCGCCTGAGAATGACAGACAAGATTGGCAGGAGCTTCCTGTTCGATATTGCCGAGAGCTTGATGCATGGCATCGTCGAATTGAGCCTGCGTGAAAGGTTTTACCAGATAATGAGCTGCATGCAATGCGAACGCATCGACGGCATATTCGGGGCTGACCGTAAGGAAGACGATCTGCACGTTGTCGCGGGCCGCTCGAATCTCGCGCGCAACTTCAGTGCCCCGAAGACCGGGCATGCATACATCCAGGAAAGCAATGTCGAGCGGCTGGCCCGAATCAATATAATCGAGAAAGGCCAATGGTGTGGCGAACGATTCCAGATGTGCAGCGGTTATCTTGTTTGCAGCCAAAAACCGATGGATAGCAGCTTCAGTAAGAACACGCTGCTGCTCTTCGTCATCGCATATGGCAACCGTTAACACGCTGCAGCCTTCCCCCGTCGTTTTCCCGCCTGTTTATCGCTAATATTGTAGCGTATATAAGAAGGCAAAACAGTGGGTAAAAAGCATCGATACCGGGGGGAGCCTTAAGCTAGCCGGGGAAATAGGCACACCCAGCGTAACCGCTACAGGCTCCAGTCAGCACCGTCCCGTGCGATACCGATGCCCAACATTCAATCTACCTCATTCATGAAATCTGACGTAAAGCGCACTTTTCTTTCGACTGCTTTGCTTCGAACATATCGATTACCTCCTGCCTTGAATGCACACCGAGTTTCCGGAAGATACTGTAAACGTGGCTTTTTACCGTGCTCTGGCTGATTACCAAATCGGCAGCGATGCGCGAATTGCAATACCCTCGCAACATGAGCGCCGCCACTTGGTCTTCTCGATCGGTCAAGCCAAAGCGACCGGCCAATCCCGAGTCGATTGCCGGCGGGATGAGAGCATCCCCCGTAGCAACCCCCCATTTTCGCCTGATGACGCTTATCCTCGCATCGCACGAAACTTCATCGAGCACCTCAGATTGAAATTGGGTTCGCATAATCTGAGAGTTTTCCGACGACCCGATTACCTGAACAGCCCCGCACGACATAAGACGTTTTACCAATGCGGCGTTCGCCGCTGCCGACAGTGCTAGACCGATGGCAAGAACAGCAATGGTTATCTGCATATACACACACCTCCGTTGCGCTCATGCCCGCATCCGAACACGAGCGCCCCCTCAACGGGTTCTCATGAAACATATACGTTCTATGGAAGCTTTTTCCATCCGAGCAGCACGACAACCAGGCCCGAAGCAAAAATAGGAGCCATGAACCACATGCCTGCCATGGCAAAGCTGCCGAAACTGCCGACAACCGCTCCTAAGACCCGCGACCCCGAAAATGCAGCAAGCTGCTGGAAGAACAGAACCACCGATGAAGCGGATGCAATATCCTCTTCACGCTCGACCACCTTGGGAATAGCGGACCAGATCATCGTAGGAATAATTCCTCCCGCCAAAGCATTGCAGGCGATAACGGGGATGAACCCTTCGACGGTATTTGCCTGAAATACAAGCCAGGCATAGATGGTGCCTCCGATACAGCTGACCACCATAAGCTTCTTGTTAGACTTGATCTTGTCGGAAATCCTTCCGCTCAACGGATTCACGACGCACCCGACAACAGCCATGATGGAAATTATCGTGGCCATAGTCGTTAGCGGAATCGCTGTTTCCGTTGTTGCATACGTGGTCAGGAAATTCGACATGCCCAGAAACGGAACCTCTTCGCAGAAGAATATCAAACCGATCAGCCAAACCGACGGGTTCTTAAGCACCCGCTTGAAATTACGAAAATTAGACGGCACACTCGTTCTTTCCCCCCCGATGTGCGTACGGCCCATGGAGGCAGAAGGCGCATCGCGGTAGAGCGCCATCAAAGCAATAAGAACGATTACATCGATGACCAGGCAAACCAGCCAAACAATATGGTAGTCGCCGGTACTTGCATACAAATTCGAAAAGAGATTCGGCCCGATAAGGAAGGCAACCGTCACATAAATCGCCCAGATTCCCAACGGCACGCCCCTCTTCGTCGGCGGAAACCAGGCCGATATAGCCGGAACTGCTGCAGTACCTATCAATCCGAACCCGATACCCTCGACAACACGGCTTGCCATGAATACGACGAGGTCTTGAGCCAGATACCCCATCAGACCGCCCACGATGCCGCACACCATCGACAACACTAACGTCGATTTACAACCTATGCGATTGACTATCAGAGCCCCCGGCAAGGCCAAAAGCACTCCGACGATATAGAACAAAGCCATCACCCAGCTGATAGCATCCGAGCCGATACCGAAATGAGCCATAATCACCGGGGCAAGAATAGACACTTTGAGCATGTTCAGCGGCATGCATATGCCGGACAGCCATACGACAGCCGTTACAACCCATGCATACGCTTGCGGTTTTGCCTCATTCGCAAAAGAGGCTTGCGACGCTCTTTTCGCCGTTTCCATCTTTCACTTCTTTTCTTTTATGGAAGCGGGCGAATCACCCTTCGGTCACCAGTACATCAGGTAAACGATTCGAAGCAATTCATGATGATTCACCCGCCAGGTCCGAATAAGCACGTTAAGATTTTATTGGACAGACTCGGCTTTATCCCAAGGAATCTTTCCGATAAACGATGCTGCCGCAAAAAGCAGGACGCCCAGCACTACGATAAGCACCATAAACGCCACCAACGCGGCATGGAACGACCCCAATATCTGATAAGTGAAGCTAACGATCGTCCCGCTGATACCGCCCATCAATCCGTTGACGAGCATAAGGTTGGAGAAGATCTTGGAGTAATCCTTGCTGCCATACAGGGAGCGAACCACCAGAGGATAGCCCACAGAAACCAACGCGTTGTGGGTACCGAAAAGAAATGCGCCGACAAGCAAAGTCGCAGAATTCTGGGTAAATGCCCAGAGGAAGATGCCGACGAAAAGAGCCGCGACGAAAGTTATAAACGTCGTCTTCAATCCCGCCCTGCTCTGCATAAACCCGAACACGATTTTGCCTAGGATATTACCTACAGCGGCAATGGAAATCATGCTGGCTCCCAGCATAGCCGCCGAGGCAGGATCGGCTATCCCCGCCAAAGACTCAGTTGCGATAGCTACTTGGTTGCTGTTGAAACCCATGCCGATAGAGGTCAGCAGAATAGCAACGATCATGATCCAGAACGGAGCAGTTTTCAGCGCCCTCGAACGTGCAACGCCCAGCTTCATCATGTTGGCCTCTTCAGCAGCCAGTTCGGGGTCGTACCCATAGGGCTTGAGACCCTTGTCTTCAGGCTTGAATTTAAAGACGAACAACGTCCACGGGAGCAAAAGAACGGCGATCAACACGGCATTGACCTGGTACGCCGTCGACCATCCATAGGTTTGAAGAAGCATCGTGAACAAAGGAGCCCAGCAAAACGTGCCTACCCCGGTAAATGCAGCTGCGATGCCCAGCACTTTTCCTCGATGCTTGGCCCCGAACCAGTTTCCCAACAACGTAGGCACGGTCAGCGTAGCGATGCACGGAACCGCAAAGCCCAGGATGCCGCCCCACACCCAGAACCACTGAACATTATTGCCAAACGAGAACATGAAGATAGCGAGGGCCAGCACGGCAGCCGATACAGACGTTACGACATTCACGTTCTTAGTTTGCATGGCGCTACCCCAAAAGGAAGTCGCCACGCATGACGTAATGGAGCAAACCGTCATCCACAGCATCCAGTCACCGGGGCCAACCCCGATTGACTTGCTCACCGGCAACATGTAGACACCGACTATGCTGATGGAGGCAGCCATACTGCCCGCACTTACGCAGCAACATCCGATGAAGATGAGCCACGCATAGTGCATTTTCTTTTTTTCAACTTCTCCCGACATCATTTCCCCTTTCATTGCACTAATAATCAAAGCAAGCAATGACCTGTTCGAATCTCTCCCCTATACCTCTTATCAGGGAAGAAAAACAGCGACTTTGCCTTCTTCTTTTCCAGCCAACGTATCAGAAACCTCTTCTACCGGAACGATTTTCAGGCAGGCAGCCAGGCAGTGGAGCTCGCACAGGGGCTTTTTGCCTTCTTCGATGCGCCCGACGCACAGATCGCAGCGCCGTGAAGGGGTGGGAATGAAATCCCACTCCCACGCTCCATCTTCAAATTTAGCAGGACCTACTTCGTTGATCTTGATCCCCCATTCGGAACCAGTGAGACCCTTTTCCTTCACACAGGAAACCTCGCACGAATGACATCCCGTGCAGTACTTGTAATCAACGAGCATTGCGTACTTCGTCATGTTCAAACCCCCTTATCAGTCGTTCAAGCTATCGACTTTGTAAATCTTGCAGATGATGTTCTTGTACGGAGCTCCATATCCGGTGACTCCCACGCTTTCATGCGGCACAAGGTTGTTGATGTTCGACTTGTAGGTGCCGAACAGGTTCGGGGCCTCGCCCGTTTGCTCGGGGAACCACCAGCCGTGCTGTGCATGGACGACGCGAGGATCGATCGTCGGACGAACATTCGCCTTCTGGACGCAACGGCCAAGAGGGTTTTCGATGGCAACCCAGTCGCCATCTTCGATGCCGTATTTGGCAGCGGCATCCGGGTGAATCGTCACCAACGGCCACGGGTTCATCTTGCGCAGCGACGGGATCTGACGATGCTCGGAATGGAACATCGCAATATGCCGACCGCCGCTTGTAAGCACCAGAGGATACTCTTCCACTACTTCTGCTGGCTGGCTGTAGGGGCTGTATTCCGGTTCTTGGAAATACGGCAGCGCCTGCTCGCCGAAGAGGGGGTAGATGCTCGACTTGAGTTCGACGAGTCCCGTAGGCGTATCGAAGCCCGGCTTGCCATCGGCGCGCAATTTGCCGGTCTCGTACTTGTGGTATTCGAATTCCTGCTGATGGACTACTTCTTCTTGCAGGTCTTCGAATCCCCAACTGTATGCCGTATGCAATTGATCAGTGAAGAATTCGGCCGGCGTGTTCCACGGCCATAGTTCAGGACGAAGACGACGTCCCAGGTCGAGCATGATTTCTACGTCGCTCTTGCTGTCCTCGGGCTCGATGGCCTTGTTCATCGCACCTAGGAAATGCGTATTGCGGCCGAAGTGGGGCATGACGATGCCTTCGTGCTCGACCGATGTGGAAAGAGGAAGGACCAGATCGCACAGGGCCATGATCGACGGATTCATGAAGATGTCCTGGGACACGTTGAATTCCAGCTTGTTGAGCGCCGCTTCCCAGCGTTTGGGTTGGGCAGCCATGCATGACAACGGATTCGTGCCGAACCAATAGCTCATCTTGATGGGGTACGGAGGATTGTCGGATTCAAGCCAATTAAGCGTCACATCCGGCAAGGGCCCGGGGCCTGCCGTATCCCAGCACTTGTATTTGCCTTCGGAATCAGCAATGCGCTTGGCCTGTATGTCGGCCGGCACCGAATTCACGGTTTCATACCGCCATTTTCCGGTGAAGCTAGCCGGACGCGCAAGTGTAATACCGCCGGGAATGTCGAGGTACCCGCACAGGGCGATAACTGCCAAGAACGTGTGTCCTGCCTGCACGCCATTGGTCATCGTATCGATGGAAAGACCCCACAGAGCCGAAGAAGGGCTGTTCGTTGCAAACGCCCGTGCCGCACCGCGGATATCCTCGGCATCGACCCAGCAAATCTCCGACGCTTTTTCGGGAGTCCATTCCTTGACGCATTCCGCGAAGTCCTTGAATCCATAGCACCATTTCTCAACGAAATCATGGTCGTAGAGGTCTTCTTCGATGATGACGTTGCACAGCGCCATGGCAAGCGCCGTATCTGTTCCCGGACGAAGATGCAGGTGGTAATCGGCACGTGCGGCAATCCAGGTAAGCTGCGGATCAACCACGATGAGCTTGGAGCCCAGCTTCATAAGGTCCACGAGCGCATGCCCGAAGAACCCGTCGGGGCTGGAATAGATGGGGTTCTTGCCCCATACCAAAATGTACTTGGGGCATTCCCACCGCGGGTCGTCATAGCGGTCGGGGAAATAGGCCGCGTAATCGAGCTCGGGATACCCTGCGCCAAGCTGGAAATTGGCGATAGTGCAGCGCGGTCCGTAGCATGCCCCGCCGCTCAATGTCATGCAATAGTTAGGGGAATTGAAAATCGCATGGCAATACGCAGCGGAGTACATGGTGATTTCGCGGCCCGTGCCGGTGAATGTCAGAATGCTCTGAGGCCCGGGGTTATCCCAGTATTCGCGCACCCTCGACTCGATTAAATCGTAAGCCTCATCCCAACTGATGCGCTTCCATGCATCTTTCCCTCGATCTTCACGCGCACGCATCATGGGATGCATGATGCGATCGGGATGGTTTTCCACCTCATCGAGCGCAATGCATCTCGGGCAGAGCCGCCCGTGCGTTATGGGGTGATCGGGGTCTCCCTCGACCTTTACGATCTTGTTGTCCTTGACGGTTACCACGATGCCGCACCCGACAGGATGGTCGCCAGGAGGCGACCATACGCAGGTCTTCACTTGATGGGTCCCGTCGCCAAGATCCGTAATCCATGATTCGTTCTTCGTCACGTTCTCAACCTCTCTCTCGTCTTGTTCGGTCGCAAGCGGCCGATGGTTCAAAACCTCCTACGAGTTGCACACTGCGCACAAGGGATTCGGCTTCCCTTTGCGCCTATTGCATCGGAGCACCCGGCGCCTTCGGCGCGCCAGGAGCTTTAGGAGCACTCGGAGCCTTGGGGGCACCGGGAGACATAGGCATACCCGGTGCGCCGGGAGCTTTCGGGGCTCCTGCGTCAGCGAGCTGTTGCGCTGCTTTTACAAGGTCCGCTTCGCAAAACGGACAGTTTTCGGGAAAAACGTCCATGACTGCATTGATTTCTTTGCCGCATTCGGGGCAATTTACCGATCGCCCCACACTCGCTGGTCTAAAGCACATGTGGATACACCTCTCCTTTGGATGATTATGTCCCGCCCATCGACATCGCCACCGTCCAGCTAGGAGGCGACCCGTCTAAGACAAGCTTGCATACGCAAGTGTAAAGAGCTTCGGAGTACTATAAAAAACGATGATTTCGACTAGCATTCATTCCATATTGGAATGAAACAATGCATGCAATCGGACATAGCTGCGCCAGCCGCAAAGCGACCGCGAAAAAGCCCTAGGGAAAGGTGCCTGTCTTAGATTTCGCCTGCTTGCGCGACGACGAAATCGAAGAAACTGCATGCCGTTTGATTGTCCTCTCGGGCAAGCAGGTACATGGTGGTTTCCATCCTCGGATCCTCTATAGGGGCAAACGTAATATCATCGCGCATGGTCAAGCACGGGTTGTTGAGCATCCCGTATGTGGTGACCATGACAGCATTGCCGAACTCGGTAAGAAAAAACGATGCCGGTGAATCGAAATCGAAATGAACAGGTTTGAAATACGGCACGATTTCATGCCGTTTCATGATGCACTTGAGGTATTCCCTCACGTAGTCATAGTTTTCCGAAACGCTCATCAATATAGGAACCTTGCGGAAGGTTTCCAGCGTCCATTTCTGTATCGCCGTATACTCGCTGTCTTTTTTGAACCACACGATTAAAGGCTCGGTCAACAGCGGAATAGAACGCAACCCCTCCGTTTCCTCCGTATCATCGTATGACGCATCGTCGCTGCTTCTAATGTCGAGAGCGATATCGAGCGCATGCCGCTCTAGGGCGTCGAGCGGACTCAGATTCACCAATTTATGGAAGGAGACTTCCAAGTTCGGATGCTGCCTTTTATACAGCATGACGTATTTGATCATCTTAATATTGGTGTTGTTGTTCTCAAGCAGGCTCTGCACGCACAGCGATCCTTCGCCCTGCTTCTGCATTTCCTTGCAATGGCCGATGATTTCCTCCCACGAGGCAAGCAGGCAGGAAGTTTCTTGCAGGAAATACTCCCCAACAGGCGTAAGGGACACCGTTCTTTGCCCATGGTGCAGCAAGGCCAAGCCGGTTTCGCTTTCGAGTTCGGCTACATGCTTGCTCAGGCACGACTGCGTCATGCACAGGGTCCTGGCAGCTTTGCTCAAGTTCTGCCCCAACGCAAATACTTGAAATTCTTTGATCAATTCCAAATGCATAAGCTCTCCCTCTCAGATAAAGCCATCAGCATTCTCGCATAAGACGATTACGTAGACCGAGGCATCTTACCTTTCTGCACACCCGACCGGCAGCCCGGCTTTGCAAATTCCTCATATCCGCATGTTTCGCAGACCCCGGTTGCAAGGCCGATGCTCCCCCCGCATCGAGAACACTTCAATCCAGGGGATTTCGATATGACGAATTCTTCGTTATCGAACTTGCCGCATGCATTGCATTTATTGCACGAATAGCACATCCGAACATCTCATTCTTCCACCCCGACAAGCTCGAACCAGTATTCGAGGTCTTTTCCAGCAAAAGGGTGATTGTAGTCGATGACAACGGCGTCCTTCATTGCCTCCGTGCACAACGCTGGCACAAGAGCACCGGAAACAGGATGGTGCCACGCGAAGACAGACCCGACTTCTATGTCCTCGCCTTGATCGAAATACGAACGAGGAAACCGCCTGACCCCTTCCGGATCATGCCGTCCATAGGCCTTTTCACACGGAATGACAACGTGCCGACGTTCCCCCACCGCCATGTCGTACAGCACTTCATCGACACCGCAAGGAACCTGGCCGGTCCCTATGGCGATTTCGACGGGGTCGCCCTGCGAATAATCCTCGACCGGTTCTTCGCCTACTGCGCCGCCCTTATAGCGGACCAGCGCGCGCTTCCCCGAATACTGTCTATGCTTCATGGCAAGATCCTCACTTTCCCTCTGGATGCCCACCCGCATGCACAGGGTGGGATCGCCCTGCGAACACGATCCCAACCCTGTGCAGCATGAGAAATAGTCTTACTCTTCGTTCATTCCGATATCCAAATGGGTATCGCCATGCGTAGCGGTCTCGAATGCCGCATTCTCTGAAACCTCGGTTGTCAGGAAGGTGTGCCGCCTGTTTTCCTTTCCCTTCGACTCAAACGCGCCTTTCGCTTGCAAAGGAAGGTATTGGGGGACGAAAAGCACCTGCTTTCCCTTCTTGTTCAACTCTTGAGCCAGATCCCCTACCTTGCCGTATTTCATGACATTTGCCAGGCAATGGTGTACACAGGAAGGCTCGCGACCCTTTTCGGTACGCGCAGCACAGAGATCGCACAGATCGGTGGGCGCCGGGATCTTGCTGAAGTTGAACACCCCATCCGCTATCTCCCAAGGACCGTCTTCATGCACGCGGATGCCCCATTGGCCGACAGGATAGCCGTGCTCTTCTTTACATGCGACTTCGCATGATTGGCAACCTGTGCAGTATTCGAAGTCGATCAGGAGCCCGTATCGTTCTTCCATTATTGATCCTCCCTCTTGAACATTTCCCATACCCGCTTCATATCGGTGTCATAGCTCTCTTTCAGAGGCTTGATATTGCAGAGCAGGCATTTGAACGGCGCACCGAATCCCAGCTTGCCGAAATGGAAATTGGGGACCAGGTTGTTGATGTTCGAACGGAATGTGCCGTATGGGTCGGGTTCGTTCCCACTTTCTTCGGGGAACCACCATCCATGCTGAGCATGCACCGTGTTCTCATCGACGATCTGGGATATCTTCGCTTTCAATTTCGCGCTGCCGAACTGGTTCCATACCTCGACCCATTGCCCGTTTGAAATACCGTAGGCACGGGCGGTTTCGGGATTGATCTCGATCAAAGGATCGGGATTCAGCTCGCGACAATACGGGATCTGCCTGTTTTCCGAGTGGAAGAACGCATAGGTCCTGGCCCCGGTAGTAAGCACGAGCGGATAGTCCTTCAGCAGTTCGGGCGTGCTTTTCGGACTGTACTGCGGCTCGAGGTAATACGGCAGCGGATCGTCGCCGAACTGCTCGAAGATGGTCGAGTACAGCTCGATGCGGCCGGTGGGCGTATTGAAACCGGGCTGCCCGTCGGAACGGAGCTTGCCGATTTCGTTCTTGTAGTACTCGACACCCGTTTGCACGAATACCTCTTCATGCACATCTTTGAACTTGTTGCGCTTCTTCAAGCGAAGGTGATCGATAAAATCGTACACGTCGTCGTATTCGTCCCATACCGAAGGATTGAGGCGTTTGCCTACGGCCATGCATGCTTCCATGTCGGTCTTGCATTCCCCGACCTGAAGAGCCTTGTTCATGAACCCGGTGCCGACCGGCGTACCGCCATAATGCGTGAAATCGACCCCGTCTTCTTCTGCTGCGGTCGAAAGCGGCAAGAAGACTTCGCACGATGCCTGCGCCGAAGGAGTCATGAATGTTTCCAGCGTGAAGCAGAAGTCAAGGTTGTTGACGATCGCGTCATGCCACCTGCGCGGCTCGGCCGACGTGCATGACATCAGGTTGTTGCCCGCATAGAAGCCCATCTTGATGGGGTAGGGATCGCCCGTCTCCATCGCACGCAACGTCAGATCAGCATGGGAGTTCAGGATTGTGTTCACGTAGGCCGGGTATTCCTTCAGGCCGATGGTTTTTGCCATCAATTCGGCACCCAGGCCCTTCTTCATAAGAAAGCCGGCTTCGTTCAGACCGGAATTTGCAGGAGGAAGCACCTGCCCGCCCGGAACATCCACATTGCCGGTGATAGACATCAGGGCAATGGCGCAATGCCCGCACTGCATACCGTTCGCCTTCTGGTCGAACGCAAGGCCCCACTGCAATGCCGAAGGCGTACCTGCAGCATACATACGCGCAGCGGCTTTGATGGTTTCGGCAGGAACGCCGATTATGTCGGCTGCCTTCTCGGCCGGCATGTCCTTGACCCGTTCTGCAAGAGCTTCGAACCCATAGCACCAGTACTCGACGAAATCGTGATCGTACAGATCCTCTTCGATGATGGTGTTGATCATAGCCATACCGAAAGCAGCATCCGTACCCGGGCGCAAACGCACGTGGATATCCGCATGGGTAGCCAGCCAAGTGGCGCGTGGATCGACTACGATCAAACGCGTTCCACGACGCATCATGTCGACAACAGCGTGACCGAAAAATCCGTCGGGGTTGGACGCCAGGGGATCCTTGCCCCAGATCATCAGGACCTCGGGAACCTCGAAAGCCGGGTCGTCGTAGCGGCCGGCCAAACCCCCTGCATAGTCGATTTCGGGATACGGGCAGCCCAATGTGTAAGCCGAAGCGGCAAGACGCGGACAATAGCACGCGTAGCCCGACTGCGAGTAGCAGAAATTCGGTGTGCACAATGCCGCGCTTCCCCATGCAGCCAACGTGCCGCCCTCACGGCCGGTGCCTGCAAAGCATACGATGCTTTCGCGACCGTATTCTTCAGTGATGCGCTTATAGTTCTCTTCGATGATATCCAAGGCTTCTTCCCATGTGCACTGTTCCCAGGCATCAGGGTTGCCGCGGTCTTCCCGCGCGCGTTTCATCGGATGGATGATGCGGCTAGGATTGTAAATATAATCCTTGAGCGTCAAGCACCGTACGCACAAACGCCCTTGAGTGATAGGCTGGTTTTCGTCGCCTTCCACTTTGACGAGCTTGCCGTCCTTGTCCGTATACAGCTTCAAGCCGCACGCCACAGGATGGCAGCCGGGCGGAGACCACGGAGCCGTCCGCGTTACCGTCATTCCGTCTTCTTCCCAACGCCAAGGTTTCCCAAGGTCATTGACATCAGCCAACGTGGAAAGAGGAACTGCTGAGCTTGCTTTCATCTCTGCCATACTCTCACTCCTTTTGCTCGATACCCCCTACAGGGCGCATAATAGCAATGCGCGCATGTGAGAATGAGCTCCTTAGCTGGTCGTATACAAATTTGGTTGAAAGTATTTGCAGAAGAATTGCTAAGTAGTTACTTTTTACCGAGAAAGTCTCGTATGCAATCTTGTATGATTACCTGCAATCGCACACCTTGAGGAAGGGAGACGTCATGAGTGGCGAGACGCATCTCGACAATCGCACAGAGATGAAGTCGGCAATCTTCGATGCCCTCGAGTCGCTCCTGCACGAAAAGCCGTATGTCGAAATCAGCATCAACGACATATGCAACAAAGCGTTTATTTCCAAACCGACCTTTTACCGCTATTTCAAGAATAAAGAGAATATCGTCCGTTGGAAAACCAAGCAGTTTTTCCAAGAAGGACTGGTCCAAATAGGCCGCACCTGCTCATGGCAAGAAGGGTATGCCATCACCACACATCTGTTCTATGAACATCGCAGTATTTTCGAAGACGAGCAAAGCCCGACATTCGTCGCGGATTTCTTCACGTTCCTCACGGCATACCAGGAAACCTGCCTCATCGAAACAATAACCTGCTTCAAAGGCGAACCGGTTTCAGAAAAGCTGAGGATTCAGATCCAGGCGCTGACAATCGCACAAAGCAGGATCACGCGCAGCTGGGCCACTGAAGGCATGTCCATTCCGCCTGATGTATTCGCGGAATACCTGGCCAGTATTGTTCCGCATGACCTTTTCAAGCTGTTCAATACGCCGAAATGGCGCATGCACCCCAATCCGTTCGCCGTCGAAAAGGAATCGATTCCTTGCGATGGCTCACCCGCACAGATGGATTGCCGCCAGATTTCCTGATAAAGCCTCAGAGCAGAACGAGGCACTGCTCGTTTGCCTGCAGGCGCGACTACTCGGCAAGAATCATATCCACTAAGGTGTCGATATGTATCTGCATGGTGTCCAGGCATTCCACCGATGCTTCATGCCCGTTGAACAGCAGCGGCAATTCGGTGCATCCCAGAATGATCGCTTGGATGCCCTCTTCCTTCTTCATGCGATCGATGATCCCCATGAATTCAGCTCGAGTTTCATCGCGGATTATTCCTACTTCCAATTCATCCGCAATCCGCTGGTTGACAAGATCCCTTTCCTTGCGCAGTGGAACCGCCACTTCAATGCCCTCGCGCACGAAAGGAGCCCGATAGAAAGCCCCCTCCATCGTAAACACGGTTCCCAGCAGCCCGACCCGCGACATATCGCGACGCTTTGCTTCGGTACAGATCGATTCCAGGATGCTGACAAGCGGAAGAGGAGAGCGGCTTTGTATGCGATCGAACACGATATGCGGCGTGTTGGCCGAAAGCGCCGCAAAATCAGCGCCGGCTTCGGCAAGATTGCGAATGGCCTGCAGCAAGTAATCGGCAAGGCAATCATATTCCTGTTGCTGGCAGCATTCGAGAATTTTAGACACGTCGACACTTTCGACAGCCAGCTCGGGGAATCTGCCGATTCGGGCCTGAACGCCATACACGATGTCGTGGTAATACATAAGCGTCGATTCCGGACCCATTCCCCCGACCAAACCCAGTTTCCTCATCCTGCTGCACCTTTCAAAATACGTCCCATCATCGGACGATCGTTCACTCATCTTGCATGATTTCGACCCTTCTGCATGAGCACCGAGCCGTCTTTTTCGCTAGTGGGTACGGGGTCGCGCAATAGCCGCGGCCTTGAGTTCTTCGCGCAATCTGCGATACGTGATGATGGGGTAATCCCCTGCCAATAGGTTCTCGTTCGAAATATACGAAGAAGCCTTCGGCATCTGCGTAATCACGACGCGTTTGTCTTGACGCTCGATAACACCGTTTGCAAATTTACCAAACCATGCAATCAGCCCGTCAAGAGGACGAATCCCCGTAATTTTACAGTAAAAGCGGATATACAAAACGGTATGTGCTTCATCCACCGGAGCGAAATAGATGAGCACTTTGATTTTTTCACTGATGTGATTGACCCAGATATTAGGGAAGCGAAACGTGAGGTACGTGTCCTTGATAACGCACTGGTCGCGCTCTAAGGGCTGCTGGCCGTTGTCTATCTCATTGTTGGCACTGGTAATCAAAGCACCGTTTTCGAAAAGGACTTTCGGCCCGTTGACCAGAGTTTTATTGCCACGCCCTATGGTGTTGTGATGTACAAAGGGAAGATGGACCACGTCGAGCTGGTTTTCGATGCACCGCGAATAATGGGCATTCCACAGGTCTTCCATCTCGCTGAACACATAGGAAGAATCGACCTGATCAGAGAAGAAAGGAGGCTCGCCCACAGCTTTGGAAGCTTCGCCGTACCACACATAGACAATGCCCGCATGTTCCACAACCGGATGATGAGCAACGTCGAACCGGCTGAGATTTTCAGTGGAAAACGCACCATCGGCAGGAACCTGCGTGCATTGCCCCCGCGTATCAAACCGCAACCCGTGGAAGGGGCATTGGACGCATCCGTCGACAACCTTCCCCTTGCTCAGAGCAGCTCCTCTGTGGGTGCATCGGTCGGAAACGCACCCCAACGCACCGCCCGCATCCCTGAAGAAGACAAGCTGCATACCCAATCGCGTAGCTCCGAGAACCGCATTGTTTCGAACGGCTCGCGAAGGCAGCACAGCATACCACTGGTTCTCGATCATCATGCCTCCCCATTCCGGCATCCGCTTCGCGCAATCCGTACCTCCCTGCATGCAGTATTCTACCTGCATCAGGAGCTACTGTTGCCCCACAGATCCATAATAGCACCCCGCCCCGGCGCATTGTGCGCAACCGAGACGGGGGCAACGGAATCAGCGAGCCAGAGCGGCTTCGGCCTGGAGGTATCCCACGAACCGGGGAATCAAATAGGGAACAAGCTGAGGGATGTAGGTAGGCATCAGCGCATTCATGGTCTTCGGCAGCAAGTCAGGCATCAGAGCGGCCATATCGGGCGGCATTTCACCGATATAGGCTTCCACTTCAGCCACCATCGCTGGCATAACTTCGGTCAATACGCCCGGTGCCATCTTAGGGAAAAGAACGG
>Ga0062381_10000148_pt1 | contig 17839 bp, 15 predicted proteins | sample DOMMetBare1Fresh_2_FD_59506 | JGI IMG/M metagenome (GOLD analysis project Ga0062381, IMG submission 59506) | Wetland sediment microbial communities from St. Louis River estuary, USA, under dissolved organic matter induced mercury methylation -... | ecosystem: Environmental > Aquatic >... | reverse complement strand
TCATCGGGGTCGAGCGGCTCGAACGTCGTGTTCATCTGGGATATCTCCTTCTGGATAAACCCGCCGAGAAACGCTTCGATGATGGACCAGAGGGGTTTGTATATTTCCAACGGCATACCCTGGTCTTTATGAATCTTGTAGATGCGCCTCGTATGGACCCGCGTGCCTTTCTGCCATCCGTAGGTATCAACGCGCCAGATATTGGAATGTTCGACGCCTACTTTCCTGATAGATCTCAGCGTGCGTCGCAGCGTATCGTCCCATCGTTCGCCTGGAACGGGGGCGTTGTCGTAGAACGTCCTCATCTTTTCCTGGACTCCCGATATTATGTCGTCTTTGGAATCAAAGTACGTATAGATGCCCATAGCGCTGATCCCCAGGTGCGTTGCGAGGCTGCGCAGGGAAAAGGCATCGTAGCCATGCTCGTCGATAAGGTCGAAGGCGATGTCGATAATAGCCTCGCGGCTGAGCGATGGAGCTATTCCCGGTTTCTTCGACATATGCTTTGTCCTTCCATGAAGGCGGGCTTCCGCTTGTCATTTTGAACATTTGACGAAGAAACGCCAGTTGGGAAATGGCAAAATCAAGTCATCTCCAAAAACCTTACACCGTATGCGCGATTTTGCCTTGTATCTGTTTACACTGTACGCTACTATATCCGTACAGTGTAAACAGATACAAGGGGTACATACGTACACGAAAAGGAGGATGTATGAAGGAAGGCTACGTTGTTCAGCAATCGCGCCGTGGCTTCCTCAAGGGAGCAGGTGTTGCCGCGATAGGCGCGCTGGCAGCGACAAGCGCCTTGGGAATGAGCGGATGTTCTTCTTCGGCTTCTGCCGAGGCAAAGAAATCATCGGCGGGCATCAAAGTGGAAGATGATTCTATCTACACCGATATATTTACTACGGCTACACGCAATCTGCCTGTACTCGACGTTCCCACCGATATGGTGCGTCAAGGCCCCGTTGCTTTCGAGCAGCGCATTATTGCGGCAAGCGAAATCGTCGAAACCGTGGAATGCGACGTGCTGGTAATCGGCTGCGGCATAACGGGCTCATGTGCTGCGCTTGCAGCTTCTGACGACAGTTCGACCAAGGTCGTTTGCATCGAGAAGATGGATGTTGGGCGCGGCATGTTCGAAGGCATGGGGGTTATCGGCGGCAAGCGCATGCTTGAGGCGGGCAACAACATAGACCCTGTCGATGCGCTCGATGAGCTGTACCGTTCTGCCTACTATCGCACGCCTGCGGCACCAACTCGCTGCTGGGCCCATCGGTCTGGCGAAGCCGCCGACTGGTTGCAGGATCGTCTCGACGAAGGTGATCAAAAGATCAAAACCATCTATGCGCCCCAGAAACCCTATACCAACGGGTTCAATCTCCTGCAAACGGAGCTCAGCTTTACGAGCGACCAATGGAGTGATCAGACCAAGAACAATGCAGGTGGCGGCGGACTTTACATAGTTCGCGATCTGTCTAAGGTGCTCGGCAAACGTTCTAACGTCGACTTGCGCTACAACACCGGTGCGGCTCAGCTGATTCAGACAGCCGACGGCTCTATCGTGGGTGCGCTGGCAAAAGGACCGAACGGGTACCTGAAGATCAACGCGGCCGGCGGCGTCATTCTCGCAACGGGCGGCTACGATGCGAATCCGGACATGATGAAAGCCTGGTGTCGCAGCGAGGATATTGCCAATTCGGCATCGTGGTGCCCGAATCTGGGTACGACTGGCGACGGCCACATGATGGGTCTGATGGTGGGTGCCTCGATGGATCCCATTCCGCATGCGGTTATGAATTTCAACTGGGGAAGCCCCGACTCGTTCTATAGCACGTGCTTTGGAATCAGCACCGCTTTGGCAAGCGGTCTCATGATCAATGAGCATGGTAAGCGGTTCTGCAATGAGGGACTGCCTTTCCAAGCGCGCGGCAATGCCATATCCGGCCAGGTTGGATATGGCGTGCATTGCTGGACGGTATGGGACGGCAGCATGCTGGGGGCTACGCCCGATGCAGCGTTGGCCGGTATCGCCTCTTTCGAGGAAAAGGGCTGGTGCGTGCAGTCCGATGATATTGCCGGTCTTGAAAAGAAGATGGAGGTTCCTCAAGGCAGTTTGGCTGCTGAAGTCGAACGGTGGAACGGTTTCGTCGATAAAGGCAAGGACGAGGATTTCAAACGGTTTATGACGGGCACTAAGAAAATCGCAAAGGGCCCGTTCTACGCCATCATTCATCAGCAGTCGATCCTGGCTACCGTTTCGGGCTTGATTGTCGATGGGGATACGCATGTCCTCGATGCTGAAGGAGAACCCATCAAGGGCCTTTATGCTGGCGGTAATGCGTCGGGTGGCATGTTCAGCGGCAATTATCCGCGCCATATTCCTGGGCCCTCGGCAGGGCGCTGCGTTACATTCGGATACGTCGCCGGCCGCAATGCTGCGAAGGGAGCATAACGATGACTGAGGAAACAGCCAAGAATTTCGAAACGGAAGCGTCTTCCGAGCCATCTTCCCACACTGTGAAGCGGACTCCGATCATCATTGCTGTCGTCGTGATCGTGCTGGTCGTTGCCGGAATCGGCGGATGGATGTGGCATGAGGAGCCCAGTTTCTGCGGTGCTGTCTGCCACGATGCCATGGGCGAACATGTGGATAACTACTACAGTCAAGATACTTCGGGAGGAGCCGGCACCGCCAGCGTCCACGAAGCGGCGCATGTCACCTGCCTCGATTGCCATACTGCTGAGCTGGGTACCCAGGTGTCCGAGCTGCAGAGCTATCTGGGCGGAGCGCGCGACGTGCCCCTGACCTCGACCTATTATGTAGACAATCAGACCTGCTTGAATTGTCATGGAGGCAGCTACAGCGAATTGGCTAAGAAGACGGCAAGCCTTGGTGTGTACAATCCCCACGCAAACCCGCATGGCGAAATGAATTGCAACGAGTGCCACAAGGGCCATTCGGAACAAGTCAGCACCTGCGGCGAGTGCCACGACAATGGTGGCCAGATTATGGTCAACTAGCAGATCAGTCTAGCTGGACCTGCGAAACGCAAAGTGGGAGCAACCGTGTTCTGGCTGGCTTCGGTGAGCGAAGTGTGTTCTCCCTGTGTGAGGGGGTGTCCGAAAACGGGCACCCCCTTGCGCTATTCTATATACTTGCTGAAAATCCGTTAAAGAGGCAAGCCGGTTCGCCCGGTTTTCCGCAGCAACCAGTCTTGGACGATAGCGTATGATCCGCCATCGGTCCGATGGCAGTCGAGAAAGGACGTAGCATGGGGATTCGAAAGGGCTTGGCACAAGCGGTCAGTGCGGTGTCTACCGTAGCGCTGAAGCATGTGTTCCATCGTCCTGCTGCGAATTTTCCCGGAAAAGTCGCCCTCTATGTCGACCCGCGTATCATTGCCCATACGGTCTCGAAGCTCGACCACGGCACCATCTGCGTCGTGGGAACCAACGGCAAGACCACGGTTACCAATATGATTGCCGATGCGCTCGAGGCTGCAGGCATGTCGGTCGTGTGCAATCGTACCGGGGCCAACCTAGATTCTGGAGTAGCTACCAGCCTGCTGCATGCGCAGCCGTCTGATTGGGGCGTGTTCGAAAGCGATGAGCTGTGGTTGGCCAAGAGCCTTCCCCAGCTGCAATCGAAGTACGTGCTGCTATTGAATCTTTTCCGCGACCAACTCGATCGATGCGGCGAAATCGACCGCATCCAAAACAGCATCGCTGCAGCTCTTGCCGAATCGCCTCGTACCGTTCTGCTGTACAACGGCGATGATCCGTTATGCGAAGCCATTGCCCGCCGCATTCCCAACGAATGCGTTTCTTTCGGCATCGGCGAAGATCTGGGCTTGCCGCAGAACACCGTTTCTGATGCCCGTATCTGCCAGGAATGCGAGAACATGCTGGACTACTCGTACCGTCAGTACGGGCAGCTCGGTGACTTCTTTTGCCGTTCGTGCGGGTTTGCCCGGGCGCGTTTGCATTTTGCGGCTCGTGCGTGCCATGTGGGGTCTCGTGGTATGGCATTCGATGTCAGGGAAGATGCGGATCCGCGGGGCGGGACCGACGGCAGCGAGGGGCATTCGATCGGGCATGTTGCGGCTTCGTATTCGGGCGTCTATATGATCTACAACCTGCTTGCGGTATATACCGCCGCTTACCTTATGGGGGCGGACGAGGCTTCTATCCAGCAGGCAATCGATGCGTTCGACCCCCAGAACGGCCGCCTTCAATACCTCGAAGTTGCCGGCCGGCGGGTCTTGCTCAACCTGGCTAAGAATCCAACAGGATTCAACCAGAACCTGAAGCTGGTCGCTCAAGATGCGCAGCCCAAAGCTGCGGCTTTCTTCATCAACGATCGTGAAGCCGATGGTCGCGATATCAGCTGGATATGGGATGTCGACTTCGAAGAACTGGCGGATCAAGCCGATACGGCGGTCTATGCAGGCGGTATTCGCCGCAACGATCTGCAGGTGCGTTTGAAATATGCTGGCGTCAAGGCTGATTTAGTGGAAAGCGCGCAGGATGCTATGGCCCGTATCGAGGCCCTTCCGGTCGATCATCCTGCCTACATGATCGCTAACTACACCAGTTTGCCAAGCGTGAAGGCTGATCTGGTAAAACTGGCAGAAGAAGATACCTCGGGCAAGAGTCTTGCCAGATGTGCGGAGCATTCGGCAGCCAAGGGCATGTCGTCTACAGGTGTCGCAGGGCCTGTTCGAAGGCATCTTTCGAATGCATCTTCTGCTTGCCTGCTTTCAGCGGATGCTCCGCTGCGTATCGTGCATATGTTTCCCGATTTATTGAACCTGTATGGCGATGGCGGCAACGTGAAGGTTCTGCAGCAGCGCTGCCTTTGGCGCGGCATTCCTGTAGAAATCCACGCAGTGCACTATGGCGAAACTGTTGATTTCGATGCGGCCGATATCGTCTTTTTGGGCGGAGGCCCTGATCGTGAGCAGAAGCTTGCGAGCGAAGAGCTGCTGCGCATGAAGAACGCTTTGTCGGACTATGTGGTGGATGACGGCGTGGTGCTGGCTATTTGCGGCGGCTTCCAGATTCTGGGTCCCACTTGGCTGATGGGCGATGGGGAAGTAGAGGGCCTCGGTCTCATCGACATTCAGACCCGTCGTGTTTCAACGGGCCCTGATCGCCTGATCGGGGATATCGTCTTGCAGTCGCCTTTGGCTGTACATCCTGTCGTGGGCTACGAGAATCATGCTGGGCGTACCTATCTGGGTGCTGGTTTGGATCCTTTCGGACGGGTTGCGGATGGTGTTGGGCGTGGCAACAACGATCATGATGCAGCCGATGGCGTGCTGTATCGCAATCTCGTAGGTACATATTTGCATGGGCCTCTGCTCGGCAAGAACCCTGAAGTTGCGGACAACCTCATTCTGCGCGCTATCGAGCGCAGAACCGGCACTTCGTGTGCTTTGTCGGTTCTCGACGATGAAGTCGAATCGGCGGCGAACGCATATATGCGGGGTCGTTTGGGCATTCGTCGGTAAAGCTGTTCTTTCAGCCAGTCTTCACAGAGCTATAGTCAAACGTTCATAAAACCTCGGGGGAAGCATGGTCTTTTGGCTCCTTGGAGCGTTTTTCCTTGCATCCTATAGGTGCGATGGGCGAGAATGCTGCTATGGCTTACAGGAATCAACGCTACGGATCTTACCAGAGGCGCTCCTCGGCGCAGGAATACGATGACCTCTCGCGGTATAGACGCGAGGAGCCGTCTCGAGGTAGTGCGCGCTCTTCCGCCGACTCCCATCGTGCTGCCGGCATGCCGCATTCTTCGCAAGACCGCGCCCCCGATGTCCGTTATTCTCGAGCGGGCACGCAGAACCGCTATTCCACCCAATTGCATAAGCAGCGCCGTCGCCGCAAAATCATCCGCAACATCGCTATCGGCGTGCTTGCTGCTGTTGCTATAGGCGTAGGTGCAGCTTGGGCGTATGTCGGCATGATCAACGGCAATCTGTCGAAGGGGATCGATGCCGGTCTGTCGAGTGCCCTCGTGCAGACGAACATGACCAAGGAACCGTTCTATATGGTGCTCATGGGCACCGACGATTCTATTGCGCGCGAAGGCGACAATTCGACTGAGGGCACCTACCGTACCGATACCGTCATGCTGGCGCGTATCGACCCGGTGAGCAAGAAGGTCACATTGGTTTCCATGCCGCGTGATACGCAGGTGAATCTGACCGGGTATGGAACGCAGAAGCTCAATGCTGCATATGCTTTGGGCGGCTCGTCTATGGCGGTTAATGCCGTTTCCGGCTTGGCTGGAGTAGGCATCTCGCACTTTGCCCTTGTCGACATGGATGGGTTGGAGCAGGTGGTTGACGCTTTGGGCGGTATTCAGGTCGATGTCCCCATGACTATCGACGATGCTGACGCAGGTGGGCATCTTGATGCCGGGCAGCAGACGCTGACGGGGGCTCAGGCACTCATCCTTTGCCGCAGCCGCCATGCATACGACGATTACGGCGGCGGCGATCTGTACCGTGCGGCCAATCAGCGCTTGGTGCTGCAGGCTATTGCAAACAAGCTTCTTTCGTCAGATGTTGCTACAATCGCCAATACGATTACCGTTCTTTCAAATTCGGTCAGCACGGATTTGAAAGTGAACGACATTATCGGGCTGGCTCAGGCTATGCAGGGCATGGATACATCAAAAGACCTGTACAGTGCTACCATGCCTACGGTATCGGTGTATCAAGACAGCCTTTGGTACGAGCAGGTGGTCCAAGATAAGTGGAAGACTATGATGTCCCGGGTCGATCAAGGGCTTTCGCCTACGCAGGATAGCGAAATCGATTCTGCTACCGGCACGGTGCTTTCTAATGCAGGGGATTCAGACACAGCTTCTTCGTCGTCTAATGTCTCGAAATCAGGTTCGATCGTCGTGCGCAACGGATCGGGCACGGCAGGTGTCGCGCAGACGGTATCATCTCGCCTGACGAAAGCAGGCTACACGGTATCCGATACCGGTAATGCCGATTCGTTCAACTATACGAAAACGCTAGTCGTCTACAACAATGCTTCTCAAGCAGATGAAGCGCGCGCTATCGCCGATGCGCTTGGCGAGGGATCGGCTCAGGTGAATGACGGCACCTATACGCTTACGGGCGATTTCTTGGTGATCATAGGCCAGGACTACGTAAACGACTGATCAGGTTTGCGCGCATCGTTCGGCTGGGTTATTTGTGATAAGGCTCGCTTCGGTTTATCTTGCACGCACGATATATCTGCTCTAGCAATACGACGCGGGCCAAGTTGTGGGGCAGGGTGATAGGCCCGAAGCTCATGCGCTCGTGTGCTGCTTTCCGTACGTTTTCGAGCACCCCGTCGCTTCCCCCTATGATGAATGCAATATTTGAAACACCCTGCAGGGCTATGATGTCCAGCTTATCCGCAAGCTGCTCGCTCGATGTGGGGGTGCCCGCAATGTCTAGTAGCACCACATGCGTATCGGGCGGAAGGCCGGCGAGCACATTCGCTATCAAAGGCGCTTCTCGTTGGGCGGAGCTGTCGGGAACTTCATGCATATCCATTTTAACGTATGCGCCCAGTCGCTTCAGGTATTCGGCGCAGGCGTCTTTCCAGAAGCGCTCCTTCAGCTTCCCGACAGCGATGACGGTGACTTTCAACATAGGATTCCGCGAAGCATGCGCTACGCGTATAGCTCCTTTTCTACCACCAATTCGTTTTTGATCGTTCCTACCAGGCTTTGCAGTGCGTCGATAACATGAGGGCGAATGTCTCCGCCGATCAGCACATGCATGATGGAATCTCCTACCTGCAGGATTCCATCGTTCAGCCAGACGCGCACGTAGTATATTCCGTCCATGTCCAGCGTTGACTCTATGGCTGCTTGGACGCCTTTGGCATCGTAGGAGAAATCGACCGCTTCGACGGCGGGCAAGCCCTGTTCGCCCTTGCGGACTTGGGCTTTCGGCGTACAGCGTACTACCCCGTTGTGACAGAGGTACATGCCGCATTCTGCAGCGCGCGGATCCGCCTTGGCTTCACGCAGCCAGGCATCTATGGAAGGTTCGGGTTTCGCCATCGATTGTCCTTTCCCGAAACGCGGTATCGGTTGTTTCTATCGCAGCCATGATACCACGCGTGCAACATGGGGGAGGGACGGTCTTCTTTCGATCCTCCTGTTCTGCGCGCTCTTTTCTCGAACAGCTGAGTGCACATTACACGGAGATTGCTGCGCCGTCATTCGTGCATTCGGTTCTGCTTGCTACAATATTCGCAAATCAACGCGCCGTGCGGGCGCAGACGGTTCTGTTGCGCCCGTCGGGCTGTGCGGAACCCGATAGTGTCGTATCGACAGAATGGAAGCGAGGACGTATGTCTCTACCAGCACCCAAAGCGGACGCAGTCGCCGATGGTCGCACTACCATGGATCTCGGCCAAGTCCTTCCCGAAACAGCCCAGGTGCACGACGGGCATCTGTTCATCGGCGGTGTCGACATGGTTGATCTGGCTCATCGGCAAGGTACTGCGCTCTATGTCTACGACGAAGACGATATTCGCAGCCGCATCCGTCGCTATCGCGACTCTTTTCAGGGCTGCTACCTCAATTCAGAGGTTATCTATGCCAGCAAGGCGTTTTTGAATAAAGCTATGGTTCGCCTAGCTGCGGAAGAAGGGGCTTCTCTTGACGTATCGGGCGGCGGAGAGCTGGCTATTGCTCGTGCGGCAGGGTTTCCGATGGACCGTGTGTATGTTCATGGCAATAACAAGACGCCACAGGAATTGGAAGAAGCCATCGAAGCCGGCGTTGGATGCATTGTGCTCGACAGCCGCATTGAATTATCTCGCGTGAGCGAGATAGCCGGCGCGCAGGGCACTGTCCAAAACGTCTACATGCGCATCACCCCTGGGGTCGAAGCCGATACGCACGAATATATCAAAACAGGGTGCGAGGATTCGAAGTTCGGATTCAATATGCGCGATGACTGGGCTTTCGATTGCGTCGGGGATGTGCTGCGTGCGCCCAATGTGCATCTGGCCGGTCTGCACATGCATATCGGCTCTCAGATATTCGCGCTGCATTCTTTCGATGAGGCTATTGCTGTCGGCATCGAGTTTATCGCACGCATCAAGCGTGAATACGGCTACGAGATAGACGAATTGGATATCGGCGGCGGCATCGGTGTCGCTTACATGGCCGACGACCATCCCGCCAGCATAGAGGAATTTTGCAAGGTTGTTTCTGAATCGATCAAGAAGCACTGCGCGCAGTTCGGCATCCGCGAGCCGAAGTTGCTGTGCGAGCCCGGTCGCAGCATCGTCGCTACGGCTGGCGTGACGCTCTATACGGTTGGTATTTTGAAAACGCTTCCAGGTATTCGCAAGTATGTTGCTATCGACGGCGGCATGTCCGACAACATCCGCACTGCCCTGTACCATGCGGATTATGAAGCGACCATCGCCAATAAAGCCGATCAACCGCGTACGGAAATCGTCACTTTGTGCGGCAAGCATTGCGAAAGCGGTGATGCTGTTGTTCTCGATGGCTCGCTGCAACCGGCTGACCTCGACGACATCGTATGCGTTTTCGGCACAGGTGCTTATTGCCGCAGCATGTCGAGCAACTACAATGGGCAGCCTCGTCCTGCTGTCGTCTTCGTCAAGGACGGGCAGGCGCGTCTGGTATCCCGCCGCGAAACCTACAATGATCTGATGGCGTGCGACATCGACTGAGTATCCAGCACCGAAACGACCGTTACTGCCTATGCACGGCCTATCCGTTCAAGGCAGTTGAATTCAAGGAGGCAACATGACTGTGAAACTGGGCCTGGTGGGAACCGGCACCGTCGGCAGCGGCTGCATCGATATCATCCAGAAGCATCACGATGATTTTAAGCGTCATTACGGTATCGAAATCGAACTGGCGCAAGTGTGCTCCCGCAACCCCGAGCAGGCGATTGCCCACGGAGTGGAAGATATCTTTACGCAGGATTACCACGATATCATTCAAAACCCGGATATCGACATCGTCATTGAGCTTATCGGCGGCACTACGGCTGCCAAAACCTTGGTGATGGAAGCTCTGGCTGCGGGCAAGCATGTGGTAACTGCCAACAAGGCGCTTATGGCGACTTGCGGGCAGGAGATCATGGATCTGGCCGACGAGCAGGAATGCGAAATCGCGTTCGAAGCCAGCGTGGGCGGCGGCATTCCCATCATCGATCCTATGAAGCATTCGCTTATCTCGAACCAGGTAAACACAGTGCTGGGTATCGTCAACGGTACGACCAACTATATGCTTACCCGCATGGCTGAAGACAATATGAGCTACGATGATGCCCTGAAAGAAGCTCAGGCGCAGGGTTTTGCCGAAGCCGATCCAACGGCTGATGTGGATGGGTTCGATGCTGCAGCGAAAATAGCCATTTTGGCATCGATCGCCTTTAATTCCCGCGTTACCCTCGATCAAGTTTCGACCGAAGGGATTCGCGGCATCATGCCGACTGACCTCTTGGCTGCCAAGGAAATGGGATATTGCGTCAAACTACTGGCTATTGCGAACCGTACAGCCAAGGGCATCGATGTGCGCGTGCATCCCACTATGCTGCCGTTGACCCATCCGCTGGCAACTGTCAACGGCGTGTTCAATGCCATCTACGTGGTGGGCGATGCGGTGGGCGAGACCATGTTCTTCGGTGAAGGAGCCGGTGCCGGTCCGGCTGCCAGCGCCGTTATGGGCGACGTGCTGGAAGTGGCTCGTCATGTGCAAGCCGGCGTGAAGCCGCTGGTCGGATGCACATGCACCGATCACTTGCCGCTTGTGCCCATGGAAAGTTTGAGCACTCGATATTACATCCGCTTTGTCGTAGAAGATCGCAGCGGGGTCCTTGCGGCGACGGCCGATGTGTTCGCCCAGCATGGCGTAAGCGTCTATTCGGTCATCCAGCGCGGCACACAATCAGGTGAAAGCGTCGATTTGGTGTATGTTACCCATATGGCGCAGGAAAAGAACATCCGCGCCGTCATTGCAGATGTCTGCAAGCTGGACGGTGTATTGGCCGGCAATCACGAGCCTACGGTTATTCGCGTCGAGCGATAACCAAGCTACTGGGTAGCGGGCGGTCGTAGGATTTCGACAAGGTCTTTCCGGCATGTTTCGGCAAGGTCGTATGTACCGCCCGCTTCGCACCAGATGCTGATTTCGCCACTCATCATCTTTTCTATCAAGCTGGCAACGCGATCTGCGGAGAGAGCAGCTGAAATGGTCCCTTCCTTTTGGCACTGCTGGATGAGCGGGGGAGCATAGGATTCCAAAAAGGATTTCCTGCTTGGGGTCGGAAGGCTACCTGATATCTTGATGCGGATGTAATTTCGCATGACATCGACCCCTTCGTTTTGGAACACCCACATACAGGCATGATACAGATGAAGAAGCTTATCGAACGTAGTTGTTTCCAGTAGTACGTCGATAGGGATGTCGCTTTCGAGCAAGGTTTCCCGAAAGAAGGCGACGAGGATATCATCCTTAGTCTTGAAATGGTAGTAGAATGCATTGCGTGTCAAATCGGCAGTGTCGCATATCTGCTGGACCGAGGTTTTTTCGTAGCCATTCTCACGAAACAGCTCCATTGCGATTTCTATGAGTCTCCTTCGTGTTTCCTTGCCGCTTATAGACATAATCGCATCCATTCCTGCGAAGTGTCGCATAGGGGATTCCCGAAGACAAAGGTGACAAATCGCATGGTCGCTCTTAGCTTTTCTGACTGGAAAAGCCCGCAAAACATAAATAATTTTATCAGAATGAAAAAAAACGAGTTAAATCATCATCTGAATAGAGCCATGTGTTCACCTGAATGATACAATGTTATGCAACTTTTGATGTACTGGAGGTTGCTTGATATGAGTGAGACAGGGACTGCATTGCGAAGCGTCTACGAACGGGTCTGCTCTGAGGGTTTCGAGCATGCTGCGGTTCAATGCGCGTTAGATGAGAATCTGCGAATATTGCGATGCGATGATGCGTTTGGAAGACTGTATACCTGCAAAGGGTCTTCTGGGCGAACCGGGCGATCGCATATGGCGGATGAATCCTCAACAGAGGGCTTTCGCCCCCCTGCCGGGGCCAGTTTGAAAGCATGGTACGGGTTCCAATTGGAAGAGTACCAGCGTATCAGGACTATGGTGATGGAGGGTACGGTTTCGGAACATCCCGAGACTATGACCATCGGGCTGTTACCTACGGCTCCGGCGCAATGGGCGCACATAGAATGCCATTCTTCGGTGAAGAGCATAAAACGCGCTTCCCTGAATCCGGTGCTCTATAGATTTTTTGCCCAAAAGGAGGAATGGTTCGACACTCCCGAATCAGCCATCATTCTTTTTGCCTGCATATCCAGACCGGGTCGTAAATGATTCTGCCTACTGCGGCGAATCGGCTCATTCAATAGTTCGATCGGGCCTTGCGGTACTGCTCTTCGTTGAAGCGGGCTGTAAGAGCCGCTCGTTCGTCGGCCATGCGCGAATAGAGCTTCCTGATGGGTTCGACTTGGTTTTGCACCCTGAGCATAATCGTGTCGAAGGATTCAACGGCGGCATTGCAACACGCGGGAGAGAGTCTTCCTTGGTCGGCTTCCTGTTGCAGGTTGGAAATCACCATGGCTTTCGAGAATGCGGGTTTATAACTGCGTTTTTGACAAAGTGCGCTAATCACATCCGCTACAGCGACGATTCGCTCCTCTATGCCGAGCTGGGTATTGTCTAGCCCGTACGGGTATCCCGATCCATCTAGGCGCTCATGATGATGGGCTGCAGCGTCGCAAATGATATCGGGAACCGCGCCCCGCAGGATTTTTTCGGTTAAAAGCGTATGGGATTGCATGACGTTCCATTCGCTGGGAGTGAGCGCCGTCTTTTTTTCCAGGATTCGTTTGGGTACAGCAAGTTTTCCAAGGTCATGCAGAAGCGCTGCGTAGCGTACTGAATTTTCCTGGTATTCGCTTAATCCGAGCTGGGCGGCAAGGGCGCTTGCTATTGCCGTGGTCATTGCGGTATGAAGCGACATGCCGTGGCTTCTGAAGCCGATGGCCGATACCAGCATCTGGAGATATTCGAGTCCTTCGTAGGCAGACAGGCCCAATTCAGCTGCCGAAGCACCCGAGTCGTAACGAGGGCTTTCTTTCCATGTATCGAGGAATCCGGGTTGCTGAGCGGTGCGGACGTAGAGGTCGATCCACTCTGGTTTGCACAGTCCTGGGACCGAGCGGAGCTGGCATTCTACGTCTTCGACACCGAGCATGTTATAGAGGATGTCGGCGCGTTCGGCAACTCCCAGAAGGGCGGCGTAATCGAGGTAAGGTGATTCGTATGTTTGCATAAAAGACCACAAGGCATGTCGGTATAGGACTATCTCGGCTGCATTATCCAACGGAGTGAGGGTTTTCAACAAGACATATCCGGATATAGCGTGGTCCCAAGCTGCTACGGGATCAGATTGCGGGGCCATGTCGATTTCGCGCGGCTCACAAGCGCCTATATCATGTAGGAAGCTTGCCGTGATAAGCGTTTTGAAATCAAGGCGATCCTGCAAATGCCCTTCTCGATACATGTTTCTGATGAGGAATGTTACGCGTTCGCTATGTCCGGCGAGTTTGGGGTCGGCGGCCGAGAGGGCATTGGCGACGATGCGAATAACCTGCCCTGGGGCTATGGGTAGTTGCTGCGGTGCGATGACGACGCCGTTGATATCGCGCTGGTAATTCATGATAGAAACTCCCCTTGTGTCCCCTCTGGAATACACATAATGATACACGCGTAGCGTAGAAGGAGGAATGAAAAATCCGTCCGCTTCACGCATTCGGGGCGTAAAGGGACGGATAAAATCTTTTAGGCGCAATTCCAGCTGGGAAAACGTTTAAATGCCTGCATACGTGCATCTCTAGAGCAGAGGTGTGCGCATGCAGGCTTTGGCATCGAGCCTAGAAATCAACGGCCATGGTCAGATCGATCAACGCCTCGTGAGCTTCTGCTTCATCGAGCAGCGCGTCATCGATCACTGCACCTTTGAACGCTGTGAAGACCCCGTCTTCGCTCGTCACGCTTTCACGTAGCCTCGACCCTTTCAGGGCGTTTCGCAATTCGGCCGTATCGGCAGATTCCTCTTTGGCTTCTTCAGCAGATTCCTCTGCGGATTCGGGTTCGGAGATCTCTTCTTCAACCACTACCGCTTCGATCTCTTCGGCTGCCGTCTCCGTCGCTTCGGCAGGCGGTTCTTCCTCGGTTTCATCTTTCGAGCCGCGCAGTGCGAGTGCCGTTTGAGCGCCGTCGTCGACGAAGATGTACTCGGGATCGAAGAACAGAAACGTGTCGGCTTCGAAGATGGTTCCTTCGCCTAGATCGATGCTGGTCAGGTTTCCATAAACGGCATCGAATTCGAAGGACTTGACAATACCCAGATGATTGCCGCTTAGGGAAAACACTTTCTTGCCAACGGGGGTATAGCCTTCGTCGACGGCGATGCGAGCTGCGGGCGTGCCGCTTGGCAGAAGGTCGTCATGGCCCATGATGGTGATGAAGGTGTCGCCGAGCGCCACGGTCTTCTCGAAGGGCAGGGCCAGCGCGCTATGCGTGGAATAGCTGTCGACGATGATGTGGTTGAGTGCACGGCTGTCGCAGTCGACGCATACGGCCTTCACCTTGCCGAGACGCTTGTGCGTATCGATGGCGACGACTTCGCGGGTTAGAATAGTCTCGTTTGTTTCCATATCTTCCTCCTTGATCGGTTTACTTTGCATTGGAGCCTTCTGCTTCGGCATGGGAACCGGATGCTGCTCGGTACGTATCTTCGCTGATGAGCTCGGTGCGTACTGCGATGCCATTTTGGTAATACGTGCGATGCGAATCGACCGAATACGTTGTCTGGGTGCTTCCGTTGCTGCTGTCCGAGGTGCCGACCGAGACGATATTCGCGGTTACGTTGATGGATGTGCCGTCGGCAAGCGGGTGTCCCAATAGCGATACGCGCACTGTCTGCCCATCGGCTTGCGATTGGATGGTCAGAGGGTAGTCGGAGGTATTCTTCACGACCAGGTCCATAGTGCCGAAATCAAGCGTTGCATCCAAACCCATGGGGGCGTAATCAGACGGCACACTATGGGGATGCCGCTCCACGATGTCCATATCCGCCTCAAGGGCTGCGATATAGAGGGCTGTGGAAACCTGGCAGATGCCCCCGCCCGGCCCCTGCGCATTGTCGGTGCCGTCGAGCACTGTGGCATCTTTATAGGCAGGATTCTTCGATACGTCTCCCAAGGTGTCGTTGAAGGAGAACGTGGCTCCCGGTGCGATGATCGTGCCGTCTATAGCATCCGACGCGGCCTTGATGTTGGTGGTGCGGGCTTCCTCGGTGCTGGAAGAGGCGGCTTGGTAGCTGCTGATCAGGGTAGAGTCATCTGGTGAAGTCGCATTGGCGTGATTGTCCGATGCGGTCCCCGATCCGTTTTGCGGCACATCAGTAGGGAACGCAAAGCAGCATGCCATAGCAAGGCTGCAAAGTATAACGATGACGGGTTGCAAGGTCGACAAGAAGGAAGGCTCCTCGCCATGGGTATGTGCAGAATCCTCTCTCATTACTTGAGACGTCTTTGCAGGTAAGACAGCAAGGCTGAGAGCTTTGCCGTTTCAGCGGGTTGCAAGTCCTCGACATGGGCGCTGAGGTGTTGCGCTACGGCACATGCCTCCGCCGTCCTGCCGGCTTTCGTGTAGCAGGAAAGGGCATCGAACAGTGCTTTGTATGAATCGGCTCCGTCTGCCTTCATGGCCGCCGCCCGTTCGTATAGGGCGCCGGCTGTAGCGTACAGGCCTTTTGCTCGAAGGGTCTGGGCTTTGGAGCAGCAATCGGCAAAGGGGTCGAATGCTGGTTTCTGTTTCCGATCTTCGACAAATGAAGTACTGATTTCTGCTGTTTCGATGGTCGTGCTGCTAGGTTGCACCTGTTTCGGTTGCTGCGGCTTCATGTGCACAAGGGCTGTTGCCGGTTGCTCGGCCGCTTCGGCAAACAAGGGGCGCAAAGGCTTTGGAATCGGCGATGCAAGGATCGCTTCGGGGGTTGGGGCGGCGGATTGCTGGGCCTGCAGCGGTTCTGGCTGAGATTCTGAAATCGGTTCTTCTTCCATAGGCATAGGTTCTTCGGCTGCTTCTGTTTGCTCGGCGAATTCGTATTCATCGAGCTCGAAAGGTTGAAAGTTCGGTTCGACTGCATGCACCGATGCGGCTGAAATAGGCATGGCTGGCGATTGGCTGGATGCGGATGGCCTGGATTCCGGTTTGTCAGCCAGTGCTTTCTTGGGGGTGCGGTGCGATGTTTTCGCCGCCTTGCGTGCAACGGGTGCGGTAACGACGGGCCGCACGGTTTTTGATGCCGCCGAACGGGTCGTGCGGGCTGCTGCAGTATGATATGCATTTTTAACGGATGCGAATACGACGACGTAAGTAAGAAAAGGAAAGACGATGGCAGCGGCGACAAGCCAGAAAAGCAAATCGGCCTGCTGCAATACCACGACAAGGAAGAGATATAACGCGGCGATAGCGAAAAGCATGACAAACGAAGCGGTACTTGCCGTAGCCGCTTCGGCCGTTCCTTTATTCTTCTTCACCACCAGTAAGCCGATAGCGATGATAATAAGTATCAGCAGTATCTTCATCCATAGGTAGAACACGTGGCTCGACTCTTCCCTCGCGACGAATCCCTTAAAGTCCAGCTTGAGCTCGAAGCCATATATGGGATCGCTGTTTCAAATTCTATTTCAAGATAATAAATCATTGCTTGTATAAAAGATACATCAGATTGAGTATTTTTAATACGTATCTTGACTTACAAAACTAAGTGTTATTCCCGTGCTTTTTACGAATAAAACGTTCATGGAAGCCTAAATCTTTATGTGCAAAAAAACAAAACATGTGTATTATAATCTCTCAACCAAACAAAGGCTCATTCAAACGGGCGGGGATACGAAAGGGTGGAAATCAAGTGGAACAGTCCAATACAGCGAATGGCGGCTTGTCTTCGACGGCCACCGCGCGGGTTTCTGCGGCTGCAGCTGGTTTCGGCAGCAGCGGACCCTTAGAACCCGGTTCTAACGACACCAAGAAAAAGCGCCGTATCTGGCCATGGATCGTGGCTGTGTGCATCCTGCTGCTGGCTTTGCTGGCTGCATGGTGGTTCCTGATCTATCAACCGAGCTTGGCTAAAGATGACTGGTACGACGGTGGAATGACCATCGGTTCGTATGATGGAAAATCGCAAGAAGATATAGAAGCAGCATTGAATGCCCAGGTCAAAGAGGGTGAAATGAACATCACCTGTGCCCCGGTCATCAACGTCGATTCATCGACACGTCAGGCTGACATTCGTATGGAGAACATAGAAGCCAACCATGTCGACCAGAAATTCACTATTACATCCGAAGACGGTACGGTTCTTTATCAGTCGGGAGCAGTTTCTCCCGGCAACCACATACAGACGGTAACGCTTGATTCCGTTCCGTCTGCGGGGACCCACAACGTCACCGTCACGTTCCAAGGCTATGACCGCGATACCCATAAAGCGAAAGGAGGCACGGCTGCGTTCAGCGTTCAGCTGGTAGTAGGGTAGCGGCGACGATGCCAAATTTCCGGTATCGCAGCATAGAAGCACTTCCGTGCAAACGGGATGGCGTCATATAGGTAAAGATCGAGAGTAGTTGCAAAGCGGCATTCCCGCATAGGCGAGACCCGCTGAAGAAAGGAAAACGAATGAAGTCACTCAAAAAAGCAATGGGCCCGGTAGCCGCTGCGGCTTGTGTTG
>Ga0062381_10000127_pt1 | contig 18708 bp, 14 predicted proteins | sample DOMMetBare1Fresh_2_FD_59506 | JGI IMG/M metagenome (GOLD analysis project Ga0062381, IMG submission 59506) | Wetland sediment microbial communities from St. Louis River estuary, USA, under dissolved organic matter induced mercury methylation -... | ecosystem: Environmental > Aquatic >... | reverse complement strand
TTGTACGGGCAATCCCTTGTGGTTGCCCCCAATGGCATTATCACCCCTTCCCATGTACAGGCAATCCCTTGTGGTTGCCCCCAATGGAATTATAGCCCCTTTCCTTGTACGGGCATCCCTTGTGGTTGCCCTAAACGGAATTATAGCCCCTTCCCATGTACAGGCAATCCCTTATGGTTGCCCCCAATGGCTTATAGGCGTATGCCATACGCCCATACATTCCGCCCTCATCCCATTGTAGGGGCGAATCGCATTCGCCCTTTCCCAATAAATCGTCCACACCCCCTTTGTACGGGCAATCCCTTGTGGTTGCCCCCAATGGCATTATCACCCCTTCCCTCGTACGGGCAATCCCTTGTGGTTGCCCTCGCCCTAAAACGAAATGATCGCCCCATTTGTCAAACCACAACCATTCGCTATCTTTGAATAAAAAAGTGCTCCCAAGAGCATAAGATAGATGATCGAATACATTATTGTCGCGCTAGTAGGAATCATTTGTGGGTTTGTCAACATATTGGCAGGAAGTGGATCGCTAATCACACTTCCCGTACTAATGAGTTTTGGACTAACCCCACATGTCGCCAACGCAACAAACCGTATAGGGATACTTTTACAAAATATGGTCGGATCAGCCAGCTTCGCCAAGCAAAAAGTGCTACCAGTAAAAGAAGGACTGATGCTAGCAGTACCCGCAAGCATAGGATCAATAGTAGGCGCATTAATGGCCATCGACGCATCAGAAGCAACAATAAAGTGGATGATAATCGCCCTCCTCATCCTAATGATATTTCTCGTAATATACAGTCCCGAAAAATGGTTAAAACCCCCAAGCGGAGCTCCAATGCAAGTGCGTTGGTACCACTACCTGATCTTTACAGCAATAGGGTTTTACGGCGGTTTTATACAAGCCGGATTAGGCTACTTCTTGTTAGCAGCACTAGTCCTAAGCATCGGGAACGACCTAGTTACAGCCAACTCGCTTAAAGTTTTCCTTGCATTTATACTCACCATTTTCGCCCTAGCCATATTTTTTTATAACGGACAGGTGAATTTGCCATTTGGAATTAGCCTTGGCATAGGCAATATGGTAGGAGGGTGGCTAGGTGCCAAGTATTCAGTTAAATGGGGGCCTAGGGTAATACGCTATTTTCTGTTGGGGATGTTACTATTTTCAGTAACCTACATGGCAATTTATCAGCTTTAGATCTCAAATCGAAAGCCATATAAACGCCAGCAATTACGGTAGAAGGTCGTAAGCCTTTACCCATAATTAACCATGCTAACAGGTAGCGCGTATGAAACAGAAAGGTCAATTTTTGCTAACGCTAGCACTAGTACTACTTCTAAAACCCCAGCAATCGCATAGCCAACCCGATTCGCTCCGAGTTGCCTTCTACAACTGCGAAAACTATTTCGATTCATTCCGCGACTCAACCATTAACGATGCCGATTACACCCCCGAAGGTTTTAGAAGGTGGACATACAGCCGCTTTATTGCAAAACGAAATGCCCTATTCAAAGTCATAGCCTCAATGAGTAAGCCTAATCCACCCGAAATTATAGGCCTTTGCGAAGTTGAGAATCGATTTGTACTCAATAAGCTTTGCTACGACACCCCACTTAGCAAGTACGAGTATGCCGTTGTTCACCAAAACTCTAACGACCCTAGAGGCATAGATGTAGCCCTTATCTACCAGAAATCGCGTCTACACCTAATCGACTACCGTTACTTTAACCCACAAGATCGAGTACCAAAGTTGCGTACACGAAGCATCCTATACGCACGTTTTCGTTGGGGAGAGTTCGATACGCTCCACATCTTTGTAAATCACTTTCCCAGCAAGCTTGGAGGCGAACGATCTGACACCAACAGGCATATAGTAGCAACATATCTAAAAGAAAAGCTCGACTCAATTTTGGTGCGCGACTCATGTGCAAGTCTAGCAATTATGGGAGACTTTAACGATACACCACATAGTTCAGCAATCGAGCTGCTCAAAAGCAATCAGATCGTCAACCTAGCCGATGCCCCGCAAGGCAATCCTAATGGTACCATATGGTACGATAAAGAGTGGGAGACAATCGACCAAATCCTAGTATCCCAATCGCTAGTTAATGGCGACAAGCCAGTACAGCTTAAAGGCGGAATGAAAATACATACCTCTCCATTCCTAATGGACACATCCGATCCCGATCCCAGCAACCACCGACCACACCGAACGTTCCAAGCCGGCAAGTATATCGGCGGGTATTCCGATCACCTCCCCATCTATATAACCCTTTACAAAGCCCTCTAAATTCTCCTTTCCCATTTTTGTACGGGCGACCCTTGTGGTCGCCCTTTCCCAATATCCCGCCCACACGCCCCCTTTGTCCGGGCAATCCCTTGTGGTCGCCCCAAATGAAATTATTGTCATTAGAACTAAAATATCTACATTTATGGCCAAGCGAAAACGTACCTTAGCATCACGAGCAAAGCGTTACGTCCTCATTATAAGCCTAAACCAAAACTAATAATGAAATAGCCATAAGCAGTCCTTAATGGCGTATTTCATCTGATCTAGATTAAAAAAATAAACAGATGAAAAAGACAACACTTCTTATTCTAACCATGTTGGCAGGAGTATTTAACCTCACAGCACAGGAACTCGAAACATCGAATATCCCCAACCCAGTTGTACAGCAAGCTGTGTCACAGCTGCAAGCAAAGTACGGACAAAGTCAAGCAGAAAGAATAAAACGCGGAGTAGAGCAAGCTGCACTACTTTGGCGTAAAAGCGATGGCACGCCCGAACAGTTTTCACAGTTTGTGATCGACAGCTACGAAGGAGACCCCGTTAAGCTCGACAACCTTTTTGGTAAGCTTTCGCGTACCTTCGAAATCCTCAATGGGTATAACCTGCGCATGACAATGGAACTGAAAAAGCCGCTAGATCTAAACTGGGGAGCAATCGAACCAATAGATGAAATAGTTGGAGCATTCAACTCAACCGCACATTTAACAGACGACTTGTACGCCAATAAAATAGCATTTATAGTATCACTAAATTTCCCCAACTACACCTTAGCCGAAAAAACAGCCCTCGGAACCACATGGAGTCGCAAGCAATGGGCCTACGCACGAATGGGCGATATTTTTACGGCTCGAATTCCAGCAGAGCTAAAACAGCGTTCAAGCCGAATAACAATCGAAGCCGAAAAGTACATATCCGACTACAATATCTATATGGGGCAGCTGGTTAACGAAAAAGGGCTACCGCTATTCCCATCTCAGATGAAGCTAATTACACACTGGGGATTGCGAGATGAGCTTAAGTCAAACTACTCAAATAAGCAAAATGGGTTGCAAAAGCAGCAGATGATATATGCCGTAATGAAGCGTATAATCGATCAAACCATTCCTCAAGAAGTAATAAACAGCGACAAGTACACATGGAATCCATTAAGTAACGTTGTAACACAAAAAGGACAAGTAGTTAGCCTTAAACAAGAACCCGATACCCGTTACCAAGTGCTACTCAATAACTTCAATGTAACAAAGGAGTTTGATAAGTACTATCCAGGGAACCCAACGTATCTACAAAGCAACTTCGAAAACAGTATGGAGATTCCACAGGCCGATGTCGAAAAGCTCTTTAGGCAGTACCTATCTTCTCCCGAAATACGTAAAGTAGGTAAATTGATCGAAAAGCGTCTAGGTCGAAAGCTTCAACCATTCGATATTTGGTATGATGGATTTAAAGCTCGCAGTACCATAAACGAAGATGAGCTTAGCGCGAAAACGCAAGCCAAGTATCCAACACCCGAAGCGTTCAGAGCCGATATGCCACGCATACTTGGCGAGTTAGGCTTCACCCCCGAGCAGCAAGCCTTTTTGCAATCACGCATAAAAGTCGAAGCATCTCGAGGTGCAGGACATGCAGCAGGTACAGGCATGAAAGGCGACTTTAGCCTACTTCGAACTCGAGTAGGAAGTAATGGGATGGACTACAAAGGCTATAACATAGCAGTACATGAATTTGGACACAATGTCGAACAAACAATTACGATGGAGAATGTCGACTACTACATGCTTAATGGAGTACCCAACACCTCCTTTACCGAAGCTCTCGCATTTCTTTTCCAAAAGCGCGACCTCGAATTGCTAGGCATAACCGAAAATAACCCATCTAAACGCGATCTGAACATACTTGATAATGCATGGTCCGCATACGAAATTATGGGAGTATCCATCGTCGATATGGAAGTATGGAAATGGATGTATGCCCATCCAGCAGCAAGCGCAGCCGAACTTAAAGCCGCAGTTCTTGCAATCACCAAAGAAGTATGGAATCAGTATTATGCCGACCTATTTGGTAGCAAAGACGAACCAATTTTAGGGATTTATAGTCACATGATTGAGATACCACTATATTTGAGTGCTTACCCAATCGGACAGCTTATCCAGTTCCAAATCGAAGAGCAAGTAGAAGGAAAGAACTTCGCAGAAGAAGTGAATAGAATGTTCACACAGGGTCGCATCATACCACAGCAATGGATGAAAGGAGCAGTCGGAAGCGAGATTACCACCACAGCACTCCTTAATGCAGCCAGCAAAGCAGTCGACAACCTAAAAAAATAACAACCATTGTAAGGGCGAATCGCATTCGCCCCTTCCTTCGTACGGGCGACCCTTGTGGTCGCCCTTTCCCAATATCCCGCACATACCCCCCCCCTTTGTCTGGGCAATCCCTTGTGGTTACCCCAAATAGAATTGCCCCCTTTCCATCGTCCCACGTCCCCCATTTAGGGCGTATAGCCCACGCCCCATAATTCCCATATACCCCGTACGCCTAACGGTTGCAGAAGAGTTACTTTCTTAGTAAAGTCGAAGACGAAGTTGCAACCAAGCACAACGTTCGAATTCGGCACATCCACACTTCTCTTAGTTGAGGGGATTGACTCTATATTTTCTTTGGCACTTTAGTATTTCTTTATATTTTTGGTTTCAAACTTGTGAATTGTAAGGAACTAGCCCTGAATTATAAAATATTCGATGACTCTTGCAACTTACTTGTTAGTTTACATTATTTTTTAGAGTTAGTTCTGCCTTTAAAATTAGACTAGAAGTAAAATCTTAAACTTAAATTTTGTATGAAAAAGTATTTCTTACATGATGGTAATCAGCAATATGGTCCATATGATTTAAATGAATTACAAGCAAGAGGAATTTCAAAATATACTCAAGTTTGGCATGAGGGGCTAGAGAGTTGGACTAATGCCGAAAATATTGAAGAGTTAAGAGTGTCCTTTAAACCATCACCTCCTCCATTCCCACAAAGTCCTCCTAAAACAAAGAGTTCGGGAGGAATGAAAAAACGTAGAGTTGTGAGGTCAATTTTTATAATTTTAGCAAGTGTTGTATTTATTTTTGTTACACTCGTAATTATTGGGCTTTCAATTGAAAATGCCGAAAGTCAACCTCAAAAAGAGTCTTATCAAGAAAAGGTAATGTCTCTTGAAGATATAGAATTAGCAACTCCTACGGATTTTTTGAAAATATCTTCAGAATATCAAGAAAACTTTTGGGGAGATAAAATAATTATCAATGGTATAATAACAAGTTTAGCAAAAGTTTCAACATTTAAGGATGTCGTAGTTAGAGTAAAATATCTAAGTAAAACAAATACGGTAATGTTTTCTAAAGACTACCGGATATATGAACTGATTAACCCCCAATCAAGTGTAGAATTTGAATTGAGGGTTGAAAATCATGATGATGTGAATAATGTTGAATTAGAAATTGTTAGTGTAGAGCCAAATAGATAGTAACGGTCAGCTATTTAAAGGGCTAATGTGTAAAAAAAACATTTTGATATTTAGTTGGTAAGATGAATTGCTAATAGAGTCTTCGTAGTATATAATTATGCAAAACTCTGACGCTTGTATAGCAAAAGAACGCCAATCTATGTTCTTCGATGGAGAGGTCGTATGCTTGTAGAAAAAATAGCGCAACAGGCATACGATCCCAATTGGGGGTGTATGGCATTTCATGAGAGAAGTTATTACAAGCATCCAATCCTTTGGGATTGAAAAGACAAAAGCAATATCAAACTAGCCAAAGCAGCGCTTATTAGTTGGCGTGCTTTCAGACTCACCTTGTGCTCCATCACAATCGCCTCTCCAATAACCTCTCGACCTACAACGCCACCCTTCCCAAGGAATATTCCACCCCCAAAACGTACAAATGGTTGAAATTACCCAAACGATTTCTGAATATTCATTTGCACGGATATGTGGTAATGCTAACTATTTCTAATCCATTATGGAAATTGTCACCCTTTCCATCGCCCCTCATTCCCCAATTGTACATTTTCATCGCCCCCCTTTTGTCCGAGCAATCCCTAGTGGTCGCCCTTTCCAAAAAAATCGCTATGCCCAATTGTACGTTCAAAACGCGTTAATATCTATTAATTCTAAAATCAACACCCTATATCCCTATTAGCCTCACAAACCATCCCCCTTGCCACCTAACCAGTACCATACATTACCACCCCAAGAAGAACCCATCAACAAAAGAAGCGTAGCAACAAGCCACGCTTCACATCTAGATCGAAAAAAAAAAAAATTACAAAGCCTTCACTGGGATGCAAATATCCACGATAAACTTTTTTTCAGGATGTTCCTCATGGTGATTGTGGTACAGCTCATAAGGCGAAGCATCTGCAGGTTGGAAACCACTCTCCGCAACCCATAGGCACATAGAATCCCAAGCCTGTTGAAATTCTGATGCAGAAACCTCAAAATGGCCAACAGCATACTTCCCTCCAGGAATGACCATTTTACCAATTTCCCCCTCTGTTTTTACATCCTCAAAAACGGTAACGCAAGCACTTTGTCTAATGTTTTCAACCTCAGTTACTTTTGGGTCGTCATGGTAGTAGGTGATACCCTTGCAATTAGGGTTGTCAAGTAACCCCCTTGCACCAGCCCATTTAAAAAGTTTATCATAGGCCGCACCAATCTGATCAAAAGCACCTTTATGTCTGCAGTAAATAACATTCATAGCAGGCAAATCAAGAATCTCAACAACATTTTTCATCTCTTTCCTCCAAATTGTTAGTGAATTAATATCACAAACGTAGGCGTTTGACAAAAAAGTTAGCTTGCTACTATTGCTAAGCAATTGACGATTCTTGCTATTTTTAGCCCATGCAGTTCTAAACTGTTGAGCACTAGTGCCAAACCTCTCTTTGAAAGCCCTGCAAAATACAGAAGAGCTGCTATATCCGCAATAAAAAGCAATATCAGTAATAGGCGACTCAGGATTGTCAATTAGTAAACTCGCAGCCCTCTCAACGCGCTTCCTCTTAATAAAGCCAAGTAAAGTTTCACCCACAAAAGCAGAAAAGATCCTGTGAAAATGGAAAGGCGAAAAATTAGCAACCTCAGCAACCATCTCAAGAGATAGATCCTTGTCAAGATTTGCCTCAATAAAGTCAATAACCCTATTAATCCGGTGAATGTATTCCTTTTGATATCTATTCATAAAAAATAAAAAAGCAAAGATATAAGAACTATAATTTTACCCCAAAAGTATAAAGACCTTACCAACGCACCACCCACACCCAATTTGTAAGGGCGACCCTTGTGGTCGCCCCTAGATGGCATTGTCGCCCCTTCCAATAAATCGCACCTTCGCCCATTTTTGTACGGGCGAATCGCATTCGCCCCCTTCCAATATCCCGGCCACGCCCCTTTTGTCCGGGCAATCCCTTGTGGTCGCCCTTAGATGCCATTAGCCCTTTCCCATCGCCCCGCATTCGCCCAATGATTCAGCCCTAATCTAAAAATTTTCAATGCCTTCATTTAAGCTATATAACGTTATACAATTACAATATGCATTCATCTCATAATTATATGGACAGAAAGTGTAAAAGCCACGCCACTAATTATTTATAACCTTGCGATGTAATAAATAACGCTGGTTCTATAGAATTGAATCAGCAAAAAGGTTGGATTTACAAGGATTAATAAACCGATTAATATGAGGCGTATAAAAACTTTGCTTTTGCTAATATTGGCAACAATTCAATTTTCGCTAAGTGCGAAAACATTCGAAGATATTAGGGTTTCGAATGTTCAAGTTAAGAAGGTAAAAGATTCGATAAACGTAACCTTCGAAGTAGAAAAGGCGTTTACCACAATCAGCGACACAAAAATCGTTTTACAGCCTGTTTTGATAGGCGAAAAAAGTTATCAAAAACTAACCACCGTATCATTTCCACGCGAAGAAGAGCGCCGAAGCACCCTATTCGGACGTAGCAAAGCCGATTCCCGAAGCACAAACAAAATCGCATACACCTGCGGAGTAAAGGCTGATGGATCAATGCAAAACGAAGTTACCTTACGAATCGACAAGGTTGTAGTAGGTAAAAGCGATGTAGTTTACGATGATATCCTAAGTAAAACATTTGTATTCAAGCCTAAAGCATCAATAAAAGCACGTATGGCTCCCGAAGGTTACTATGCTAGTGGGATCTCAGAGAGTAATGTTAAGCTACCTAAACCTAAAGGACTAGACTATAGAACCGTAAAGTTTGCATTTACAAGCGATGAATTTGATTCAGAATTGCTAACCGATAGCCTTATCGCATGTTACGGATTGCCAATATACTTCACATTTAATAATGTAAATATTAACGATTATCATAACCGTAATTATATGGCATTTACTAAGCTATACGATGCTATAAATAAAATGAAGAGAGATAGCACTATAAATATTAGAAAAGTGCTTGTGGTAGGTTACTCATCACCCGATGGCTACATTGTAGCAAACGACGAAGTAGCAAAATTACGAACTGAGATAATGCGTGATCGAATTTGTAGAGTAACTGGCATACCAATCGAAAAAGTAGAGCTAATGCCACGAGGAGAAAACTGGTTTGCACTACGTAATATGGTGGACAAATCAACACTAAAGGACAAAGATGAAATAGCACGTATTATGGATTATATGATTGTCCTTAAAGATTTTAACAGAATAGAAGACCCAGTTAACGGCGATCGAGTAAGAAACATACTAGAAACAAAGTACGCCGAATCATTTACCTACATTAAAAATAACTTTTTCCCAGTAATACGACTCGGGTACTTTATTATAGTTTACGACTACAAACAATCTGAATCTTAGTATATTATAATCCCACTTGGTCGTTGGATTAATGTAAGCGGTACTTCGGGTAATCCAAGTACTGCTTACATAAAAAAGAGAATTCTAAATTGGAATAGCAAGTAAAGCTGTAGAGAAAAGAGGAATACAATAAAAGGGATCGATTGCCAAGCATAAAACGTAAATGCAGATGAAAAAGGCTGAACACAAGTATTTTATAGAGCAAGAAAAAACACAGCTAGTACACCAAAAAAAAGGATTTGAAAGGTTGCACGGCGTACGTAGTAAGTTTTATGTAGGATACAGCTACGAAAACATTCTAATTTTCAATATAACAGGGCGACTAATCCTAACAATTAAAGACGAATACCAAATAGAAGTTCCACGATATCACGCCAGCTTAGTTCCTTTAGGTAATACTTATCGAATAGACTTTGTTGATGGTTCGGATCTAGTCGTTCTTAACTTTATTGAATTCGCAAATCCGAAGTTAAGAGAGAAGCTAAATGAATTTATAAAAGAGCCCAACGAAATAATAGCAAGCAGAGAGCAAGGTAAGAACACTCAATATAGAAGTAGTAGAGAAGAATTGGAGTATAGCTATATACCAACAATACTACCACTTAAACCCGTATTAGCACAAACCGTACAATTGATGTGTACATTTCTGCAAGACAAAGTAGATACCCCATTAATACACGAAACCAAAGAGCAAGAAATAAACGAGCTTCTTTATACCTACTATTCACCACAAAAATTGTACGAATTCTTCTACCCAGTAGTAACTGCAAGATGCAATTTTAAAAATATAGTTTACGACAACTATATGAAAGTCAAAAGTATAGAAGATTTTGCAAGAATTGCAGGATGTAGCATATCCACCTTCAAACGCAAATTCCAGAAGCATTTCGGAACAAACACCTACGAATGGATCCTAGAACAAAAAGCCAATATGATCCTTCGTTACATACAGCTCGAAAACATATCATTTAGTGAAATATCAAGTATGTTCGGATTCTCCAGTTCAGCCCATTTCAATTGGTTCTGTAATCGTCGATTTGGCCAAAATCCCAGCGAAATCCGCAAACAACACCGAGAATCAGTCCTTAAAACAATCTCGTAGGGGCGACCCTTGTGGTCGCCCTTTCCATTGTAAGGGCGAATCGCATTCGCCCAATATTGTACGGGCAATCCCTTGTGGTTGCCCTTTCCCTCTGTACGGGCAATCCCTTGTGGTCGCCCCTTTCCATTGTAAGGGCGAATCGCATTCGCCCATTCCCAATAAATTGCCATCGCCCAATTTCACCGCCTCGCGTTTATCCGATTTCGCATAATTGAAAAAGTTGAAATCCAGACAATAAAGGGGTAAATTTATAATGTTAACTTAAAAAATAATACATTATGGATGAATCAAAAAAAGGGAAATGCCCCGTAATGCATGGAGCGAATACCGAAGTGAGTAGTTCCGTGATGAATTGGTGGCCTAACACGCTAAATCTAGATATACTGCACCAACATGATACCAAAACAAACCCACTAGGTGATAGCTTTTGCTACAGAGAAGAGTTTAACAAGCTCAATCTAGAAGAAGTAAAAGCCGACCTAAAAAAGCTTATGACCGAAAGCCAAGAATGGTGGCCAGCCGATTGGGGACATTACGGCGGACTGATGATACGAATGGCATGGCATAGCGCAGGAACATACCGAATAGCCGATGGAAGAGGAGGTAGCAATACCGGAAATCAACGATTTGCACCCCTAAACAGCTGGCCAGATAACGTTAATCTTGATAAAGCAAGGCGACTGCTTTGGCCCATAAAGAGAAAATATGGCAATAAGCTATCGTGGGCCGATTTAATGATCCTTGCAGGAAATATGGCCTATGAATCGATGGGGTTCAAAACCTTCGGATTTGGAGGAGGACGCGAAGATATTTGGCATCCCGAAAAGGACATCTACTGGGGAGCCGAAAAAGAGTGGTTAGGAAAGGAGAGATATTCGAATAAGGCAGACGAGGGAACGTTAGAAAATCCGCTTGCTGCCGTGCAAATGGGTTTGATCTATGTCAATCCAGAAGGAGTTGATGGCAACCCCGATCCATTAAAAACAGCACAAGCCATGCGCGTAACATTTAGGCGAATGGCAATGAATGACGAAGAAACAGTAGCGTTAACAGCAGGGGGCCATACCGTAGGTAAAACACACGGAAATGGCGATGCCTCAGCTTTAGGTCCCAATCCTGAAGCTGCGCCGATTCATCAGCAAGGTCTAGGGTGGCACAACCCTAAAGGTAGCGGGAATGCAGAAAATACCGTAACTAGCGGACTAGAGGGAGCATGGACAACCACTCCAAACAGGTGGAACAACAGCTATTTCTATCTGCTCCTTACCTACGATTGGGAAATAAGGAGAAGTCCTGCAGGTGCTAAACAGTGGGAGCCCATCAACATAAAGGAAGAAGATAAGCCATTTGATGCACACATCCCCGGAGTACGGAGAAATCCTATAATGACCGATGCTGATATGGCCATTAAGAAGGATCCTGAATATAGAAAAATAGCAGAGAGATTCTACAATGATCCCGATTACTTTGCTCAGGTATTTGCCAAGGCATGGTTTAAGCTTACACACCGTGATTTAGGTCCCAAATGCAGATATCTCGGAGCTGATGTCCCCAAGGAAGAACTAATCTGGCAAGATCCAATTCCGACAGTAAGTTACTCTCTCTCAGAAACAGAAGTAGAAGAGCTAAAGGAAAAGTTGCTAAGTATCGGACTAACGCATGTCGAGCTAATTTGTACCGCATGGGACAGCGCACGAACATTTCGGTGTTCCGATTATAGAGGAGGTGCCAATGGAGCAAGAATCCGATTAGCACCTCAAAAAGACTGGGAAGGCAACGAGCCGCAACGATTGAATAAAGTGCTAGGCAAACTTGCAGAAGTACAAGAGCGACTAAGCAAAAAAGTAAGTATTGCCGATCTGATAGTGCTAGGAGGAAGTGCTGCTATTGAGAAAGCTGCCGAGAAAGCAGGTGTAAGGGTAAAAGTACCATTTATACCAGGAAGAGGAGATGCAATAGAAGAAATGACTGATGCTGAATCGTTTGCAGTGCTTGAGCCTCTACACGATGGGTATCGTAACTGGCAGAAAAAAGAGTATGCCGTAAAACCCGAAGAGATGCTGCTCGATCGAACCCAACTAATGGGATTAACAGCACCCGAAATGACTGTACTGATAGGAGGTATGCGCGTATTAGGGACCAACTACGGAGGAACAAAGCATGGCGTATTTACCGAAAGAGAGGGCTCGTTGACAAACGATTTTTTCTTGAATCTTACCGACATGCAATACACATGGCAGCCTGTATCCGAAAATCTATACAACATCGTAGAGCGGAAAACAGGCAAGGTAAAGTGGACGGCCACAAGGGTAGATCTCGTTTTTGGCTCAAACTCCATATTAAGAGCATACGCCGAGCTTTATGCACAAGACGACAGCAAAGAAAAGTTTGTGCACGACTTTGTCAGAGCATGGGCAAAAGTAATGAATGCCGACCGCTTCGACATCATCTAAATAGACGAATTGCTTTACCAGTAGGTATAGCCACTTAGGGCTATACCTACAATTAATGGCAATTACATTTCCCCATTTTGAGCGTATTTCCTACGCCCCTACATCCTGCCCAATGCCCAATATTGTAGGGGCGACCCTTGTGGTCGCCCCTTTCCCTCTGTAAGTGCAATCCCTTGTGGTTGCCCTTTCCCTCTGTAAGGGCGAATCGCATTCGCCCCTTCCCAAAAAAATGCATTCGCCCAATATTGTACGGGCGACCCTCGTGGTCGCCCCTTCCCCCTTCCCCCTTCCCCCTTCCCCTCTTCCCCCAATCCCCCCCCACATTCCACATTAAAATTGACACCATTTCATAACACAAAGATCTAATCTTGTAGTAATTAGATCAATCGAAAAGAAAACTTTGTAGAAAATAAAGAAGGGCAAAAATAGAACCATGAAAAGAACACAAAAGCTGCTACTAATCATCGCTGCAACGCTACTAACCAGCAGCCACACCCATGCCCAAAAAATAGCCATAAAAGCAAATCTAGCGCACATAGCAATCGGAACAGCAAACATCGGACTCGAACTAGCACCAAGCAGCAAAATAACCCTTGCGCTCGACGGAACATACAACTCGTGGTCAACCACAAACGACTACCGCAAGCGCATAATGCTAGTACAACCCGAAATCCGACTATGGAACTTCAAAAAGTACGTAGGTTCGTTTGTAGGTTTTCACCTACACTTGGCCGAGTTCAACCTGTCAAAAATTTCAGAAGTAGGACTAAAAAATCACAGAATAGAAGGGAACGCCTACGGCGTAGGCATATCGTGGGGGTACAACCTAGTACTCACCACACACCTAAACATCGAAACCAATCTAGGAATAGGTTATAGCACAGTGAAATACGAAAAATTCAAATGCGAAAAATGTAGCGACCGAATAGAAGAAACAACGCTCGACCTCATCAGCCCTACAAGAGTAGGCGTATCACTAGTTTACCTATTAAAGTAGAAACAATGAAGTACACAGCAACGCTACTCGCAATCGCACTACTCGCAAGCATACAGCAAGCCACAGCAAGCAGACCGCAAGCCGAAGTAAAGGTTTACAACCTCACTACCCAAAAAAAGAAGGACAGCATAGCAATACAATTTCACTACCAAATACCCACCACCAAACCGGCAAGAGGGTATAACCGACTAATCCTACAGCCCATAATCTACAACCAAAAAGGTACACAAAGGCTAGCCAAAGAGTACTTCGATGGACGACTACGACGCATACTCATCAAGCGTCAGCAAGAATTCCATGAAGCCAGCGACCCAATAATAGAAGGACGTGGCCTCAGCGCAAAAAGAACCTACATCTACACCACCACCATCAAGTATCAAAAGTGGATGGAAGAGCTCAACCTACAGGTCATTAGCGTAGTGCTAACCAGACAAGGAGCCTACATATCCAACCAGTATCCCGACTTGCAGCCTATCGACCCCAATAAAATAGTTTCCCGTAACCAACCCGAAGTCGAAGAGCCCGAAGCCGATACAACACAAGTAGAAACACCCCCAAGCATAGCCCATCAGCTCCAAACGCCCCAAGCAGAACCTCAGCAGGCTCCGGTAAGCCAGCAGACCGAAAAAAAGGAAAAAGCCCAAGAACCTCCCAGAGCAGAGGTTACCAAGCAGCAGCAAATTTGCCAGCTAGTAGTTTGCAGTAAGCCAATGCTTAAGAGCTTATCTGCCACACCAGTACGTACACTAAACGAACGCTTTGTAGAGCTAGCGGGGATGCTTAACGGACTGCCCAAACCGCAAGAAGCAGTAAAGGCAAGCGGACTAGAGGTAAGGTACCGATTGGGGAAAAATCGGATAGAAAGCGATTATGCTACAAATGCACAGGCGCTAGATCGACTGGTAAGCGCAATACGAACCATTAAAAGCGATCGCTCGGTACAAATCGCTGGGGCCGCAATAGCAGCAGTTGCATCGCCAGATGGATTGTCGAGTAGCAACTACGAGATGGCAAAGGCGCGTGCTTCATCGTTGGCTGCTATTCTTGCTCGCGAGGCTGCCATTCCGCTCGAAACTATTCAGACCTATGCCGAAGGCGAAAGCTGGGAGGCAATTAAGGAGGCTGTTCGCAGTTGCAACTTCGCCAACTCTACAAAAATACTACGGGCCATAAATGCGGGAAACAAGGGAATCGACAAGGAGAGGCGAATAATTGAAATAGACGGAGGGGCAACCTACCGAAAGCTTATGGATGAGGTATTTAGTAAGCTGCCTAATTCTGCCTACGTAATGCTCTACTTCAAGCCTGTTGTCGATTTGGCTGGCGTGGCAATAAACGAAGCGGCTGTGCTTATTGGCAGCGACAGGTATGCCGAGGCTCTAATGCGCCTTAAGCCATTTAAAAATGATGAACGTGTTGCTCTCCCTCTTGCTCTTTGCTACCTCTATCTGGGGCAGCATGCCGAAGGTCTTGCTCTGCTTAATCGTGCTGCTTCGCAAAGTGTTGATGCTGCTAAGCTGCTAGCTGAGGTCGAACTGGTTGTTTCGCCAAAGGTGATGTAGGGTACTACAGAAGTGTTAAAAATGCAATTTGACCATGTTTCGTAAAAGTATGGACAGATTGTAAAATAAAGTTAATCAGCAAATTAGTTCCTTTATTGCGAAATAGTTACAGGTTAATACTGACGTTTTTCAAATTGCTTTTTGATGTTTAGGCGGATTACTCTTTTCTCATTATTGCTCTTGTGCATTTGCACATTTGCCAACGCTCAAAGCTGGGCGGTGAGGGGAAATTTGCTCGAATACGGACAGGGAAGTGCCGGTGCAGGTATTGAGGCTCGGCTGGGAAGCTATGCCTCAATTAGTATGGATGCCTACTACAACCCTTGGGAATTCTCCAAGAAAGCTAAAGTAAAGCATTTTATGGTGCAACCAGAGATCAAATGGTGGACTTCCATTCCGTTTGCTGGCTCTTTTCTCGGCTTATACGCTCAGCTTGTTGAGTTTAATGTTGGTGGCATTGGTCTGGTTGGACTTAACGAGGGTCGTGTTGAGGGATATATGTATGGTGGAGGGCTCTCGTATGGCTACCAGTGGGTGTTGGGTAACCGCCTAAACATCGAAGCAAATGTGGGTATTGGATACTCAAAGATAATGTACAGCAAGTATCGCTGCGAACGGTGTGGCGACTATATAGGCGAGGGCGATTTCAACTTTATTGGCCCTGCCAAGCTTGGCGTAACAATAGTGTACCTACTTTAAATTATTAGGTGTGATGATGGGGTTTTGTCGAATTGTTGCGATTCTTATGCTTTTTGCTAGCTGGCCGTTCTTTGCAATGGCTGATAAACCCGACTCTGTTCTGGTTAGCAATGTTAGCTTAAAGCGTGTGGGCGACTCAGTGCTGGTTTGCTTCAACATCGTTATCCCTTCTAGTAAGGTTAAAAAACGCCATCGTTTTGTTGTTCAGCCTGTTTTGTATAGTAGTAGCGGTTCGTTGCTGCTTCGAAAAATTTATGCTGATGGCCATATACGTACAATTATAGAGTGGAGGAGGCGTTTTTTCGGTATGCCCAAGGTAAATGGAAGTATCGATTCTTCGGATGTCAGGGCTCTGCCAAATGTGACTCTTGCGTTTTCTCAAATGGTAAAGCTCCAGCAGTGGATGGATTCGCTTTCGTTTAAAATCGACATGGCTACCTACCGTTTTAGGGGCAAAAAGGCTTATACGCCCGAACCATTGGCTAGCAATGTGCAAATGAGGCTTTCTACTACAAGGTATAGCACCCTTAAATCCGATTCGGTTTTTGTTCAGCAAGCCCAACCAAAGCTCTCGCTTACTGCGGTTGAAATAGATAGGCGCGAATCGTTCGTACAAAAAATGGACGAGAGCGAACCTACTATTTCCGAGATAAAAGCTACTGCCGAAACGTCGGGTCTTGCTGTTGGTTTCAGAACGGGAGCTACTCGTATCGAACCTTCTATTAATGGTAATAAGGAGGTGCTTGATAGGTTTATTGCTGCTCTTAATGCTATTAAGTCCGACTCGCTTGCGGTGATACGTAAGCTGGTTGTGGTGGGCTACGCTTCGCCCGAAGGGATGGCGTACATTAACGAGCAGGTGGCGCTAAAGCGTGCCGAGAGCTTGCGCGACTACCTCACTTTGCGTGCTGCTGTGCCTCTCGATCTTTTTACGCTGGTAAATGGGGGAGAGGATTGGGGTGGCCTTCGTCGTATGGTGCTGGAGTCCGACCTGCCCGATAAGGAGGTGGTGGTGCGCATTATCGATGAGGTGCCGGTGCTTAAGGGGCGCGAAAAGATGCTTATGGATCTTAAAGGGGGAGAGGTTTACAGGTATATGAAGCAAAATATGTTCCCAAAGCTGCGCAATGCTGGCTACCTAATGGTGTTTTACAACTCTAGGGGCGATGCCAATGCCGAGCTGATTGCTAGGGCTAAGGGGTTGATATTTAATGAGAAGTACCGTGATGCGCTCGATTTGCTGCTTACCTGCCAAAGTAGTAGCGATGCGCTATACAGCATAGGATTGTGCTACCTAAGGCTTAACGATACGCCAAATGCCGAACGTTTTTTCGACATGGCGGTTGCGGCTAAGGCCGATGGGTGGCGCGATGCAGAAAATATTCTGAGGAGGTTGAGAAGTGTGGGGCCGTAGCAGCGGCTTGTAATGTGAAGTATTCTTCAGAGGTGATTTTACAGCTATATAAATGAGAATTAAAACGTAATGTTATGAGAATTAAAAACTTGCTAATTGGGATGCTGGCAGCCGTTGTTGCTGTGTCCTGTTCTAAGAAGGATGAGCCCGATAACCAGCCAAAGGGCGAAAAAACTTGGGTGGCGCTTTCTATCGGCTCGGCTAAAACGTATGCTGAAGATGATGGAACTGCTCAGGAACAAAAAATTAATAGGGTGGATATATTCTTATTTACACCCAACAATGATCCTATGGAGTCGGTGTATGAGAGCCATCAAAGTTTTACAAACTTGACTAGTAGCAAGACTCCAGCTTTTGAAACTAATACTGCCCAAAAGAAGATGGTGGTTTTGGTTAATGCGCAAGCAGATTATATTAATACGTTAACTAGTAATCTGTCGTCTCTAAGGCTTAAGGATTTAATTTCGAGTACGGCAAAAATTAGTGCTACTAATGAAGATGATTTCACTTATAAGTATGCAAATACAACAGGTGATGGAAGCTTTATGATGATTAACGAGAATCCTGATCAAACTATAACTTTTGCTCTTCAACCTGATAGATCGTCTGCTCAGAATGCATCTCGTCCTGTAGTAGTGGAGAGGTTGGTTGCTAAAGTTGTTGTTAAGTATGATAATATCAGTAATTTGAGTTCATTGAAGAGTTCTGTTCAAGAGGTTAAATTCATTCTAGATGTAAAGAATAAATCGTCTTTATTGTACAATTCTAACGGACAGGATGTTAATTACGATAGCTACACCAGTAATGATTTCTTTACTTTAGGAGGTTCAAATTTTGATAATGTAAGTGCTATCAATGTAACACTTGATAATCAAGAATCCACTCCGCTATACTGCTTCGAAAATACTATAAAGCAGGATTATCAAGCTGCTACTAAAGTCTATGCACTAGAGGATGCTACAACCAACCTAATTTTTAGAGTACGATTCGGAACTCAAACCTTTTGGTTAAGTAGGCTTGATGGAACAACTACTACAGATGATAAAACAGGTGACTTGAATTATGTAAAATACACCGATGGCTACAGTTACTACCGTGTGTTTATAAAAACTGATGGTTTTATATTAGGTAGCACTACTGATTATGCTTATGGTGTTAAACGAAATAATAAGTATGAAGTAACTATTAACAAAATCGAACAGGTTGGTGCTCCTTCTATTCAAACTCTTTTAAATCAACCTATTGCTACCAATAAGCTTATTGGGGTTGATATTAGCGTTAAAAAATGGACGGTGGTTGCAAACGA
>Ga0062381_10000125_pt1 | contig 18745 bp, 15 predicted proteins | sample DOMMetBare1Fresh_2_FD_59506 | JGI IMG/M metagenome (GOLD analysis project Ga0062381, IMG submission 59506) | Wetland sediment microbial communities from St. Louis River estuary, USA, under dissolved organic matter induced mercury methylation -... | ecosystem: Environmental > Aquatic >... | reverse complement strand
TGCTTCAACGCTTTAATTTACCTTTCTATGAAATCCTCGATAACCTCGCTTCTCGTTCAAAATATATTATTTGTGCAGGAAGTTGTGCCAGTTTTGGTGGTATTTTCAGGCTTCGCGATCCACAGAAGATTACAGGGGCACTTTTTAGTGGTAAAGAGAAGGGTGGTTATTGGCTGGAGAAGAAGAATGTTATTAACATTTCAGGCTGTCCACTGCATCCTCGTTGGTTGGCTGAGACTCTTTTTGCACTGCATCATGGTGACAATGTGGCATTAGATGAGTTTTTACGCCCCAAAGAGATCTTTTCTTATTTTGCGCATCATGGTTGTTTACGCAATGAGTATTTTGAGTGGAAAGTGGATAGCAAGCAGTTAGGGCAAAGAGAAGGGTGCTTGTATTATGAGCATGGTTGTCAAGGGCCGATGAGCCATGCAAATTGCAATAAGATTTTGTGGAATGATGTGAGTTCTAAAACAAGAGCAGGCTCACCTTGTTTAGGGTGTACAGAGTTTGATTTTCCTCGTCCTGCACTCTATGAAACTCAAAAAAACATGTCTCTTCCTCAAACACCTTTTGGCATCTCAAAACGTGCTTATTATACACTTGCAGGTGTAGCCAAAAGTTTTAAAATAGAAAGACTCGAAAAGAAGTTGATTGATGAAGATAACTAAAAAAATTATAGAGCGCATTGAAGGCGAAGCTACATTGGAGCTTGAGTGGGAAAATGAACAGGTCAGTTTTGCCAAAATCAAATTTTTTAATTACCGTGGTATTGAAGAAATCTTAAAAGGGCGACCTTTGTTGGATGCGCTTGCTCTTACCCCTCGTGTCTGTGGTATCTGTTCGCACTCACATGCTATTGCTTCAGTGCTTGCTATAGAAGAGTGTTATAAAAGTGCAGGGGAATCGTTACTGATAAATCAAAAAGCCAAAGATATTCGTGAGATTGCTTTGAATGCTGAGAAGATCCATAACCATATTAAATGGTATTTTTTTACGATTTTACCAGAGCTTAAAAAGGTTTCTGATCCAAAATATGGTGGGAACGCTTTTAAAGATACACAATGGTTTACTGCCCAGCGTGCGATTATGGAAAGCCTGAAAATGGGCGCTCATTTTACGGGTCAGTGGCCACATGGTTCGTTTGTGATGGCAGGCGGTGTGACGTGTGATCCCCTGAGAAGTGATCTTATTAGTGCGCATGGGTGTTTAGATGCTGTGATTGCTTTTTGTGAAGAGCATTTTTACGGGATGGGGTTGGAAGAGTTTTTGAGCTTTGACTCAGCCTTGCAAGTAATGGCTTCACCTTCAGCGCTTTCGCAAGGTATTGATGAGATGCTCAAACACGGGTTTGATCGCTTGGGCAGAAGTTTTGATCGTTTCTTAGCTTTAGGAGACTCTTTTATGTACGAGGGAAGTCTTAAGGCTTCAAAAACTACGGTACTGAGTGCGGATGTAAAACACGTACATGAAAGTTTAGATCATACCTTTTTTGCCGATAAACAGAATGGTTATACCTATTCTAAAAGTGCTCTCTATAAGAAGAATTTTTGTGAAGTGGGACCATTGGCACGTTTAATAGTAGCAAAAGAGCCTTTGATGCGTGATTTTCACCGTAGGTTTAAAGATGCAGCATTAACACGTGTGGTGGCACGTGCCGTGGAGTGTGCTTACTTACTTTGGCGTACGAAAGCATTGCTCAATAACTTAGATGTAAAAGAGGCCTCTTTTAGTCCTCCCAAAAAAGATGTACATTCACTCAGTGGTGAAGGGATTGGTGTTATTGAAGCGCCACGAGGCTCACTGATCCATCATGTGAAGGTAGACCATGGTGTCATTGCGTCATATGAGATCATCACTCCTACGGTTTGGAATTTAGGTAATGGAGACCGAGATAATCCTTCGACTGCTCAAAAAGCACTTATTGGTCTAGATTCGTTTACCAAAGCGGATTTTATTCTCAAAAGTTTTGACGTCTGTTCGGTTTGTACCACCCAATAACAGATTGCCCTAAGGTGTGACAATTTAGCCATTTTTAATATAATACACTTTTTATCCTCTTTTTTTGTTACATTTTTACTCCATATGATTAAAAAAGCCTTAATAATAGGCGTTTCCAGCATATTGTGAAATATTTTTTGATTTAATGCTAAGTGAATACTCATTCAGGTAAACAAATGTTGTCTGTTTTCTGAATAGTCCCTTAACTTTTTGATCTTGGAAAATTTACACAGGAGAGATTTATGGAACACGCTAAACTGTACGAAAGGCTTGCTGATAGACTTAGCAATCTTGAGAAGTTCCCCCGAATTAAGGAGGAAAAATCTATTGCGGCATTGATGGAAGAACATGGTATCAGCCGTAGAGATTTTATGAAGTGGGCAGCAGGTGTTACTGCAATGTTGTCATTACCTTCAGAATTTACACCACTTATGGCACAAGCTGCTGAGCTAACAGATCGTTTACCGGTCATTTGGTTGCACATGGCAGAGTGTACAGGTTGTAGTGAGAGTTTGCTTAGAACTGACGCACCAACAATTGACAGTTTGATCTTTGATCATATCTCATTAGAATACCATGAGACACTAATGGTGGCCTGTGGTTGGCAAGCAGAGCACAACTTAGAGAGTGCTATTGAAAAATACAAAGGTAAATACATCTTAATGGTTGAAGGTGGTATTCCTGCGGGCAGTAGCGAATTCTTCTTAACCGTTGGACCACATGGACAAACAGGACAAAAAAGTGCTCAAAAAGCGGCAGACTCTGCAGCAGCTATTTTTGCTATTGGTTCTTGTTCAAGTTTTGGTGGTATCCAAGCGGCTCATCCAAATCCAACAAACGCACAACCACTCAGTAAAATCACTAATAAACCTGTTATTAATGTTCCAGGATGCCCTCCAAGTGAGAAAAACATTGTGGGTAACGTACTTCACTATATTCTTTTTGGAACCCTTCCAGCACTTGATGCGTATAATCGTCCAAAATGGGCTTATGGTCTTAGAATTCACGATCTTTGCGAAAGACGTGGTCACTTTGATGCGGGCGAATTCGTTCAAGAGTTCGGTGATGCAGGTGCTAAAAAAGGTTTCTGTCTTTATAAAGTGGGTTGTAAAGGTCCTTATACCTTCAATAACTGTTCACGCGAGAGATTTAATCAACATACTTCTTGGCCAGTTCAAGCAGGTCACGGTTGTATCGGTTGTTCAGAACCAGGTTTCTGGGATAACATGGGACCATTTGAAGAGCCTCTAGGTGATAGATTGTATAACACTGTTTACGGTGAGGGCGCTGATAAAACTGCTGATAAAGTAGGCGTAGCACTCTTAACTGCGACTGCGGTAGGTATTGCGGCTCATGCGGCGATTGCTGCGGTTAAGGGCAGTGGAAAAACTGAAGAATAATAGAAGGATAAGATAATGAGTAAAAGAATCGTAGTTGATCCAATCACCAGAATCGAAGGACACTTAAGAGTTGAAGTTATTGTAGATGACAACAACGTTGTAACAGAAGCATACTCTTCTTCAACACTTTGGAGAGGAATTGAGACTATCCTTAAAGGCAGAGATCCAAGAGATGCTGGCTTTATGGTACAAAGAATTTGTGGTGTTTGTACGTACTCACACTACAAAGCAGGTATTATGGCAGTTGAAGATGCTCTAGGAATTGAGCCTCCTCTTAATGCAAAACTCACTCGTACATTGATGAACAATGCACTTTTCTTGCATGATCACGTAGTACATTTTTATCATCTTCATGGACTTGACTGGGTTGATGTTGTTTCTGCTCTTAAAGCCGATCCACACAAAGCGGCGGCTGAGTCATTTAAATACACTGACGCTCCTATTGCGTGTGGTGCAGATGACCTTGTTGCAACTCAAAAAAGAGTAGCCGATTTTGTTAAAAAAGGAAATCTTGGACCATTCGCTAACGCTTACTGGGGACATCCAACATACAAATTGACACCAGAGCAAAACCTTATTGCGGTTTCTCACTATCTTAAAGCGCTAGAGCTTCAAAGAACAATCGCTCAAATGATGGCTATTTTTGGTGCAAAACAACCACACCCACAAAGCTTAACCGTTGGTGGTGTAACGTGCGTTATGGATCTTCAATCACCTTCACGTTTAGGTGAGTATATGACTAAATTTAAAGAAGTTGCAGATTTCGTTAATCGTGCTTACTATCCTGACGTTGTTATGGCTGGTAAGGCATATGCTGGCGAGCCAAGCGTTACAGGTGGTTTGGGTGTACCAAATCTCTTTACACAAAAAGAGTTCCAAATCAGTGCAAAAGAATTTTTATTTGATAGCGGCGTAATGATGGGCGAAGATGTTGTCAATCTTATTACGGGCAAACCATTTAAAGTTCAAACACTTGATGAGAGTAAAATTACCGAAGAAGCAACACGTGCATGGTATAAAGACAATGCAGCGTACCATCCGTATGAAGGTCGTCAAGAGCCTAATTATACAGGCTTTAAAGATGCTCAAACCATCAATGACAAAGGTGTACTTGCACCTACTAAAGTTATTGATGAAAATGGTAAATATACATGGATCAAAGCGCCTCGTTATGATGGTAAACCACTTCAAGTTGGACCATTAGCAAATATCGTTGTAAACTATGCGCTTGGTAACAAACGTGTTAAAGCTGTTGTTGATAAATTCTTGAAAGACACAGGTCTTCCAATTTCTGCAGTTGCTTCTACTCTTGGTAGAACGGCATGTCGTATGATTGAAGCGAAAGTTATTGCTGATAATGGTATGGAAGCTTTTGCATCGTTAATCAATAACTTAAAAGTTGATGATGCTACATGTACTAGTTACAAAATTGATAAAAACAAAGAGTACAAAGGTCGCTACATCGGACATGTTCCTCGTGGTGTTCTTAGTCACTGGGTTAAAATCAAAAATGGTGTAATCGAAAACTACCAAGCAGTCGTTCCAAGTACATGGAATGCAAGTCCAAAAGACGCAAAAGGCGTTAGAGGATCTTATGAAGAGTCTTTAATTGGTTTGAAGATTACAGATCTTTCTCAACCGCTTGAAATTGTAAGAATCATCCACTCTTATGATCCATGTCTTGCATGTGCTGTACATGTTATGGATACAAAAGGTAATGAGATGAGCAGTTATAAGGTCAATGTTAACGGTGCGTCTTGCTAAAAGCGAAAGGGAGTCTAACAATGAAAAGAGATATAGAATTTGAGTTCTCAGCAGGGCTTCGTTGGACGCACTGGCTTAGAGCAATTGCTATTTTTGTATTAACGGTGACAGGTTTTTACCTCACCTTTGTATTCATCGCTCCTGAAGCATCAGATGAGCCTATCCTCTTCTTGAATGCAAAGTTCAGAATGTGGCATGAAATCGCAGGGTTTTTGCTGATTGCAATCACTCTTTTTAAAACTTACCTTTTCTTTTCTGATCGTATCAGTTCAAAAGAGAGGGTATCTTTTTTAGATTTTATTAGTCCAAAGATATGGTTTCAGCAACTGAAATATTACCTTTTTATGGGGGAACACCCTCATTTAAGAGGTGTCTATAATCCGTTGCAATTTGTCGCCTATGTTGGTCTTTATGCGATGATTTTTCTCATCTGTATTACAGGGCTTGTTTTATATGTACATTGTTATCAAGGTGGCGGTATTGGTCTGTTTTTATACGACTATATGCGTCCACTTGAAGCGATGATGGGTGGACTTGCTATGGTTCGAGAAATTCACCACATCGTGATGTGGGGTATTTTGATCTTTATACCAATTCACATCTATATGGCAATCTTTAACTCAATTATGGGTAAAGAAGGTTCAATGGATGCGATTATTAGTGGTTACAAATTTCATAAACAACATCCAAAACACTAAGCGAGTCTTGGCTTGAAAGTGTTGATTTTGGGCATTGGCAATGTGATGTTCTCCGACGAAGGCGTCGGAGTTCATCTTTGCCGCCTTGTTGAACAAAAGTATGCGTTTTCTTCTTCTGAACACACCCTCACATTTATTGATGGCGGTACCCTTGCAGAGAGATTAATCCCTATTATCGTTGAATATGACTATCTGATCGTTCTTGATTGTGTTGATGCCAATGATGGCGAGATCGGTGATGTTTACTTCTTCGATTTTGAAAATGTCCCCAATTCTATTACATGGCAAGGTAGTGTGCATGAAGTAGAAATGTTACAAACCCTCTCGATGATGGATTTAGTGGGAGATCGTCCTCCTACGAAAATAGTGGGCATTATTCCCGAAGTTATTGAAGATACAACACTCCAACTGACCGATGCTGTTGTTAAAGGAAGTAGCGTTATGGAGAGCGTTTTACTGAAACATTTGGTAGAATTAGGCTTTTCATATCAGCAAATCAGCGATATTGATATCCAAAGTGTGGCAAACACATCCTGTCTGGAGGATCGATGATCTTAGCATTTGAATTTAACTATGTTTCCAATAACGGTATTTTAGAAAATTTACTCAAAGAAATCGCAAGTGATTTTGGCATTAGCCATAAAATTATTCGCAAAGAGACAATTGTAACGCTTTTTGTAGAAGCTGATGAGACAGTGTTAGGCACGTTTGCCGATACACTCTCTGCTTCTCTTCCATTATCTATCTTTTTTAAATCTTCCAGCGTGGAAGTGCTCGATGTGATGCCAGAAGATCAGGAAGTAGTGCCTGTGATGGCTTATACTGTAGAATTTACACCCAAAATATTAGCTTTGGTTAATACACCAAATTCTCCATTTTATCTTTCGCCTTTTGCAAGCAAGCCAAAAGATGGAACTGTAAAGCTTTTGCAAGAAGGGAAAGAGCTTTTACATGTCAATAATGCAAAAGGATATGAAGAACTTTATGAAAAAGTTGCAGAATATATTGCAACAGGTGAAAATATAGCAATTCAAACCAAAAATGGTCATTTTCTTTTTGGAAAAATTGAAAACAGCAGTGCTATTAAAACATTTGAAGTTATGGCAACGGATTTATCTGTTGTTGAGCGTATGGTTGTGAGTAGAGAAAATGAGATCAAAGCACTTGCTTCTTTGGAGCGACCTGCGATTCGTTTTAAAGTTAACAGTCTTTTCGCACAAAAAGGTATTTTGAGTGATGCGCGTGTTAATTTAAGGCTTGCCGATGATCTTTTCCTTTACCATCTTTCAAAGCATCTTTTTAGTAGAGGTGTCCAGTTTCTGTTTAAAGCTTCACTAGAGCAATATTCAGCGGTGTATCGTGTTGATTATGCGGTTGAGTGTGAATCCTTAGAACCTCTACTCATTAGTGTGCTCGAAAATGGCGCTATTTTAATTTTAAAAGGTAAAGATTACGCTTCTAAAGCACTTCAATCAAGCTTGAAAAAATTTGATGAGCCCTCTCATGCAGCATTTGCCTCTATTATGCAAGAGCATCAGCTTTTTGATGTAGTATCTAGCTGTTTTTATCTTAGTACCTCACACAAAGATAGAATTATGCACTTCTCGAAAGAGCATGGTATGCTTAATCTTGTGGAAGTGTCGCTTCCTTCTTCGTTTGAAGAGCTTTTTGCTGAGATTGAGCGAAGTAGTCCTAGTGCTGAGCGTTTGGTGGCAAATTATAAAGAACAGTTTCCTGAAATTTACGCAAAAGCCATTCAAACTGTTATTCCAAGCGATGCATCAAAAAACATCTACTCACTATGGAAAATTGTTGCGATAGTCTTAGGCTTAAGCGATAATTTTGATCGTGCTGCAGAACAGTTGCTTGAAAATGCAGAAGATTTTGGTGGTCTAAAAGGTCCAAGAATTGATTATTTCTTAGAAAAAGAAGATGCATTAAGTTCTGATTTGAATTATGTGAGACTCATTCGAAGTGGTATGAGTTTTAAGATTGCTGGAACCGATAACACAACGCTAAGCTTTGGTTACATGGAAAGTCTTGCCTATTTTATCTCTGATCTTGCAGATGCACACAAAGAAAACCTTATGACAATGAAGATTGCACTTTGTGGATCACTGTTTGGGTATAAACGATTTTCTGAGATGATCTGTAAAAATCTTAAACCAAATCACACCATCTGCTTTAATAAAGAATTACCGATTGATCAGTAAATCTCGTCTGATTTATCATATAGAAGGTATTGTCCAAGGGGTTGGTTTTCGCCCCTTTGTCTATACCATTGCTCTACGTTATGCGCTTAAAGGTTTTGTGCTTAACAATTCCAAGGGTGTCATCATTGAAGTAGAAGGATTTAAAGAGAGTCTTGATGCATTTGAAGAGGCTTTGTTTAAAGAACTTCCTCCCCTTGCCCGAATTGATTTTTGGCATAAAGATACGCTTGACAGTAAAAATGATACGATATTTGAAATTCATCATAGTGAAGAGAGTGATGTTAAATCGTCTTTGGTGTTACCTGATATGTCAATTTGCCAAGAGTGCTTAGCAGAGTTACAAGATCCAACCAATCGTCGTTATCACTACTTTTTTACCAATTGTACTCATTGTGGTCCTCGCTACTCTATCATTCAAACCGTTCCATACGATCGTCCTTACACCTCAATGCACCCTTTTACCATGTGCCAAGCGTGTCAAGATGAGTACACAAATCCGCTTAATCGCCGTTACCATGCCCAACCAATTAGTTGTCCAAATTGTGGGCCAACCCTCTTTTTACGTGCTATGAGTGGAGAATTGCTTGCGAGTAATGAAGAGGCAATATGTAAACTAGCGGGACTGATTAATGCAGGGCATATTGTTGCTATGAAAGGTATGGGTGGGTTTCACTTGATGTGTGATGCGACCAATGACACTACCGTGGCAAAACTAAGAGAGCGAAAACACCGCCCTTCCAAGCCATTTGCCGTCATGTTTAAAACGCTGGATGCCATCCACGAAGTTTGTGATTTAAGTGTACAAGAAGAAGAGGGCATTGGCTCACTTTTGCGACCGATTGTGCTTGTTAAACGCCATAAAAAAGCTTCAAAATTGAGTTCGTTGATAGCACCACATATTGACAGACTGGGTGTTTTCTTGCCGTATACGCCTTTACATGTTATGCTTTTTGAATACCTTTCAAATCCCATCGTTGCGACCAGTGCCAACCGTTCGGGTGAGCCTATCATCAGTGAAGCAAAGGTTTTGGAGCAGAAATTAGGAGATGTTGTAGAGTATTATTTGGATTACAACCGTGAAATTGTAAATTCCAGTGATGATAGCGTTTTGCAGTATCTTGGCGATAAAACGCTCATTATGCGTTCTTCAAGAGGTTTGGCACCACAGAGTTTTAGAATGACATCAACCGATGAACGTAAGATTTTAGCTGTGGGGGCACACCAAAAAAATGCCATAGCGATTTATCTGAATCATCAAATGATTGTAAGCCCCTATATTGGGGATTTAGATAACATTGCTTCTCATGGACTTTTTGAAAAAATGATAGAGAGCTTTGCGCGCTTTTATAATTTTACACCTGAACTTATTGTTGGAGATATGCATCCAAATTATGTTTCAACGCAGTGGGCAAAAAAGCAAAGCATTCCTTTTTTACAAGTTCAACACCATTACGCACATATTCTCTCAACAATGTGTGAACATCAATTGAACGAACCTGTCCTTGGAATTGCATGGGATGGAACAGGCTATGGAGATGATGGTACGATCTGGGGTGGCGAGTTTCTACTTTGCGATCAAAATGGCTATGAACGTGTTGCTTATTTTGAACCTTTTTTACTTTTGGGTGGTGATGCCAGTATTAAAGAGATCAAGCGCATTTTGGCTTCACTTTTGTGGGATGTTTTAGGTGATGAAGCCGATATTCATCTTTTGAACTATTTTGATAGCACATCACTCAAACTTCTTAAACAAATTTATACCAAAAAGATCAATGCACCACTGTGTTCCTCGGTTGGAAGACTCTTTGATGCTGTAGCCGTTTTATGTGGAATGGAAGAGAATGTGACGTATGATGGAGAGAGTGGATTGTTGATAGAGGCATTGTATGATCCTGTTATTACAGAGTATTATGATGTTAAAATTGACGATAAAATTATTGATTATAAGTCAATGTTTAGCCAAATGCTCCATGACAAAGACCCCCATGTTATCGCCTCTAAATTCATTAATACTCTGGTTAAAATCCTTCTTACTTTAAAATCACGTTATGACTATCCTGTTGTTTTAGGTGGTGGAGTGTTTCAAAATCGCACACTTATGGAAAAAATTCTTCAAAATGTCACACAAAATCTCTATTTTCCGTTACAATTAGCCGTGAATGATGGCGGAATTTGTGTTGGACAGGTCTATAAAGCCCTTTCAAAATAATATTAATCTTTTTCTCTTTTAATATATAAAGATTACTCTGATTAGAATGTGAATGAAGTATATTTTTAATAAGGATACACCATGGATAAAATTATTCGTTTTAGTGTTTCACTGCCAGAAAAACTTTTAGAAGAGCTTGATAAAAAAGTTGATGCTCAAGGGTATGCTTCACGTAGTGAGTTTACCAGAGATCTTATTCGTGAAAAAATTGTTAAAGACGATTGGCAAGACGATAATAGCGATGTTATCGGTGTTTTGACGATGATTTATACACATCATCAAAATGAACTTGTTCAAAAAATCTTAGAAATTCAACACGATGCAAAAATCAATATTATGTGCAATACCCATGTTCATGTGAGTCATGAAAATTGTCTTGAAACCATTATGGTGACGGGAAAAGTTTCTGAAGTGAAAGATTTTGCACAAAAAATTGCAGGGTTAAAAGGCGTTAAATTCTCCAAACTTGTCGAAGCATCAATCCCCGCTTCATAGTTTTTCTATTTTAGGGGTAAGTATTAACGTATTTACCCCTTTAGCTAGTTCGTTATAGTCCATTCTTTGAGCTTCTCTAAATCAGCAATTGCATAATGTGACTGATCTTTTTTCATCAAAATTTTCTTTTTTAAGAGTTCGTTAAAAACTGTTGAAACGGTTTGTCGTTTTGAACCAATAAATAAAGAGAGTTCATGCACAGAAAGATTAAAAAGAATTATCGTATTGTTCTCAACAATATTATTGTTTTGTGCACTGGCGACTTCGAGTAAAAATGAGGCTAATTTATTTTTACAACTTTTAAAAACTAAGTTTTTAATGATGCGCCGCTCCATGACAGCACGCTGTTTTAATGATGAAATAACAGCCGTAGAAAATTTTTCATTTCTAAAAAAATGTGAGAACTTTTCTGCGTCAATAAGATAGACTTCACTCTCCTCCAAAAATTCGATAACACATGATTCTTCTGGGATAATGATGTTGTCTTTTATAAGATAATATAAAATAAATTCTTCGTCATTTTCATAAATAATTGCTTTAGCTTTACCACTTTTAAACACATAAAGTGTCAATGATTTATTATCGTAAGCAATATTTCCTTTTGAGAATTTTTTGATAGGAATGGATTTAAATTCATCATCGGAGAGAATAGCAGAAAGATTAACAGCATCAACTCTTATTCGACTGGATTCCATTAGTAACCTTTTTTTTTACAAATTATCGTAGCATATCCTATGATTTCTGAAATAAAAGTTAATGAGCCTTTTTCTATCTAAAAAGCAACAAAACCCCTTAAAATAGGACTTTTGAGAAAAAATGAAAAGTGTCATCTATCTGACAGTATTTATTTTTGAGTTGTGATAGGATTCTTCAATTAAATTTAAAAGTAGATATATTTTTTAATATTAAATTCAGAAATATGAAAAATAGCCCCTGCAATTAAATTTGAGAATGCATATTTTAAGAAAGGATAGAGATGAAAAAGTTTCAAACTACATGTCCTTATTGTGGCACGGGCTGCAATATTGACCTGCTTGTTGAAAATAATAAAATCGTCAAAGCCGAGCCCACAAAAAATCATCATGTCAATGATGGTGAGTTGTGCTTAAAGGGTCTATACGGTTGGGAATATGTACATTCACCAAGGAGACTCACCAAACCTCTTATGCGAAAAAAAGAGGGTGTTTTTTCAAAAGAAGGTGAATTGGTGGAAGTGAGTTTTGAAGAAGCTTATGCATTTGCTGCGTCACGCATGAAAGCTTCTGTTGAACAGTATGGTTCAGATAGTATTATGGGATTTTCTTCTGCTCGATGTAGCAACGAAGACAATTATGCTTTTCAAAAATTATTTAGAGTTCAAGGAACAAATAACATAGATCACTGCGCTCGTCTTTGACATGGTCCTACAGTAGTCGGTTTGACTAAAACATTAGGAAATGGAACCATGACGAACGATCTTACGGAGTTTGCTACAGATACAGACGTTCTCTTCTTGATAGGCACAAACACGAGTGAATGCCACCCTATTATAGCGATGCAAATGTTGCGTGGGTTGGAACGTGGTGCAAAAATGATTGTTATTGACCCTAAAGAGACAGATATGGCCAAAAAAGCGGACATATTTATTCAAATTCCTGTTGGGTACAACATTCCTCTTCTTAACGCACTGATTCATCATATTATCGAAAATGATCTGTTTGATAAAGAGTTTGTCGAGAATTATGCAGTTGGTTTTGATTACGTGAAGTACGCTGTTGCTGACTTTACACCTGAGCGTGTTGAAAAAGAGACAGGTATTCCAGCAAGCTTAGTCGTTGAAGCTGCTGAGATGTATGCAAAAGCGGGAGCTGCTGCTATTTGTTACACTATGGGAATGACACAATTTATTGATGGAACTTCCAATATCTTCTCCCTTTCCAATCTTGCCATTTTAACGGGCAATCTGGGTAAAAAAGGTGCGGGTGTCAATCCTTTACGTGGACAAAACAATGTTCAAGGTGCCTGCGATATGGGTGCACTTCCGAACTGGGCACCCAATGGTATGGTTACTAGCGAAGCCGTACGTTCACATATAAAAGAAGTTTGGGGATACGACATCAGCCCAAAAATAGGGTTTAAACTCACTGAAGTTCCGCATAAAATAGAAGAGGGCATTATAAAATTCCTCTATGTTTTTGGCGAAAACCCTGTTATGAGTGATCCTTGGACAGAACATTTTATCGAAGCAGTTGAGCATCTTGATACGATGATTGTTCAAGACATATTCCTCACAGAGACAGCCCAAAAAGCAGACCTTGTTTTGCCTGCCGCTTCATGGGGCGAAAAAGAGGGAACATTCATCAATACTTCTCGTCGTATTCAAATGGTTTCCAAAGCGGTTGAGCCAGCAGATGGAATCGAGCCGGATTGGAAAGTGATTTGTAATATTGCAAAAAGAATGGATTTGGAAGGGTTTGATTTTTACAAAGCTGAAGAGCTTTGGGAAGAAGTACAAGCACTTAATCCTCGATTTTTTGGTGGTGCTACGTATCATCGCCTTAAAAAAGAGAATGGCATTAGTTGGCCATGCCCTGATGAAACACATCCTGGAACACCCGTACTGTACGAAGATAAAAAATCAATGCTTCCTGATGGTAAATTTAGATTAACCCCCGTTATCTATACAGGCGATAAAGAGAAGCGAGCTGTCCTTGAACAACAGTTGATTGAAACATTGAGTATTCCAAGTGACTATCCAGTAGGCTCTGGCGCACTCAGTGAAAAGGTCAATGAGCTTTATCCTTGCCTCTTTACAACAGGCAGAAAAGTGTATCACTACCATACAGGTACGATGACACGCGAATGTAAACCGCTTGAAATGGGAGCTGATTTTATGGGTGCTGCCATCGAGGTGAGCCCAGATATCGCTGATGCAAGGGATTTACAAGAAGACTGTTATGCCCTTGTTGAAAATAAACGTGGCAGAATCGCTGCAAAGGTTAAAATCAATCGCGATCTTCGCCATGGAACGATCTTTACAACATTCCATTATGCTGAAGCCGATGGTAATGCACTTGCCAATGCGGAAGATACCGATCCACTCTCTGGAATGAATCCGCTTAAAATGACCATCGCGGCAATTCGAAAGATTTCTGAAGAAGAATATTTGGCTGTACGAAATACAACAGATATTCATATGCATCCTTCTGAATTATACCGAACCGTAAGACGATAATTTTAATATCTAGCGTAAAGGTGGAGTGATTTCCACCTTTACATCTTCAATTTTTCAAGTCAAATTCCCATTATTTTCCATAAATTCATTTTTTTCCTTAAAGTTGTTTTTTGATATTTTCAAACGAAAACAGACTTTAATAATATGCATTTTCAGCATATTATTAAAGTGTCACATGGCTGACACTCATTATTTTTTAAACATGTTACTATTCAATTATAAATTTAAAAAGTATATTTATTTTTTTAGATTTACTTCAGAATTTAATGAGACAACACAGTGAATTCAAAAAAAGATTCTTGGAAAGGATAAACATGAAAAAGATTCAAACCACATGTCCTTATTGTGGAACTGGCTGTAACATAGATTTATTTGTTGATAACAATAAGATTATCAAAGCAGAACCGACCAAAGGTCATTATGTCAATGATGGAGAGTTGTGTCTTAAAGGAAGATTTGGATGGGAGTACGTTCACTCTCCTCGAAGGCTTACGAAACCTCTCATACGCAAAAAAGAGGGTGTTTTCTCAAAAGAAGGTGAATTGGTAGAAGTGAGTTTTGATGAAGCTTACAGTTTTGTAGCCTCACGTATGAAACAAACCATCACAGAGCATGGTTCTAACAGCGTGATGGGACTCTCTTCCGCTAGAGCAAACAACGAAGATAATTATGTTTTTCAAAAACTGTTTCGCCTTCAAGGCACGAACAATATAGACCATTGCGCGCGCATTTGCCATGCTCCAACCGTCTCTGGACTTGCCAATACACTTGGTAATGGCACGATGACCAATGATTTTACAGAGTTTTCAACCACAACCGATGTTTTCTTTTTGATGGGGACCAATACCAGCGAATGCCATCCGATTATTGCGATGCATATTTTTCGAGGGTTGGAGAGAGGTGCTAAGATGATTGTCATCGACCCTAAAAAAACAGATATGGCAAAACGAGCCGATATTTATATCCAAATCCCTGTGGGCTATAACATTCCACTTCTGAATGCGATGCTACATCACATCATCAAAGAGAACCTTTTTGATAAAGAATTTGTTGAAAAATACACCCTTGGTTTTGAGTATCTTAAAGCCGCCGTCGCTGATTTTACCCCTGAACGTGTTGAAGCGGAGACAGGAATCTTAGCAAGCCAAGTCATTGAAGCGGCAGAAATGTACGCTCGTGCAGGAACCGCGGCGATTTGTTATACGATGGGCATGACACAATTTACCGATGGAACCTCTAATATTTTCTCTTTATCGAATATGGCGGTTCTGACAGGAAATCTTGGTCGAAAAGGTGGTGGCGTCAATCCACTGCGTGGGCAAAATAACGTACAAGGTGCCTGTGATATGGGGGCACTTCCTAACTTTGCGGTTGCTGGTTTTGTGACAAATGAAGCGACAAGAGCGCATCTTGCCAAAATATGGAAGTATGATATCAATCCAAATATTGGTTTTAAACTCACCGAAATACCGCATCAAATTGAAGAGGGTGTCATCAAATTTCTCTATGTCATGGGCGAGAATCCTGTGATGAGCGATCCTGATACAGACCATTTTATTAAAGCGATGAAACATTTAGAGCTTCTTGTGGTTCAAGATATCTTTTTAACCGAAACAGCGCAACAAGCCGATGTCGTTTTACCTGCGGCATCATGGGCTGAGAAAGATGGAACCTTTACCAACACTTCACGCAGAATCCATAAAACACGAAAAGCGGTTGAGCCTTCTGCTGGCCTTGAACCCGATTGGAAAGTGGTTTGCCATGTCGCTCAAAAAATAGGACTAGAGGGGTTTGATTTTGTAAAAGCGGAAGAGATATGGAATGAAGTCCGCAAAGTCAACCCGAATTTTTACGGTGGTATCAGCTATGAGCGTTTAGATGAGTTAGATGGTATAAACTGGCCGTGTCCTGATAAAAATCATATGGGCACGCCTATCTTATACACCGATCACATCTCCTTTTTACCTGATGGTAAATTTAAACTCGTTCCTGTAGGCTATACCGATACATATGAACACAAAGCCGACATTGAAGCGCAGATGCGAAAATCCATGAATATTCCTACAGGTTATCCTGTTGGGGTTGGTGCATTGAGTGAAAAAACAACAGATGCTTGCCCTTATGTTTTTACCACAGGACGTAAAGTGTACCACTACCACACAGGCACTATGACACGTGAGTGTAAACCTTTAGAATTTGGTGCAGATATTATGGGACCTATGATTGAAGTCAGTACAGATGTTGCAAGTGAGCGTAATTTGGAAGATGATTGTTACGCGGTCATTGAAAATAAACGAGGTCAAATCTCCGCAAAAGTAAGAGTCAATCACGGGCTCACCAATGGAACGATCTTTACAACATTTCATTATGCCGAAGCCGATGGTAATGAATTGTGTAATGCTGCAGATACCGATCCGCTCTCTGGTATGACACCTGGTAAATTGACAACGGCGAATATCCGTCGCATCGAAGAAGCTGAGTTTATCAAAATTCGTGAAACAACAGACTTACAAATGCACCCTTCTGAATTATACCGATCCGTAAGACGATAACATTTATAAAGCCAAGGTAGTCTCATACCTTGGCGATTTTAGATGGATTTGGCTTAAAACTTACGTATTTTTCAATTTTTCCTTAAAAAAATTAAATACTACCTAGCCCGCTATCTATATAACTATAAATCCCATAAAATAGGCATTTGTACATTTTTTTAAAAGTGTCATCTAGCTGACAGTATTTATTTTTGCTATGTGATACTATTTTAACATAATATTTAAAAGTATATTTATTTTTTTATATTCAATTCAGAATATTGAAAAATAGGTCGTACGTTTAAATGTGTTTGTCGAAATTATATAAAACTATAAGGAGATAAAGGTGAACGAATTACGAAGCAATAAATTTGTAATTGCAAACCCTAGCGTTTGTATTGGTTGTGCTACCTGTATGGCAGCATGTTATGAGTCTTCCTATCAACGTGGAAAATTAGCCGTTCCACGCCTCATTGTGACACGAACACTCAGTGGAACAATGCCAAATCAATGTCGTCAATGTGATGACGCACCCTGTGCAAATGTCTGTCCCGTAGGCGCACTTCGTTTTGGTGCGAACAGCATTGAACTTTACGAAGAGATTTGTATTGGCTGTAAGATGTGTACGTTGGCATGTCCTTTTGGTGCTATTCGAGCAGGTGCTGAGATTATGCCTTCGGTGAATTACACGATGGAACCTAAATACAATCTAGGGCTAGAGTCTGAAATTGGCGCCAAAAGTGTTGCTATCAAGTGTGATTTATGTAAAGGCCGAGAAGAAGGACCTTCATGTGTTGAAGTTTGTCCAACTGGCGCTTTGATATTTATTGATTCTAAAAACTTGGAAACTAAAGTGATCAGTCATAAAGCACACAAAAGTGTTGAGACATATGTTCAGAACGTAATTAAATATGTTTAATGAAGGATAAGTGATGACAGATGTATATCTATTGTACGTGCTAGGATTCTGTGTTTCCATGCTGTTGTACAAATACAGTAATTTAGCATCTAAGATTGGTTTCTTTCTCTCTACAGTAGCCTCAGGATACGGTGCTTTTTATTTTGCAACGCATTTGGGAGAATCAACACATTTTTCAACGAAGATTTCGCTTTTATACAATCCGACATTTTCGTTAGACCCTGTTGGTAATTTCTTCTCTTTTGTGGTAACGCTTATTGCGTTTGCATCTTCACTCTATGCGATTCAATATGCTGAAGGTTACGCAAAAAAAGGAAATTTAGGCGTTATGGCAGCACTTTTTAATCTTTTTGTGCTCTCAATGCTCTTAGTTCTTTCTGCCTCTGATGTCTTTTGGTTCATGATTTGCTGGGAATTAATGACGATTATTTCAGCCTTTCTTATCTGCTTTAATGAATCCACATCTTCTCTTAAAGCGATTATGATTTATTTAGGCATTGCGCATTTTGGCGGAATGTGTATTTTATCGGCGTTTTTATTGATGGCGTACCAATCTGGCTCATTAGAGTTTAGCTCTTTTGCTTCTATCCAGATGTCACCTATCATGGCAAGTATCACTTTTTTGCTTGCTTTCATTGGTTTTGGATCAAAAGCAGGTATGTTTCCTTTTCATGTCTGGTTACCCAAAGCACACCCCGCTGCACCGACGAATGTATCGGCGTTGATGAGTGGTGTTATGATTAAGGTAGCGCTTTTTGGAATTATCAAATTCTGTCTTTGGCTTCCTGTTATGGAATGGTGGGGACTTTTGATTATTATCATTGGCGCACTTTCTTCTCTTTTGGGTGTTTTGTATGCATTGATTCAACACGATTATAAAGCGTTGCTTGCATATCACTCTGTTGAAAACATCGGCATTATCTTACTTGGTCTTGGTACGGGTGTTTATGGCATCGCTATCAACTCTCCAACTCTTGCAACCATTGGGTTTTTAGCAGGTCTTTATCACACGGTGAACCATGCTATCTTTAAAGGGCTTCTTTTCTTGGGTGCTGGCAGTGTTTTGCATGCGACGCATACGAGAGAAATTGAAGTTTTAGGTGGTTTGGCTAAGAAAATGCCTTTTACTGCTTTTGGTATGTTTATCGGTGTTATGGGCATTGCGGCACTACCTCCTTTGAATGGTTTTGTCAGTGAATGGTTTACCTATCAAGGTATGATGCAAGGCGCTCTTGGTGAGGGCATTCTTCCTAGGTTTGTCTTTACATTCTCCGTTGTAGCACTGGCTCTTACGGGCGTTT
>Ga0062381_10000123_pt1 | contig 18809 bp, 13 predicted proteins | sample DOMMetBare1Fresh_2_FD_59506 | JGI IMG/M metagenome (GOLD analysis project Ga0062381, IMG submission 59506) | Wetland sediment microbial communities from St. Louis River estuary, USA, under dissolved organic matter induced mercury methylation -... | ecosystem: Environmental > Aquatic >... | reverse complement strand
ACCAATAATTTCGTCGGGAGTGTAGCCCAGCATTTGGAATAAAGCGTTGTTGCATTCGAGGTACTGCTGCGTTATGTTATCGGTAAGCGCAACCCCAATAGGTAGCTGCTCGAACAGTCCACGGAACTTCTGCTCGCTTACTTGCAGCTGCTCGCCCCTCTTTTTAAGCTCCGAGATATCCTGCACGTTCGACCAAACAAGCTCGCGCCCCTCCTCATCGTGAATCAAGAATCCATTAAGCAGAACAGGAATTCTACGCCCATCCTTAGCAATAAACTCCTTCTCGAAGCTGGTATAGTAGCCCTTCTGCATAATCTGTTCGGCCAATTTTCGCTCAGCATCCTTAAACTCTTCGGGCGTGATATCCCAGTAGCTCAGCTCGGCAAACTCGCTGGCAGTGTAGCCAATGATGTTTAGAAGAGCATCGTTCCATTCGATAAACTTGGAGGTTCTAATATCGTTTAGGCAGATACCAATAGGCGACTGCTCGAATAATCCACGGAAACGCTCCTCGCTTCTGCGAAGCAGCTCCGTCTTACTCTTGGCATCGGTAAGATCCTGGACATTAGAGCAAACAATAGCACGTCCCACCTTATCACGAGTAAGGAAACCCGATACAGAAACAAAGTACCTTGTTCCATCCTTCTTAACGTACTCCTTCTCTATAGGGCCAAACCTTCCTGTTCGCTTAAGGCTCTCTATAGACATATGGTCGTTACTGATATACTCTTTCGGAGTGATATCGTAGTGCGATAGCTGCAAAAATTCCTCGCGGCTATAGCCCGTTTGCTTAAGAATATTGTCGTTACAATCGAGATACATCCCCGAATCTAAATCGCTAAAAACCAAACCGATTGGTGATAGCTCAAAGAGCTCCCTAAACTTCTCCTCGCTACGGGTTAGCGCCTCAATATTCTGCTTATCAACCGACAAATCTTGTATGCTAGAGCAGATAATTGCCCTACCATTCTTGTCCCTAGTAAGGAACCCTGCTATCTCAACAGGGTAACGGCTACCATCCTTGCGGATGAGCTCCTTCTCGTAAGAATCTACCCTGCCAACCTTAAGCAGCTTTTTAAGCACCTGACCATCAGACTTAAGATAGGTGCTAGGAGTAATATCCCAGTAGGTAAGATCCATTAGCTCGTTACGACGGTAGCCTAGCTGGTTGAGCAGCTCCTGATTGCAGTCGATAAACCTACCTGTTTCAAAATCGTTAAATGTCATTCCGAGCGGCATCTGCTCGAACAGCTCCCTAAACTTAAGCTCGTTGTAGCGAACCGCCTCTTCGTTCCTCTTTCGGTTGGTGATATTCCGAGCAAGGATTATAATAGTTTCATCGGCCGACTCGGCAAACCTAAACTCGAAGAACATCTGCTCACCATCCTTGGTAAGCGCAATCTCCTTAATAAATACCCCATTACCCACGCATTGCCTAATACCCTCTTCGATTATGCGCACGCCCTCAACCGGAATAGCATCGACAATATGCGAACCAACCTTAAGATCGAAGCTGCTACAGAAGCCGCATTCTACCTTGTTAAAGTTAACCAGGTATCCATCGCGAGTAACCTGAAGCAGCCTATCGGGAAGCGAATCGACAATAGCCTTATTGGTAGCGTAGCTAGCCTGAAGGATACGCTGCATTTTTTCGCGCTCGAAGGCATTGGCAATAACCCCCGAAACTGTTTTAAGCAGCTCTATCTCCCACTTTGTCCACACTCTTTTACGAACACACTCATCGAAACCAATAAAGCCCGAGTACCTGCCATCGATATACAAAGGGTATTCGATAATGGATAGGATGCTCTCGGTATCGGTTATTGCCCTAATATCATTTGGGAGCGTATCGGTATCGTCACAGAAGAGGCCACCGCTCTCCTCAACTATTTTCTTCCACGAAGGAATGGTATCGTAAGGTAAATTTTGGAGCGACTCCCGCTCGGAGCGTACACCCTCGTTGCACCACTCGTGGGTGTTGCTGGTAAACCTACCATCCTCGCTATCAATAAAAACGTACGAACGGCTAACGTTAAGGTACTCGCCCACCACCCTTAGCACGATGTTAATCTTGCTATCGAAGTTTTCGAGCGAGTTAAGCGAAATAGCAATGCCCGAGATCAGCTCCTGCTGAAGCAAGCTGTGCTTCAGGAACTTCTCCGTTTTTTTTGCCTCAGTAACATCAATATGGGTACCTATCACGCGTATCGGATTGCCCATCGAGTCGCGCTCTACCACACGAGCAGTTTCGCTAATCCACTTGTACGAACCATCCTTAGCACGAGCACGAAGGTCAACATGCATCAGATCGGTAGAGCCATTAAGCAGCCCATTAAACTTGCTCGAGAAGTGCTCTAAATCGTCCTGATGAATAATGCTTAGCCAAAAGTCGGTATTGTTAGAGATATCGCCAAGCGAGTAGCCCAGCATGGTAGCCCATCGCTCGTTGATGTAGGTTTCGCCCGTTACCATATTCCAATCCCACACCCCAGCATCACTACCAAGCAGCAGCATCTCCAGCTTTTCCGACTTCTCCTTCAGTCCCTGCTCTATACGCTTACGCTCGGTGATATCCAGCACAATGCCCCGTAAACCTACCACCTTACCCTTGTCGATTATTCGATTAGAGTAGAACATCCCCTCTATTAGCTCGCCACGAGTATTAACAAGGGTATATTCGCGAGGAGAAACGTCATCGGAAGAGAGAACTACTTGAAGATTGCTAAGCGCACGAGCAATATCCTTCTTATGAATAAAATCGAAAACATTGTAGCTTACCCCATTACTAATACCTTCGGCAAGCCCCATAGTTCGTACACCAACGTCGTTGGCATATATTAAGTTTCCCTTCAGATCTGTTTCGAAGATCATTTCGGGAATAAGGTTGATGAGGTTATCGTACTTAGAGAGGCACTCCTGCAAATCGTCGGAAACCTTACACTTAAGCGCAGAGTTGGCCAGCTTAGCATTTAACCGTTGGATAATACCAAGCGTATCCTGATCGATATCAAACTCTGGCTTATCGAGCAGAAGAAACCCAAAATTTGGAAGGCTGGTAACGTACATACTACCACGGCTGGTAACCTTTTTGCCAACCAACGAACGTTGCCAGAAAGCGGCAATGGTTGGCTCATCAAGTGCATCCTCTAGGTATGGAGCATAGGTACCAAACAGCTTGTACACATCGGCTGAAGAGCTACCCGAAAATCGATCGACCTTTATGTAGTAGCCCTCAGAATTTCTGCGATACTGAACAACTGCTACGTTGCTGCAACGCAAAACCTTCTGATAGCTGGCCAAGCTTTCGGCAAGCATCTCGTCGAGGTTAAAGCTATTACCAATAGCAAAAGCTACTTCGTATAGCTGGCTGTTTGGAATAATGTTCATAATACTTTCGTTTATAGGTTGCTACCTATGCCCGCTTAGCTCGCTCCCAGTTTACCGTTTGTGAACCTTTTAGGTACCTAAAGAAGCCTCTAAACACGGCATAGTTCATTATATAGAAGAAGTAAGGAATAAACAAACCCTTAATACGAAGCCTTCTATTCTCGAGTACAAACCCCAATAACGCCAAGAAGTAGAAGAGCAGCTGCAGTGCAAACATCCAAGTATATAGCGAGTTAGCCACAAAACCCAGATCGACTACAATTACTAAGTTAAGCATAAGTAGCAGTAAAAGGCAAATCGGAGCGATAGTCCACCGCAAAACACGATGAGAAATGTACTGAAACGACAGCCAACCGTAGCTAAAAATGTTGAGCAGCGGGGCAAGCCTCACAACGCTTTGTATTCCACCAGCCGAAATCCTCACCTTACGCTTAAGCTCCTCACCTACATTGCTAGATGCCTTTTCGGCAGCGTATGCCTCGGGATCGTACTTAATTTTGTAGCCACGCTTGGCAATACGCATGGATATCATAAAATCGTCGAGCAGGGTGTCGGGTTCTACAGCCTCAAACAGCTCGGTACGAATAGCGAAAAGCTCGCCAGCAGCACCAACCACCGAGTTCAGCTCCGAATCCCAACGCTTAAGCGTCGATTCGTACTTCCAGTAAATCCCCTCGCCAGCTGCCGAAGCAGCCTCGTGGCTATCGAGCAGGATACGCTTTTCGCCCGACACGCATCCAACCGAAGGATTGGCAAAGAGATGAACAATGCGGCGGATCGAGTCTTTTCCGAGGTAGGTGTTTGCATCGCAAAAAACTACGATTGGCGTTTTTACCAGCTTCATCCCACGATTGATTGCCCCAATTTTGCCAGCCCTCCCATCCTGATGCTCAACCCTAACACTTTCATAGGCACGAAGCAACTCGGGCGTACCATCGGTGGAACCATCGGTAACCCAAAGCACATGCAGCTTATCGGAAGGATAGTCTAGCTCGAGCGTATTGGCCATCTTGTCGTGGATATAATCCTTCTCGTTATAAGCTGCAATAAAAAGGGTTACATCGGGTTCGTACTTTGGGTCAAGAACAGGAGCTTTTCCTCCTAGCTTTCTTTTGATAAGCACCAAAAGGTAGAGTACCACCCCATAACCAACGTAGGCATAAAAAACAACAGCTATACTTATCCAGAATACGATTTTTAATACAAGCATAATAGCTAGATTTTTAGGTTACGACTTCGAGCGTTGGCTTCTCCCAACCACCAGTTTTGGGATTGTATCTCTTAACTACTTTTGCAGGATTACCAGCAACCACACAGTAGTCGTCCACCGATTTGGTAACAACGCTACCGGCTGCAACTACGCAGTGCCTACCAATAGAAACACCAGCAACCACCACCACGTTTGCGCCCAACCACGACTCATCGCCAATGGTTATTGGGGCGGTTGTTACGGGCTGCTGCCAAATGGGTAGCGACACATCCTGGTAGCTGTGGTTTAATCCGGAACAAACAACATTTTGTGCTAGCCGAACATGGCTACCAACCGCAACCGGACCAATAAGCACGCTACCAATTCCAATACGTGTGTAGCTTCCAATGGAAATATCGCCAACCCCATTATTGAGGGTGGCAAAATCTTCGACGGTAGAGTAGCTGCCAAGCGAGAAATCCCTAAAAGGGAGCAAATCGCGCCTTACGCTACTGCATATTAGACTTTGCTTACCCCTTTTATGCTTAAACGGATTTACGAACACCCGCACCCACCATCGAGGACGAGCCTGATTGCGTGGCATAAGCATAAAAAGGGCAAGAGCCTTTACTTTTTCATTACTCTTAATTCTTTCCTTTAACCCCATTACGGTTTGGTATAAATCTTAGAACTAACCTTGCTTTTATCGTTCTTGTACCAATCGGTATAGGTTGTACCCGACGACTCGGCCCATGGAGCAAAGTAGGTGAATGCATCGTTTACCGCAGCACCCTCTACAGGATAGTCGAACTTATCTAGGAAGATTATACCCCAAGGTAAGTTACGGTAGGTTTTGTAGTACTTATTCTTTGCAGGTTGGGTATTATCCTGATTGGTCATAAAGAATTTTGGGTTAACCATACCTGTTGGAATCATATTTTGGACATGGATCTCCTTAGCCCGCTCGCCATTTGCAAAAATAAATGGGTTGTAGGGAGGGTTGCCCATTGCTGCTGGGTTTTGAGGAGTTGCCATCTCCATCTTAAAGAAGATAGTATCGGGCGTACTGTAAGCAGAACCTATTGTGGTGTTAACCCCATTACCACCGCCAGTGTACTTTAGAATATCATACCCATCATCGAAAACAACAAGCACACCTTCGTTTGAAACGTTGTTGTACGGGTTGTTTACTGGCGCTTCGAGCCCGTTGGCAGCAAGAGTAGCTTTGCCGTGCTTAACCAACGATCCGGTTATACCCTTAAACGTTGTTGTTGCACTTTTAATAGCACTTGAAGGAACACCCAAAGCCATCCCAAAGCCATTATGGTAGCTAGCCCCCATTGCCCTAAGCAGCAGCTTACCCGAAACCTCAACAACCTTATTAGCTGCATTGGTTATTTGGTTGATGCGGTAATCGACTACCATATCGTTAAGATCGTAATCGCCCTTCGAAGGCCATAAATCTTCGAAAGCCATAGTTCCAAAGGTAGAAGCCGAAGGGTACCAGTTGTTGAATGCCTTTGTAGCATCGTTAGGATAGTCGTCGGAAGTATCTGGAATACCATCGCCATCCGAATCCTTCTTTTCGGAGCTGTACTTCATAACAGGCAAGTCGCCTGTTGCAATAGCAGTAACAGGATTTGCCGTAACGTAGTAAACAGCATCGTTAAAGTCGTTATCCGAGTTGGAGTCGCGCTTAATATCCTCAAACGCAAGAAGAACCTTATCGCGAGTATTGTCGAATATTAGCACGTTATGCTGACGAATAGCAGCATTAGCCTCGGGATTAAACTCGGGATCGGAGTAGAAGATCCAGTTCCAGCTACCATTGGTGATAGTTCCGTTGCGGAAACCATCCGAAATACAAACCCAACCAATGCCAGTGTTTGCAGGGAATCGTCCGATGTAAATCTTATCACCAGAACGTAATCCACCACCACTACCAGCATACGAAACGTTAGGAAAAACGATAAATACCGAATCGATCTTATCTTTTGATGTTGGAGGCTTGCTAAGGTTATACTTATAGTAGCCAAGCACATTTCTATACCCAGCCCCTTCGTGTACAAAGGTTACCCACACATCCGAAAGCTCCTTAATTACAATATTAGTTTCGTTGGAAGTTGCCAAATACTGAGGGTTAAAGTTCGGAACAGGCTTCTGCTCGGGCAAGGTGGTGTTGATATCGTTCAGAAAAGCTGCATCTACCACATCTCGAGTCGCAAGAAGGTTGGTAGGCACACCATCGTTATTAAACCCTGTAAGTGTTTTGAAAACCGTACTTCCCACCTTAAAGGTTATAGGGTTAACCGATGCTTTTAACATCCCAAAGCCTTTAGCATAGCTGGGCGACGAGCCTCCATAGGTAACAGAAGCCAAACCGTTGGTAACCTTCACGGTAATATCGGCAGGTAAACCAACAAATTGAGGAGTAAACATCACCGAGTCGATATAGCTCGGAATGGTAACGTATGCCTCAGCATAGCCGGCGCTGCTTGTTGCAAAAGTTTGTACCAACCGCTTATCATCGCCATTCTTAGCGTAGGCATCAATACGCACAAACTCCAGCGGCTTTCCAGCAGCATCGAACGTATTAACCTCCAGCTTAACAACCCTACCGGTGCTAAAGTGGAAGCTTTCGTTAACCACCAACGACTCTAGCGTTGGATTTGGTTCGGGGACAGGGGTATCGTTGTTTTTAGAACACCCAAAAAATAGTCCAACCGTTAAAAATAGAATTAGGTAGCGATTTTGTTTCATCGTGCAAGCTTATTGGTTCGACACAACCCCTTAATTCCAAAACCGCCAATCAATAAACTTATTTTAGTACAATATGTTCAAACAACCCTAAAATCAGGGTGTTAAGTAACCTTTGAGCACCTCTGCGGCCATTTTTTGCCAGCTAAACTGCTGAGCACGCCGATACCCTTTATCAACCAAAACCGATCGGAGGTGGTTATTGCTCAGCAGCTGCTCAATTCCGTTTGCCAGCTCCTCGGTAGAGCTTGGGTCGATAAGAATAGCTGCATCGCCTGCTACTTCGGGCATTGAGGTTGTGTTGGAGGTTACAACAGGCGTTCGCGATGCCATTGCCTCTACTATTGGGATGCCAAAACCTTCGGAAAACGAAGGGAAAAGCAGCATATCGGCCAGCTGGTATAGCGTAGGCAAATGCTCGACCTTAACATACCCAATAAGCTTTACCCGATGCTCGAAACCTGCAAGCGAAAGCTCTGCCATTTTCCTGCTAAGGAAGCTACTATCAATACCCTTTACCACAAGCATAGGAAGCTCATCGCCCTTACGCTGCCAAAGCTTTGCATAAGCTTTAAGCACTCCATCGAGATTTTTGCGTGGCTCTGTATTTCCTAAGAAAAATATAAACCTACCAGGAAGATCGTAGCATGCCGTTACCTCGTTGAGCATTGCTGCTGTAGAGGTGCTAAAAAAGTGAGGTGCAACTCCGTTATAAACCACCCTTACTTTCTGTTCGCTAACGCCAATAAGCTGGGTTATGCACCGTCTCTGGTATTCCGAAACGGTAAATACAACCTTTGCTTTTCGAGCCACAATAGGAGCTACAAGCTTTCGGTAAAAGTTGCCAAAGCGTTGGTAGCTCGATCCTCCATTTTTGCTAGTTAGGTAGCTCTTCTCCAAAAAGATCACATCATGCAGCGTGAGCACTAGGGGCACTACGCTAAGTATTGGTGCTGTATTTGATGTACAATGCACTACATCTGGCTTGTTACGTATCAGCCACAACGGCAAAGACACCTGCTCCCAAATGGGGTAGCTTGCGCCTCCGAGATACACAATATGAAAGTTGGGCGTTTCTTTGATACATACGTCTTCATCCTTTTTAGTAAGGATAAAGTACTCGTTGTAGGTATCAAGCTTTTGCAGCTCTCTAATCAGCTCTACTGCAACAACATCCATACCATGCTTGTGTGGACGAAAGATGCGCTGAGCTTCAATGGCTATGCGAAGCTTCTTCTTCTTTTTCGACTTTTCCATGCTCGGTATGTATGAACGTTTTATTTGCTCCACGTAGCTTAAAAAGCAACCCCAACATGCTTACAAATGTTCGGGGTAGCTCGAGGGTTGCTTTTAGCAGCTCCTTGGTATAGAATCGTCTGGGGGTTGCAACCATAAGGGCTGCTACAACCCCTACAAATGAGGCTAGCCAGTATATCCACGATGGCGATAACGAAAGAATGGCAGCTGCTGCTCCAAAAATGGCAATCAAACCTGGCAGCAGCAAACGGGGTACCTGAATACCCTGAACAACCTTGTTGGCATAGTCTAGCTTACCCCTAAACAGCGCTTTTAGTCCAGATAGTGCGTAGCGCCTAAAGTAGTGCAGCTGCGCCGCAAGCCACCTACGACGTTGGTTGTGAAACACCTCCTGTCGTTGTACCTTTTCGTCGAGTATGTAGGCATCGTGCACGTACTCTATCTTAATACCTTGGCCAATCAGCCGAAGCTCCAGCTCCCTATCAAAACCACCTACAGCTTCTACCTGTGGCATCACATCTTTAAACAGGGTATAATCGAACACCATCCCAGAGCCAATAAGTGCGCTCGAAAGGCCAACCTTACGATGGCCTAACCTAAAAATATGGTTGTTTACCTCTTCGCTTACTGCATCGAGGTAGGCTAGCTTAGTGTTGGTATTTTTGGCTGTTCGATGGCCCTGAATGGCCTTTCCTCCTCGGTTATACTTGGTTGCCATCTTCGATAGGAAGTTGGGTTCCATATGGTTGTCGGCATCCAGCACAACAACGGCATCGTACTCTTTGTAAACGTGACCAAGCGCAGCATTTAGCGACTTGCTTTTGGTGCTCCTTTCGAAGCTCACCTCTAGCACTTCTGCTCCAAGCTGCCTAAGCTCCTCAATGGTTTCAGATTTCAGCGAATCGGCAATAACAAGTACATCAAACATATCGTTAGGATAGTTATGCTTAAGCGCATTTTCTACCGATTCGATAATAACCCTATCCTCTTTATACGCTGGGTATAGCACCAAAAAGCTTGCACTCCACGACCTACCAATTGGTCGCGAATGGCGTAGGTGTGCTACTACTGCAAAAAATAGGAAGTAGGCTACCCAAAACGTGAGGTAAACGTATATAATCCAAAGAAAAAAGTTAAGCAACATACTCGTATCGCTTAGGGTTAATATGCCAAAGTAATGCTCTTTGTAATGCCATCCGATGCTGTGCTTGCCCTGTTACAGCTGCTTGGATTAGCCTCTTAGGAAATGCTACACCCAAGAAGTAGGCTATGCCTAGCACTTTTGCCAATCCGTGCACATTCCGCTTTAAAAACAAAAGCCTATTGCGGTTTAGGTAGTAAGTTTTAAGCGGACTGCTTTTGCCAGTGCTAATCGACTCTTTATGAAAAACTACCGATCGTGGTTCGTACATTATCTTGTAACCTGCCCGCTTTACCCTTTCGCACCAATCCAGCTCTTCGTAGTAAAGGAAGTACCCATCAAACATTGCGCCTACATTGGCAACAACCTCCCGCACTACCAGCATGGCGGCACCATGAGCAAATGCCGTTTCTGATGGCAAATCGTGCTGTCCCAAATCTTTTTCGGCAAAACCAACAGCCCTATTGCGCATGGTAATGTAGTTGAGAGGTGTACTTCCGGCATACTGTATGGTGTCGGGGGTATGGTAAAATCGGATTTTCGGACTCACCATGCCAACGCCTTGCTGCTGTGCGGCTTCTACAAGCGGTTCTAAAAAGCCAGCAGGAACCTCCACATCGTTGTTAATAAAAAGCAGCATATCGCCTTTTGCCTCTGCTAATCCGAGGTTGTTACCTCCTGCAAAACCGAGGTTGGTACTGCTTGCAATTACCTTAGCCCAAGGTGCATAGGCTGCAATTTCCGAAGCATCGTTTGGCTTCGAACCGTTATCTACCACTATAACTTCGGTATTGGTGTAGGTAATCTCCTTTAGCGTTCGTAGGAGCTCGTTGGTTACACCTGCCTGGTTGTAGTTAACCGTTATAATGCTTACCAATGGTTTTCCCGAAAGATCAATCATACAAAAAAATGCTAGTAGGTAACCTTTTCTTTTAGGGCATCCAGCTCTACCTCAACCTTTTCGTAAATCTTACCAACAAAATTCTCCCAGGTGTGAGTTTTAGCATACGCAACCCTAGCTGCATGTAGCTCGGGTGTATCTTCGGCCAAAGCTTTCTCAATCTCGGTAACATACTCGCGAGCATTGCCTGCGAACCTCACCCAACTTTCGAAGTAGCTCATAAACACCGTATTGGTTGCAACAATAGGCTTACCCATTGCAAGGTATTCGTCTATTTTAAGCGGGTAGTTCCAGTTGGTTATAACATTTATGGCTTGCGGATTGATGCAAACATCAAAACCCTTAATAAAGCTTGGTAAACGTTCTACGGGCTGTGTCGGAATAAAGTGAACGTTCATCAGCTCGTGCAGGTGCGAGCTCCTAAAGCTTTCGTCTTCGGGACCAACCAGCACAATGCTCCACTCGGGCCTGTAGATGGCAATGTTCATTATCAGCTCTATGTCTAGCCTTCGCATGGTTAATGCTCCGGTGTAGCCTACAATAGGACGATGGATCTTGGTAAGCTCAGAAGGAATCTCCAGCAACCCTTCGGCATCTGAGTACAGAGATACATCGCAACCTTGACCTATCATGTAGGTTTTGGGGTTAAATGCCCTACAGTACTCGGCAAAGTAATCGGAGTTGGCAAAAACTAAATCCGACTTGGCCACAAGTTCGGGCTGCATTCGGGTGCCGTGCTTCTTGTGATAGTCCACCGCAATAACATTATCGCGTAGTAGGTATATGTACAGCTTAGGGTTAAGCAGCTCTTTAAGGTAAAAGCCTGCTAGCATAGAGTTATCGTTAAAGATGATGTAGCTATCTAGCTCTAGCTCGTGTGCGGCATGAGCTATTTCTTCGGCCAACCGTGCGTCATTTCTTTTGTTAAACCACCGATACAGCGAATGAGGCTCAATAAAGTTTACCGACTCGGCTACCATTCTTGGTGTTAGTACCCACAGGTTATCTGCAACCTTTTCTATACATCCTGTGCTGCCCGATATTACGTTTAGCCTCTTCTGCACCTTGGCATCCGAACGATAAAGCAGCCACTCGCTTCTGTTAAGCGGAGGATTCACGTACAGCACCCGGTTTTGTCGTGATACTTCCTGGGCGATATTTTTTGCAGTACTTCCTATCGAGATATCCCATGGCTGCAAGCCCACAAATACAAAATTTTCTCCCCTTAACATAGCAAATCTGTTTTGTTTATAGCTAGTAGATAGGTTGTTATACCGTATCTATCTAAACACAAAAAGGAGTGCTATGTGCATTTTATTGCCAAAAATTTTATAGGATCGGCGTTGTATGGCAACATCCAACCATCGCTCCGTTTTGACCAAGAAACTCTACCTAAAAATGCACCTTTTACCTCATTAGCTGTTAGTTACTTTCAGAATGTAGTACTGCAACACACAAGGGGATGAGCGCACAGGATAAAATTTACTTTCCGGGATTAAACGGAATTCGCTTTATTGCTGCCTTTTCGGTGATAGTGCACCACGTAGAGCAAACTAAGTATTGGGCCAACCTACCCAACGTTTGGGGTAAAAGCGTTTTTATCGATTCGCTGGGTCATAGGGGAGTATCGCTCTTCTTTACCTTAAGCGGTTTTCTGATTACCTACCTGCTAATGGCTGAAATTAGCAAGACTAGCACGGTTAATGTTTACAAGTTTTACGTTCGCCGAACGCTTAGGATTTGGCCTCTTTACTACTTTATTACGCTTTTTACCTTCTTTGTGCTTCCTCATCTTGTTACATTGCCTGGTATTAGTGGCGATCTTAATACCGACTTCTACATTAAGCTCTTCCTATACCTCATCCTCATTCCTAACATTGCTCGGCAAATGTACCCATCGGTGCTTGGAAGCAACCAAGCTTGGTCGGTTGGTATAGAGGAGCAATTTTACGCCTACTGGCCGTTGCTGGTTAGGTGGTTTAAGCGCAACTTGATGATGTTTTTTGTTGTTTTTATTGTACTAAAAATAGCCGTCCAGCTTTTGCTTATGGCCTCTATCGAGCTATTTCCTGCCTCCGACTGGATTCGCTACCTTCGTTTTGCTAATACGGCATGGCGATTCCTTCAGGTAGAGCAAATGGCTGTTGGGGCTATGGGTGCTTACCTGCTTTTCCATGGCTTCCGGAGGTATCTAAGCGTTATCTACCATCCTGTTACCATGTGGATTACATTTGCTGCAATCCTTATTTCGCTGTTCGTACATGCTTCCTTTGTCGGATTTTCGATTATCGAAGCGGTTGCATACACCATCCTAATACTTAACATTTCTACCAACAAGCAATGCCCTGTTAAGCTCAACGCTCCTTGGCTTCAAAAAATGGGCGATATATCCTACGGTATTTACATGTACCACACCATTTGCTTGGCTGTTGTTATTCGCTTGCTAATGAATATAAACCTCCCACAAGCTAGCTGGGTGTGGTTTAATGTTGTTATGTACACGGTGCCTGCTGCGCTTACTTTAGGAGTTTCGTGGCTTTCGTACCAGTACCTCGAAATGCCGTTTATCAAGCTTAAGGAAAGGTTTATGGTTGTTAAAAGCTCTACCCACAGCAACGCTTCTTCCGAGGCTTTGAGCAAAGCTAAAACAGCAGCTAACGAACCTCAACGTTCGTAGCTGCTGCCTATGCTGTTTAAAAGGTGATTAATCTATGCTAAGCTTTTGCTCTACAAGCGTCTTATAGCTTCGCCCAATAGGTATTTGGTGCTTTCCGATCATTATGGTGGTTCCCGAAAAGGCGGTAATCCTTTCTACTGCTATAATAAAGCTTCGGTGTACTCTAAGAAACTTTGCTTCCGGGAGCTTCTCTTCTATAAGCGAAATGGATGAGTAGGAGGTTACAACACGTTCGTTGCAAACTATCTTTACATAGTTACCTTGACTTTCGATGTAAAGTATCTCGGCCAAGAATATTTTTTGGGTAATCTTGTCTTCTCTAACGTAAATGTACGGTTCGCTAGCTGCTGCTGGCTGGGCAAAGCTGCTGCTGGGTGTTCCTACAGCTAGCAGCTTGGTCGCTTTATCAATGGCTCTCAAGAAACGCTCAAACGATATGGGTTTAAGCAGATAGTCAACCACATCTAGGTCATACCCTTCGAGCGCATAATCGCTATATGCTGTTGTTAGCACCACTTTTGGTGGATTTCGCAGCGATTTTAGAAACTCAATGCCTGTAAGCTTTGGCATTTGGATGTCTAAAAACAGCAGATCTACTCTACTCTTCGATAGGTGAGTAAAAGCTTGCATGGCATTCGAGCATTTCGCCACCACCTCAAAGCCCTCCATACGCGAGAGGTACTCTTCGATGATATCGCTCGCCAAAGGCTCATCATCAACAATAAGGCAGCTAATTTTCTTCATTGTACGTCGTAATAGGTTGGTTTGCTAGCTGAGCTGCAGCTTTAGCTTACATAGATACGAAAATCCATCGGAAATTACCTTGAGCTCGTACCTTTCTGGATACAGCAGCTCCAATCTTCGTTGCACATTTCTCAATCCAACGCCTTGTCTATCTTCTTCTTGTACTGCACTCCCTTCGGTACTATTTTCGGTTATAAGCGTAAGCTGGTTATCGGCAACATCTATGCTTATATGTATCCAGCACTTACCATCGGATGCGCTGCTTACATGCTTAAAGCAGTTCTCTATGATGGGTATCAGCAGCATAGGTTCAATGGCCATTATGCTGGTGTTACCTGCCACATCAAACTTAAGCTCCGACCCTGTGGGAAGCCTTAGCTTTTCGAGGTTTATGTAGTTGCCTATGTGCTTTAGCTCTTTTTCGAGCGACACTTTGGGGGCGTTAGAGTCGTACAGTACGTAGCGCATTAGCTCCGATAGCATGAGAACCACATCGGGTGCTTTATCCGATTTACGTAGCACCAACGAGTATAGGTTGTTGAGGGTGTTAAAAAAGAAGTGCGGGTGGATCTGTGTCTTCAGAAATTTAAGCTCGGTTTCTAGCTTTTCTTTTTCAAGCATCTCGCTTCGCTGCATGTTACGGTACCCGTGCTCCACAATTTTTATTACAAGGGGGATGATGAGCACCGTATTGATATCGATCATTGCCGATAGCGCCCTAAACCTGTCGAGGTAAATGGGCGATGCGGTGTAAAGATCTATTACATAGTTAGCTACGTAGTACTCATCTATAAGTAGCAGCGTACCACAAACCACCATTACTACTACGGTAAGTATCGAGAACAGAATAACCCGCTTCCTAAACAAGAAACGTGGTACTAGCACCAGCAGCACAGTATAAACTGCAAGCAGCTTTGGAGGTAGCATCAGCAGCTCGTTCTTAAATACCACATCGTAGCAGTTTTTATCCGACCCCCAGAACAGGGTAAAAAAGGCAACCGTTACGCTCCAGTATAGCAGGTGCCTAAACCACCGTATGTTAAGAAGCCTATCTACTTTTCCGATTCCCGTTATGTTGTAAATGCTCATGTACTTCTAAAATAATGAAATGGGGGATGTTAACGTGCTAAAGATAGGTTTTGCTGCAACAAATTGCTAGCAGCTGCTGCCATTCGACGCTGCTACTTATGCTAACAGCTGCATTTGTATGATTAACGATACAAAATTACCAACATATAGCATTCAAAGGCTTGTGTACGGTGTTAGCATCAGCCTGATTTACCTGTACATAGCTCTGATAAATAGTCGATTTCCTTAAAATACTTTTGTTTCGGAGTGGCGTAGGCGTTGGCTATCCGATTCAACATGCCCATACCAAACCCTACACCTCCAAATAAAGAAGGTAATATCCAACCGTAAAAATGATATACGGATGAAAAGCTCGTTTAAAATCGCCCTTTATCTTATTGTTGTACTGTTCTTTGCGCCTAGCATTTCGTCGGCTCAAAAGGCTCGCCGAACTGCCGAGATTGTTTACACTACCATTAAGCCTAGGGTAGATGGCGATCTATCCGATTCGGTTTGGGCTAAAGCCAAGCCTATTGATGGCTATACTCAGTATTCGCCCAATAGGCTCGAGCCGGCAAAGCTTAAAACGGAGGTTCGAATCCTGTACGACAAGTCGTCTATCTACATTTATGGTAGGATGGAAGATACAGCTGCACACCTTATTGCAAAGCAGCTTGGTCCTCGCGATTCGTTCGATGATCCCAATACGGATATTTTCTCCATTGGTTTTAGTCCGTACAACGATGGGCAAACAGCTTTCTACTTTCTGGTTTCGCCTGCAGGGGTTCAGTCCGACCAAAAGGTTACTGGTACCAACTTCGATCGTTCTTGGAATGCTGTTTGGTACAGCGCTACCAAGATTCACGATTGGGGCTGGTCGGTTGAAATGGAAATTCCGCTTACCCAGCTTAGGTTTTCGTCGAAAAATAGCGTTTGGGGCTTTAACCATTGGCGACTAATTAAGCGTAACCTCGAGTGGGATACCTTTAACCCTGTGGATGTGCAGGTTGAGGGGATTAACCATCAAGCTGGTAGCTTAGCTGGTTTCTCTAATCTGGTTATGCCGTTCCGCCTTTCGCTTACGCCGTACATCTCCTACTCTACCGAACGTAGCAGTAAGGGTACCGAAAATACCACCAAGGGGGGATTGGATGTTAGGTACGGCATTTCGGATGGTTTTACGCTCGACATGATGGTAATTCCCGACTTTAGCCAGGTTAAGTCGGACGATGTTCAGCTTAACCTAACTACGGTGGAGCAGAAGTTTAACGAAAATAGGCAGTTCTTCAACGAAGGCTCGGAGCTTTTCTCTAGGGGTGGTATTTTCTACTCGCGTCGTATTGGTAGCTCACCTATCTTTGGTGCTAAGGCCTACCAGAGTCTTGCTGCCAACGAGGTGGTAGAAAAAATGCCTGCTTCTACGGCTATTATAAATGCTACTAAGATTTCGGGTAGAACTAAGGATGGGCTTGGTATTGGGTTTTTAAATGCGCTTACCGACGATTCGTATGCTACGGTTAAAGATCTGCAAACGGGTAGTACGCGTAAGGTTAACGTTCAACCGCTTACCAACTACAATGTTAGCGTGGTTGATGTTCCTCTAAAAAATAGCTCGTACGTTTCGGTGATAAATGGCAACATGGTTGTGCCCAACTCGCGTTTTACGGCCAACACTTCGGCGGTTGATTTCTACCTTGCGGATAAGTCGCAAACCTACGCGCTTAAGGGTATGGTACAGTATGCGCTTCAGGCTGAGCGTGGTAGCAAAAGTAACGATGGTGCGGCTTATCAGGTTAGCGCGCTCAAAACGGCTGGTAAGCTAAGGCTCGAGCTTTCTAACACGCTCTATCAGGATACCTACAACCCTTCGTACTTGGGGTACATCGACCAGAATAACCGTATTATTAACTTTGCTAGGGCCGAGTACATCTCCTACGATCGTCTGAAATCAACCAAATTTCGTCGTCTTTCGTTCTTCTTTACCAACGAGCTGCTCTACAACCCTACTCGCTACTCGCGAAACGAGTTTACTATTTCGGGTGGACTAACATTCCACAACGAGCTGCACTTGGATCTCGAAACCTCGGTTACGCCTGGTGTTAAGTACGACTTCTTCGAGCCTCGTCAGGCTGGTTATAAGTATGCCGAACCTAAAGCTATTTGGGTGGGGCTCTCGGGTAATACCAACCGCAACAAGCCCTTCTATATCAACCGTTCGTTGGTTGGCTACTGGATGGCCGATAGGTACAATAAGTCGGCTTTCTACCTACAGCTCGATCCTAGCTTTCGTTTCAACGATAGGCTTGCTACATCTGTTGGCTTCTTTGGTATATTCAACGAAAATGCCATTGGCTATGCCGAAAAGGATGCCGTTTCTGGCGAACCTGTTATGGGTCGTAGGGATATTAAGAACTACGAGCAGTCGGCAGAGCTTAACTACATCATCTCTAAAAATGCTTATACCAACATACGTGCTCGCTATAACTGGACAAGCGTTCATTACAAGCAGTTCTACCATCTTAAGTCGGATGGATGGGTAGAGGGAATTGACTTTTTGCAAAACAGGGACATTAACTACACTGCTGCCAGCATTGAGGCTAGCTTTGCGTGGACTTTCGCTCCTGGTAGCCAGCTTTCGGTTATGTATCGTAAAAGCTTCGATGAGTTTAAAAACATCGAGCCTATTACCTACACGGATAATATCAGAAGGCTTAACGGTATGCCACAGCGCGACTTGCTTTCGTTTAGGCTGCTATACTACTGGGGTTATCGTAAAAGATAGTTTGATGCTTATTCAACTATGTGCGCTATCAGTTGTTAGTAGAGTAGGCAAATACTTTACGTCTCGTATGTAATTAGGGTATTATGCTTAATTCAGCTGCAAGGGAAGAGGTCCTGGGAAGGATTTCTTCCCTTAACTTTTTTTGTGCTTCCCATTAACCTAATTCTGTTAGGGTTTTGCTGCTTTCAATTGTATCCTTTGTAAGCACAGCTTTGGGGTTGGAAGCAAGCATCGGCAAAGGTGCTGATCTTCCGGTATTCCTAGTGCTTGCCCGGCTTTTTTATCCGTCAAAAAATAGGAAATGGAAAAACCTTAAGCAGCAATTTGCAATTTAAGGTGTATTCCATCCAACCTTGATTATAAAAAACAAACAGATGAAAGCGTTTACTATACGCGCACTGCTGCTGTTAGCAGCCGTACTAATCGTATCCGAATGGGTTAGCGCGCAACATGTTAGGGTTGTTAGGGTACATAGGCATCCAGCCAAAAAGGTTATTGTAGTAAAGCATGTTAGGGTACACCAGCCCAAACGAGTGGTAGTTTACCATCCTATTTGGGCACCCAACATCGTACTAACCAATCGTTGGGTTTTCTTCCCACGCATTAATGTTTACTGGGATAATGTTAGAGCTCGATACATCTACCCACGCCATGGAGCATGGGTATTTGCAGCCACACTTCCCGAGTCGTATGCCTACGTAAACCTACGAAAAGAGGTAAGGTACGAAATTGAAGCCAGCGACGATGTTGACGACATCTACGTAGAAAACGAAGCCCATCAGGAATCTTACAGTAACGATTAGCCCATTTACAACGAATCACGTTCGCCAATATTGGGCGTATGCGATACGCCCAAACAACACCGCTATCCCAATTACGAATCAGGGCAACCACCATTATCAGGGC
>Ga0062381_10000119_pt1 | contig 19216 bp, 14 predicted proteins | sample DOMMetBare1Fresh_2_FD_59506 | JGI IMG/M metagenome (GOLD analysis project Ga0062381, IMG submission 59506) | Wetland sediment microbial communities from St. Louis River estuary, USA, under dissolved organic matter induced mercury methylation -... | ecosystem: Environmental > Aquatic >... | reverse complement strand
TAAAAACTATTACACTGCGATGCGCGGTGAAGCCAAGGTCCAAGCGGAATATGATGCTGTTTCAGCCCATAATGATCGGGTTCAATCTGAAATAGATGCGCTTTCGACGAGCCAGGGCATCGAAGACCGCGCACGCGAACAATACGGATGGGTGAAATCAGGAGAAAATTCCGTATACGTGTCCGGTCTCGACTCATCTTCGAGCTCGAATGTGGACACCATTGTCGCGCACGATGGGGTTCCTGCTCCGACAACCTGGTATTCGGGCGTCTTGGACCGTTTGTTCGGATACAACGGCTAGCTTCTGTCGGCGCAGCGGCGCTTGGAATTCCTTTGGAAGAAGGTCTATGGAAACGCAAAGATATGCGGCTATCGATATCGGCACCGTTACCTGCCGCTTGCTCATCGCCGATGTAGACGAGCGCGGGTTGCACGAAGTTCTCAAGCGGTGCTCCATTACCGATCTGGGCGAAGGCGTCGATGCGAGCGGGGTCCTTCTCGATGCTGCCATGCAGCGCGTCGACGAGTGCATTGCGTCATATATGCAGGATATCGATCAATGCACCGAATGCGGACAGACCATCGAATTGGTGGCGGTTGCCACATCGGCAAGCCGGGACGCCCGCAATGCTCCGACGTTCATCGATATGCTTGCCCGCAGGGGTGTCCGTCTTTCCGTGATCCCCGGAGACAGGGAAGCGGCTCTTTCTTTCAAGGGAGCCTCGGTGGGTTTGGAAGGCAGGCATCTGGTCGTTGCCGACATCGGCGGCGGCTCGACGGAATTGGTGGCAGGAATCGGCGGCGGCGAACCTCTGCTCGCCCATTCGTTCGATGTGGGTTGTCGGCGCGTAACGGAGCGCTTTATACGCTCAGACCCTCCCGCGCCTGAGGAAATAGCGGCTGCGTGTGATTGGTTTCACCCCCAGTTCGCGGAGTTTTTCAACACGTTGGCTGTTCGAGGGTTTGAGATCGATTCTTTGGTTGCGGTTGCGGGAACTGCGACATCTATCGTGTCAGTCGACCAGCACATGGAAACCTATGATTCGGCGCGCGTCGACGGGACTGAAGTGTTTCCTGTAACGCTCGCCAGCGTCTTGGATCGGCTAGCGGGGCTTTCGCTCGAACAGCGTTGCCACGTAACCGGCCTGCAGTCGGGCCGTGCTCCGGTTATCGTTGCGGGCGCTCTTATCTTGCAGGACGTTTTGAAGCTAGCGCATACCGGTTCGTTCATTGTCAGCGAATCGGATATTCTTCAGGGCATGGTCATGGATGCAGCGCAGCGCAGCCGATAGCCTGTTTGCTTGTTGGAATCTGGTTCGTCTGCTGATACATCCGTCCCTCCGCCTTGCGCTCGCACCCCATATGGAACCTTTCGTGTGTCGAAGAGGTGACAAAGAGGGTTGACCAGCCGAGCCGCCGCTTTGTTTTTGGTATCATGGTTCGCGTTCGACAACGCGTGGTCGTAGTCAACAGGGGAGCGTGGCGGAATTGGCAGACGCAGCGGACTTAAAATCCGCCGCCTTCGGGTATGTGGGTTCGAGTCCCACCGCTCCTACCATTCATGCGTTTCGTAAGATTCAACGAACGCAATCGGCCGAAGATATCGGAGCGCATCATGCCCGCTTCGAAGGAAAGAGTGCAGGGACTGTGACTGAAGTGACGACCGTCCACAATATCCGAGAAATCCTCCAATCCGCAGAGCATACGCCGGGGACGTTCGAAGATTATCTGGCGTGTTTCGCAGATCAGGTAGGGGATTTGATCAATACATACATTCCCCGCGGAACTCACCCTGACATGAACACGTACCTGTACGATCCCTTGCTTGGCTACAGTTGCAACGGAGGCAAACGTCACCGTCCTCTCATCTGCTTTGCCGCGTGCGAGGCAGTGGGTGGCGATGTGGTGAAGGCCACATCAGCTGCTGCCGCAATCGAGCATTTCCATACGGCGGCACTGATTCATGACGACATCGCTGACGAAGCCGAGCTGCGCCGCGGGGCACCTTGCCTGCACCTTGTCGAGGGCGTGGGCCTAGCCATCAATGCGGGCGATCTCGGGCTTTCCCTGGTCAATGGTACGGTTATGCGCGATGAGAGCCTTGACGATGCCACGAAGGTACGGGTTGTCACCGAGCTTATCAACATGACGCGCCGCACCATCGAGGGCCAGGCTCTCGATATCGGCTGGGCGCGCGATGGCCGCTATGATATTACTCCAGAAGACTACTTGGTTATGGCCACCCATAAAACGGCCCACTATTCCGGTGCCGTGCCCCTGGCAATCGGTGCCATCATCGGAGGAGGTACGGAAGCCGAGGTCGAAGCTCTGCGCAACTACGGATTGGATACCGGTCTTGCGTTCCAGATTCAGGACGACCTGCTCAACCTAATCGGAAGCGAGGAGGCGACGCAGAAGGATTTCCGCAATGACATCACGGAAGGCAAGCGCACTCTCGTTGTCGTCCATGCCCTTCAGAACTCTCCCGATCGTCAGCGCCTGATCGATATCCTGTCATCCAAGGAAAAAGATCCTGCAGTTCTCGAAGAAGCCGTGTCGATCATGCAGGCATCGGGTAGCATCGATTATGCACGGGCATATGCCGAGAATCTAACGAGCATCGCCAAGAACCGCTTGGTCGATATGATTGATTCGTCTCCTGCGCGTGATCTGCTGATTTCGATGGCTGATTGGTTCGTCAACCGCTTGAAATAGTACGTTTCCCGCCGTTTGGCGGTTGGAGCATCCAGATACACCGCAAAAGGCTCCGATCCTTGAATGGATCGGAGCCTTTCTTTCATTTCTGCGAAAACCGGAAGAAGCTACTTCAGGTTCTTGGCAAGCTGGCCACCGCAGATGTAGCCAGAGGTAATGGTGTTGCCCATGCCGTAGCCGAAGCCGACGTACGTGTCGTTGTACAGGTTGGTGCCTGCTTCGTTACCGACGGCATATAGTCCTTCGATAGGCATGCGGTCGCTGTTGAGTACCTGGTAGTCGGTGTTCGTGAGCAGGCCGCCCCATGAGCACAGGTTGTTCTCTTCGGCGATGATGATGTAATAGGGGCCGTCGCCTAGGGCATTGAGGTATTTGGCGTTTTTCCCGAATTGCGTATCGTTTCCGTTCTTGCAGAATTCCTCATACTGCGTGAACTGCTTCTCGAACAGGTCGACATCCATGCCAGCTGCTTTGGCCAGCTCAGCGGGTGTCGCACCTTTGTATCCGGTTCCGTCGGCAACCATCTGGTCGAACACCTTCGTGATGTCGGTCCAGGGAGTGGTTGCGGTGTACTGCGGTTTGAACTCGGGAGGCAGGCCGGGATCGTAATCGATGCCGAGTCCAGCCATGCCGCTCTTCTCGAGCGTGTCCATGATGCCTTTGGAGACGACGACGTAATGGAACGAGCCTTGGAAGGCGCTGGAATTGGCCGAGGGGACCGGATCAAGGGTAAGCGCTTCGTTGCGGAAGCGTGCGCCCGTGGCGCCCACGTTCAGTAGATTTGCCACATAGCAGAGAATCATGGGGTACTTCGACGGGAAGACGTCGAATTCGGTGATTGCCTTGTCGGTAGCGCGTGCAAGCGTCTGGTGCAGCATCTGGCCGCCGAAATTCTGCGGTTTGTAGGCGCCGGCAGCCCATGCCATTTCAAGGCCTTCGCCGATATTCTGCGGCAGACCGGCGAACACGCCGTCGAAGCTGAACATCGTTTTGACCATGTCGCGGTTGCCGCCGTAGCCGCCGGTTGCGACAACGATCGCCTTCGCGTCGATCTCGATGCCTTTGCCGTCGGAATTCTTGACGACGACGCCCGTGACGGTACCGTTTGAATCAGTGACGAGGTGTTTGGCTACGGTATTGGTCATGACCTCGCCGTTTTTCTGCACGCTCTTTTCGAGCATGGCCTTGAACAGCGGTTCGCGCTGGTCGTAATCGGGCAGCATGGTTATGTCGGCGCCCATGCCCATGTAGGTGAAGTTCCAGCCGTTGTCGCTCATCCAGTCGACTGCCTCGCCTGCGGTATTCACTAGCTGGCGGACGGCGGAAGCGTCGACGCGCCAGTGGCAGTCGGCAACCCATTTTTCGATGATAGGGGCCGTATCGGTCGACTTGCCGGCTGCTTTGGCATATTTGCTGTTATAGGCGGAAGGTGCCCATGATTTCAGACTTGCTCCGCCGATAGCGCCGCTCTTTTCGACTAGGATGACCTTCAGACCTCCTTGGGCTGCCCGCACTGCGGTGTTGGTACCCGAGCACCCTGCTCCGATAACGACGACGTCGCACTGCTTCGTTTCGTCGATATTGACGGTTTCGGCCGTGCTGCCGGGCAGGACCGACGCGATGTCGACGTTCAGGTTCTGGGCCCAGTCGCCGACCTTGGTCTTGCTTGCAGCGGCGCTGCCGGATTTCGACGCTCCTTGCGGTGCACATCCGGACAGTCCCAGAGCAGCCAGGGCGCCTACGGCGGCCGAGCCTGTCAAGAAGCTGCGGCGAGATATCTTTTCCATACCGTTCTTCCTCCTATGGCTTTCACCCTCCGGCGTCGCATGCCGGGGCGATCGAGCCCATGTCGTGCGGGTATATCGGCCATGGGGCCGATGCTCCCTTCCCTTATATTGTCTTCGAGACAACTACGTAGCACATGGTAAGTGCCCAAGGGACCTCCCCGTAGACCCCTTGGGTGGGGTTTTCGCAATCGGGGATGTCTCACCGCTTGTACCGTTCGGGTCGCGTGCCCGCATCGAGCTGCTTTCACGTATACTTACCAAGAAGGATATCGAGAAGGAGGGTCCGTGATCCGCAGGGGAGACAGTGCGCTTTTCGGAATGATGATTGTGGGATTCGGGTTGCTCTGCTGCGTGAACGTGGCGTGCTTCTTCCCACACACCCTCATGCCCTTTGCATCGGTCGAGGTATTCAGGTCGTTCAATATGGCAAGTGGAATAGCATCCTTTTCGGCTTCGGCCGTCTATGCCCTCTGCGCCTTGAAGGCTCACCGCCGGTTCGTGCCGGTTCTGGGGGCTGCCGGATATGCGCTTCTTCTTGCCGTCGCCGTTGCGGGACAGTATATGGGCTATTCCGACCGGGCTTTTCACGGAGTTGTTGTTGGGGCGATGGCCGGTATGGGCCTTTCGTTCACGATGCTCTTCTGGTTCGGGCTGCTCACCTTTCTTTCCGAACGCCGTGCGGCTTTCACTCAAGGCTGGCAGGCGTTGATAGGCGAAACGGTATTCGTAGCCGTGTATTTCTTTCTTGCTCAGTGGATCGATGTCGTTGTTTTTGCTTGTCTCGCCCTGTCAGCTAGCTTGGCGTTGTGCGCATACCGCCGCATATTTCGTCTTGTCGAGGGGAACCCGTATCCCGAAGAGGGGGTACGCGCCAGCTGGCGGCAGTTCGGCAAAGGCAGTTCTGTTCCCCACTTCTTGGTCTTTCCTCTCGTGGGGTTTATCTTGGCCTCCCTGCTGTACGGGGTGGTCGAAGCTATCGCGATGGCGCCGCAGGGATCGCCTCTAGGGTTTTTCGCATCTATGGCGGGTGGTCCTGTGGGGGCTGTATTGTTCTTGGTATGGCAGCGGTTCGATCGTAAACGCGATTATGGGCTGGCCGTCAAGGTTTTGTTCGGTCTGCTCGCCTTTGCCCTTGTACTCATGCCTTTCGATGCGGTCGCCTTTTTTGTAGCGGTAGGGTTCCAGATGAGTGGCTTGCTTCTGTACTCTCTGATTATCGATGAGATGTCGGCACGCCGTCGGATGGCCATTGCCACGATTTCGGCAGGGTATGCGCTGTCCCATATCATGTTTGTGTCAGGGCTCTACATACCGGGATTCTTCGGTGTGGGATCATATGCTTCGTTCCTGCAGTCGACCTCTCTTCTTTTGTTCCTGATCTATATCGTCTTTGCCGTGATCCTTCTGCTCGACTATCGCCAGCAGAAGGATCAGGCGCAACGCATGGCCGATGTGCTCAAACGCGAACAGGAGCAGCAAGAACGCCAAGAGTTGCTGCGACGCTCGCTTATCGAGGTGTCGGATGAATCTTTTACACGTGCGTGTCGCATGGTGGGACATGATTTCGGCTTGACCAAACGCGAGACGGAAGTGCTGCAGCTTATCGCACGGGGACGAGATGCCGCCTATATATGCAATGAGCTTTTTTTGGCGCGTAATACGGTGAAGGGTTATTCGAAGTCTATTTATGCCAAGCTGGGGGTGCACAGCAAACAAGAGGTCATCGATTTGGTCGAAGGGACTTATGATCCTTCGGCATCGGGCAAGTAGGACGGATGAAAGCGTATCTTGCGGGCATCTGAACGCTACTGTGCCATGCGTAGAAGTTGGGGAAGCTATGGAAGCGGTGTCGACGAAATAGGGCGTGCGTTACAATGAAGGGCATGGAACTAATTCGAAAAAACGATACGGGCGCTGCCGTCGAAGATGTCCAGCAAAAGCTGGCCGATCTTGGGTTTCTCGACCAGACGGCGGTTTCGGGTGTGTTCGACGAGGCGACGGCTCGGGCTGTCGGTGCGTTCTGCCAGGAAAACGGTCTCGAGGCTGCCGGTCAGGTCGATGACCGTGTATGGGCGGCTCTGCTCGACGCCTCTTTTCAAATGGGCGACCGTACTCTCTATCTGCGCATGCCGTATTTTCATGGGAACGATGTCCTGCAATTGCAGCAAGCCTTATGCGCGTTGGGCTTTTCGTGCGGCACGGACGACGGCATTTTTGGTGCGTACACCGAACTTGCCCTGCGTAAATTCCAGATGAACATGGGTTTGCCCACCGACGGTATAGCCGGTGCATTCACGTATAGCGCCATCTGCAACCTCCATCATTCATGGGAAGGCAAGCCGGGCCCTCGCGCTGCGGTCCATATGGGTTTCGCACGGGCTGCCGATGTGCTGGAGAACAACGCCCTCTGCCTTTTCGGCACCGGTGATTTCACCCGTTCGGTTGCCGCCCGCATGTCGAATCTTGCCCTGGCTACCAATCCGGCATCGAAGATCATGAGTGCCGAGTCTCTTCTGGTCGCTCCCGACACCACGATGCTTCTGGTGCACATCGTGCTTGATGCGGAGGATGCCTCCGAAAACGTTCCCTTCGTTGTGCTCGACGATAGCGAGACGCTCGATATTCGCTTGCGTTCCGCTATTGGTGCGACAACGCTTGTTCCGCCGCGTATTGCCATCTGCCTTCCCGGTGAACAATGGGAAGATGCGGGCGCTGGACGTTCGGCCCAGCATTACGCCATCACATTGCTCGACGCCTTCTGCTCCGCCTTGTCCGAAGAGTAATCGGGGTCGGGGTTTGTTATGTCGGTCGTCGCTGCAGGAAAGGGAAGTATGAACGCCTCTGCAATTGTGCTGGCCGCAGGAGCCGGTACCCGTATGAAGTCGAAGCAGCCCAAGGTCCTGCATGACATACTCGGGAAACCGTTGATTCGATGGGTTGTCGATGCCGCCCTCGATGCGGGGGTGCAGAACATCGTTACCGTTCTGGGCTTTGGACGCGAAGCGGTGGAACCGCTGGTTCTGCCCGATTCCGCTGTTGTCATCCAGCCTCGGCAGAAAGGGACCGCCGATGCGGTTGCTTCGTGTCGAGATGCCTGTGCGGGCATTCGCGGATCCTTGCTGGTTCTTTCGGGTGATTGCCCCCTCATAACACCCGCTGCTCTGGTTTCGCTCGCTGCAGCCCGCGAAGAATACGATGCCGGCGTGGCGGTGCTCACTATGGAGGTGGCCGATCCGTGCGGGTATGGTCGCATCGTTCGCGATGCGGCTGGTTCGGTGGAGGCTATCGTCGAGCAGAAGGATTGCTCGGTCGACCAGGCTGCGATATCCGAATGCAATTCTGGGTTCTACTGCTTCGATGCCGATCTGCTCTTCTCCGTTCTCTGCGCGGTTTCCGACGACAACGCTCAAGGCGAATTCTACCTGACCGATGTTATTGAAATCGCGCGTGAAAAGGGACGGGCGGTCGTCGGGCTGCGGGCTGAAGATCCTTCCGAGTGCATGGGCATCAACACGCGTGTCCAATTAGCCGAGGCAACCCGCATCATGCAGCAGCGCATCAATCGCCGCCATATGTTGGCCGGTGTGGGTATGGTCGATCCGTCGACGGTGTGGATCGGTCCCGATGTGCGCATCTCTTCCGACGTGCAGATACTGCCCATGACCATGTTGTCGGGTATGACCGAGATAGGCGAAGATTCCATTATCGGTCCCAACACGCGTCTGACCGACACGGTGGTGGGGCGGGGATGCCTCATCGACGAGACGGTTGCGGTCGAAGCGCGCATCGACGATGAGTGTACCTGCGGCCCTCGGGCCTATTTGCGCCCCGGCGCCCATCTATGCGCAGGTGCTAAGGCCGGTACTCACGTCGAGATCAAGAAGTCGACCATCGGTCCAGGGTCGAAGGTTCCTCACCTCAGCTATATAGGCGACGCTACGCTGGGATCGAATGTGAATATCGGTGCAGGGTCTATTACCTGCAATTACGATGGTTTGAATAAATGGCCGACCGTTATCGGCGACAATGCTTTCATCGGAAGCGACACCATGATGGTCGCTCCCGTCTCGATCGGGGCAGATACGGTGATCGGTGCCGGATCCGTTATTACCGATGATGTACCGGCCCGCGCACTTGCCCTCGGGCGAGCGCGCCAGGTCGTCAAGCCCCAGTGGCACGAAGCCGATTCCGCAGAAGAATAAAGCGAATACTACATCTTGTAAAGCCGCCGACCTAAGGAAAGAAGCAATGGCAACCAGCACAGACATGAAGAAGAGCATGGCCGTTTTCTCCGGTTCCTCGAACCCCGAGTTAGCGAACCAGATTGCCAACGAGATGGGCATCTCGTTGGGCAATGTCAAACTTGAGAAATTCGCCAACGGCGAGATCTATGCGCGGTACCTGGAAAGCGTGCGCGGGGCGGATGTGTTTATCATCCAGTCCGTTGCGGGCGTGCATGTGAACGATGCCTTGATGGAGCTGCTTATCATGGCAGATGCTGCAAAGCGAGCATCTGCGCTTACGGTTACGGCTGTTGTCAGCCATTACGGGTATTCGCGTCAGGACCGTAAGGCGGCCGCGCGTGAGCCTATCACTGCGAAGCTGGTGGCCGACTTGATGACGACGGCGGGCATCGACCGTACTATCACCATCGACTTGCATCAGGGCCAGATACAGGGGTTCTTCGATTCTCCGGTAAACCATCTGACGGCGCTCAACCTCATGGCCGATTATTTCAAAACCAAGAATATCGACCCGATCGACCTCTGCGTGGTCAGCCCTGACTTGGGCCGTGCGAAAGCCGCCAAGAAACTTGCCGACATCATGGGCGCCGACCTGGCTATTATGCACAAGGGCCGTCCAAAGCACAATGAAGCCGAGATAACTGCTCTTATCGGCGACGTGAAGGGCAAGACCTGTATCTTGAACGACGATATGATCGATACAGCAGGTTCGCTTGTGGCTGCTATCGCTACCCTCAAGGCCAATGGTGCCGGCAAAGTCTATGCATGTGCGACGCATCCCGTGTTCAGCGGTCCTGCCTATGAGCGTCTGGAAAAAGCCGATGTGGAAGAAGTCGTGGTCTGCAATACCATTCCGGTGCCAGTCGAGCGTCTGGGCGGCAAGATCAAGGTGATCTCCGTGGCTCCGCTTTTTGCCCGTGCTATCGGCAATGTGTATACGAATGGATCGATCTCCGAACTCTTCGATCCTGATTTTGCCCTGTAGGCTCGGAAGGACGACGCGAATATGTACCTGATCGTCGGCTTGGGCAATCCCGGAGACGAATACGACCATACGAGGCACAATGCCGGTTTCGACACAGTCGATCTGCTTGCCGATGAAGCAGGTGCGCGGTACTGGAAGACGGAATGCGGTGCGCTCACGACTGCCTGCTCTCTCGATGGACAGGATGTGCTGCTCGCCAAGCCCCAGAGCTTCATGAATACGTCGGGCGGTCCTGTGAAACAACTGTGCGCGGCATACGGCATCAGCCCCGATCACCTGATTGTGGTCCACGATGATTTGGATATACAGCCCGGTCTTATCCGGGTGAAATTCGGCGGTGGCCATGCCGGGCATAACGGGTTGCGTTCCATCTGCGATAAACTGGGCACACGCGAATACTTTCGCGTGCGGGTGGGCATAGGCCGCCCTCCGGGACGTATGGGGGTTGCCGATTTCGTTCTCTCGCGGCCCAAACGAGAAGCAGAAGACGATTTCCAAGCTGCATGCGAACAGGCATCGCAGGCAACTATGTGCCTGATGCGATATGGTCTCGATCGGGCGCAGCGCGAATTCAACTGACGAACGATGGCACGCACGCCCTGACGGGCATCGGGTTTCGAAGGCGCAGAAGAGGCGGGGTATGCAAGACGACGCATCTTTAACATGGCAGGATGCCCTGTCGCGACTCAAGCAGGGTAATCGTGCATACATTCAAGCGGCGCGTAATTCTGCCGATATATCCTTGTCGCTTCGTGCGGAGGCAAGCAAAGGAGGCCAGCATCCTTTTGCCGTGATCGTTTCGTGCTCCGATTCCCGGGTCGTGCCCGAGCACCTGTTCATGGTCGGTATCGGCGAGTTATTCGTCATACGGAGCGCTGGCAACATCATCGATGATATCCAGCGGGGAAGCGCCGCATACGCCGTGTCCCAAGTGGGTGCGAAGTTGGTGGTCGTTCTGGGCCATACGCAGTGCGGTGCCGTCGCCGCGGCTATCGAAGGCGCTGCTTCGGGGAGCATTGCGGCTGTGACCGGCCCGATCGCGTCGGCTATACATGGTGAAACCGACAGTCTTCGTGCCTGCGTGCTGAACGTCGAGAATTCGATGGCGCAGCTTCGCTGCGCTCCCGAAATCGCCGCTGCTGAAGCCCGGGGTGACATTGCGGTTGCGGGAGCTGTCTACCGTATCGATACAGGGCGGGTCGACTTTCTCTAGTCTTCGGGCCGACCTGCGCATCGAATACCGCCTACCTGCTGGCGCGTCGGGGCCGCGAACGGTGGTTCTTCCCGTGCATTCGAGTGACAGGCGTGCTTGCTTGTGAGACAATGACAAGCGAAAAACGACGAGCATGTTAGGCGGATGTTCTCCATGTCAGCACGATTCAACATCCAGGCTGCCGATCCGGCGGCCGTAGCTCTCCTGCAGCGCACGCTGGGTCTCCCGCGTTTCATCGCGATCACCCTTGTCGTTCGCGGCATCGACACTCCGCAGGAAGTGCAGAAATTCCTGAACCCATCGCTCGAACGCGATTGGCTCAACCCTTACGATATTCCCGGCATGCGGGATGTGGTGGACGGTTTGGAAGCTGCAATCCGCGATGGCAAACGCATACTGGTCTTCGGCGATTTCGATCTTGACGGCATCTCGGCAACGACGGTCATGACGCGTGCTCTGCGGGTGTGCGGTGCCGAGGTCGTTCCGTTTATTCCCCGTCGCAATGATGAAGGCTATGGGCTGACCGCGGCGGCGATCGAGCGCCTGATGCGCTATGAGCCCGACGTGGTCGTAACCGTCGACTGCGGTATTGCCTGCCGAGACGAAGTGAAGATGCTGCAGCATCATGGGGTCGAAGTATTCATCACCGACCATCACGAACCGGCCGACCTGGTTCCCGCTGATGTTCCCGTATGCGATCCGAAGCTCGACGAGCATTCGCCTAGCAGCATTCTTGCGGGGGTCGGTGTGGCCCTCAAGCTGGTCCAAGCTTTGGGTGCTCGCTTCGGGCAACCGCATCTGTGGCGCGAATACTCCGATCTTGCAACTTTGGGAACAGTGGCGGATCTCATGCCTATGCGGGCGGGCAACCGCGCGCTTGTCGCCGAAGGCGTCGCTCACATGAACCGAACGCCTCGGCCTTCTATCGCCGCCCTGTTGGCCAGCGCCGGTGCATTAGGCAAACCCGTGACGGCTTCTTCCCTTTCCTTCAGCGTCATTCCGCGCTTGAACGCCGCTGGGCGCATGGGCGATGCCCAGCTTGCGTTGGACCTTCTGCTGACGGACGATTTCGATGAAGCGGCCCATAAGGCTGCCGAACTGGAGAAAGTGAACGACCAACGGCGCGCCATCGAGGCTGAGTTGGTCGAGATAGCGGCTTTGCAGGCTCAAGAAGTCTATCATGGGCAGCGGGCTTTGGTGGTTTCAGGCGATGGGTGGCACGAAGGCGTCAAAGGCATCGTGGCAAGCCGCCTGGTGCGCACCTACGGCGTTCCCGTCATGCTCTTTACCATAGACGAAGACGGGCAGGCCCGGGGTTCGGGTCGCAGCGTCGGCCAGGTCAATCTTTTCAAGGCTGTCGAAAGCTGCTCCGACATCCTTACTCGCTTCGGGGGCCATGAAGCTGCTGTGGGGGTCACGCTTCCTGCTGATGCGCTCCCGCTATTCTCCGACCGTCTCTGCGCATACATGGACGCCCTCCCTGATGAATGCTTCCATCCTCGCATCGACATCGATGCCTGTGTCGATCTGGGCGAACTCACACTTGAAAACGTCGAGGCGCTTGGCGCCATGGCTCCCTTCGGTCAAGAGAATCGACAGCCGCGCTATCTTGCGCAGGATGTGCTGCTTACCAAGTGCCGAGCGGTTGGGGCCGATAAGAACCATTTCTCTTGCACGCTCACAGACGGTCGGCATTCGGTTGCCGGCATCATGTTCCATTGCTCTGACATCGACATGCTGATGCGGTGCGATAGCGTCGTCAACGCTGCATTCGAAGTGCAGGTAGACGAATGGCGTGGACGCAAATCAGTGAAGGCCATGCTCTCTTCCTTGGCTCCGGTCAAGCCATGCGCTGCCCTCGAGGCTTGCCTCGATCCCGAGCATAAGAGCTTTGTGGCCGAGCTGTATGCCGCAAGCGATGCAGAGCTTTGCGCCGATGAGCCCGAATGTGCCGAAGAGGTGGAAGCTGAGGAAATCGAACGGGGACGAAACCGCGCGGTGTGGGAGCATCGAGCTGTGGAAGACCCCGAGGGGCTTCGACACGCCATCGTCCAGGCCCTTATAGGGGATGGTTCCCTGTTCGAATCCCAGGAAGAGGTGCTTGCCGCCCTCGAAGCCGGCGAATCCGTGTTGGCCGTCATGGCTACGGGGCGCGGGAAATCGCTTGTCTTCCAAATGCATGCCGCCCTCGGCGCGTTGCGCGATGGGACGGCCAGCCTGTTCCTTTATCCGCTCCGTGCGCTAATCGCCGATCAGGCGTTTCATATCAGGTCGACGCTCGAGCCATTCGGCATCACCGCAGAAGTGCTGACCGGAGAATCGACTCCAGAAGAGCGTCGGGCCGTGTTCCAGGGAATTCGCGATGGGTCGGTCGATATCGTATTGACGACCCCGGAATTCATGAGCTTCCATGCCGATGAATTCCGCGATGCCGGCCGCATAGGCTTCGTCGTCGTCGATGAAGCCCACCATATCGGACTAGCCAAAGCGGGCAATCGCCTAGCTTATGCGCGTATATCCGAATCAGTGAAACGGTTGGGCAGCCCGGTTGTACTGGCCCTTACCGCAACGGCGGGGCCTGAAGTCGCAGCTGATATCAAATCTGCGCTCGATATCAGCCGATGCGTGCTCGACCGTACATCTCGCGATAATATGCAGCTTGACGATCAGCGTAACCTGAAACGCCGTGAGCCGTATCTTGCGAACCTTATCGCATCCGGCGACAAGACCGTCGTGTATGTCAATTCTCGTCAGCAATCGGTTGCGTTGGCGCGGGTGCTACGGAAGCAGGTCCCCCAGATTGCGCCTCTCATAGGCTTCTATAATGCGGGGCTCTCCCGTGCCGAACGCAAGCGCGTGGAAGAGATGTTCCGTACCGATGCCCTGCGTGTGCTCGTATCGACTTCGGCATTCGGAGAAGGTGTGAACATTCCCAATATCCGCAATGTAGTGCTTTTCCATATGCCTTTCAATGAAGTGGAATTCAACCAGATGAGCGGGCGTGCTGGCCGTGATGGCCAGCCTGCCGTCGTGCATGCGCTGTTCGGGGCTGATGATGCATCTATCAACGAGGGCATTCTCGCCGAAGCTACGCCCGATCATGATGCTTTGGCTCAAGTGTACCGCGAACTCCGCCGTATGCAGGAGCAAGCGGGTCCGCGTCCGTTCTGCATCACTAATACCGATCTGGCCCAGGCGTGCAGCCTCCATCCGCCGATGCACGAGGTGAAGCCGGCAAGCGTTGCGTGCGCTATCGCAGTATTCAGGGAGCTGGGCTTGATAGAAACCCGGGCGGGCGATATCGATGACCGGCAACGGGCGATCCGCATCGGGGATGCCGACGTCAGAGTCGAACTAACCGATAGCGTGCGCTATCGTGAAGGGCTCGACGAGATCGATATATTCAGGTCATTCCGTTCGTGGGTCCTCGACAGCTCTGCTGATGATCTGCGCGGTCGCATCATGCGCCCGATCCTTCCCGATGAACGGTCGGGGAAAGGGGGACATGCATGACCGAGAAGAAGCCTGCTGCCATTCCCGTCAAGCATGAAGGCGATATGATCGGCGAGGCGGCCGAGTCCAATGGCGGTTCGTATCGTTTCACTGATGGATCGGACGAATTGATCGGGCGCTCCCATGCAGCCGAATACAGCTTCACCCAGGCCATCGGCGTTGCCGATCCTGCCAAGGTGATGAAGGAAAAGACTCCCGAAGAGCGCTTCGAAGATCTGAGGCAGGCTACTGCGTCGTATCTGCTTGACGAAGACGAGCAGCTTCTCGAGAAGGCATTTCTGTTTGCTCGTGCTGCTCATGAAGGACAGTGTCGCAAAAGCGGTGAGCCGTTTATCGCCCATCCTGTCGAGGTGGCCCTTATTCTGGCCGATCTGAAGATGGACATCGAAACGCTTTGCGCAGCGCTTCTCCATGATACGGTTGAGGATTCGGGCGTTACCCTTGAACGGGTGTCCCAGGAATTCAGCGATTCGATCAGCCAGCTGGTTGACGGTGTCACTAAGATCACCCGCATAGAAGTGGAGTCCCTTTCCGACGAACAGGCTCAGACCATTCGCAAGATGTTCGTTGCCATGAGCAAGGATATTCGCGTCATCGTCATCAAGCTGGCCGACCGTTTGCACAATATGCGCACGCTTTCGGCTTTGCGGGAAGACCGCCGCATCTTCAAAGCCAAGGAAACGTTGGAGATATACGCCCCCATAGCCCATCGACTGGGCATAAGCTCCATTAAATGGGAGCTCGAGGATCTGGCTTTCTTCTACTTGGAGCCGAATAAATTCAAGCAGGTTTCCCGCATGGTGGCTGAAAGCCGCGTCGAACGCGAAGAATACCTGGGCAATGTCATCGACATCCTGCATGACGAGATGGAACGAGTGCGCATCGAGGCCCAGATCATGGGTCGCCCGAAGCATCTCTATTCCATCTATTGCAAGATGACGACCCGCGGCAAGGGGTTTTCCGAGATATACGACCTTATCGCGGTGCGCATTATCGTCGATTCTGTGAAAGATTGCTATTCTGCCCTCGGCGCAGTGCACAGCTTATGGCATCCGATGCCGGGGCGTTTCAAAGATTACATCGCCATGCCCAAATTCAATATGTACCAGAGCTTGCATACCACTGTTATCGGTCCAGCCGGTCGGCCTTTGGAAGTGCAGATTCGCACTGAGGAAATGCACCGTATGAGCGAATACGGCGTCGCTGCGCATTGGCGTTACAAGGAAGGCAATTCCAAAGACGACGTCGACTTCGATCGTCAGCTTGCCTGGCTCAGGCAGATGGTCGATTGGCAGGACGAGACGCAGGACTCCCGTGAATTCCTGAAGTCCCTCAAGGTCGACCTTGCCCCTATGGAAGTGTTCGTCTTCACGCCGAAGGGCGAGGTCATGAGCTTGCGGGCGGGTTCGACACCGGTCGATTTCGCTTACGCCATCCATACCGAAGTGGGAAACCGATGTGTCGGTGCGAAGGTGAACGGATCGATCGTTCCCCTTTCCTATGAATTGCAGATGGGCGATCGCGTCGATATTCTGACCCAGAAGAGCGCGGTTCCCAGCCGCGACTGGATAACTATGGTGAAAACCCCTAGTGCGCGCAGCAAGATCAGAGCATATTTCAGCAAGGCTTCCCGCAGCGATGATTTGCAAGCCGGTCGTGATAAGCTGACGCGCGAAATGCGCAAGCACGGGCTCGGCATCTCGAGTGCGCAGAGCATGCGGGCTCTGAAGGTCGTTTCGGAACATCTTGGCTTCAAGGATACCGACGACATGCTGGTCAATATCGGTACCGGTAAGGAAAGCGCCCAGCATGTAGCAAATCGCCTTCTGAAGATTCTCGTCGATCGTGGCACTGAAGCAGCGGAGGAGATTCCCTTCGGAGTGTCCGATTCTTCGACGGGCAAGTTGCCTCCGATGATCACATCGGTCAAGCGGCCGAAGAAGCATGAGGCCCATGCTGATAACGGCGTGGTGGTGAAGGGTGTCGACGGGGTGCTGGTTAGGCTGTCGCGTTGTTGCAATCCGGTACCGGGCGATGATATCGTCGGGTTCGTCACCCGAGGAAGAGGGGTTTCGGTGCATCGGCGGGACTGCCCGAATGCTACGAGTCTGATGGAGCATCCAGAACGCATCATAGACGTGTCGTGGGAAAACGAGCCTACGACCGACATGTCGTATAAGGTCGAGGTATTCATCGAGGCGCTCGATCGGCTGAATCTGCTGCGCGATGTCGCTGTCGTGCTTTCCGAGGCGGGAGCCAATGTGCTCTCATCGTCGACTGCATCGCATAAGGACAACATGGTTGAGATGCGCTTCTTGTTTCAGGTCAGCGACGTCTCGTCGATGGACAGGATATTGAAGAAGCTTTCAACGGTTCAAGGTGTTTTCGACGCCCACCGCATGATGCCGGGCGATTCGGCACGTAAGAAGAGATAGGACGCGTATGGCTTTTTCATTCGAGCAGGGCAGGGAATTGCATATTGTTTCGGGCGGCTGCGCTCGCGTCGGGTATGTTGTGCTCGGCATGATATCGAACAATACGTATCTGATCGACGATGAAGAAGGCGGAACCATCGTCATCGACCCTTCGACCCACCCTGGCACCATCATGGAAGCCGCAGGGGGGCATATATCTGCTTTGCTTGTTACGCATGGGCACTTCGACCATGTTGGCGCGTTGCGTAGTTTGAGGGCGCGTACGGGTGCCCCGGTATATGCTTCGGCAATCGACACCCCTTTGATCGAGCATCCTCAGGCCGGCTGGCATGGTATCAAAGTCGAAGCCTGCCCGGTCGACCGCCCATTGCAAGATGGGGATGAAGCGCATATCGGGCATCTCGCCTTCAAGATGCTGCTTACCCCCGGTCACACTCCGGGGAGCGCATGCTATCTTGTCGAGCCTTCCGGTACGGCTGATGGCGCGGGTGCTCCGATGCTGTTCTCGGGTGACACTCTGTTCTGCAATAGCGTCGGGCGTACCGATTTCGAAGGTGGCAGCATGCCCGACATGCGCGCATCGATGCGCAAGCTCTCGCATCTTTCCGACGGTACCATCGTCCTGCCTGGCCATAATGAATTGACCACGATTGGGGCCGAGCGCATACGGGTCATCGAAGCTTTGATGCAAGGCTGAAACGTTATCCCGAAATAATCTCGAAAACAGCCATCAAGTGGGGCGTCATCCCGTAAATTGCCCCTGAATACCATGATGCAAGAGTGGGAAAATACGCTAGAATTCATGAGTGCCGTTTCAGGTCGTCCTCCAAAGGAGAGTAGATGACGCGCAAGCAGAAGTACGATTATTTCAAGGCGTTCGAGAATCAAACCGATATCGCGCTCGCCGAAGCCGATCTTCTTATCAAGACCATTCAGGATTTCACTACCGCGGAAGCCGTACGGGACATAATGCCCGATGCGCATGAGCTCGAGCATAAAGGGGATGAAATCAACCATGCTACCTATACTGCGATCGCGGTTGATTTTATTACCCCTATCGACCGCGATGACATTCTGGGCATCTCGCAATCGCTGGATGACATCATCGATGATATCGAGGATGTCATCCAGCTTTTCTATATGATGGACATCCACTTTATGCACAAGGATGCTATCGGTATGGCAGAGCTTATCAAGAAGAGCTGCGAGTCTTTGAAAGTGGCGATGAAGGAGTTCTCCAACTTCAAGAAATCCCCTCTGTTCAAACAGTCGATCGTCGATGTGAACAGCTATGAAGAAGATGCCGATGAACTTTATGCTAAGCTTATCCGCAACCTGCACACAATCGATAAAGACAACCCCATGCGCGTACTGGTATGGAGCCGCATCTTCAGCAAGATGGAGAAATGCAGCGATGCGTGCGAACATGTGGCAGATGCCATGGGTACCGTACTGTTGAAAAACTCTTAAAGCTTTTTCTTATTCTTCTTTTTGTTATACGTTTTCTGGGAGAAGGTTCGCTTTGCTCGATCCTTCTCTTCCAGTTCCATGCCGGATAATCTTCGTTTGTGCTGGAGGGCACGTACCGGTTTTGCCATTGCGTCGGCAACGGGCACGGTAAGATCGCGGGACGGTTTGGTCCGCCATCCGAATGCAACTGATGAAAATCGAATGGCGATGACCAAGGTGACGCAGAGCACTGCGGAATACCCATCGAGTATATGGTAGCTTTTCAGCAATGCGAACGCCAATGACCCTATGAGCGCCGCCGATCCGTATAGGGATCCCGGTTGGAATGCCGACACCGGCCTGTTCATGATGATGTCGCGAGTGATGCCGCCCCCGACGGCTGTGACGGTGCCCAAGATCACGGCGGGGACGATGGTCAGGCCAGCTGAGAGTGCTTTACCTGCGCTGATAACCGCCCACAATCCAACCGACATGCTATCGATGATATCGATGACGGGGTCGAAGTAGGTCATCAGGCGGCCGAAGTAGAACACGATGATTGCAGTTGCTACGCAGGCAATGATGAGCTCTGGTTTCTGGAACGCATAGATACCGTAGTTTTGCAGGAGAACATCGCGGACCACTCCACCGAACAGGCCCATGATGGTCGCAATGACGATGGTCCCGAACAGGTCGTAGCGTGCGCGTGATGCGCTCATCGAGCCAGAGATGGCACCCGTGATAGTAGCTGCCAGCTCGAACCAGAAGGGAATCGTCAGGACTGTTTCCAGCATAGGCTAGCTTTCATGGTCGAAGCAGAGACGCATGCTGCCCTCGTTTTCGGGCATCGGCTCTCCAGAGAAATTCAAATCGCC
>Ga0062381_10000114_pt1 | contig 19472 bp, 16 predicted proteins | sample DOMMetBare1Fresh_2_FD_59506 | JGI IMG/M metagenome (GOLD analysis project Ga0062381, IMG submission 59506) | Wetland sediment microbial communities from St. Louis River estuary, USA, under dissolved organic matter induced mercury methylation -... | ecosystem: Environmental > Aquatic >... | reverse complement strand
TATGATGTACATACCACACGACAGCGAACGGAATGCCCTCGAATCTATCATAGTTACCGCCTTTCCGCGTATAGGTACATGCGCAAGAGATCTTTTCAACGAACCTATTGTATCGTCCTACCAAACCGATACAAAAACACGTGTTCAAAATCACCAACCGCCCAGACACTAGGAAGAAGACTTCAAAAAAAGCCCCATCGTGCACGATGGGGCTTTCCCGATCAATAAAACGTTCCTGTTGTTATTCGGCAGCAGGAGCAGTTTCTCCAGCAACTTCGGCCACCGTTTCTTCAGCCGGAGCAGCGGCTTCAGTTTCAGCAGCAGCTTTCGCTTCAGCAACAGCGGTCTTCTTGGCATACGAAGCAGCGCGCTCGGCCTTCTTAGCAGCCTTCGCCTCGCGCTGTGCAGCGCGATCAGCCTCGGCAGCTTCGACATCAGCCTGATGCTGAGCCTTCTTTGCAGCCTCGCGAGCAGCTACCGTATCCTTCGCCGAACCGTATTTGTCAGCGAAACGCTGGACGCGGCCACCGGTATCGATGAGCTTCTGGGTGCCGGTAAAGAACGGATGGCAGGCATTGCAGATGTCAACCTTCAATTCCGACTTCGTAGAACGAGTCTGGAATGTATTGCCGCATGTGCACTTGACGGTACAATCCACATACTCGGGATGGATATCTTTCTTCATAATGGCTTCTCCTTAGAGTGCCTTGGTTTCCATACAAGGCAAAGACGAACTTTTGAAGTGTACCACGGTTTCACGTTCATATGTGTGAATTTTTCACGTATCCCCATCAAGCAAAGAAGAGACGGCACGAGTCTGCGCAACAAGAACCCATCACTCATCCCCCACACCGAGGACATCGAATAATTCATCGCGCGAATGGATATCCATCTTGCGGTAGATATGGCGAATGTGAGTTTTCGCGGTGTCCTTCGCAATAAACAGCTCACGCTCGATAGACGAAACGGTTTTTCGTTGAGCGAGCTGCAGAAGGACTTCTTCCTCACGCTGGGAAAGCTCATAGCGTACCGTCAAATCATGGCAGCGGTCGGCCAGGCCATGGATGCTCGCAGGCACATGCCCGTCCGAGACCTCGCTCGCCCCACGAAACGACACACCCCATCTGCTGGAAAGCTCCTTTTCAGAAAACAATATCATCGAGCCAGCCACCACGAGCAGAATAGTCAGCGAACCGATGACAAGCGCTACGTCGAAGCCAGGCGCCTCGACTGAGATAAAATCGACAAGTTGACGACCGAACAGGGAGAACAAAGCCCTTACCCCTCGCTCGATTCCAAACAGCCAAATTGCGGATATGCCATATCTATACGACATATTGGCCAAGATAAGCATGATCAATATGGAGAAAGCGGTATACCCCGCCATGGCGCAAAAATTCGAGACTGAATCGCTTAGAGTCCCGAAGGCGGGCAATACGAGAAAAGCTCCGACCATCAGCGGCAAGGCAATTCGGTAGATAATGCCGAAATCGAATGAACGTCTCCGTGCGTAGATCAATGCAAAGATAACCACGCCGACCACCAGCGTGCCGAAAGCCGAATGGGGACCGAATGATGAAGCATACTGGCTGCTCTCACGCAATCCATAGGCGAATGCATAGATCGACATGAGCAACGTCGGCTTCCATGGAAACGAGAAACGCGCTGACATAGAATGGGGCAGCTCCCGTTTGGGAAGCGCGATGTAACCGAGCGAGCAGCAGACAAGAGAGGCCACCGGCAGAAAAAGCCCTACGGCGAACAGCCAAGGATCAGAAAGGCCTCTGCATAGATAGAGAATGAGCGCCGCCATGACAATGGAGGCTGAGTAATACAGTCCGACCCGATACGGATTCAAGCAACTGTACAGCTCCGACCAGAGAAGAATCGTTATCGCAATACCGAATCCGCCCAATACGGTTGCGGGAAGGGCAAGCTGGGCGGCCAAAACCGGAGAAAATATAGACAGGAACGCACATATCGTCGAAACCGTCAGAGACAGCCCCGCAAGCCAATACACGCTTTTATGGCGGAAAAACGGTCCGATGCGATGGGCGAGTGCAGCGCATGAGAACATAACCGCGATCATGACCAAGTCGAACGTATCATGCCCGGCGAACGCCACAAAGGGAAATTGCACGAACGAACCGACAAAGACAAGCTCTATCCAAGCCCGATATATGCCAAGACCCAAAAATGCAAAGGGAACATACGGCATCTTTTCCCATAGACGCGCACCAGGAAGCGGAACTCCGTCCCGATCGCAAGCGATTTTACGAGGCTCGCTTTCATCGGGACCGAACAACACCGAATCCGGCTGCCCGACATCCTCTTCATTTTGAACGGAAACGGCCATATTTTCCCCTTTGCCTCTCCCAAAGCATCTTCATTGTATCTCAAATAAACGAATTGCATGCATCGAATGGGGTGACAGAGAGGCTGGAGCAAGCGAGGAAATTCTCCTAAAAACTCAATATAAAGCACTTTCAACAGGGGCGTTGCAGCAAACCACCCGTTTTTGCATACAGGGTGATACGTGGGGGGTGATGGAAACAACCCCTTAAATTTTCCCGCAGGGGAAGTTCGCATCCGCATCTATGCGTATGATGAACATATCGTGTTCGTTTAATGAAGAGTATGAGGGATGTTCTGAACGAATACGGGAAGACACATACGAAGGAGGAGGAACAATGAAAGAAAACAGCATCTCGAGACGCGACCTTCTGAAGATGGGAGGTATTGCAGCAGCAGGCATAGCGGGAGCCGGTGCGCTTTCAGCATGCTCGTCGCCGAAATCAGGGTCGAGCACGACAGGCAGTTCGGATGCATCGCAGACCACAGCCGCAGGCCACGCCCGGACCGGTATGCCCGACTTCCTCACGAAGCCCAGTGCGATCACCGACATCAAAGACACCAAAACTTACGATGTCGTCGTCGTGGGAGCTGGAGCCCCTGGTGTGCCGTGCGCCCTTTCGGCTGCAGAATCCGGCGCAAAGGTCGCCCTTATCACCAAAGAGGCCACGGCTTCGGCCTACGGCAACTCAGGATCGGGCATCGATCTTTCAACAAGCGATCCAGCCGACATCGAAAACCTCGTGTCCCAATTGATGGTGGATTGCCAGCATCGTCCGAATCGCGCCTTGTTGGATATGTGGGCAAAGAATTCCGGTGAAGCAGTGAAATGGGTTATTCAGAAATCAGCCGCAGGCGGAGCCCAGGTAGTCGACCAAGGCAACCAGCAGCATGCCCCCCTCATCAAGAAGCATAACTACAATATCAACTTCGTCACCTCATTTTTCGGCCCCAAGCCCTATAACACCGGAGAAGGCATGAAGGCATTGTGCAAGCAAGCCGAAAGCGAAGGCGTCGATATCTTCTACAGCACGCCCGCCCAGCAATTAGTTGTCGAAAATGGCAAGGTGACAGGCGTCATTGCCAAAAACGACAGCGGGTACGTAAAGTTCAATGCCTCTAAAGCCGTGGTCATGGCAACGGGCGACTACCAGAACGATGACGACATGTTGCATTACTACCTGCCTGATATGACCTACATGGGGCCGAAGCAGACAGGCCGCACCGGCGACGGTCACAAGATGGTCGTATGGGCAGGCGGCGCAGTCGAGCATATCGGCCACACCAAGATGCTGCACGATTTCGATGCAGGCCCCGCCTCGATGTGCGACATGCCGTTTTTGCGCGTGAAGATGACTGGCAAGCGTTTCTGCAACGAAACCGTCGAGATGTCGCTCATGAACTGCTACCTGATAAGCCAGGAAGATCAGGGGAATTATTGCCAAGTATTCGATTCGGCCTATATGACCAAGGGAGCATCGTTCCCCGGAGCCTTGGTTTCACCCGACAACTTGCGCGTCTATATGCCGGAAGAAAACGTTCCCCGCACCGGCGTGTTCGAAGGGCAGATCAACACATTCAAAGCAGACACGCTGGAAGACCTGGCAAAGAAGCTGCAGATTACCGACACGGCAACATTCGTAGCCACCGTCAAAGACTACAACCAGCTGGCAACAGCCCACAAGGATACCGAATACGGTGTTCCCGGCAACTACCTGACTACCATAGACACCCCGCCTTACTACGGCATCCATCGCCACGTGCGCATGAGCGCCATCTGCTCTGGCGTAGCAGTCAATGATGGACTGCAGTGCCTAACCCCCGACGGCAATGTCATCGGCGGCCTGTATGCCATCGGCAATACAGCAGGCGGCTTCTATGGCGGCATAGACTACCCGCTAACCGTGTTCGGCCTGAATCTGGGACGAAACTACACCCAAGGCTACGTTATCGGCAAGACCGTCGCCAAGCTCTAGATCCGGCGACACCCTCCTGTAGAGCGCCGCGCATCCTCCTCCCCTGCACGGCGCTCTGCGCATATCTCGCACTGTTTCAACATGTGCGCCCTCCGTGTTTCCCCCTCCCCACCCGCGAAACCACCCGCCTGAAACTGTAAAACACCCGCTATCGTGCCTGACGAACCGATTCCCACGCGACTATCGTCTGCATCAATCCCGCATGGGCACGAGAACCCTGCGGACGTATTTCGCATCGAAAGGGAGGATCCCATGGCACCCCGCACCGAACAGGCATCCGCGCCGTCAATCGGCAATCTATCTCGCAGGCAATTCGCCGCTCTTATCGGAATAGGCATGGCCGCCATTCCGCTTTCCAGTTTGGTCGGATGTGCCCCGAAGGGCTCCGACCACACGGACACGCTCGACTATGACGTGGTCGTTATTGGCAGTGGCGGTGCAGGAACCTCAGCTGCAGCTCTTGCAGCCCAACAGGGAGCTCGCACCCTCTGCATCGAGAAACTACCCTTCCAGGCCGGATCGAGTTCTCTGGCATTGGGAACCCTCTACGGAGCGGGCACCGTGCAGCAGCGGGAACTGGGAATCAAAGACACACCCGATGACCTGTACGCGTACTTCCTTACACGTGGAGCCGACAAGGTAAGCTTGGCTATGAATCGCTTTATGGCCGACCATGCCGGAGAAACCATCGACTGGCTTCGCGAAGATTTGCAGGTTCCCTTCAAAGACACCATCAAAGGCAACGGCCTGGACAAAGTCCAGCGCGGCCATATGTGTCTGAACAGCGCCGATGACGCATTGAAAGCAGTCCGGAACCTTGCAGACGAACAAGGAGTCGAATTCCGTTTCGATACTACCGCCACCTCGCTTGTCCTCGATGATTCCACGGGCAAAGTCGTCGGCGTTAAAGCGCATACCCCCTTGGGCGCTACGCTCATTCATGCGAAAACCGTCGTCATCGCCAGCGGAGGATTCTGCCGCAACCAGGATATGATTGCCACGTATTGCCCCGATTATGCCGGCGTCTACACCGAAGTGGGAGTCGGATCGGATGGCAACGGGCTGCAGATGGGCCTCGACATCGGAGCATCCTACGTCGGCAACGGAGGAACCAATGGAATTCTTTCCTGCGCAGTCGATGCAGGCCAGTCAGCGCTTATCGACAGCAAGGCGCTCTGGGTGAACAGTACGGGCAACCGTTTTGCCAACGAAGGCGGCCAGACTCACGATATCTTCTACACCGTCGCAGAATACGCCGATCGGAAATTCTACGCCGTGTACGACCAGACTATGGTGAACGCCTTGTCAGCCGACTTGAAAAGCAAATTCGATTTCGGAATCGAGCAGGGCATCTTCGTCAAAGGAGCTACGGTTGCCGAGGCGGCAGAAAAGCTCAACATCAACGGAACAGCCGTTCAAGCCGCACTCGACGAGTACAACGCAATGGCCATCGCCAAACACGATACCCGTTTCGGAAAAAGCGCCAGTCTGCTCGCGCCCATCACTCAACCGCCTTTCTATCTGCTAACCATGGGCATCTGCACCCACGGCAGCTTCGGAGGCTTGGAGACCAACACCCAATTCCAAGTTAAGAATACCGAGGGAGATATCATCTCCGGACTCTATGCGGCCGGAGAAGTATGCTGCGGCACCTTCATCTACCAAGATTATCCCGCAGGTGGCTGCGGCCTCGACTTCAGCTACACATCAGGACGCTTCGCTGGCACGAACGCCGCCAACGAAGCCATGGAGGTATAAATCCAGACGATCTGGAGCCTGCGCAACAGGCTCCAGATACCGGTCGCGCCCATGACGCAAAACACCCCATGACACAATCCCCGCCCAAAGGCGAAAGCGACTCCCTCTTTGCTATAATGCAACTCAACGGGAGGGGGCCGCGTGAGGTCTATATCGAAGGGCATCGAGGAACAAGGCGGTTTTCGGCAAAATACGCGATTGAACGATGCGCTCGCCCATTTTTCCTGGTCTTTTCTCGGTCTTGCAGCAATCCGCGTATGGATTCAATGCACTATGTATGACCGCTATGCATTTTCCGACGCAGGCGCAACCAGCGTTACCATCAATCTGCTTCGCGCAGCTTTCACGGGTCTTATGGTGCTAATCGTTCTGAAAGTCGGCTTCCCTGCACGGTCCCGCATACTCTTAGAGTGGTTTTCGGTTACCGCAATGACACTTGCAAGCATCTTGTTTCTGCTTGATTCTCAGCTTACCGGCTTTCACGCAAACCTCGCAGCCTGCGTTTTAGCCGGAGCCGGCATCGTTTGGGGCGGCGGTGCATGGATGGAATTCTACCTACGTCTAGAACCCGATGAATCCCTCACCTACGCCCTGCTCTCGCTCGCCCTTGGATCAGCCTGCGGCCTCGTGTTGGGCTTCTTGCCTTCATCTGTGGGAACCATGGTCAGCATGATCATGCCCACCATATCCTTCGTCACCCTCAAGCGAGCCCTGCACGCAACGGATACAGAGGCGGGAGATTCGGCCCATGCGAGAAGGCTCGACCCTGCACCTATCGACACTCGTTACGATCGGGAACCCCGCAAAACATGGATACGCCTCCTTCTGGGATTGGCCCTATTCGAGTTTGCCATCGGCGTGGCTCGCGGCTTCCCCTTCGGCGAATCCTTCGAAATGGCTCCGGCATTTCAGATATTGCATCAAACGACGGTGGTTGCCGCAAGCTTCGGCGTACTCTTCTTGGTGTTGGCAAAAAATCGCTTTGTTCGATACTCCGCCTTATGGCGCGCAGCGCTCGCCCTAGTTGCCTTCGGTATCATCCTGTTGGCCACGCTCGACGAAACAGGCATGGCTTTCGGGTCTGCATTTATCAACATCGTGAATTCGGTTATGCTGGGAATCTTGTGGTATACCTGCTACGACATCGCCCGCCATTCCAGCATTATCCCCTACGCCGTCTTGGGAATCTGCTGGTTCGTCTTCCTACTCGCCCGCGAAGCAGGACGCTGGTTCGTCATGTCCCTTCCCCCGCATGGGGATGCAGTTGCTTTGATCGATGTGCTGATGATCATCTTGCTTTCCATAAGCATAGCCGTCATGTTCAGCGACGAGATACCCCGAACCCGTGAATTCTTCGAGGATCTCCGTGCTCGAACACCGCGTCAAGCCCACGCTGCTCTTAGATTGGAAGAACCGAACCGCGAACCGGTTGATTTGGTTGCAACATATGGACTTACCCCGCGAGAAGCCGAAGTAATCGGCGGCATGATAACGGGTAAGAGCAAGGCAGCGATCGGCAAAGAGCTCTTCATTTCCGAAAACACCGTACGCGGATACGTGAAGAACGCCTATGCAAAAATGGATGTGCACAATAAAGGACAGCTGGAAGCAAAGTACTATCGCTTCTAAGGGAAGCACACTAAAACAGATGCGCCGCCCCCACTATGGAAACAGCGCACTGAATTACTCAGTCTTTTTTAAACTGGCTGGGATGCGGTGCGAAGAAATCAGTCCGAGGAGGCAGATCACGCACAGCGTGACGGGCCTCTGCTAAATCGGAAGCCCCGCATAATTCGTCCATATTCTCGAAATCGTAATTCCAACTGAAAAACTCAGCCGTATCGAAATTCAAGTAGTCGCAAATTTTTTCAGTACCCATCGGCACGACTGGATGCATCAGCAATGTGCAGATGCGAAGCAGGTAGAAGCTGTCAACCAGCACCTGCCGGCGAAGACCTGCATCGGCGGTGTTCTCCGCCTCTTTGATGTGGGCGCTCCAGTATTGATTGCTCCAGCGAATGAAATCATCCATCAAGGACATGATGGCATGCAATTCCACCTTGTGCATAATGCGGTCGTATGAAGCCAACGTCTCCAAAGCCCGTTGTTCGACTTCGGGCGTAACGGCACCCAATGGCATATACCCGTCGAAGTTCTTCTTCGCTTCATACAAGCAGCTTCGGGCAAGACGATTGAACACTTTCGTCAGCAAGGCACCCTCTTTCAAAACCGGATCAGACACCCGCGGGTCATCGCGCTTGCCTTCGTCGGTCTCAAAAGCCTTGGGTTTGAAACCAACGGATCGTTGATCGAGCCCCAACGCCAACCAGTGAGCGCGAAGCTGCTCGACTGTGTAATGCTCGAGCAATTCATCCGCAGTCGGCGGTTTCACCGATCCCGATGACGAGGCCTTTTTGTTTCCCAAAAGCATATGGTAATTGGCGATAAGCCTCGTCTGACGCAAATCGTTGCCCTGAGGATCCAGCCGCTGCTCATTATCCTTCTGCTCAGCCGCCCATAAAGCAGGCTGGGCAACCCCGTAGAAATAGATGTTGTCCTGCCCGATGAACTGATACACCTGGGCATCGTCATCACACCAGAACGTACGCCACGAATCCCGAGGCAGACCCATCGCATCATTTGCCGCAATGGTGAATGAAATAGGAGCCCACAAACTCTCGGGCCAGCACCAAACGGTAAGGCCCCGCACTCCTTCGAGTTCGGGGGCTTTAACGCCCCATTCTATATTGCCGGAAATGCGAAATGGCACCAGCGCCTTGCCCGTACGAAAGCGAATACCCTCCGCTGACAGGACATCGCGTGCAGTATCGCGTGCGTAAATATCAGCAAATTCCAATTCGAAACTTGCTTTGCCCTTTTCAGCCAGACGAAGAGCATGCTCGGGCAAGGAATCTTCGATCTTGAGGTAGTCGTCATACGCTTCATTTTTGACGAATATGATAGGCGGCACGAGAAATTCACGTACGGTTTCGGAGACAACGCGGCGCATGTCGGGATCACGCTCTTCACGTTCGACATGTTTCCTCAAGAAACCAGCAAAACCCGGAAGATCAAAATACCAGTTCTGGACCGGTTTCATTTCGGGCACCGATCCGGTAATGGACGAACGTGGCGCTATCAGGTCCGCAGGATCGTACTGATGGCCCAAATCGCATTCGTCAGCATAAGCCCGTTCGCTTTTGCATCCCTGGACTGGGCAACGTCCCACGACCTGGCGCCCATTCAAGAATGTCTGCGCTTCGGTATCATAGAATTGCAACGTTTCGTGTTTGCGTAAATACCCGTTTTCATATAAGCGCGTAATGAATTCCTCACTCATAAGCTGATGCACTTCAGCGCAATGCCCGATACCGCTTCCTTCATACACATCAAGGCTTATGCCGTATCGATCAAGCGTAGCTTTCTGAAGATCATGGTTGCGCAGCACGTAATCGGCAATCGTCCCATCGAACTCGCCCGATTCCACAAGCTTGCGGTAGCCTTCGTTAATCGGAGATCCGAAGCAATCGGTCCCCGAAACGAAGCGGACGTTGGCAGACCCGATGCGATCACGCAGAAAACGCGTGAAGCAATCCGCAGGAACGAATACGCCGCCCACATGCCCAAAATGCAACGGCTTGTTGCCGTAGGGCATGCCGGCGGTTACAACTGCGCGTTTAGGCCAGACGATGCTACCGAACGGTTGCTTCATTGCCTTGCAGCTCCTTAATGGCAGCAGCCAATTGATCGACCGTCGTCGTGTTGGATGATGAAGAGGAAAGCAAGCCGAGCAGGCTTGAAAGATCGCTCTTGGGAAGCGACAGGGTGTCCGTACGGTACGAGCCCCCGTACCCAGCCATATCGGCAGCACTAGCACAGGCATCTTCCAGGGTGCCAACTTGGTCAGAAAGCCCGTTTGCAACTGAATCATTGCCCGTAAACGGCATGCCAGTCGCAAGGGTTCTGACCGAATCGACGCTCATCCCACGTCCATCCGCCACGGTCTTGATAAATACTTCGTTGATTTGGTTCACCATATTCTGATAATAAGCACGTTCTGCATCGGTAAGGGGACGCGTGCCGTAACTCGAATCCTTGCTAGCAGCACTCGTGATGTTGTCGACATCGATACCCAGCTTTTCCAAGAGCCCCGAGAGGTCGGTCACGGTCAAATCGACACCGATAGCGCCTATCTCCGTAGTCTGAGCGACATAGATGCGCTTTGCCTGGGATGAAATCATATACGCAGCGCTTGCATTCATCGATGCGCTCGAAACCACGATGGGCTTGGAGAATTCCCGTACGTAGTTCGCCATCTCTTCGCCAGCTGTAGATGTGCCGCCGCCTGAATTCACCCGCAATACCACAGCCTTGATGCCCGGGTCGCTTTCTGCCTGGTCAAGCAACTTCTTCAGACCTTCGGGGCTGTTTGCCGTACCATCGTAGCCGATAGTGCCGTTAATATCGATGATGGCCACGGTATTGGAAGCATGGGGATTGCCCGTACCGTCAAGCCTGTTGAAGCTTGCAACACAAGAGTACATACCGATGCCGATGACGGCGAGAACAGCCACAACGAGCACGGCGATCCACCATCGGCGCTTCCGAGGCGCAGGACGATATCCGGAATTTCCATAGCTGTTCTGCTGCGAGACAGGCGGCATGGGAGCCCCTTGCGGAACCGCCGTTGAAATCTGGGAATACTCGTTCTCCATCTTTATCACAATCCTTGTTTACAGCTCGAAGCTATCGTCCACACGGCGCCCTTGGGCCTTCTTTGCGGTACGCAAGAGAAATTCTTGATTTGTATCGGTTTGCTTCAAAGACTTGATCAGCATATCCATGGCTCGTTCGGCATTGTTCATATTGGCGAGAATACGACGTACAGCCCAGATAAGCGGAGCCTCCTGCGGGTCGAGCAGCAGATCTTCTTTACGCGTACCGCTGGAAACAGGATCGATAGCCGGGAAGATGCGACGGTCGGCAAGGTTGCGATCGAGTTTCAATTCCATATTGCCGGTGCCCTTGAATTCTTCGAAGATGACTTCGTCCATCTTCGATCCGGTATCGATAAGTGCAGAAGCCAGGATAGTCAGACTACCGCCTCCTTCGATGTTGCGGGCAGCACCCAAGAAACGCTTCGGCGGATAGAGGGCGGTTGAATCGACACCACCTGACAAGATACGACCGCTCGCCGGTTGTGCGAGGTTATATGCGCGGGCCAGGCGCGTGATAGAGTCAAGCAAGATGACCACGTCTCGACCGTTCTCCACAAGTCGCTTTGCCCGCTCGATTACCATTTCGGCTACCGCGATATGGTTTTCACTCGGCATATCGAATGTCGAAGATATGACTTCGCCCCGTATGGAACGCTCCATATCCGTAACTTCTTCAGGGCGTTCGTCAACAAGCAGGCACATGAGATGGACTTCAGGATTGTTCGCAGAAATCGAAGCGGCGATATCCTTGAGCACTGTGGTCTTGCCCGCCTTAGGGGGCGACACGATCAGACCGCGCTGACCTTTGCCGATAGGCGCAGCTAAGTCGATAACGCGTGCTGTGATGGCTGCGCGACCATGCTCCATCAGCAAGCGCTCATCCGGGTAGACCGGGGTTAAATCGGCAAAACGAGGACGGCGGCCCAACTCTTCGACGCGGATGCCGTTGACTTCCTTGAGTTTCTGCAGAGCAGCATACTTCTCATTATCTCGGGCCGGCCGAACCTGCCCGCACACATAGTCGCCCTTTCGCAAGCCGTTTCGACGAATCGTCGAAAGACCCACGTAGACATCGTGCTCGCTTGGCAGATAGCCCTCAGTTCGCAAAAAACCGTATCCATCGGAAAGAATGTCGAGTACTCCTTTGACATCGACGAATCCTTCCTTTTTAACGCTAGCAGCAAAGACCGCATCAACCAGTTCGGCTTTCTTCTTCAACATCTTATGGTCGATGCCCAGTTCATCTGCTTTCGCACGAAGTTCAGTCACTTTCAGCTTCGAAAGATCTTCGGCCGTCGTCTTGGGCACGACTGGCTCGCGGTTCTGGTTGGGCGTATGTGAGCGACGTACATGACGCCTATTACTGCCTGCGGCATTGCTGCCACTACCGCTGCCGTTGTTGCTGCTGCCGTTGTTCTTGCCCTGCTGCTTGCCGACATTGGCGGGTTTCCCCTGGGATGAGGGCCTGCTGCCGGTATGCCGCTTGACGCTCACGTTCGAGCTGGAGTTTCTTGCGCCACCCTGCTTCTGATTCTGCCCTTGAGGTCGATCCTGGACCTGGCTTTCGGTTTCGCTCATGCGTTCTGCACTTTCTCCCAGTCCTTCATAAAGGACTCCAGACCCCGGTCGGTCAATGGATGTTGAACCATCTTTTTCAGAACGCCGAAGGGAACCGTTGCAATGTCTGCACCCATCAACGCACATTGCGTTACATGGTTGGCGCTGCGCACAGAAGCGGCTATGACTTCTACGTCGTGTCCGAAATCATAATTGCCGATTGCCGTCACGATATCTTCCACCTGCGCCAAACCATCTTCTGATATGTCATCAAAACGCCCGATGAAAGGGCTGACATAGCGAGCACCGGCACGAGCCGCCAGAATAGCCTGCGGAACGCTGAAGCACAGCGTCATATTCACCGGCACGCCATGGCGGGCCAATTCATGGGTAGCAGCAAGCCCTTCGACCATCGTCGGCACCTTGACGACTACGTTGTCGGCAATTGCCGCCAGTTCCAAGCCATCGCGAACGATATCTTCTCGCGTCATAGCAACGCTTTCGGCCGACACAGGACCATCGACGAGATCGCAGATGCGCTTTATGTGGTTGTGGAAATCATCGAGCTTTCCACCGATGCGCGAATACAGCGTAGGGTTGGTGGTGACACCTGCGATGGCGCCCCAACTTGCTGCTTCTTCGATTTCGTTCAGATCGGCGGTATCCAAGAAGAATTTCACCTGAGTCCTCCTTTAGGTGGCAGGCATATGCGGGATAATGCACGATAGTATATCGATTCGTGCATATCTCTGTGGGAATGAATTGGATAGTTCTTCGAATACAAAAAGAAGAACCGATGAACATACTACGCAAACACGCCCGCGAACGCAAGCGCGAGAGAATCCCGGTTTGATAAACGCATAGAAGATTCGAGCATACGCATGGAAAAATCTACGGAGCGTAGGTTTTGCACGTTCCTTCCGTGCAGTATGCTTCCAGCATACAAGAATCGCGGCACAACCGGCAGATGCCGCGCATCCACCCGCACCAGCATGCAAGGAGCACCCATGGGATACGTTACCGGACCTGCCATAAGACGATTGCGCGAAAGGCGAGGTCTGACTCAGAAAGAACTGGGCAATCGCATCGGCGTATGCGACAAAACCATTTCGAAATGGGAGACGGGACGCGGATTGCCCGACGTGTCATTGATCGAAAGCCTAGCCGCGAACCTCGGAGCATCTGTCGCCGAGCTGCTCGCAGGCCAAACCACCGAGAATGCCAACCCAGCGGGAAACCTCTTGCGCGCAGGGTTCAACGTATGCCCGATCTGCGGAAACATCATATTCAGTACCGGAGAAGCATCGTTCTCCTGCCATGGAATCCAGCTGCCGCGCCTTGAAGCAGAGCCACCTGATGCAGAACATGCCATTGACATCCATATCGTCGATGGCGAATACCACGTCGTTGTAGGCCACCCCATGGAAAAGGGTCATTTCATCAGCTTCATTGCATATGCAACTCCAGGAACGGTGCAAATCGAGAAACTCTATCCCGAGCAAGAAGCAGTGGCGCGCTTCCGTATAGGCGGCGCAGGACGCCTGTACGCATATTGCAACCATCATGGACTCTTTACAGTGGCGACGCCCAAACGCACGATCCGGGTGCGACCGGGCCTCTAGACGTCAACCTTCAAAGGCATCGTTCGAACTCGCCCATCATACGAGGCAGATGGGCCTGCCACCGCTTGGGGTTCATAGAACCAAGAGCACTACCGATAATCCCACATATGATCGAGAGGACCCGATCTCTGCCCCATCATCGGATCGTTCTCCAAAGCGCCGCTTAGGTACTTCTTGGCCTTCGCGACGCTTGCCTGCATATCGAATCCACTGGCTAGGCCACAGGCAATGGCGCTTGACAGCGTGCATCCCGTTCCATGGGTGTTGGAGGTAGCGATGCGTTTATGCCGCATCCATACCTCACGACCTTGTTCGGTCAAAAGCAAGTCATCCGCCCCTGCGGTACCATGCCCTCCTTTGACGAGCACCCATCCACCAGTACTGCCCATGGCGGTTTGGATAATCTTCGCAGCAGCCACCATGTCATTTTCATTCTCGATCCCGCGCTGGGATAGCACCTCCGCCTCGGGGATATTGGGAGTTACTATATCAGCTAGGGGAAGAAGTTGTTCGACCAGCGTCTCAACCGCCTCATCGGCCATGAGAACCGATCCGCTCGTAGCAACCATGACGGGGTCGAGCACGATGTTGGAAGCTTGGACCGCAACAAGCGACGCCGCAACAGCCGAAGCAATGGCCCCCGATCCGATCATGCCTATTTTCACAGCAGCGGGACGTATATCATCAAATACGGTTCTGATCTGCAATGCAACGAAATCAGGATCCGTTTCGACCACGCCGTAGACCCCCGTGGTGTTCTGTGCGGTCAAAGCCGTAATAGCTGTTTCGGCAAACAGCTGATACGCGGCAATGGTCTTGATGTCGGCTTGTATGCCGGCACCACCGCTCGAATCAGACCCCGCAATGGAGAGCACCGCTGGAATAGCCATGATTCGTCCTTTCTCTCAACGTTGTTCCAGTGTACGTCATCGATTCCGAAAAAGGGAGGTTCTAGATTTCCACGTGCCCGAACGTAGCATCCGCGATTGCCCGCAACCTCTGCGCTGAAGCCCGGCAATCCCTCGAAGCAAATAGGGCTGACACGATTGCAGCACCGCAGGCGCCACTTCCCTGCAATAATGGAATCGTCCGCTCATCCAATCCTCCGATACCCACCACGGGAATATGCACCGCCGCACAGATGGCACGAAGCTCATCGAAGGATACATCCACGGCATCGGCTTTGGTAGATGTCGGAAACAGCGCGCCCACTCCCAGATAATCGGCTCCATCTTGCTCCGCTTTCAAGGCTTCGGCAACGGTACGCACCGACACGCCGATAATCTTGCCAGGACCCAAGACCATACGAGCAGTCCTACATGCCATGTCATCCTGGCCCACATGCACGCCATCCGCGTCGACCGCGCATGCAGTCTCGACATCATCGTCAATGACAAAGGGGACGTGGGCCCGGGCACATACCGTCCGCAAGTCGCGGGCCATCTGCAACGATTCCGCTTGGCTGATGTGCTTTTCCCTCATTTGGACGAACGTCGCCCCTCCGGCAATCACCTGCTGCACGCATGCGGTCAATGCGCGGCCGTCGAGCCACGTCCGATCGGTCACAGCATACAAACGTAGCTCGTCAGCAAGCCGGCAGGCTGCTGCATCACGCAAAACGCTCATGCGCGCTCGCCATCCACGGTAGCGTTCGGGGCAAGCCCCGCCACTTCCTCTATACGCGCCCTAGCAGCCAGATGAGCGCCGTCGAGATTATAGAGAGCATCGATCAGATACGTACGGAAACTGGCATTGCCATCATCTGCGCCCATACGCGCTTGGGCTACATCGCCCGCTACGCCCATAGATGCAACGGCCGCAACGGCCGCAAGCAGCGGGTCGGTTGCATGGGCGGCTGCAAAGGCCCCGGTTATGCATGAAAGCATGCACCCCGCTCCCGTTATGCGCCCTTGCAAGGCAGATCCATTGCGTATGGCGAATGTACGCTGCGCATCCGAAACAAGATCGATAGCACCCGTAATAGCGACAACGCATGTCGTCTGTGCAGCGAAATCGCGGGCAAAAGCAGCGCTCGTTTTCACGTTGTCCTCAGTAACGGCATCGGCCGGGCACACATCGACCCCACGTGTCAGGGCCGCACCGCCAGCCAAAGCCTTCACTTCGCTCATGTTGCCGCGAACGATGCAAATCGGATATGCATCGAGTAGCTGGGCCGCTGTACGCGTACGCAATTTCGAAGCACCCGCTCCCACAGGATCAAGAACGATGCTGTGGCCCAACGAAGCCGATTGGGCGGCTGCAGCATGCATTCCTGCAACGGTACGGGCATTCAAGGTGCCGATGTTCAGAACCAGTCCGGCACAAATCGACGTGATATCAACGACGTCTTCGGGCTCATCGCTCATAATGGGGCTTGCCCCAATAGCCAGCAGTGCGTTCGCGCAGTCATTCACCGTGACGTAGTTCGTAATGCTGTGCACCAATGGCGATGACGCACGCACGGCATCGAAAGCACCCTTCATGTCCAATTCATCCATAGCCGAATCCCTTCCGCGCAATATGCGCACATCTTCGATCCGCCGAAACGGATCGTATTACAGAAAAGCATCGAGGCCCATACGCGGCAACTAGGCTATTCTGTCTGAGAAGCGGCAGAACCACGCTTGGCATCAGACAAGTAACGACGGATGACGCAATTCACCAGAATGGTTGCAGCTGCAACGATAAGCATGACGGGAAACGTATTGCCCACAGGAAGATCCCACCCCATCGAGAACCGATACAGGATGAAACCAGCTATCCACAAGCCGATATTTACCCAATTCGCCTGTCTGCCGCTTGCGTCGTTATGCAGAATATAGCAGTCGACGCAGAGAATCGCCGCCATAGGGGCGAAGACCGCGCCGATCAGATACAGGAAGCCCTCGAAATCGCCTACGGGCGCAGTCGCAGCCAATACCGTGCCGATAACGGCGAAAACTATTCCGCACGTGCGGGCATCAAGCTTTGCGTAGATGGCACTGGCCGAGATGCCTGCTGATTCTGCATCGAGAAACGTCGTGGTTACCGTAGAGAATACCACGACCACTACACCGGCAACACCCAAACCAGCCGAAGCCATAACAGCCGCCAGGTCATCCGTTCCAGCAAACAAAGCCAAACCCAAGCCGATAATGAACATCCAGCAGCTTCCGAAAAAATACGCTGCCGTTGCCGCTGTTGTACCTCGGAAAGGATGTTTCGCCGCACGCGTATAATCGCTCACCACGGGAAGCCACGAGAGAGGCATGGCGACGGCAAGCTCGACCGCAGCCCCAAAGCTGATAGCCCCCGAATCGACAGCCGACGGTACCGCAGAGCCACCGAATACCACAGCGCTGATAAGAGCCGTCAGTACAAAGAGCCCAATGGACGCCACGGACTGCACGCGGCTCATATTCTTCATGCCGATAGCTATCCACACGACGATAAGCGCACCGATGGTCAAGCACCACCCCACCAGGCCGATCACGGGAACCAGGAATACAGCCGCTGTAGCTGCGGATGCCACCATGATGGCCGTCCATCCGACAAGTTGCAGCACATTGGCTACCGAGAAAATTACCGAACCCAGCTTGCCGAAGCTTATCTGCACGGTCTCCATTGCGCTCTTTCCAGTTCGGGCGCCAATAGCAGCCACGAGCCAGAAGAGGAAACAGCCGATAAAGTGGCCTAAAAGAATAGCGCATACGCCCTGTGCAAAACCGAGCGGCGCAAAAAAGGTTCCCGTGAGGATTTCGGCAAGCGACACGGCGGCGCCAAACCACACAAGACCCAAAGCAGAAGAGGATAGAGTACGAGACGATACGGTAGACTTCTCAGTCATAGATGCTCCCTTCGTTGGCATTACCCATATCAGGTTATTCGGGTCGAAGCGGCATTTCGCTTCCTCTCAGCCTGCCTGCGCAAGCTCCCCGGTTCTCAAGAACAAAGACGATTATAGCCAAGCACAATGAAAGATATACGGTTATACGGCGAGCGGTCGAATCGCTCGCATCAACTCAGATAGACCCATGCCGCAGAGGGAAACGTGACGATAATAGTTCCTTTCCCTACGGAAATGCATGACGCGGCACCCGTGAACTCATTCGACAATCCCAAAGACACGTCGTCGGGAACGACTGCCTGGTCGAGGGGGTACTTCAACCCGGTTTCGCAGACCCCCTTTGCCGTGCCGCCATAAGAAAACATCGAGATGAAACGCCCATAGGCAGCATCGGGAAGCACGGTTTCATCGAATGCATCGAACGAAAGAGAGGACCAACCGCCGGCGTCCAGAACAGCTAGGCAGAAATCCGGCCCGACGCCGAACACTCGAAGCCCTTGCCGAGCACAGCCCACCATAAGCTGGATATTTGCCAGCGTATGGTCAAGACGCTGAGAAAGCGCGCCGTAAAACACCAGATAATCGCATCCGCCCTGTACGGCCCCCTGCAAAGCCAATTCCATATCGCTTGCATCTTTCTCGGCTGGAAAACGCAGGACATCGTCTCCCTCGGGAACAAACCCCAGGGAATCGAAATCTCCCACAACCAAATCCGGTCGGCAGCCGATAGACATCAGCGAACGGTAGCCCCCATCGACAGCAATCACCAGGTCAAACCGCTCAGAAGAAAAATGATCGGCATTGAAATCGACAGCTCCAACCAATGCGCAACGTAGCATACCCGCTCCTCGATGAAGTTATCCGCAAGCTTCTGGAGAACCGCAGAATACACGCCCTCCTTCTGGTAGAATACCACAGGAGCGGGTCGGGCAACCGCGCATGCATATGTGAGGAAAGTCCGGGCTTCAAAGGGCAGGATGCCAGCTAACAGCTGGACGGGGCAACCCGATGGATAGTGCCACAGAAAAGAAAACTCCCCCGGGCAACCGGGAGAAAAGCTGAAACGGTGCGGTAAGAGCGCACCAGTGCGTCGGCGACGGCGCAGCTTGGAAAACCCCATCCGAAGCAAGCGCAAATAGGGATGCTACACGGCCGCCCTTCCGTGCATCCGGGTTGCGTGCTAGAGGTACGCGGTGACGCGTGCTCGAGATAAATGGTTGCCGATTACAGAACCCGGCTTATAGACCCGCTCCATACCCTGCCTACCTATGCCATGCACCGGCTATATCCGCGGCAGCGATTCAATCCATTCCCGCAAACTGCAGTCAGCGCACTCCAGCGCAAGAATCTTTCGCCGACTCGCCTGGCCTCTCTTGACCGACACGCGGCTTTTTGCAATGCCTGCAGATGACGCGATAAGACGACAGACTGCCTTATTCGCCTTACCACCATCAGGAGGAGCTGTTACTCGAACAAGAACCTCCGGCAAGGTTTCCCCTGAATCCGACAGTTCGAATCTGACACCGACGACCTCATCGCGAGACGAACGAGGTACGACGCACACAGCGCATGTTGCGGAGAGAGCCTTCTGAGCAACCATTGCATCCCCTCTTCTATACGCCAAAAAGCCTCTCGACATCTGCCGGCGCATGGTCCCCCGAGA
>Ga0062381_10000110_pt1 | contig 19729 bp, 16 predicted proteins | sample DOMMetBare1Fresh_2_FD_59506 | JGI IMG/M metagenome (GOLD analysis project Ga0062381, IMG submission 59506) | Wetland sediment microbial communities from St. Louis River estuary, USA, under dissolved organic matter induced mercury methylation -... | ecosystem: Environmental > Aquatic >... | reverse complement strand
ACTCGGTGGAAATCTGCGCCTTTGTGTCCCTGTGTTCTTTTTCTCGCAAATCGTGTGTCGTAAATCGTATGTAGCAAATTTAAAGATCCACCTCAATTGATCCGCTTTTATGCTACTTTTGGGCGATTTAACCTAAAGAAATAAAAATGCCAGTCAGATTTTTTAAGTACCGATTCATTAAACGTAAGCGTAAGCATAGGTATATTCCCATCACACCTCCGTACACTCATTGCAAAAACTGTGGTTACGAGCTTCATAGCCAGTACTGTTCTGTGTGCGGTCAGTTTGCTTTGGTAACGAATCAGCCTCTTCGCGATTCAATATTTTCATATTTAGAAACAAACTATTCGTTCGATCAGAAGCTCGGATATACGCTTCGATATCTGCTTTTTAAGCCAGGTTTTCTTACTCAAGAGTTTATGGTTGGGAAGGTGGTTAGGTACGTCCACCCTTTTAAAATATACTTCTTTGCTAGCATTCTCTTTTTTGGGATTACTCTAGGAGTTGCTACTGGTAAGGAGCGCGATGAGAAGAAGGAGGCTAAGAAGGAAGAAAAGGCTAAGGTAGAAAGTCCTAAGCTTTCGGATGCTAAACGGGATTCTATTGAAAAGGTTGTTGCGAAGAATCTAAAAGAAAGCGGTGTTAGCGTTTCTATTGGTAGTGACGAGGATGAGGATGAATCTGCTTTTGACAAGGTGGTTGGTAAGCTGTCGGAAGAGAAGCTTAAGGGAAAGTCGCAAAAGGAGATAGAGGAGATGTTTTTCCATAACCTATCCATTTCGTTACTTCTGCTTATGCCAATCTTTGCAATTATACTTAAGCTATTATATATCAGAAGAAAGCAGTACTATATGAGCCATTTGGTACACTCTATCCACCTACATTCAGTATTCTTTATTCTACTGTCGGTAGGGTTGCTATGGGATACTTTTGTCGGTGGACCCGAAATTACGGGATGGGTATTCTTGGTAATGCTTGTTTACCTGGTGTTTAGCTTATCTCGTTTATACAAACAAGGTATTCGTAAGAGCCTGGTTAAGGCATTTATGCTTCTGTTTGTGTACTCTTTTGTTTGCCTTGTTGCGGTTGTGTGCTCTGCGGTTTATATGGTGGTGTAGTTTTAAGTCGAAATTGTAGTAAATTGGGGTAAAAATAATCCATTACTATGCTTTTTCGATTGCTAAAGTATAGGGTGCTCAAGATGCAGCGTCGTCGGAGCCCCTACGTTCCTGCTACACCTCCCTATACGCACTGCAAAAATTGCGGATACGAGCTGCATGGGCAGTTTTGCTCGGTGTGTGGCCAGCATGCTTTTGTTGCCAACCAACCGTTGCGCGACTCCATCGTGTCCTATCTCGAAACAAACTACTCATTCGATCATAAGCTGGGGCACACCTTACGCCATCTACTTTTTAGACCAGGATTTCTTGCTCGCGAGTTTATGAAAGGGCGTGTAGCTCGCCATGTTCATCCATTTAAGCTCTACTTCTTTTCAAGTATTCTTCTTTTTGGGGTGATGATTCCAATCAACCTAAGCCTAGATCCCAAGCATACAGCCGATCGTTCTAAACCTGTAATTGCCTCGGGCGATGATTATAAAAAAGCCGGTGGTATTATTGTTATTAACCCGCAAGATTCTGCAAAGGTGGCAGAGCAAAAAGCCAAATCAGGAGGTGCTGTGGCAAAAAAAGATTCGTCTGATTTTGAGCGTAGGGTTATCCGGAGCCTTTCCAATACTACGCAGGAAGAGCTGCTCCAACGTTTTATTCGGTACCTGTCGTTCTCCGTTCTATTTCTAATGCCGGTGTTTGCCTTGCTGCTAATGCTGGTTTACCGCCGAAAAGAACGTTACTACTTAGGGCATCTTATCCTTTCTATCCATCAGCATGTTGTGCTATTTTTGGCAATATCCATTAGCTTGCTATGGGAAATGCTCATTTCTAAATCGTACACTATAGGAGGCTGGATCTCACTTGCAATGATTGTTTACCTCGTGCTAAGCCTATCGCGCTTTTACTCCGAAAGAATTGCAAAATCGGTTATGAAAGCTTTTATTCTGATGTTTATGTACTTGATTATTTGTAGCGTGGTGGTGGTTGGGGTCACTTTTTTGGTGCTTGTTTCGTAGCTCTTTACTTTACCTAGTAAAGTTTTGCGGATGCAGATGTACATTTAAGCCGCTAAAAAGTACCCTTTTATCGATTAGAGCTGATCGTAGTTTAAAGGTATGCCTTATCTTTGCACGGCAACATTATTAACATTACCTGTAGTATGCTTAAAAGGCTAGATTTGGATCGGATACTCTCCTTTCTGACCTTTACTCTGTCGTTAATTGCTTACCTGCTTACTGTAGAGCCTACTGTAAGTTTTTGGGACTGCGGAGAGTTTATCTCAGCTGCTGCAGGTTTGCAGGTTGGGCATCCTCCTGGGGCTCCGCTCTATGCTATGCTTGGTAGGGTTTTTGCTCTTTTTGCTCCAAATGCTCAGTATGTTGCTCTTTGTGTAAACCTTCTTTCGGTATTGGCTAGTGCGCTTACCGTGCTATTTCTTTACCTTAGCATTCGCCTGCTTTTCGATTGCTCGCTTAGTAAGGAGCTTGCATCTGGGTGGGTGGCAAAGCTGGCTGCTTGTGCTGCTTCTTTGGCGTTTGCTTTTACCGACACTTTCTGGTTTTCGGCTGTGGAGGCTGAGGTTTATGCGCTTTCGTCGTTGTTTACGGCGGTTTGCTTTTGGGCTGCTCTGAGGTGGTACTCTTCCGAAAGTAAAAGCATTGCTTCTCGTTGGATTATCCTTATTGCTTTTTTATGCGGACTGTCGTATGGTGTGCACCTCTTAAACCTGCTTATTATTCCTGCAATTAGCTACCTCGTTATTTCGCGATGTACGGAGCTTACTTTTTGGAGGCGTATTTTGGCTGTTGTGGGTAGCTCTTTAGCTGTTGGCCTGGTGCTGTACTTCTACGTGCCGCTTCTACTTTGGATAGTTGCAGGTGTCGAGCTGCTTTTTGTAAATATCTTGGGACTTCCATATAATTCGGGTACGCTTACTGCGGTTGCGCTGATTTTTGGTGCGTTTGGTACTGGGGTTTGGGTATGCTTTACTAAGGGTTACCTAAAGAGCTTTACCATTGTTCTATCTTTTGCACTTTTTACGCTTGGCTTTGCGAGCTATGCTATGGTGCTAATCCGTGGTACGCAAAATCTGCCCATGAACCAAAATCAGGTTGATAACATTTTTAGCCTTAAATCGTACCTCGACCGCGATCAGTACGGTCAAACTCCTTTGCTGTATGGGCCCTACTATTCGGCTCCGGTTAAATCGGTTGTAAACGATAAGCCAATATACGTTAAGGTTAACGGACGGTACGAGGTTCGTGGCTTTACCAAAAAAACAAGCTACTATCCTTCGCATTGCACCCTATTTCCTCGTATGTATAGCGATGTTCCTCTACACGTTGAGGGTTACAGAGGCTGGGGACTGGTTTCGGAGGATTCTGTTACCTACAAGGAGGTGAATGGCAAGAAGTTTAAAGCTCCTAAGCCTACTTTTTTTCAGAACCTAACCTACTTTGGAGGTTACCAAATGTGGTGGATGTACTTCCGATACTTGCTTTGGAACTTTGCTGGTAGGCAAAATGATATACCTGGGCAGGGAAACATCCTGAACGGAAATTGGATATCTGGTATTCCTGTTGTTGACAACCTACTGTTGGGGCCTCAAGATCAGCTGCCTGATAGCTATAAGGAGAATAGGGGGCGCAATCGCTACTTCCTTATTCCGCTTATTCTTGGTTTAATAGGAATGTTTTACCAGTCTAAGCTGCATCGCGATCAGTTTCTTACTACGCTTCTTTTGTTCTTCTTTACAGGGATCGCTATTGTACTTTTTTTAAACCAACCTCCAGGTCAGGTTCGCGAGCGCGATTATGCCTACGTGGGCTCTTTCTACGTTTTTGCGGTGTGGATTGGCTACGGTTTTATTTGTTTGGTTGATAGGGTTAAGCGTTACGCTAAGCGATGGGCTATTAGGTTGCTTGCTGCTTCGTTTGTTGGTGTGCCTGCATTACTTTTTGCCCAAAACTTCGACGATCACAATCGGTCGGGGAGAAGAATTGCGCTTAGCTATGCCAAAAACTACTTAGGAAGCGTGCCGCAGAACTCGCTGCTAGTTGTTTATGGCGATAACGATACCTTCCCTCTTTGGTACGTGCAGATGGTAGAGGGGTACAGGAAAGATGTAAAGGTGTTTAACTGCAACTACCTCTTTACTAGCTGGAATGCTCCACAGCTTGCTCAGAAAACCTATGCAAACGATGCTTTTGTTCTACAAGGGAAGGAGCTTTACTCGTTGCCCGATGAGCTTCGATATGCTGTTGTTGTAGACTCCTTGTTTCCTCCTGTTGCGCTGCATATTGCAGTTCGTCAGCTTCTTTCCGATGATCCTAACAACCGCATTCCATCGCCAATTAGTAGCGATAGGATGGTGAGGTATTTACCTCAAACTTCGATTATTTTGCCTGGACTAAAATCGTCCGATTCTTCGAATATCAACCTTACTGCTGGCTCTATTTTGAGTAAGGATCAGCTGGTTCTGCTCGATCTTATTAGCAATAACCATCAGCGTTCAATATGCTTTGCTCAAACGGTGCCGCAAAGCACCATTAGGCTGTTTAAGAGGCACTTGCTGAGGATAGGTCTTAACAATCAGCTGGCCATTCATTCTTCCGACAGTTCGTTGGTGGCTAGAAGGTGGGCTGCACAGCAGTCGTACCGCTATCTTATGCATCGTTTTGCTTCTGATAGGCTCGATAAAACAATTTACCTTGATGAGTTTAGCAAGCGTTTTATGTCGAGCTACCGTGTAGCTTTTATTCAAACAGCAAAGGAGCTGCTTGCTTTGGGCGATACCGTGAAGGCGGCAAAGCTTGCCAACAGATGCTTAGAGGTTGTTCCTCCTGCATTGGTTCCGCTTGGCAGCCGTCAGGGCGAGATGGTACTGCTGCTCCTTTCGGTAGGTAGCCACGACAAGGCAAAAGAGCTAATGGCAAAGCTGCTAAGCGATAATATACAGCTTCTTAGCTATGTCGAAAAGCTGAATTCGTTTCAAAAAAGATATGTTGTACTAGAAAAAGCATTAGCTTTGCAGAGCCTTAGCTCTATGGCAGAGTCGGCCAAATGCTACGGCTTAACCGATTGGGCGCAAAAGCTTGATGCTGCAACCATAAAATACGATAGGTAGCTTATGTACTTCAGACCTCCCAAGTTTATAACCAAGCTTTTTCCAAGCTTTATCTGGAGCTTCCCCGAAGAAACCGACTCGGTATTCCTCACTTTCGATGATGGACCAAACCCCGAAGTAACTCCTTGGGTGTTAGAGCAGCTTCGTAAGTACGATGCCAAAGCCACGTTCTTCTGCTTAGGTAAAAATGTTGAGATGTATCCCGAAACGTTTAAAATGATTTTAGACGAGGGGCATGCTGTTGGTAATCATACGTACAGCCACCAAAAAGGGTGGAGCATGAGCGTTGGTGGCTACGTGCAGGATGTTGATTTGGCTGATACATTTATCAAATCAACCCTGTTTAGACCTCCGTATGGTCGTATTAAGCCGTCTCAGGCTTCTGTTCTTGCTGAGCGCTACAAAATTATTATGTGGGACATTCTGAGTCGCGATTATAGCCGAACGCTCTCGCGTAGAGGATGTGTAAACAATGTTACCAAGGTAGTGCGTCCTGGTGCTATCATCGTTTTTCACGATTCGTACAAGTCGGAGAAAAACCTTAGGTATGCCCTTCCTCGCGTTTTAGACTATATACAAAACGTAAAGGGGTATAAGATGCGTAGCATCGAGTACTAGCTTGCTACTAGCAATCGAATTGTAATACTGGTAAGCTAAGCTTGCCGTACATAATACTGTAAAAACCTTTAACAATGAAAGTTCTTTTACTCGGATCAGGCGGAAGAGAGCATGCCTTTGCATGGAAGATAGCCCAAAGCCCAAAGCTTACCAAGCTTTTTATTGCACCAGGCAATCCTGCAACTGCTAGTATTGGCGAGAATGTACCCATTGCTGCAACCGATTTTGATGCGATAAAGGAGTTCTGCTTGGACAAGGATGTTGAGATGATTGTGGTTGGTCCCGAAGATCCTCTTGTTAAGGGTGTTTACGACTACTTTAAGAATGATGCTCAGGCAAGTCATATTGCAGTTATTGGCCCATCGAAGCTTGGAGCAGAGCTGGAGGGAAGCAAAGCTTTTGCAAAAGCTTTTATGGTTAGGCACGGGGTTCCAACTGCTGCATACCAATCGTTTACCAAAGATACGCTTGCCGAAGCCTTCCTGTTCCTAGAGAAGCTTAAAGCTCCATACGTCCTTAAAGCTGACGGTTTAGCTGCTGGCAAGGGGGTGCTGATTATCGATAGCATGGAGGAGGCTAAGCTCGAGCTAACCAAGATGTTTGATGGTAAGTTTGGTGCTGCTGGTAATACTGTTGTTATAGAGGAGTTTCTAAAGGGCATTGAGTGCTCGGTTTTTGTGCTTACCGATGGTTGTTCGTATAAGATACTGCCTGAGGCTAAAGACTATAAGCGTATTGGCGATGGTGATGCTGGTTTAAATACTGGTGGTATGGGGGCTGTTTCGCCTGTACCTTTTGCTGATGCTTCGTTTATGGATAAGGTGAGGGAGCGCATTGTAGAGCCTACTGTTAGGGGGCTTCAGAAGGATGAAATAGAGTATAAGGGTTTCATCTTTATTGGGTTAATGAATGATGGTGGTGAACCTTCGGTTATCGAGTACAACGTTCGTATGGGCGATCCTGAAACCGAGGTGGTTCTTCCTCGCCTTGATGCCGATATTCTTGATCTTTTTGAGGGAGTTGCTACAGGTACGCTCAGCGAGAAATCGTTTGGCATTAAAAAGGAGGCTGCAGTTACTGTAGTTTGCGTGTCTGGTGGTTATCCTGAAGATTACGCTAAAGGTTTCCCTATTGCACTTCCAGAAGCTTCAGAGAGCCTTATCTTTCATGCAGGAACAGCTCTAAAAGAGGGAAAGTTGGTTACTGCTGGGGGCAGGGTGCTTACCGTAACTTCGCTAGCTCCTACTAAGGATGAAGCTCTTGCTAAATCGTATGCTACTATAGCTGGCATTTCGTTCGAAAAGATGTACTTTAGGCGCGATATTGGTAAGGACTTGTAAGAATTGGCTATGCTGGTAAAATACTTCAGAAAAGATTCGATTCCTGTTTACATTACTTTTGTTCTTCTTTCGGTAGCAATTTGGGCTAAATCGCTAATGGGAGTGGGAGAGTGGGAGGCTGTTCGTAGCTTAGAGTATGGTACTCCTATCGAGCTGTTTATCAATCAGCTTAGCGTGGTGTCGCCTTTACTGTCGGGCTATATGGCTTTTGCTTTGGCTATTGTCGTAATTGCAATGATGCAATCGCTTAACAATAGGTACATTTTTATTCCGCAGCGAAGCACGATTCCTGCTCTTTTATTTGTGCTTATTGGTTTTTCGTTTGTTTCGTTGCAGCACCTAACTCCTGCCTTGGCGGCGCTTCCTTTCATTGTGCTTTCGCTCAATAGCGTTTTTGCTTCGTACCGAAAAGATTATGCCGAGGGCGACTACTTTCTTGCTGGCTTTTACGTAGCTCTTGCATCTATCATATACCTGCCTGCATTGGTGCTTGTGCTAATGCTGTTTGTTGCCATACTTATTATGCGTTCGTTTAGCTGGCGCGAGTGGGTAGCTATGCTTGTGGGGGTTGTGCTTCCTTATGTTTTCTTGGTTTCGTACTACCTCTTTTTTGATGCCGATGCTCTTGTTGCCCTTCAGCAGTTCGATTCGTCGAAGGTTATTGCTTCAATTCCTAAGCATATGAATAGCTTTTTTGGCTACGGGTTTTTGGCGGTGCTAACTATCGCATTTGCCTATGCTTCGTTTTTTATGCTTAGCTGGAGCGGTACTCAAAAGGTGCGTACAAATAAGATATTTCTGGTATTTTATTCGATAGTTGCCATTGCTCTACTAGCCTACTTTGCTATTCCAACGGTATCTAAAGATATAATGCTGGTTGTTTCGTTGCCGCTAAGCTATATTATTGGGGTGTTCATGATATTTACCCGCCGAACCTTCCTGGCCGATGCGCTTCTGGTTGCTATCCTCACCCTAACGGTTATGCTGCAAGTATTTATGGAGTAGGTTGCTGCTGGTTACATGCTTGCAGCTACCTGTAGAGGTTGTAAGCTAAGCAGATTGGATGCTTAAGTTAGCTCTTCGGGTTTGCTTTTTGAAGAAATGCTATTGTTGAACCATTTTTGTAAAGTGTTCAATAAAAGCTGTTTGTAGGTATTTTTTATTCTTTAATGGAAATATTGAAATGCTGCAGTGCTTGAAATATTGCTTTAGCATAAAGAAAGCAGGTGCAGCTTTACTAGTAGCAACTCAGTTTAGACTCTTCGTCTTTCCCTATTTATATGAATTAGAATTTTTGCTGTTGCTTTCTATTGCTCGCTGACAGTCCCTTTTTTGCCTTTCAAGTTCTTCTTTGCAATTTCTTTGTCTAAAGTTTTTACCCTGCGTTCTAATTTTTTGATGTCTTCCTCTGCTGGGAGCTCTTCGGGCTTAATACCGCTTTTACCCAATAATGCTCTTACATCTTTATTATTTTTAACGTGTTCGGAGGTGATGTTTCCTTCGCCTTTGAGGTCGTTTTTCTTCACATTGAAGTTGGTAATTTCAGTAGCTAGCTGCTTGGCTGTTATGGTGATGGTGGGCAAGAAATCGGCTAGAGGTCGGTTTTCCTTAATACCCAATTTGTGTTTCATATCGCTGGTATTGTAGCCCCAAACATTGCCCAGTCTCCCTTGCTTCTAATTCGGGCAAAACCCGAATTATCAACGCCTCTTTCGTATATATTTTTGGAGAGTTCCGTTTCAGTAGCTGCTAATTTATCACGAGCCTGCAAGCGTTCCATTAGCTGAATGCGTTCTTCAAGCAGCTACTGTTTGCGTGTTTGAATGGCAAAATAGCTTTGAGCAAAGGCAATTTGCTCTTTCTTTGGGTCTCCGTTTTGAGCTATCAAGTAGCAGGCATAACGGGTAAGCATCAAATCGTCTTGCTTGCGTTCTGCTCCAGAACCAATTTTGACCATTTTGGTGACGTCAACGAAATGGTCTGAAACAGTTTCTCCAGTGGTTTCGCAGCTGTCTAAAAAGTGTAGGTATTACGATATGCGTATTGCGATAAGCCATGCTGCATTCCAGCAGGCTGTAGTAGCATTTTCGTGCTTCTTGTGTCGTGCGTTCTGCTACTTTTTAGACGTTAACATGTACCTATTTGAAAATATCTACACGAGCAATCTTTTAAGCAATATAAAACTAGTAAACTTTCGCTTTTAATTGATTTTTGTTTTTGCTTTTTCTTTTTCTCAAATAGTTAGATGAATGATTGTTAAGTGTAAGATATTCAACTGAATGTATAGGGTGTCGAAATTAGATCCTATATAATAACAAGGATAAAAGATGTAGTTACGTTTTACTCTAGCTCATCTTATAGTATTTCATTAAATGCATACGAAGAGGGACTCGCTGGCTGCTAGCATACTCTGCTTAATAGGGATCTCTAGCTAGGTTCTTGGGGTTTTTCACAATCCTTGGGCCACTGCCTTGCTGCAAGAATAAATGCAATACTTAGGTAGATTACAGTTCCTGTTGGCATTTGGGCTATTACATTATTGCCGTAGCTCGCTACGGTAACGCCTACAAATCCAGCATAGGTACCTACCAAGCAGGTTCGGTGGTACGACTGATCCATCCTCCAGAGTATGAGTCCGCAACGAGTAATTAGGTAAACAAACATGGCAATGTTGAGCATCAGCCCAATTATACCTGTTTCTGCCCAAACCCTGACAAAGTGGCTATCGGTTCCTAGGTTCGCCAAAAAGCTCCCGGGTCTAAACCGTTGCCCCCAATATCCTGCACTACCAATACCTTCGCCAATTGGCTTATCGGCAAGGTAAACTTTTAGCACCTTCTCCCTGTTCTTTCGTACCATTAACGACGGGTCGTTGGGGTCGAATGCTGTTCGCATTCTGTTTATCTGGTAGTTGGAGTTAAGTATGGTGGTGTACTTTAAGAATCCGAAGGCGCCTACTGCCAATATTCCTCCTATTATAAGAATGGTAAAGCGTTTGCTAAATAGGAGGTAAACAAATATCGATATCCCCAGAAGAAAGATTGCGCCTCTTGTTCCTGATAGCATCATCCCCCAAATATTTAAAAGAAAGAACGTAAGGTAGAGCAACCGCTTTGAGCGTTGCTGTGGGAACAGCAGCACGGCTAAGCTTACCATTGCCGCATGAGCTTGGGCGGCTCCAAACTGCCCTGCATCGGAGTAGTACGAAAAGGCTCGTAGCTTGCCCCAAAGCACGTGCGTGCTTGCGGCTCCTCCATCGAGCCATAGCTGCTCTGTATGCGATACGCCAAGGAGGATTTGCTTTGCTGCCCATAACGACCCGATAGACGATAGGGTTAGCCAAACAAGCAGAAAGCGTTCTAAGTCTTTAGGTTTATTGAAGGTGAGCAATCCTACTGGAATCAAAAAGAACATGTAGAATGCCAAGCCTCTTGATGCGTAAAACCAGGCTGCTGCGCCTGGCGATAGCGGATTGGCTACCATTGCAACACAGTACAGAAACCAAATGCCAACAGCAGCAAAGGCATCAAACGGAACAACCTTCCAATCGATATTTTTAAAGTGCTTAAAAAAGAAGCTTAGAAATGCGAGGACAATAAGGATATCGATACTTAGTCCGAATGGTAGTACAGGGTAGTATCGGCCCAACCCGCTAATAGCAAAGCTCATTGCAATGATGGTATAAATTGCAACGCGGGGTTCTGCAAAAAGCCAAAAAAGGTATGCTCCTCCGATTGGTAGCACTACAATTGCTACTGCACCTGTAAGTCCGAGCAACTTTACGGCCATTACCGCAAGGGTAACAACCGAACAGAGCAGCAGCATGCCTTTGAGCGTGTACAGCTTCTCGGCTCCAGTTGTGCTATTTTGTAAGGTGCTCATAAATGGTTGCTTTTTTGGCAAGGATAAACTTCCACCCTCTTACAAATATCTGCGAAAAGCGTATTGGTATATAGCGGTTTAGCACTACATAGCCAATGTAGGCTCCAACAAAGGTGTTTACTATGGTTACAATGGCCATTGCGTAAAGCGATTTAAATACCAGCAATGCTGCTAAATCGCCACCAATGTTTATGGCGGCCATTACTACTACCTTAAGCAGGTTATACTTTGGGGCTCCTACAGCATCGAGTCCTACACCTGTAATCCTATCGAATGGTAGAAAGAGGCCGTAAAGGATGTACAGCCTGAATATTGGTACTGCAGCTAGGTACTGTTCGCCTCCAAAGATTAGCACCAAAGGATAGGCAAATAGCTCGCAGAAAATTAGTATTGGAAGGAAGAAGTAGAAGAGCATCCCTGTATAGTCGTGGTATAGTGCGCTCAACACCGTTCGTTTTGCACAGTTTGATGCTTTTGCCATCCGTGGGTATAGCGTTGCTGCAAAGCTTCGTAGCGGGATTTCGAGCAGCTCGCTGAGCTTTAGCGGAATGCTGTAAAGTGCCACGGAATCTATCCCTAAAATTGGAACTAAACCGAGGATAAAGGTGTCTGCGCTCTTTAGCAAGCTGGTACTTATTAGCGTTCCCATGCTATACTTGCCAAAGTTAAGCAGCTTAATAACCGACTCTCGTGTTACAAAGATTATGCGAATCAGCCCATCCCAGCCGAGAGCGATACATACAATGGATGTTAGCAGCTGCGAGCAGATTTGAACTACTATGGTGGTTTCGACGCTGTACTTTAGGTAGAAAAAGTTTATCGCGGCGTAGATCAGAAATACGATGTTGGAGATAAAACGCACGAATAGGAGCCTACCAAAGTGCTCTTTTGCAAGCATTAGGCTTATGGCGTTGTTCATGGGCAAGTTTGCAAGTGCCATCCAAGGGTACCACTTTAAAAATAGGTAGAAACCCGACTGCTCGATATTCGATTTCTGAAGGTAGTACAGTGCTGCAATAATGGTGTTGATAATCAGCGTTGTGGCTAAGCCAATTAGGTAGTTTGATCCTACTAACGATTTTCGCTCCTTGATGCCAGCCACCATTAAAAACTTAACGATGGATGTACGGGTTAACCCAAATCTGAGCATCTCTATGAATGTACCAGCCACAACAAATAGCATGTAACGCCCAAAATCGTGAGGGGTGTAGGTTCGTGCTATCGTTGCAAACGAAAGGAAAGCAAGTCCGGCAAACATTACGTTCCCAAACATTGAAAGGAAGTTGTTGTTGCGGAGCATAGATCGCACTAAACCAATCATTACAGCATTTATTAGAGGTGGTTTCTTCCGAAGAAGTTAAAGGAGAGCACCTTTTTTATCCATATCCTAAGCATGCTTCTCGATTTGGGGAGCTCGCCTATGTAGTGTTCTAATCCATCTTCATCTACCCCATTAAGAATGAGCAGAGGCTTGCTGCCAATGGTTTCGGTAAGCATTGCTAGAGCTCGCTTATCGGCGGCATTCCAATCGCGATTAGCCCTTACAACAAGGATATGTAGTCTCATTGAGGCCAAAGTTGCAGCAGGTGCTGGAGCCATCAGTACTGGAGGGTGCTCGTAAAATACTACATCCTTATCATCGTAAACATTTTCGATGCTGCTATGAAGCTCTTCTGGAATAGCTTGGCTTGCTACTTTATATCCCTTTCCTGCTAGCGCATTGCTAAGAGCTTCTATGGTGTACGACTTGCCATCGCCTTCTAAGGTGCTTAGTATGGATACGTTAAGTGGTTTGCTATTTGCTTGGTTGGCAATTTCTTGGCTGATTATAGATGCCAGACGGTTGGTTACATCCTGTAGCCAAGGTTTGCCTGTAAGCAGCTTGGGCAAGATGCCTAAAACTTTAAGATGCGTAAGCTTAGCTGCCCGTTCGGCGGTGCGAATGGAGGTATCTATATATTCCAAAAGGATGATAGTCGCAACTACCATAAGTAATCCAGCCATAAATGCTGCAATAAGCATCATTTTCCGCGATGATGGCAACGGCTTTAGCGGGTACGATGGCATATCTAGCAGCTTAATGTTGGATGACATCTCTACGTCCTGAAGCTTAAGCTTTGCCATGTTAAGTCCATGCAGTATGGATAGGTACTGCTGTTCGTTTATGTCTATTTCGCGTTCTATTCGCTTTATAGTTGCTCCGACAGGTGCTAGGTTTTGGTAGATATTCCTAAACTCGCCAAATCGTTTCTCCATAACATCAAGCTTAGCCCTACTTGCTTCGTTTGCAACTACATAGTCGAGCCAGCTGTTAAGGATCTTCTCCATTGCAATTCCCTCCACCGAATTCTGGAGGCGCATTGCTTGCATCACCTCATTGTTGAGCTGTTCGGCAGCCTCGTCTATTTGGCGTTGATAGACGCTGTTTGCCGGTTTGTTTTTGCCGCTTTTGGTGCTGCTGTCTCTAAGGTTTAGAAGGTTTTCGGCCTTGCGAACGTTGAGGTTGTACAGCTTGTTTCTTAGGCGTACTATCGAGTCGTTTTTTAAGAAGAGCCTGTCGCGGATGTTAATTTTCGATTCCAGCTGGCTCGCCGATGCCTTTGTCGATGCAAAGCTCATTTTTTCGCGTACATATTCGGTTTCGAGGTACTCCTTCTGTTCGGCGATGTACCTTGTTTGCTCGTTGTAGTTAATAACGCTGTTGTCTTTGTAGTAGGCTAAAAGCCTGTCTTCGGCGTTGCGTAGCTTTGCGGCAACTTTTGCAAGCTCGCGCTCGAAGTACTTTACAACAGCATCGGTTTGCGAAAGCTTTATGCTCTTATACTTCGGAATAAATACCTCCGATAGTATTTTAAGAGTTTGATAGGTTATACCAGGGTCGTTATTCTGATACGATATGCTAACTAAGTCGCTATTACCTATGCGCTTTATCCCGATTTTAGATAGAGCACTTAAGCTGTAGTGCGGATCGGTTGATAGCATAAGCCTGCTTAGGTAGTTGCTGTTGCTACTATTCAGGTGCTGCTCGAGCTTACGAAATGTGGCATTTGGATCTCCTTTGGTCACTAAAGCTTTTATGTCGTTCGGTACTTCTTTATGCAGCTTTTCGTGGTTCTCTTTAGAGATGTATAGGTGCTGAGGTTCTGTTAGCGAAAGGTTTAGCGCAAGCAATCGTAGCGCAACCTCTTCGTTGGTTTCTTTAGATTTAAGGATGTTGATGAAGTTGTCGAACTGGTTGTTGGTGTTAAACATATCAACACGCGTATTTCCTTCAACGCTTCCGATGGTAACACCCGATGCAATGCCTGTGTAGATGGACATTTCCGACGAGTATTCGCGGGGTTGATTGCGCGTTGCTACTAGCACTAGCAACGTAAGAATCACAGGAACTGCAGCAATAAGCTTGGCATGGCGTATTAGCAGCTTTATGATGGAGGTTAAGTCCATATGCTATTTTCCTAAAAATTGGTATCCACAAATTTCCTGCAAAAGCTCCAGCGAGAGCCTAAGCTCCGAAAGTGCAAGCTGGTACTCTGTAATATTTTTCATGTTGGCATCGGTAACCTTCGATAGCTCCGAAATGCCAATCTTGCTCTGCTTAAAGTCGAGCTCTGCTAGCTTTACTGCAAGCTCCGAGGTTTCTAGAGCTTCAATTTTGGCTGTAAGTAGCGAGTGCGAGAGTATAACCCTGTTGTAAAGTTCGATGATGCTTTTTCGGAGCTCCAGTATGAGCACCTGCTTCTGGTGGCTTGCGGCGGATATCTCTCGTTTAGCCATCGAAAGGTCTTTACCTCTACTGAAGAGGTTGAATATTGGGTACTTAAACGTTAGCCCTACTCCGTATCTGGTTTGCGTAGAGCTGGTGTTCAGGTTGTTGTTCAGGCCAGTGTCGAAGGTGTTGGAGATAACATTTACGTTGTTTCCGTACTGAACGTAGGTTTCTACGTTGAAGTACTCGGTCCACTGCTTGCGTTTACGCTCTAGCTGAAGCTGCCTAATGGCGATTTGCTCGTCCTGCTGCTTAAGAACAGGCGAGAACACCATGGCCGAGTCGAGGAGCAAATCAAGCGGAGGCAACTTTTTGTACTGCGATTCTATTTCGTTTTCGGGCAGCCTTGTTGCTTGTGCGTTGGCTCGTTGAGTGGTTGTGGTGGCAAGTAAGAGTAGTATGATAGCAGCTCTAATCATACGTTTTCTTTCTGGAATAGTGCGGGTACGGTTAGTAGTATAATCTTTATATCGTTTAGGATGGAGTAGTTAAGGGCGTACTCGTTGTCTAACGATTTTCTCTCTTCGTCAGACATAGATCCCTTTCCTCTCTTCTTGGTTTGCCACAATCCTGTAATTCCTGCTGGAGCCATAAACCTTAGTATCCATTGGTCGGACGTAAGCTGTTCGGCTTCGTAAAGTGGTAGTGGTCTGTTTCCAACAATCGACATGTCACCCTTAATAACGTTGATTAGCTGTGGTAGCTCGTCGATGCTGGTATTGCGGATAAACTTCCCAACTTTGGTTATTCGTGGGTCGTCCTTTATCTTAATAAATGCTGATGCATTCTTCTCTCGTCTTTTTTTCTGGTAGAAGCTTTCGCAAATCTCTCCTCCATCAACCAAAAGGATAGGCGAGCAGGCGTGTCCCAGCTTCTTGCATTCTTGGCATTCCTCTTCTTCCTCTTCTGCGGCGGGTGTGCTGTACTGGTTTAGATGCTTTAAGTCCTTTAGCTTAGCATCGGCACCGGTGTACATCGATCGTAGCTTGTAGAAGTCGAATACCCGGTAGCCTGTTCCTACGCGCTTTGATATGTAGTAAACCTTGCCTTTCGATTCGAGCCTTATTGCTATAACTACCAGCAGCAAAATGGGAGATATTGCCAGTAAGGCTGTTCCTGCAACGAGTATGTCGAACAGGCGCTTTACTATTGGCATCTTGTATTCGGTTTCCTTGTGCTGGTAGCTTACAGGTAGGCCTCCGTATGCTTTGAGAAAGCCAATACGCTCTATCAAGTCGGTTGGATTAAAGTCGGCTCCATATCCGTCTGCGATACCTTGCTTAAGCAGGCGCTCCTTATCTTGCTGCGAAAAGGTGCCATTGATAAGCAGGTATGGAATGTTCGATGTTTTCTTTATTCGGAGATGCCTTACCAGCTCTTCGCCATTTACCCCCGGAATGTTGGTTTCTGCTACAATAGCGTCAAGGGCTTTCGACTCTTTGCTGTTGAGGTACTTGTAGGCGGTAAAGCCATTGTCAACTAGCTCAACTTCAAGCTCCGAATGCTCTTTCACCTTGTGTATCGTATCCTTATGATTTCCAATGTAAAGAAGCTTCATCCCCATGGTTGCTGTTAGTTAATCAGATTCTTGATTCGTAGGTATAGCTCTTCTGGATTGAATGGCTTAACGACATAGTCTCTTGCTCCTAGCTTTAAAAACTTTATGCGTTCTGCACTATTTTCTAGTCCCGAGAGCATGATAACAGGTATGTCTCTAAAAAATCCGCTCGACTTAATCTGCTTTAGAAAGCTATCTCCATCCATATTAGGCATCTGGATATCGGCAACAATTACATCAGGTACGTTTCCTTCCTGCATCCAGAGCAAAGCTTGGCGGGCATCGGGCATTACAGTTACAGTGTAGTAGCTGGATAGGTAGTGGTTCAAAAGCTTTAGTATGGTTGCTTCGTCATCTACAATAAGTATTTTTTTCATGGCCGTTGGTTTTTAATCGTTGCATCGGACCTTTTCTTGTTCTATGAGTGGCAAAACCTCAGTTACCTGATTTTTAAGCTTATTATGTAGCTCGTCTATCTTTGCTCTTTCGCTATTTATTCGGCAAGCATTCTCAATCAGCTCGAGGTTCTTGCGAATGCTTTCCATTCCAAAAATCCCCACCGACGATTTAAACTTATGGGCTATTTTACCTACTTCTACTATGTTATTTTGTAGCAGGTAAAAATCCATCTGTTTTAAGAATTCGGGTGTCTGATCAAGGAAGGTTTGGAACATATCTGCTTCGAATTCCTTATCCCCGTTCGAGTAGCTTTTTAGTTCGGTTAGATCGTAGAGCATATTCATATACTTATTGGTGGCACAATAAATTTGAACAAATTCCAATCGGACTATTTGTTTTCTTAGTTTATATACAACCTGATTTGTTTTTTTTAGTTCATTTATTGCCAACGAATTATCATATTTGCTCTGCTCTCTTTTTCTAGTGCTTTATGAGGCTTACTAACAATTTTTATCGGCTTGATGTTATTGAAGTGGCTCCTCTGCTTCTTGGAAAGGTGTTGGTTCGTTGCTTTGATGATGGATCGATGCTTAAGGTTCCTATTTGGGAGGTAGAGGCTTACCGCGGTGAGGAGGATTTGGCCTGCCATGCTCGTTTTGGGCGTACTGTTCGTAATGATGTTATGTACCATCCTGGTGGATATGTTTACATGTACCTTATTTATGGAATGTACTGGATGCTAAACGTTGTTACTGGCGATGAAAATCATCCTCAAGCAGTTCTGGTTAGGGGGGCTGGTAGCTATGATGGTCCTGGTAAGCTAGCTAAAGCATTACAGCTCGATAGGTCATTTTATGGAGAAGATTTAGCTACTTCTAGTCGCATATGGATTGAAGATGCTCCTGTATGTACTGAATATACTACAGCTCCTCGTGTTGGTATTGATTATGCTCCTCGTAGCTGGCGTACAATTCATTGGCGTTTTATTGCGGCAAGGCCATCTCTTTAGCTAGCTGTGTTTTATGTTCGGCTAAGCTTTTCGAACTTTATTAAGCTTACGAGGTTAGTATAGTCGGGTTGTTTTATCCCATGTTAGCTGTTTATGGGGTATGAATAAAGCTTCCTTCTGCTAGCTATTTGTAAAGCATTGCTAATGCTATAGCTGCTGCAACATAAATGCAAAGCTGTATGAAGAATACTAGTCCTAACTTTTCTTTCAGAAAGCGAGCCCTAAGCTTTAAGTATGCCTTTAAGGGTATTGTAGCCCTTGTAAAGGGCGAGCATAACGCATGGATACATATGGTTGCTGCGGTTGCTGCCGTTGCTTTGGGTATCGTACTGGGTATTTCGGTTACCGAATGGATCGTAGTTACCATTTTAATTGTGCTGGTGCTGGCTGGTGAGGCGTTTAACTCTGCTATCGAGGCCCTCGCCGATCATGCGTCCGAAGAGTACCATCCGCTTATTGGTAAGGCAAAAGATTTTGCGGCTGGTGGTGTTCTGTTCTTAGCGGTTGGTGCTCTTGCTGTTGGGGTACTTATCTTTTTACCTAAGATTTTAGCGTTAATCCCTTAATATACTATATGTTATGGAACAAGGTGCTAGCACTTCGCGAATAGTTCGCATAGCTCAGTTTCTCTACATCTGGCTATGCGTAGGTTTTCCTTTAGGGTTAATTACCTTAACTGTTGGTCCAATGCGCTGGTTTGCCAGCTATGCGCATAAAAGCTCCATGAGTGCCGATAACGAATCGCTTTATGGTAAGCTTATAATTGTTGGTTATGTTATTGTTACGATTATTATTGCTGTGCTAATTGCTCGTTCGTTGCTGCGTTCTGGCTCTCGAAAGGTAAAGGCTACAGCCTATGGTGTTCTATCGCTGTTCCTCATTGTTTCGGTTGGCATATTTGTGTTCAACCCTAAGCTGCTGATTGCAAGTCAAAAAGAGGAAGAGGTTGTTGTTGGCAATAGCAAAACAGCCGAGGGGGCTAAGTTTTTCTTAGGCTCATATCCCGATTACAACCAGCTGAAGGTGCTTAAAAGCGAGGGTTATACTGCTGTGGTTAGCTTGTTGCATTCGCTTGTGGTTCCTGCCGAGCCAAAGCTGCTTGCCGAAGAGCGCGATAATGCTAAGATAGTCGGCATTCAGCTCATCGAAATTCCAATGCTTCCATGGGTTTCGGGGAACGATGAGTCTGTAAAGAAGATTAGGGAACTTGCAAAAAGTGCTAAGGGCAAGTATTACGTTCACTGCTACTTAGGTAAAGATCGTGTGAATGCATTTCGGTCTATTCTAATGGATGAAAATGCAAATTTTCAGGCTAGCAAAGAGCTTGTTGCTCGTTCATTATCCGAAAGGGCTTCGTTCGAAAAGGGGCCTGTGATAAATCTTGGTAACGAAATTTACCTTACTCCATATCCTACCGATGAGGAGATGCTAACGTACCTCTTTAATGGTGAGGTTAAAACAATTATTAGCACGCTGGATCCTGCCGTGAAGTCGGATAGAGCTTTGGTTGAACGGGAGAAAAGCTTTGCTAGTCAGTACGGTGTAACGTTTATCAACATCCCTGTTAAGTCAGGTAGTAGAAACGATCTTGAAGCTCTTAAGGATAGCGTTGCTAAGGTTGCCAAACCGCTGGTTATTCATGGCTTTAAGTCCGACAATTCAGCCGCTAAGGCTATAAAAGAGCTGCTGCAACAGTAGCTCTTCCAAGCTAAGAGGTTGTCCAAAAGATGCAGTAGCCGAATTGCATAAGCTTGCCTTCTTTATTGAAAGTTGCAGCGCATGTTCTAGTGCTTTACTCTTTTGGGCAACCTCTTGTATTGTAGTGGTTTATGTTAAAGGCGTAAGCATTTTGCAAGATCAATTCATAATTCGGGTGGATAAAATAGTTGGGGTGTAATTTTAGTGACAGGTGACGA
>Ga0062381_10000108_pt1 | contig 19760 bp, 8 predicted proteins | sample DOMMetBare1Fresh_2_FD_59506 | JGI IMG/M metagenome (GOLD analysis project Ga0062381, IMG submission 59506) | Wetland sediment microbial communities from St. Louis River estuary, USA, under dissolved organic matter induced mercury methylation -... | ecosystem: Environmental > Aquatic > Freshwater... | reverse complement strand
ACAGAATTCGTACGGTCTGGTGTGGCTTCGCCACGGTGCTTACGGGGGGAGGGTTGCGCTATTTACGGATGTTACGTGCCGATGGTAGGTTGGTGGGGGATCGTTAGTCGGCAGTAGGGAAAGCAATTAAAGACTTAACTATGTGTAAATCTGAACCTTTGTGTCCCTGTGTTCGTTTTATCGCAAATAGTATGTCGTAAATTCTAACGATCCACCTCAATTGTCAATTGATCCCTAAAGCGCCTGAGGAATACCACTTACCTTTACAACCAAAACAGTACAAACCCCACTCGAAGAGATGTTTGGAGCAAGCTGCATAGCTATCCCCTTTTCTGAAAGGCTAAATTTTACCTTTTTAGAAGGATCCCCCAACACGTAAACCTCCTTGATGCTATTCCTTAGCTTCGGTAAGATAAGCATACCAGACTTCGGATTTCGGAAGATACAGCAGTAAAGAATCCCATTCTTCTTAGTGCAATACCCCCAATCGAAGCTTTGAGAGAAAGGCGAACGAGTAGCACCATATATAGCCCCACTACAAGCAGACATCCAAGAGCCAATTTCGCTAAGCAGCAGCGAAGTTTTAGGAGCAACGCTACCATCAGCACGAGGCCCAATATTAAGCAGATAGTTCCCATCTCGAGAAACAACCTTAACCAGCTCTTCAACCAGCTCCTTAGACGATTTGTAGCTATTTTCGCGAGGAGCATCGTACCCCCAACCTCCGTTTAAAGTAGCACAGGTTTCCCACAAACGACTAAGCGGCTTTTCTGGCACCACTTGTTCGGGACACTCAAAATCGCCCAATCCACAACCACGCTTAACACGCTCATTGACAATAAGCGAAGGCTTTTGCTTAACTAAGAACGAATAGAGATCCTTCCCATCAGCAGAGGTCCACCAATCGTCAAGAGTAGGAGAAGCAGGATTAGGACACCAATCGCCATCGAACCAAAGAATAGCAGGATCGTAACGAACAAGCAGCTCCTTAAGCTGCAGCTTCATATCAGCAATGTAGCTACTACGCTCGTCCATCGAGCTCATCCTAGAAAAGATATCCTTTCCCCTACTTAAACGCTGCGACTTATGGTTCCAATCGAGAATAGAGTAGTACAATCCGAACTTTATGCCCTGACGAGCACACTCCTGCTTAAGCTCCATTAAGATATCGCGCTTAAAAGGAGTGTATGAAGGAAGCGAGTATATTTTAGCCCCAACAGAATCTGTGAAGCTGGCAACCTTTGTATCCCACATTGCAAAACCCTCATGATGCTTTGCCGTAATGACAAGGTATCGCATACCTGCCTTTTTAGCCAAACCCACTATATCTTTTGCACTAAAGCTTGTTGGATTAAATTTAGCAGAACACTGCTGCTGGTAGGGCCATTTCGACCAACTCTCGATACTAAAGGCCCATTCACCACGCTCCATTTGTGAGTATGACCCAAAATGGATAAACATTCCAAATCTATTCTCGTACCACCACTTCATTTTAGGCTCTACCTTGTACTGAGCAAAGAGGTACGAAGAAACCACAAGTAAAATAAAAACGCAGACGATCTTTTTCATCCGTAAAATATTTTGAAGGTTGAAAATTGCCAGCACATATCAGAGCGGCACACGAGAACAAAAAAGAGGCACTTCTACTGCCAGCAAGCTACCCATTAAAACCAGCCAACAGCAGAAATGCCCCTAAAACTACTTCACACTAATAGAAACCGACTGTCTAATATCTTTAGAAGATGATCCCAGATGAAAAACAAAAGTGTCAGAATCAACAACCCACCCCTTAGCAGACTCGCTATAGTAGGCCAAATCGGACACCTTAACACTCATTTCAACCACTTTAGTCTCGCCAGCCCCTAAAGCAACCTTACTAAAGCACTTAAGCTCCTTAACCGGACGCAAAACAGGAGCATTAGGCTGACTCATATAAAGCTGAGCAACCTCTGCACCCGGAGTTGTTCCACTATTTTTTAGAGAGAAAGAGAGCTTAACAACCTCATCTTTAGCATAAACCGTTTTATCGGTTGTGATAGGCGAATAGGAAAAAGACGTGTATGAAAGGCCATGTCCAAAAGGATATTCGGGCGTAATATTTTTTGTATCAAACCAACGATATCCCACCAAAATATCCTCCTCGTAGCTAACCTTTAAACCACGACCAGGGTAGTTACCCAAAGCATGGGCAGGCGACTGATCGAGAGTAACAGGAAGCGTAAAAGGCATTTTACCAGAAGGATTAACCTTACCCGAAAGAACGTCAGCTAGAGCATTACCAGCTTCCATCCCATTATACCACCCCCAAACTATTGCAGGAACTCTACTAGAAATACCGCTAAGCTCGACAGGAGAGCCAGCAACAATAACTACAACAGTTTTAGGGTTTACCTTTGCCACCTCCTGAATTAACTTAACTTGCCCATACGGCAGCTTCATATCAGGCTTGTCTGTCGATTCTGTATCGTAATCATGGTTTAAGCCACATACCACAACTGCCACATCGGATGCCTTGGCAAGCGCAACAGCCTCGTCCATAAGCAGCGTATCGAGCTTAGTAAAGGTTGTAGGACTTTTAACAACCTCGTAATTAGAGCGACTTTGCTTACTATAACCCTGAGCAAAAGCAACTTTTACCGAAGCTCCAAACTTTTGCTGCAAAGCTTGTAACGGAGTTGACTCATACAACGCCTTTATCTCTGAGCTTTGACCACCATTAGAGTGCTTACGCGTAGCGTTATCGCCAATAACTGCCATCGACCTAATAGCATCCATACGGAAAGGCAGTGCGCCATCATTCTTAAGCAACACAATTGCCTCGGCAGCAGTACGATAGGCAACCTGCTGATGTTCTTTAGAATTGATGATTCCCTTAACCCTCTGCTTCTGATCGAACATTTTAGTTTTAAACATCACACGAAGCACGTTAGCCACCTTTTCGTTTATGGTAGCTTCAGCAACCTCACCCCTACGCACAGCGTCAGCAAGCGGTTGAGCAAAAAACCATTGGTTATAATCAACAATATCAGACCCCATTTCAACATCAAGTCCCGCGTTAGCAGCCTTAACAGTAGAATGAACAGCAGCCCAATCGCTCATATAAACCCCACGAAAACCCAGCTCATCACGAAGCAACGACTTACCCAAAAAGGTATTTTCAGAACACCAATCGCCCCTAAACTTATTGTAAGCACACATAACCGTAAGAGCATTTCCCTCCTGAATAGAAGCTTTAAAAGCAGGAAGATAAATTTCACGAAAAGCCCTTTCGCTCATGCTCACATCAACAGTACCCCTATCAACCTCTTGGTTGTTAGCCACATAATGCTTAACACTTGCAGCAACATCCTTTGATTGTAGCCCCTTTATGTAAGGAACAGCCATTTTAGCATTCAGGTAAGGATCTTCGCTAAGATACTCGAAGTTACGACCACAAAGAGGAGAACGAATAATATTAACCCCAGGGCCAAGTAAAACATCCTTACCACGAGCACGAGCCTCATCACCTAAAGCCTGTCCACGCTCAAAAGAGAGCATCGGATTCCAGGTAGCAGCAAGCGCAGTCCCAGTTGGCATATAGGTAGAAGAATCATCAGCTTGTCCCGTATAGTTCCAATTGTGCCTATTGATTTCCGCCCTAACACCGTGAGGACCATCAGACATGGCCCACTCCGGAATCCCCAATCGCTTTACTGCTCCAACATTAAACTTAGAATTAGCATGTAACAGAGTACACTTCTCCTCCAATGTCATTTTAGAGATCAGCTGCCTAATCCGAGCCTCATCCCTATCTTCCTTAGCACTAAGTACCCCACCAGCTGCTACAGCAAGGAGTAACCCTACAATGATCTTTTTACAGTACATATACTACTTAATTGCAATTACAACATAACCATCTTCTAAGCCCAAAGCATGAGCTTTTACCCTCACCTTACTCTTTGTTTCGACACCCTTAATAGCTACCACACACTTACCTTTAAACGCCTCTATAGCTGAAGCCTTTAACGATCCTAGGTAGGTAGGACTACCATTATCAACACCCTCTATTTTGGCATTTCCCTCGATAGAGAACTCCACCAAATTGTTAGCATTAGGGCACTCGTTTCCATTGATATCTTGCACAGAAACAGACACGAAGCACATATCGTCGGCACTTTTAGTAATAGTAGCTCTATCGGCAGTAAGCACAAGCTTGGCAGGCGCACCGGCAGTCCGACGAACAACCTCCTTAACCACCTTACCCTTAAAACGAGATACAGCCTTTATCTCGCCCGATTCGAAAGGAACGCGCCAAGAAATATGCAAATCATCGGCCACCTTACGCTTAACACCAAGCGACCTACCATTCAAGAAGAGCTCCACCTCATCTGCATTGTTATAGTACGCCCAAACATCTATCACCTGTCCCTCCTTCCAGTTCCAATGAGGAAATAGGTGAAGCACATCCTTACTGCACCACTCGCTCTGGTACATATAGTAAACATCCTTAGGAAAGCCAGCAAGATCGACAATCCCGAAGTACGAGCTTCGAGCAGGCCAAGGATATGGAGTAGGTTCGCCAAGATAATCAAAACCGGTCCAAATAAACTGCCCCGAGAGGAAGCTATGCTTTTTGATAAGCTTCCACGTATCTTCGTGAGTAGCCCCCCAAGGAGTACGACAGTTTTCGTAAGAAGAACAAGTAAAATCAGGATTACCATTTTCGAGAGGAATATCCCAACGAGTAGGCCAAATACGAACGCTATCGGAAGGATGATCGTAATGACCACGAGTTTGAAGAGCTGAGACCGTTTCGGTAGCAATAAACTTACGATTAGGATAGTCCGTAGGAAAGCTTGCAAACTTTGTATGGTTATAGTTGTACCCAACCAAATCGAGCGCACCCGACTGAATAATGTTATTTCCCTGACCAACCTCGTTACATGCCGCTGTAATAGGGCGAGAAGAATCGAGACTACGAACAATAGCAGCCAGCTCACGAGCTATTGGCTTACCAACCGAATCGCCCCATTGCTCAGGAATCTCATTTCCTATACTCCAAATCATAACCGAAGGGTGATTCCTATCTCGCTTAACCTGATCCTCCAAATCTTTTTTATGCCATTTATCCCAGAAAAGATGGTAATCGAACGGATTCTTTTGCTTCTTCCACATATCAAAAGCTTCATCCATAACAATAAAACCAAGGCTATCGCAAAGCTGAAGCAGCTCTGGAGCTGGAGGGTTGTGCGAAGTACGAACACCATTACAGCCCATAGCCTTAAGTATTTGTAGCTGACGTTCTAAAGCACGCCTATTCATAGCAGCACCCAAACAACCAAGATCGTGGTGCAAGCATACCCCATTAATCTTCATACTCTTGCCGTTAAGCTCAAAACCCTTCGCAACATCAAAGCTAAACGATCGAACACCAAGAGGAGAATAGAACGTATCAACAACCTTACCATCCACCAACAGCTCCGACCTAACCCTATAAAGATATGGAGATTCGACAGACCAAAGCTTAGGATTTTGTAGGCTAAGAGCTTGAGGTTGCTCTACAGAGCTACTGCCAGAAGCTACAACATTGCGCGCAGAGCTAGCAACAACCTTACCCTTTGAATCGACAATAGAAGTAACCAGCATTACGCTACTAGAAATAGACGAAGCATTGTTAACCGTAGTTACTACAGCAACATCAGCAACACTGCTTGCCACCTTTGGAGTAGAAACATGCACACCCCACTGAGGAATATACACTGGTGAGGTAGCAACCAAGCGAACATTGCGATATATACCACACCCCGAATACCAACGAGAGTTCGGTTGCTTAGCATTATCAACCCTCACTACCATCACATTACTAGCACCGTTAGGGCTAAGAAACGGAGTAATATTGTAGCTAAATGATATGTACCCATTAGGACGAACACCCAGGCTATGACCGTTGATCCATACCTCGCTATTCATGTAAACACCATCAAACTCCACAAAAACCTGCTTTCCCACATACGATTTGTCGAGTTTAAAAGTTTTACGATACCAACCAACACCGCCAGGAAGAGCCCCTCCACCAGGAGTAGCAGGATGATCTTTGCTAAACTTGCCCTCAATACTCCAGTCGTGAGGAACATCTAGAAGCCTCCATTTTGCATCGTTAAAGCTAGGATCTATGGCACTACTATCGGCAGAAAGAGAAAAACGCCACGACTTGTTGAAGCTAGCAGCTAGCCTTCCCTGACCATAAGAAGTAGCAGCTTCTATAATAAAAATTAAACCTAGTATGAACCTTTTAACCATAATAAAAAGCTGATAATGAAGAAACAAAAGAGCGAAATACGAACAGCCTTGTACAGAAAATAATCGCCAAGACAAAATAAGAAACAGCGACTATAAAGTATTAGGTGGCACCAAACAAAGCTGGTACCACCTAAAAATAAATATAATGTTGCTGCTATTGCAAAGGAATAAATGTAAACCCTATGTATGCTTTACCATCAGAAGATTGATCGCGAAGTACACCAAGCACCATTTGGGTTGGAGAGAACTCAAGAATCTTAAGGTTACCCCAATTAGACACCTGCGAATAGTAGTTGGTGATATTTGGCATCTCGGCACCAATAAGCTTAATGGTACCAGCAGCCCAATCAACGCTATACTTACCAGCCTCATTAACGGTAGCTTTGCTAGCATTAAGACGAGTTACGGCAACATTAAAACCACCATCGAGGTTAAAGGTAATCTTACCATAGTTAAGAGTAGCATCAATACCAGCCCAACCAATCTCCGAAAGGTTTGGTTGCCAGCTCCAGTCGTCTCCACTACCCTTTTTATAGTCTAGACCATACCAACCTATAGGGCGAACCATGTTAAGCACCCACGTTTTCCCCTTTTCGCCGTTTGTAAGCTGGTTCCAACGAGGCTCAGAAGCAAAACCACTAAGGTCGTTTTTCTCAACAGTGTAAGTAAGCGTATCGCGAACTACACCACCAGCACCATAGCCAGCAAAAGCAAGCTTGTAGGTACCACGGAACGGAACAAAAACGGTATCAACCTGACGAGAAGAAGTACCAACGCTATAGTCCCAATAAGCCATAGTACCAGGCGTATTGTTACGAAGTACAATCTTATTTCCACCAGCAGCAGGAAGCTGGCTGATAGAAAGCTTTAGATCCGACTTTTGAAGAACGCTCCCTAGCGACTTATCGTCTTCACTTGGCTCGCAAGCAGTAAAGGCTGCCATTGAGAGGAGTAAAAAGTATATGCTGAATTTTTTCATCATAGTAAAATTTTAGTGATCGAGAAGTTAAAAGCTTAACTACCAACCTGGGTTTTGCTTCAAAGTACCACCAGAAAGCGATATTTGCGACTCTGGAATTGGCCACAAGCCCTTAGTTTCTGTTCTGAAAGAGATATTCATCAGCGGATCAGAAGAAGAATTATCGATAGCCGCTTTAGTAACATCCATACCCTGACGAAGCAAATCCCAGTAACGTTGTCCTTCAAGCGCAAACTCAAGGTATCTATCGTTCATGATATTAGCCTGAGTAACAGGAAGGCGGTGCTTATCATCGCCGTAAGCTCTATCGCGAACCATATCGTAGTACTTTTGAGCATTAGCAGAACCAAGCTCAGCTGCCATCAAAAGAATATCAGAGTAACGAATAGCAGGAACATCCGCATCATTATCAATTTGGAAGTTACCACCAACCAGCTCACAGTCGAATGCCTTAACACGAGCAAACTTCTTCCAGAAGTAGCCAGTGTACTCGCGCTGATCGCTTAGCTCGTAAACCTTATCAAGCCCCTCATCGGCAATTGAGATAACGCTAGCCCCTCTACGAGTATCGTTAGCATCGAAAGCATTCCATAGCTTGGCATTAACAGTACCGCAACCCCATCCGTTAAGGTAATCGCCAATTTTCTGACCTCTTAAAGAAACAAGAACTTGGAATCGATTACCGTTTCTAAGGTTCCAATCGCCCTTTCCAGCAGTTGAATACTTTATAGCAAAAACATACTCCTTATTATTCTTGTTGTAATTTTTAGAATCGGCCTGCCACAAGCTAGCGTAGCTATTAAGCAACCCATGACCACTATTGGTTATGGCATCTTCCAAACCATTCAAAGCCTCCTGCTTAGAAACCACCCCAACTAGGTCGCTCTTTTGGTAGTAACCAGTGTAGTAAAGGTAAACACGAGCAAGCAAAGCCTCGGCAGCCCACTTAGTAACCCTACCCCTATCAGCGTTAGAAATAGAAGTATAGGAAGTAGCAGGAAGGTTTGCAACGGCAAACTTAAGATCTTGAGCGATAAACTTATAAACGCTATCAGGAAGAGCCTGAGGAATAGCATAAGAATCGGAACCAGAAAGAGGTTTCTTTAGCAACGGAACATTGCCAAACATACGAACAAGATCGAAGTAGAAGTATGCACGAAGGAAACGCGCTTCCGACTCATAAACAGGACGAAGACCAGTTTTGCCCCACTCAACACCATCAAGCTTAGCAATAAGCGAGTTGGCACGGAATATACCAGTGTAGCACTTCACCCACTGATCCTTACACATATCAACATTCTTTTTAAATTGGTCGATATCAGGAGCAGAGTCGCCAGTACCACCACCATTGAAGCAATTATCCGAAGCAAGCTCTGAGTAGAACAGGATGTTCGACCAACCGTCCCAGCAAAGAACATTGTACGTAGCAGCTAAAGCTTCATTAGCCTGCTCAGGAGTCTTGTAGTAGCTTATATCATTTAGCTTATCAATCGGCTGAACATCAAGCCAATCGCTACACGACATAAAGGGTAGAACCCCCAAAAGTATAATTAGTAACTTTTTCATTTTTGCTCAGTTTAAAATTTAACAGACAAGCCAACCATAAAAGTACGAGGTTGAGGATAAAATCCGATATCAACACCACCAGCCCAAGAATCTGGAGCACCCGAAGCAATTTCAGGATCAAGACCAGTGTAATCGGTAAAGGTGTAAAGGTTGGTTGCCGAAACAAAAACGCGTAGCTGCGATATAAACTTCTTCTTATCAGATGGAGAGAAGATAGTATATCCAAGGTTTAGGTTCTTAATACGAACATAGTCTCCATCTTCAAGGTAAAGATCCGAGAAGTTAGTCCAGTTACCATTCGCCTCAGCACCATCAGTTAAACGAGGAAGCTTGTTAGAAGTTCCTTCTCCATGCCAACGATCGAAGAACTTAGACGAGTAGTTGTAGTAACCCCTATCGAAAGGACGGGTAAAGTTGGCAATCTTGTTACCAAACGAAGCGAATATGTTAACCGAAAGGTCGAAACGCTTGTAGTCGAGCCCAATATTGAAACCAGTAGTGTACTTAGGAAGGTAGCTACCAAGATCAATCTTATCGTTTTTATCGATAACGCCATCGCCATTCTGGTCAACAAAACGAACATCACCAGGCTTAGCATTAGGCTGTACAACAGTACCCTTGCTCGACTTGTATGATTTTACCTCAGCTTCGTTTTGGAAAATGCCATCCGTTTTCAAACCGTAGAAGAATCCAATAGAGTGTCCTTCTTGAATACGATACATTTCATCGAGCGTAGAAGAGCCCACCTGAACAGGACCTGCAATGATTCCCTCCTTATTAGCAAGGTTGGTCATCTCATTCTTATTGTAGGTAAGGTTAGCCGACACATTGTAGCCTAGCTCACCAATTTTATCGTGGTACCCAAGCGAAACCTCAAAACCTTTGTTAACCACATCACCACCATTAAGCGTTGGATTACCAGTACCAACAATAGCAGGAACAGGAACAGAAAGAATCCAATCTTTGGTAGTTTTCTTGTAGAAGTCGAGGGTAAAGTTTAGCTTGTTGAATAGCACCGCATCCAAACCAGCACCAATTTCTTCGGCAGTTTCCCAAACAAGGTTTGGATTAGGAATTTTTTCGAGGTATCCACCAATACTTAGCGAAGAACCACCATCGAAGTAGTATCCAGCACCAGTTTGGTTGATAAGGGCAGCATAAGGATAGGCAACAGGAACATTTTGGTTACCGTTTTGACCCCAACCACCGCGAATTTTAAGAGAAGATAACCAGTCTTTAGTACCCTCCATAAAGCTTTCGTTAGAGATATTCCAACCAAGTGAAACAGCGGTAAAGTTACCCCAATGCTTAAGGAAGTTAGAAGAGCCATCGCGACGGAGGCTTACCATAAGCAGATACTTCTCGTCGTAGTTATAGTTAAGCCTACCAAAGAACGAAGCTAAGCGATGGTTCCACTTGCTACCGTTAACCTTCTTGGTATCCTGATTTGTACCATTGTTGATAACTGCATTTGGCAATCCAAGAAGGATAAGATCCTCCATAGAGCCATTTACGTAAAACCCGTTGGTATTTTCGATAGAGTTACCAGCAAGCGCCTTAAATGAGTGCTTACCTATGGTATAGTCGTATGTAAGCACATTTTCGATGGTGTACTTCAACGACTTGCTCATACCCTGATAAGCTCTGCTACGAGAGTTTACATCGTATAGCGACAAGCTATACTTAGGGATGAACGTATTCTCGGTACCATAAGAAAGGTCTAGCCCAAGCGTAGTCTTGAACTTTAAGCCCTTCAAAAGATCGAAGTCGAGGTATGCATTACCAAGCACCCTATCCCACACCTTTTTAGTTTGATTTTTAAAATAAAGCGCAGCTACTGGATTAGAGCTAGCCTCCTCGGAGTAAATAGTACGACCAAAACCATCGGCAGTAGAAGGATCGTAAACAGGACAAAGAGGGCTAGAAAGGAACATACCACGCATGGTATTGTTGTATAAGCTTCCAGTGTTAACACCTTGATCTACAGTGTTAGTATAGGTAAGATTCTGACCGAACTTAAGGAAATCTTTAATAACCTTATGCTCAGAGTTAAAACGGAAAGAAATTCTTTGATAGTCGGATTTATCGCCAATCAAACCCTTTTGATCACTATACGAAAGCGAAGAAGAGTACATAGAACCCTCGTTACCACCAGTAATACCAAGCACATGGTTATGGAAAGGAGCATCCTTTTTGAATATCTCATCCTGCCAATCGGTACCAGTACCAAAAGGAGTGTTACCGCTCTTAAAAGCAGCAATTTGAGCATCGGTAAAAGCTGGAGCCTTACCAACGTTGTAGTTAGACTCGTTTATAAGCGTAGCATACTCGGCAGCATTAGCCATTTGCACCTTATGAGCAAGGTTTTGTACCCCAAAGCTACCATCGTAAGAGAGCGTCATCTTATTATTGTACGAGCCCTTTTTGGTGGTAACTAAAATGATACCGTTGCTAGCACGAGCACCATAAATTGCAGTAGAAGCAGCATCTTTAAGCACATCAACACTCTCAATATCATTAGGATTTAGGAAGTTGATATCGCCTGTAGGAACACCATCTACAACATAAAGCGGACCTGAATCTTGGTTCGTCCCAACCCCACGAATTACAATCTTAGGAGCAGCACCTGGTTGTCCAGATGTCTGAACGATTGTAACACCAGGCGTTTTCCCTTGAAGGGCACTACCAACAATCATTGAGTTGGTTGATTTAATATCGTCGCTCTTAACCTGAATGGTAGCACCAGTTACGAGCTTCTTCTTTTGAACGCCGTAACCAACAACTACAACCTCGTTAATAGCTTGCGAATTATCCTTAAGCTGAATGTTAATAGGTTGCCCCTCGAACTTTACAGATTGAGATTCGAAGCCGATAAATGAGAATACAAGCTCCTGCCCTACAGCAACATTCAACGAAAACTTTCCTTCGGCATTGGTAGTTGTACCAGAAGTAGTTCCCTTAATCATTACGTTTACGCCTGGTAGAGGCGATTTATCAACCGACGATACTACAGTACCTTCGGCTTTTTTCGACTGTGCCCAAGCACTACTAGCAGCAATCGAAAATAGTCCTAGCATTGCTGCAATCAATAAGTACTTGACCCCCAGCAGCCTGAATCCTCGTTGAGATTTCTCCCAGAAAGGTTCGATTTTGTTTGGTCTCTTCATAAAAATCTAAATTAGGTTATTCACGTTGTCTTTCCGTTATTTTGCACGAACAACAATCATGTTGCCGTTATATTCTACCTGCTCATCAGCAGCCGATTCTATCGTTTTAGGGGTGTTCTTGCCAACCCAAATAATGTTGAAGCGAATGTTCTTCTGCATTCCATCGTACTCTCCCTGACGATTTCCAATAGTAAGCGAACGAGTAGCCTCGTTGTAGCTTAGCTCTACTGTAGAGTAGTGACCATTCTGGTAGCTATAGCTTGTACCATCATCGTTGTAGAGCTTAAACGATCCGTCCTTACCGGTATAAACCATAAGGGTGATAGGCTCGTTGTGCTTTTCGGATGCATACTGCACAACTGGTCCAACTGGTAGAATGGCCCCCTCCTTAGCATAAAGAGGAATACGCTCGTAAGGAGCATCAACCGCCATACTAGTACCACCAGCAATAAACTTGCCTGTATAAAAATCGAACCAGCCATTACCATTAGGGAAGTAAACCGAACGTTCGGTTGCCTTATACTTGTAAACTGGACAAACCATTAAGGCCGAACCAAACATAAACTGATCGGAAATATTATGCACCTTAGCATCGTTGGCATAGTCCATTACCATTGCACGCATAATGGTGTAATCATCAAAGTAAGTTTTACCAGCAAGCGTATAGATGTAGGGCATTAGGCGGTAGCGCAGCTTATCATAATAAACCATGCTTTGGTAGGCTTTATGCGTTTCGGGCGAGATGTTGTAGATTTCGCGGAAAGGATACTGCCCATGAACACGGAACAACGGACAGAATGCCCCGAACTGAAACCAACGGGTGTTAAGCTCTCGCCACTCTTCCATATCCTCAGATCCCTCTTTGGCAACCTCGTAGCGATGCTCTACGCAAAAACCACCAATGTCCATTGTCCAGTAAGGGATACCTGCAATTGCAAAGTTCAAACCAGCAGAAATCTGAGCCTTCATATCCTCCCAACGAGTACCAATATCGCCACTCCAAACAGCAGTAGAGTACTTTTGCAAACCTGCAAAACCCGATCGTGTAAGAAGGAACACGCGCTTATTGGTATCAACCGAACGCTGACCGTTATAAATTGCCATAGCATTCATAAGAGCGTAGGTGTTAAAGTACTGCGTAGATGAACCAAGCGCAGTTGGAGTAGAAAGCTTCTTTCGATAATCCATACTTGCATTAGAAAGAATATCTGGCTCCGATGCATCCATCCACCAAGCATCCATACCTTTAGAGTAAATATGCTCATTCATCTGATTCCAGAATAGCTTTCGAGCATCTGCATTGTAGGCATCGTAAAAAGAACCTATATAACCAGCTCCAATCCAATCTCTTATGCTATCCTTTACAGCTTGTTTATACATCCACCCCTTGCTGTCAAACTCTTTATAGTGCTTGGTGGTGATGTAAAACTTTGGCCAAACAGAGATCATTATATGCGAGTTCATGGCGTGAACATCGTCAATCATCTGTTTTGGATTAGGGAAACGAGCTGCATCGAACTCATGGCTCCCCCATGCATCAACAGGCCAGTACGACCAATCGAGCACTATGTTATCAAGAGGTATGCTTCGTTTACGATACTCCTTTACAACGCCAAGCAGCTCGTCGGATGTTTTATAGCGCTCTCGGCTCTGCCAAAAACCCATTGCCCACTTAGGCATAATAGGTGATTTTCCGGTAAGAGCTCTGTAACCCTTAACAACCTCATCAGCATTCTTACCAGCAATAAAGTAGTAGTCTATTTGATTGGCCATTTCAGACCATAACGACAAACGCCCCTGCTCTACAGGATTAACAGGGCTTAACGCTTTGAGGCTAATGTACGAAACACCACCATCAGGCTTCCACTCTAAACGGATATCGTACTTCTTGCCCTTAACAAGCTTCAAGTCGAACTTATAGGTGTTAGGATTCCAAGCAGTTCTCCATCTTTCGGCAACAACCTCCTTACCATCTATAAAAACCTTGGTGTAACCAGCATAGTAGAGGCTAAACTTAAACAGCCCGCTTTCTTTAGGCTCAACTTTACCCTTCCATACAATCTTGGCATTGTTAAACGGAAAATCTTTAGGAAAACCTTTTATCGTTTCCAAGTTCTCGTAGTCAATTTTCGATTCACCACGAACAATCATAGGTTTTAGCGTATCCCCCTTTGCATAGTAGAAAGCTGACAACACCCCTTCCTTACCATTCACATCGTAAAGCTTCATAAGGTTGAGGTTGCTATAATCGCGAGGATCTCCGAAACGAGCTAGCGAGTAGCAATCCCAAAGAATACCATAGCCTTTACTAGATTGAATAAACGGGTTAGATACCTTGGTGTTGTACTGGTAAAGCGTTTCGTTTTTACCCTTATAGTTAAACTCGTCAGACTGATGCTGACCAAGCCCGTAAAATGCCTCGTCAGAAGGCGACTCGAAAATCTGACGAATGGTATATCCCTTCGAATTATCGACTGTTATAGGTGCAAAGGATTTACCACCCCCTTTTTTCTCCTGTAGAAGAAGCTTTCCGCTGGCATCAAAGAAAGAAACCTCGCCCGTTTGCTTGCTTACCTTTGCAAGCAGCTTAGCGGTTTTAAGACTAACCGAGCTAGCATCTTCGCTTACGCTAAAAGGCACGCTCTTTTTTGCAGATGCATCATCAACCACCAAGCTTGGAGTAGTGCTAAAGCTGCTGTTTGGCGTTGCCGATACTCTGATGATATCGTCGGCATAAACCATTAGTCTAACTTTACTAGTACCAAGCTTACCCTTCTGTTGCAGCTGTACTGTGATCCCGTCGGCAGATTTCGACCCCTGAAATCCAAAGACCGTAAATGGAAATATTACAGCTAGCGATAAAACAATTTTTCTCATTTATGAAACTCTTAACAGCCCCTAAACGGCCAGTATGTTTACACTCTTTAACGAAGCCAAAGTATTACATAATGCGGTGAGGAGTGAGGTTAATTTGATTTAGAAAAGGGGGTAAAATGTATCAAACCCTTGATTTAACAATCGTAGAGCCATTTTAGAGCTTTTACAGCTATCATTTAACACCCATAAAACGAGTAACATTTTTACACCAAACAAATGCTAAGTATGTTAATAAGTATTTTGGACAACAGAAGCGTTTTATTAGCTATAAGAGCGAATACAGAAGCGGCCTAGCCATGAAAAAAGCTCCATCAACCGACGGAGCTATACCTAAAATAAAAGAGTGGAAGCACAGCTATAAAGCTAGCTGTTATCGGAAGGTTTTTCATGCCGAAGCTTATACTCCGAAGGAAGAATTCCGAATTCATCCTTAAAGTATCTCCGGAAGTACTTAGGATCGTTGAAGCCAACCTTGTAGGCAACCTCAGAGATAGAAAGCTGGCTCTTTTCGAAATACTGTGCCGCTCTTTTTAGACGCAGAATTCTGATGAACTCGATAGGCGTCTTGCCTGTTATAGAAACCAGCTTTTTATAGAGATGCACACGGCTCATAGCCAAATGGCTACTTAGCTCCTCTACTGAAAGCTCGGGATTTTCCATGTGTCCTTCCACATATTCCGCAGCCCTTTTTAGCAGCTGATCATCAAGCGAGCTGATGGATATCTCTGACGATTTTATCTCCTTCTTCTGCTGAAAACGCTGCTGAACACTTCGACGGAGCTCAATCAAGCGCTTTATCTTAAGCAGCAGCACATCCATATTAAAAGGTTTAGAAATGTAGTCGTTAGCCCCAGCCTCCAGGCCCTCAAGCTTACTATCATCGCCTAATCGTGCAGTAAGTAGAATGATAGGGATATGAGAAGTTCTAATATCGCCCTGCATTACCCTACAAAGCTCAAAACCATCCATTTCAGGCATCATAACATCGCTTATAACCATATCAGGAACTTGCTCAACCATAGTATCCCACGCCTCCTTGCCATTTGTGGCTGTTAAGACGTTGTAGCTCTCCTTAAGAACAGATACCATAAAATCTAGGAACTCTTCATTATCATCAACAACAAGTAAGGTAGGCGCATTATGCAGCTCCTGAACCTGAATATCCTCAAATGCTAGTTCGGTAGCCTCCTCATCGTTCGCCTCCGACTCGAACTGATCGGGAACAAAAGCCTGACGTTTAAGAGGTAGCGTAATACTAAAGGTACTACCCTTACCCAGCTCGCTGGTTACCGCTATTGAGCCATCGTGCATCTTAACAAACTCGTAGGCAATGTTAAGTCCAATCCCCGTACCGGTGGTAGTGCTATCTCCAGTCTCCACCCTATAAAACCTGTCGAATATATGCTGCTGATCTTCAACGCTTATCCCTTTCCCTGTATCAGCCACTTCAACCACCACACGCTCCTCTCCTGCATCATCGAATGTTGCCACCGAAACAGCAACTGTACCGCCATCAGGCGTATATTTAAATGCATTAGAAACGATGTTGGCAATAGCCTTGTAAAGCTTATCAGAATCGAATTCGGCATAGTAGCTTTGAATGCTACTGCTAAACGAAAGCTTAAGCTGCTTCTTAAAAGCCAGCTCATCAAACGAGCTGGTGATCTCTTTTACCAACGATACAACGTCTCCCACCGATCGCTTTAAAGCATGCGCATTAGCATCAATCTTACGAAAATCGAGCAGCTGGTTTACCATACCAAGCAGCTTTAGGGCGTTTCCGTGAGCTATGGCAACCACCTTTCGATCTTCATCGTTGCTGAGCTTCTTTACCAAACGCTCTAATGGCGAAACAATTAGAGCTAGCGGAGTACGTAGCTCGTGGCTAATGTTTGTAAAGAACTGCAGCTTCATCTCGTCGAGATCGAGCAGCTTTTGCGTCTCAAAACGCTCCTGCTTCTCCATAAAAAGCTTTTCTTGACGACGAATAAAGAACATCACGATGCTGTATATAGCCCAAATTGCAAGTAAAAAGTATATTGTATAGGCAAACGAAGTTGCCCAAAATGGAGGCTCAACGATAATTTCAATTCGGGCAGGTTTCGGATTCCAAACTCCATCGTTATTAGATCCCTCTACCATAAATACGTACTTTCCCGGATTTAGGTTGGTGTAGGTTACCTTTCGAGATGAGGCATTAACCTCAGTCCACTGCTTATCAAATCCCTCCATAAAGTAACGGTACCTATTTTTTTGAGGAAGGAAGTAGCTTAGCGCAACAAACTGCAACGAAAAGTTTCGCTCCTTGTACTTAAGCCTAATAGTTTGAGTCTCCCCATCGAGATTTGCAAATCCAATACGAGTTTTAACGCTATCGCCTTTGCTTACCGATGAATTTAGCACCGTAAAATCGGAAAACGCGATTTTAGGCACCATTTTGCTGTAAATTATTCGACTTGGATTAAAAACGTTGAACCCATTAGGTCCACCAAATATAACCTCGCCCGAAGCTTTTACATACGAGCTGTTTACGTTAAACTCATCACCCTGAAGCCCATCGCTCTTATCGAACGCTTTTACGCTGTACCGATAACCTCCAGCCATATTGGGCTTTACAGCCACCATGTACAATCCTCGATGCGTACCAAGCCAAACGTTTCCTTGCCTATCTTCTTCGATAGTAACAACGGTTTCGTAAAGCACGTCCGACTTAACTCCTAGAGGTTCAAACCTTCCTAAAGAATAGTTAAACACCTTTACCCCCTCATTGGTGGCAATCCAAAGAAGACCTCGCCTATCTATAAGAATATCGCTAACAAGAATACCTAGGGAGAAGCTTTTGCTACCCTCATGCCAAAAATCACGAGAAGTAACTCCTGTTTTCATATTCACCCTAGCTATGCCATTAGGATTAGATACCAGCAGGTTGCCTGCCTTATCTTCAATAATTTTACTGCAAAAGTTTGCTCCAATATCAAAGTGCGAGAAGCTATCAGACTCCTTATTGTAACGATCGAGCGTTCCTTCGAGCGTTCCTACCCAAAGGTTCTTTTGCCCATCAACGTAAAGGCTATAAATGCTATTTGATGAAATAGAGCTAGGGTTATTAGGATCGCGCTTGTAGTGCTTAAAGCTCCTTCCATCAAAGCAATCGAGTCCACCCATATAAGTACCAATCCATAGCTTACCGCTTGCATCGGCAGCTAAGCTAACAACAATATTGCTCGAGATAGAAGACGAACCTCCATCGGTATATCGGAATACCTTCTTTAGAGCACCACCCCTATCGTAAACCAGCAAGCCACCGCCATTAGTACCAACCCACAGGTTTCCTTCAGGATCTTCGTAAAAACAGTTGCTATCATTTTTAAGGTAATCATCGGGATTAGCTAGTGGGAATACCGTTGTTTTGAACTTAAAGACGCTCTCGTGGTAGAATGAGATTCCTTGCTTGTAGGTTCCTATCCAGATAATGCCCAGATTATCGCGATAGATGCAAGTTGCAGAATTCTGGCTAAGCGACCTATCATTGAGCGGATCGTTTTTGAGGTATGAAATAACGCCCGTTTTCTTATTGACGATACAAACGCCACCATGATCCGTAGCGACCCATATTTGCCCCTCTGCATCCTCTTCTACACCAAGAATTAAGTTAGAAGATAGGCGGTAGCGTCCTGCCTGACTATTTATTTGCTCCCACAAGCGTTGCTTCGTGCTGTAGTGCCTCATACCTTCGCTTAGAGAGTAGGAGTAAATCCACAAATCATGGCTGCTATCTACAAAAAGCTGTGATGATTTTGAGGTTGTATAGCTGCTAACCAGCTGCCTATTAGTACTTATACGCCTATTAGAGCTTGCGCTAAAGCAATCTACCTGACCATTACTATAAAGTATCCACACCTTGCCATCGCGCGATTTTAAATCGACAACCTGCGCTGCATTGCGCATGCTACTACGCCTAAAAAAGCAACGTAGCACCTTTGTTTGGTAATCCCACTTGTGAAGTGTACCTGTTGATAGAAGAAACCATACATTTTTTTGGCAATCGAAGAAAACCCGCTCTACCCTACCTCGCACACCGTAACGAGCAATTTCTTTATCGGCATTCTGAGAAAAGCTTTCGGTAAGCGGATTAAATACCGAGTAGCCGGCTTGGGTTCTCACCCATAGCTTGCCATCGTGAGCTTCGCTAACTTCGCGAATAACGTTGCTACCAATGGAAAGTGAATCGCTAGAGCTATGCTTGTACACCTTGAATGAATATCCATCATACCTATTTAGGCCCGAAGCCGTGCCAATCCACATAAAACCACGGCTATCTTTCTGGATGCAGCTAATTTGATTGTTTGAAAGTCCGTTTGACATTGAAACCCGACTAAAGCTGATTGTTTCGGCATGTGCGGTAGCCGAAAGCATGCAAAAAGCAACAATCATCCTAGCAAACAAGCTCTTCATCTATTCAAGTGTTAATTTCAGCTCTGCAAAATAACACTTATTTACATCAATATCTCAAATTTTGCAAAACTTACCCTTACTATCCATTTGTACGCAAAGTACACAAAAAAACAGACACTAACATACTGTATGAATGAACGTTAAATCAAACAAAACAAAGACAAACAAGAACCATTAACACGTACAAAGTACGCTAAGTAAACCAACACTCGTTAAAAAAACAGTGTTAACAAGCATCATACTAAGGATCAATTCATAATTCGGGTGGATAAAATAATCCAGTGACAGGTGGTGAAGTTTCAGTGACGGGTCGTCGCAAATCGTATGTCTTAGTCTTTGGGGCTATCTAGCCTAGCCGTAAGTACATGAACTTCATATTGTTACTTTTTTGTGGTCAAAAAAGTAACCAAAAAACCCTTTGTACGAATTAACTTGCT
>Ga0062381_10000107_pt1 | contig 19766 bp, 13 predicted proteins | sample DOMMetBare1Fresh_2_FD_59506 | JGI IMG/M metagenome (GOLD analysis project Ga0062381, IMG submission 59506) | Wetland sediment microbial communities from St. Louis River estuary, USA, under dissolved organic matter induced mercury methylation -... | ecosystem: Environmental > Aquatic >... | reverse complement strand
GCCCACTTGGGCGACTTCGCGACCCAGAAACATGAATACGAAACGGACGCCTCGCTCGATGCCGAACAGCCAGATGGCCGATACGCCGTAGCGATAGCATATGTTCGAGCAGATCAGCATTGTCAGGATGGAGAATGCGGTATATCCGCCCGATACGCAGACGTTGCTGACCAAGTCACCAGAAAATCCCAGGGCGGGGATGAGGAGCAGTGCGCCTATCATGAGCGGTAGGGCAATCCGGTAGATGATGTTGAAATCGAATTTGCCGCCTTGCACCACAACGCCCAAGCAGACGATTAGTGCGACGATCACAGCGCCCGGGGCGGAATGAGGTCCGAACGCGCCAGAATAGAGCGGATCTTCCATCATGCCGTAGGCGAATGCATAGATCGACATGAGCAAGATGACTTTCCAGGGTACGGAGAATCGAACCCATGATGTTGAAGGGAGTTCGGCTTCCGGCAAGGTACCGAAGCCCTTTTTACGCAGATCAGGGAAGCGAGCGGCAGCAATCCGCTCATCACAAACAACCAAGGCAGCTGGAACCCGCGGTATATATAGAGGATCAGCGCGCCGGCGACAATTGATGCCGAGTAATACAATGCTACGCGCAGCGGGTTCAAGCATCCGTAGAGCTCGCTCCACAATAGGATGGTAAGGGCTATGCCAAAACCGCCCAGCAAGGCGGACGGGTTTCCGAAGGCCCAAGCCGACGCGGGAAACATAATCGAAGCGAAGAGCATCATCGTCGAGGCTGTCATAGCGATGCCGCTCACCCAATAGGTTGCACGTTTGTTGAAGAACGGTCCGATACGCTTGGCTGTCAATATGACGATCAGCATCGTAGCGGCTGCCGTGATGTCGAACAAATCGCGGCTTGTCGCCTGCACGGCCGGATAGGAGACAAAAGAACCGACGAAAGCGATCTCGATCCAAGCGCGGTAGATGCCCAGTCCCAGAAACGCCAAAGGTATAGTGGGGATGCGGCTCAACCATCCGCGATTCTCTGCCCCTGCGGTTTCAGTCGTTCCCATGCATGTCCCTCGAATCCTCGATCTAGCATCGCGCGCCCGAAGCTTCCGCTCCGCCCTGCTTCCACACTTCCAACGAAAGGTGTTCTCCCCGCTGCACTTCGTCCCAGTCGTCATGATCGAGGAATGCGCTCATTCGAAAATTATATCGTAGGTACGCGAAAAGGCGTCGTTTCTCAAAGTGTTTTTGCCGTATAGGGTGAAAAACAAAGGGGTTATACCGAGGGGTTATAGAAATAGACCGGTCCGTTTTCGAGGCAGTCGATGGAAAAAACGACGCTTCCGGCTAGATTGATCCCATCCGTTCGGAGGGACGGAATCTACGAAGGAGGAAAAATGACTAAGAATCTATCAAGGCGCGATTTGTTCAAATTCGGGGGTGTGGCCGCTGCCGGTATGGCAGGTGCTTCCATGCTGGCATCCTGCTCGTCGCCCAAAAGCGGAAGTGCGGCATCCGCTGCCGCAGACAGCGGTCTGCCGAGCTTCTTCCAACAGCCTGCTGCCATCACCGACATCAAAGAAAAGAAGGATTACGATGTCGTGGTCATAGGGGCGGGCGCTGCCGGGGTACCGGCTGCATACTCTGCGTTTCAAGCGGGCGCAAAGGTGGCCTTGCTGCAGAAGGAAGGAACGGCGGTCAGCCAAGGAAACACCGCCGATTCCATTATCGTCAATCAGAGCGATCCTGCTGGAGTGCAGGCCGTCGTGAGCCTGATTACCCAGGACAGCTGCTATCGTTCGTATCGCGAGCAGGTGGAGCTTTGGGCGAACAACTCGTACGAAGCACTTCAGTGGATGTGGGATATTGCCCAGAAATCAGGCGCCCAGGTTGTCGATACGACGAAGAAGTGGACGTCTGCTATCAGCAAGGTCGATGGCTACAATGTGAGCTACTTCGCATTCGATTTCGGCCCCAAACCGTATAACACGGGAAGCGGCATCCAAGATATGGCCAAGTACTGCCAATCCCAGGGTTTGGAAATCTTCTATTCGACGCCCGCAAAGCAATTAGTGAAGGATTCTTCGGGCAAGGTCACCGGGGTCATCGCAAAGAATGATAACGGCTACGTCCAGTTCAATGCCTCGAAAGGTGTAATCGTTGCTACCGGCGACTACGAGAACGACGACGACATGATGGCCTATTATGAAGCGGAGATGGCCAATATCTACCGTAAAGAAAGCAACAAAACCGGCGATGGCCAGAAGATGATGGTGTGGGCCGGCGGCCGCATGGAAGATGTTCCGGGTTCCAAGGTGCTGCATGACTTCGACGCTGGTCCGGGTTCTATGGCCGACATGCCGTTTTTGTGCGTGAAGAATGACGGTACGCGCTTCTGCAACGAAAAACGCTCCTCCATGGCCAACATGGGCAACTTCCTGCGCAGCGAAGAAGATGCCGGCTACTATACGCAGGTGTTCGATTCGAATTATATGACCGATTGCGCTGGCTGGCCCGGCGCGCTTATTCCGCCCGAGGGTATGAAGGCGTATATGCCTGAGGAAAGCGGCGAGAAGAAGGGCGTGTACCAGGGCCTGGTGGCTACGTGCAAGGCTGACACCATCGAAGATCTGGGCAAGAAGCTCGGGCTGACTGATACGGTTGCATTTGCGAAATCCGTCAATCGCTACAACGAGCTGTGCGCAAAGGGCGTCGATGACGATATGGGCAAGGCGGCTGAATGGCTGAAGGCTATCAAGACCCCGCCTTTCTACGGCATCCATCGCCACATCGGGCTGTCCACCATCATCCACGGCGTGAATGTGAACGGCAAGATGCAGGTGCTCGATGAAAAGGACAATCCTATCGAAGGACTCTATTCTGTCGGCAACTGCGCGGGCAATTTCTTCGGAAGCCCCGATTACCCGATGACGGTTCCCGGCCTGTCGCTGGGCCGCTGCTACACGCAGGGTTACGTGGTCGGCAAGGCTGTTGCCAAGAAATAACGATTTCCCCTCTCCCCAGCGGCACGGATAGCGCTTCGCATCCGTGCCGCGCATCTGACACCTCTCCTTTATGAAGTGCCTGCATCGATCCCTTCCGATGCGGGTACTTCCAGTTTTCCTGTTGTTCCCACCCGGTCGGAGCACGTGCTTTTTCGTGCGGCTTAGTTACATGTTGGATTCGCTTCGAGCATATGCGCTTCCGCATCGGGCGCGACGCAAATAAGGTATGCTGTGCATATCTTTCAATGTTCGACGGAGGGAACTTCATTATGGTATTCGGATTCATTTGGGCGCTGCTTGTCATCATTTTGCTTCTACTGGTTTTCAGCAAGGGAACCTTCTACATAGTGCGCCAGCAAGAGTCCGTCATCATCGAACGGCTCGGAAAATTTCACCGCATCGTCAAGCCGGGTTGGCATGTAAAGATCCCTTTTATTGATAAAAAAGCCACCAGCGTCTCATTGCGCACTATGAAGGAAGGCTTCAAGATCGATGCCAAAACCAGCGACAATGTAACCATCGTGCTTGATGTTTCCGCGCAATACCATGTGGACTTCACGCAAGGCGGGCCCTTGGAGGAATCCGGCGTCTACCGCAGCTACTATATGCTGGCCCAGCCTATCGAGCAGATGCATGACTATCTTGCCGATGCTCTGCGCTCGTCCATTCCCTCTTATACGCTGGATGAAGTGTTCGAAAAGAAGGACAGTATCGCTACCGATGTGAATGCGAGCGTTTCGCACACTATGGCAGGGTTCGGTTGGGCTTTGGCCTCGACCCTTATCACCGGCATTCAGCTGCCCGCATCCGTCGAGCAATCTATGAACGACATCAATGCCGCCCAACGGCAGCAGCAGGCCGCCCAATCCCTTGCCAACGCCGCCAAGATCAAACGCGTTACCGAAGCTCAGGCTGAAGCAGAATCTATGGAGAAGACGGGTAACGGCATCGCCGCCCAACGTATCGCCATCGCCAGGGGAATAAAGGAATCGCTCGACACGATTAAAAGCTCGGGTATTAGCGAAAAGGAGGCCAACGAGCTTTTCCTCTATACCCAATGGGCGGAAATGATGTCCGAATTTGCTAAGACGGGCAGGGCTGCAACGGTAGTGCTTCCTGCTGATTTCAGCGAATCACGCGGTATGTTCGAGCAGATGCTCACCGCCAGGAAAGCAGAGCAGACAGATTCGGATCGACGGTAAACCGGAAGCCGATTTGGGGTCTTCGTGTGCATCCTGCGAAAAAACCTAGGCAAGACGGTCGTTTTGCGTTGACGATGCCCCTGCGCTCACCGTATACTGCAAAGGTTCGCTTTCAAGAGCCCCGTAAAGCAGCGTGTCCTATAGAACGGGAAAAAGTCGTCCAGGACTTGGAACCGTGCTCGGAGTAGGATCCCGGCATCTGTAGAACTCTGCACTTTTGAAAAACGACACACCCGGCCGCGTGCGTAAACTCGCGGTGGGGAAGAAGATGCAATGGAGGAAACAGTGAAGACGTATTACGCAAAGCCCAACGAAGTTGAGCGCGAATGGGTCTTGATTGACGCCGAGGACCAGGTTCTGGGCCGCGTCGCCACCAAGGCTGCCATGATTCTCAAGGGCAAGCACAAACCGCAATACACCCCGCATATCGATACGGGTGATTTCGTCGTCATCATCAATGCAGATAAGATTCGTCTTACCGGCACGAAGGCGACCAGCAAGGAATATTATCGCCACACCGGTTATCCCGGCGGTCTGAAGTGCGAGACGTTCGCAGAGGCTATGGCCAAGCATCCCGATCGCGTTATCGAGCATGCTGTCAAGGGTATGCTTCCCAAGAACACGCTCGGGCGGGCAATGGGCATGAAGCTCAAGGTGTATGCCGGTCCCGAACATCCGCATATGGCTCAGAAGCCTCGACAGATCAAGATGGAGGGTTAACCAATGGCAGGTGAAGCTATTTATTACGGCACCGGCCGCAGGAAGAACGCCGTCGCTCGCGTTCGTCTGGTGCCGGGTACCGGTAAGGTAACCGTCAACGGCAAGGAAGCAGCTAGCTATTTCGGGCGTGAAGCTCTGGCTGAATATGCGACTACTCCGTTCAAGGTCACTGATACGCAGGGGCATTTCGATGTCATCGCACGCTGCAATGGCGGTGGAATTTCAGGTCAGGCAGGTGCGCTGCGTCATGGCATCGCTCGTGCTCTTCTGGATGCCGGCGATTATCGTGGCGAACTGAAAAAGGCTGGCTATCTTACGCGCGATAGCCGTATGGTCGAACGCAAAAAGTATGGTCTGAAGAAAGCCCGTAAGCGTCCTCAGTTCAGCAAGCGCTAATTCGGATATTCGAAGATTCGAAGATTCGAACAGCATTATGGAGGAGCCCTCGAGAAATCGTGGGCTCCTTTGTGCTGATATGGGGTATTGTGCGGGTAAAACCTGTATTCGTTGGAAATATATTGTTCTCTGCCCCGAAAACATCTGGAAACAATATACGAGTAGTTTAATGTAGTCGAAGTCGAAGGGCGGGCATCGTGCGTTGCCGCCTCTCCCTGATTATGACGGGTACCAGAAGCATCCATATGTTTGCCTTTGGCAAATGCGAGTGAGGAGCTAACGAAGATGTCGAATATTCCCGAGATTTACGGAACGATGGTCTTCAACGACTATACGATGCAGGAACGCCTTCCGTCTGCTACGTACAAGTCGCTTGCAAACACCATCAAAGAGGGCAAGCCCCTTGATTTGGAAGTTGCCAACGTTGTAGCGCATGCTATGAAGGAATGGGCTATCGAGCAAGGCGCTACGCACTATACGCACTGGTTTCAGCCTCTGACTGGTATTACGTCGGAAAAGCACGATAGCTTTCTCGACCCCACGGGAGATGGGCGTGCCATCACCACGTTTTCAGGCAAAGAGCTGATTCAGGGCGAGCCCGATGCTTCCAGCTTTCCCTCGGGCGGCCTTCGCGCGACGTTCGAAGCCCGTGGCTATACTGCTTGGGACCCCACCAGCTACGCTTTTATCAAAGATGAAGTGCTGTGCATTCCTACTGCGTTCTGCAGCTACACTGGCGAAGCCCTCGATAAGAAGACCCCTTTGCTGCGTTCTATGAGCGCAATCAGCGAGCAAGCCAATCGTGTTCTCGCGTTCTTCGGCGAAGATGGGCATCGTGTAGTTACGACGGTCGGCAGCGAGCAGGAATACTTCCTCATCTCCGAAAAAGACTACACGCAGCGTCAGGATCTTATCTTGACGGGGCGTACGTTGTTCGGCTCCGCTCCATGCAAGGGCCAAGAACTGGAAGAGCATTATTTCGGCACCATACGCCCTACGGTCAACGAATTCATGAAAGAGCTCGATGACGAACTGTGGAAGCTGGGTATCGCCGCAAAAACGAAGCACAATGAAGTTGCTCCCGCTCAGCACGAACTTGCTCCCATCTTCACCAATACCAATCGTGCCATCGATGAGAACCTGTTGACCATGGAGAAGATGAAGCTCTTGGCTTCCCATCATGGTTTGGTTTGTCTGCAGCATGAAAAACCGTTTGATGGCATTAACGGTTCTGGCAAGCACAACAACTGGTCTATCAGCACAGGCAAGACGAATCTGCTTGATCCGGGCGATACCCCGATGGACAATCTGCGCTTCCTGGTCTTCCTGACCTGCGTTATCGCTGCTGTCGACGACCATCAGGAACTCCTGCGCATGTCCGTTGCCTCCGCAGGCAATGATCATCGTCTGGGTGCCAACGAAGCTCCTCCGGCTATCATCAGCATCTTCCTAGGCGACGAGCTGGGCGAAATTGTCGAAGCGCTTATCACGGGCAGCGATTATAAGAGTGCTGAACGTGTCGCGATGGATCTGGGCGTCGATGTACTGCCTAACTTCTTGAAGGACAACACAGACCGCAACCGCACGAGCCCATTTGCTTTCACGGGGAACAAATTCGAGTTCCGCATGCCTGGCTCCCAAGTGAACTTGAGCGATTGCAACATGGTTTTGAATACTGCTATGGCGAAGACCTTGAAGGATTTCGCAAATGCCATGGAAGGCAAGCAGGGTGCTGAATTTGAAGCTGCTGCCTTGAAATACATTAAGCAGTCGCTTTCCGATCATCAGCGGATTGTTTTTAATGGCAATGGGTACGGCGAAGATTGGCCCGAAGAAGCTGAAAAGCGCGGATTGGCCAACCATCGCAACACCGCCGATGCGCTTCCATGCTTGGTGGCTCAGGAATCTATCGATTTGTTTGCCGAGTTCGGCGTTCTGAATGAGCCTGAAGTCCGCAGCCGCTACGAAGTCAAGCTGGATAAATACACCAAGACTTTGAACATCGAATGCAACGTTATGGAGCGCATGACGGGTCGTGCGTACCTGCCTGCCGTTAATGATTATGCAGCTGATGTGGCGGGCAATATTACCACGATCAAGGCTGCGTGCGGATCCGCCGATCAGAGCGACCAGCAAGAACTGCTGGATGAGTTGATTGCAGGATTGAAGAAAGCCAACACTGCTTTCAAGGCGCTGAAGAAGGTTCACGCTAAGGCCGAGGCCATCGTTGACAACAATCAGAAACAGGCTGATTGCTATGCGCATGAGGTCGTACCTGCTATGGAGGTCCTGCGCGCTGAAATCGACGCATTGGAATGCATTACGGAACACGAGTATTGGCCTGTTCCCACGTATAACGACATGCTTTTCTACGTCTAGTTCGCATTCTTAAAGCACCGTGTATGCCGCTCGCAACCGCAATGGCTGCGAGCGGCATAATTGTTTTCAGAAGCTCGGTTGGAGAAACGCCCGTCTGGGGATATAACTCGCCTTTTCGGGCGTAGGTGACGGTTTGGTTGCTGTCTTCGAGGTTCGCATGCGAGACGACTTCTCGTCCTTCGCAGGACAATGATTCGAACACGACCACGGAGGGGTTGTCCAGCTTTCGCGAGTCGAATGCATATTCCATTTCCACTACGCATTCGGCAGATGCGGCAATGAATTCCTTGCAGGCGGTGCTTCCTTCGAGCGCAAGGGAATCGCCTGTTTCAGCGTTCATCAACTGCCCCGAAAGAAAGTAGGTTGCTCCCGCAACCAATCCTTCGCATGCAACATAATCTACAATGCATGATTCTTCCGAGGCTATAGTTCCCTGTGTGCCGGAAGCCCGGTCGAGAGCAGTTGTCCGTATGCTTGTTGGGGTGTCGAAGACATCGAGTGACAACTTGCTCGCGCCTTCTATAAGCCCTTGCTCGCTGACGGTGAAGGTTCGCACGCTTGTGTCTGTGAGCCCGTATCCCCAAGGTGCTTCCGTTTCCTGGATGCAATACGTGCCGGGAACCAGCTTGCTTAGCGTTGCATATCCGTTTTCGTCGGTGGTGATTGTCGTGTTGTAAGAGGGTATGTGTCCCTGGTCGGATTTAACGACATCTTGGAGGCGATCTTTTTGATTTGCCTCAGATGTGGCTGGGCTGGTTTCTGGGGCAATGCAGGGGGTTTCTCTCCATACGCGGAAGATAGCTCCAGCCAAAGGAGCGTGCGATAGCGCATCGCGTTTGTGCACCTCTACTTTGGTGGGGCTGTCTTCTACGGCAAGGTACGTGATACGGGGTGCTTGGTTGTCGGAGGCAACAAGGACGGAGCGCTCGTGCGTATCGATGGCGTAGCCGAGGGGATTTTCGATTTCGCGGACCGCATAGGGCCCAGGATAGAGGTCGATGGAAGAAGCATATCCGTGCTCGTCGGTGATGCATGTGTCGACGATTTCTCCGGATTCGACGCGCACGGTGCCATCGGGAGTCGTGATGGTACACGTCGCACGTATAGTGTATGCTGCTCCCGCTGTTCCGATGCCGGTTTCGGCATCGGTCTTGCAAATCTCTATTGTGCCTTTTGCTGGCACGTCGCTCAGCTCGATTACAAGGGGGTTTTCCCAGGTGCGCCATGCATCGACGGTGAATGGTATTGTCTGTTCGTTGAGCAGGTAGCCTTGCGGCGCTTCGATTTCCCTCAGTTGATAATTTCCGCCATCGAGTTTCATAGGCAAGGTAATCGACCCATTCGGTCCTGTGCTCCATCTATCGGTGATGGCACCGTCTGTCCGGTCGGTATATGTAAGGAGGTCTCCGTCCGCGCAGATGATCTGGAACGAGCAGGGCAAGGGAATCACCGATCCCGTTTCCGCGTCGCGCTTAATCACTCGAAGCGGAGTGAGAGGAATGTGATTCGATACCAATGTGGGGGACTCGTAGCTTCCTTCTTGTACTATGCTTTTCGAGAAATCTTCTACAGGCAGCAGCACGATGCCCTGCTGATCTTTGTAGCGTTGCGCTATGTGATCAGGTATGACTTCGTGGATACGGTAATCCCCATACGCGAGGGCCCCTGTCCATCCATCGGGGATGCTCCAACCGTTTGCTCGGTTGTTACGTGTCGATGCGAAGCCGTTTTCGTCGGTTGTTATGGTGCAGGCCGTTTGCCCCGGCGCCACTACCTGCCCGGTTTCGGGGGAGACTATGGGGTGCGTACTTTCATTGATGATCTGAAAACGTACGCCTTCCACTACCATGCGGGAAGTTTCCTGCTGCTCTTCGTCATTGGTGGTGGGGACTTCTTTGACCAGCCGGATATCGCCTCGCTGCACGGTGTTTCTTATCGCAGGTGCTCGGTATGTTCGTACGCTAGGGCCTGTTCCTTCGGGAGTTATATGCACGATATGCACGGTCGGATCAGGAAGGTATCCGACTGGCGCCCGGGTTTCACGCAGGGCAATGGTCCCAAGGGGGAACAGGGGTTTTCCGGACTCGTCGAGCAAAAACAACGGTCCCGTTACGGAATTGCTGCCTCCTGTACGTATACGCCCTTCGGCATCTGTTTCGAAAGTCCATGAACCGGCAGCTGTGCGTGGTAGCGTGTAGGCGTCGAACCAGCCAGGATAGAATTCTATGGAAAATTGCGCTCCTTGCAGGCTGCCATTGCCTTGAGCAGTGCCTCCGGTACTGCTGTCTACTTTGCTGAGCAGCCAATCAATCGGATTGGCTTGCGGTGCGTCCGAAAAGCGCACCCATGCGGTTTGCCCGCTCGACACATGGATTTCTTGGATTTCGGCAGTGAGCGCGAATCCCCGAGGTGCATTCAGTTCGCGGATCCAATACGAGCCGGATTCCAGTATGTCGGTTTGGGCATTGCCGGCACTGTCGGTTATCAGGGTGGCAACGCGGTTTGTGCAGTATGCGTCGGAGAACACCCCGAAAGAGGCCCCTTCGAGCGAATAACAAGGATTATCTGCGGTAAGCGCAGTATTCGAACTGGTTTTTTGCAGGTTGACCCACCCTCCGAAATCTTTCCCGACCGTTATCGACCCGCCGACATGCTGGTATCCGGCCAGCATGCCGTTAAGGTACGTGTGCCCATCCGTGGCATTCGGTGGGGTGACGTAAAGGCGGTAGGCGACGGTGCCTCCTGCTACATCGACATTGACCACGATAGCGGTGTATGTTGCCCACACGTCTGCGGGGGCCGCCGCGGTGTGGTCCATGCAATACAAGGTCCAGGTGCCGTTGAGATTGCCGTCTTGGAAGGTGACGGGGAACAGGTCGGTATTAGGATTGCCCGTGTCGACGATGAAGCATGTGCCGTGCATGGTGTCTCCGATGCGGGGAATCGACCCGTAAGCGCACAGGGGAAGCGCCAAGCAGGATAGGCACCAGGCAATGCAGGTGAGTATCGCTATTCTTGCCATGTGGATGCCCTTGCGTGCGTGCCGAACGCCTTGCTGCTGGCCGTGGTGCGCTGGTTCCATGCGGTATCTCCTTGCATTTCGAAGTGGGGTCTTTACAGATGCGACATGTCCTTTCATTTTGGGAATACGGGGTCTCAGCTCGGTGTCATCGGAATCACAGATCTGCTGCTTAATTGTCTCTTCTTTATTGCACGCTTTATGAACAGGCAAAACGTAGTGCATCAACCCTTTCAGGCGATGGAAATCAACAAAGTTCAACTGTTTGAGTTGATTTTGCTTTCGCTATGCCGGGACATAGTGGGGCTACTGCAAGAAGGGATGTGCAAGCATCTGAGACAGAGAGGATTATTCCGATGAAACATGAACGATACGGCATAAGCCGCCGCGATTTTCTCGCAAGTGCGGGGGTCGTTGCGGCGGGGGCTGCTGCCATGGGGATGGCAGGATGCTCGAGTCCGAAATCGCAAAGCGACAAGGCCGCGACTGCGTCTGCTACGACATCGGGGGCGACGGTCGGATATGATGGAACCGGTGTGATGCCGTGGCTCGGCCAGGAACCCGATATATCCGATGCCGATGTTGAGGAAACGGTCGATGCCGATGTGATCGTGTGCGGGCTAGGAGACTCGGGCGTGCCTGCAGCGCGCGCTGCTGCCGAAGAAGGCGCACATGTTCTTTGCTTTGAAAAAGCTGCAGCGATGACATCGACCGGCAGCGACTTGGCGATTATCGGTGGCGACGTGATGGCTCGGTTCGGCAGGGGCGACGGCTTCCTGAATGAAACGACGGTAATCGATCGCCATATGGCCGAATGCAGTTACCACAACAAATTCAGCGTCATCAAACGATGGGCCGATGAGATGAAAGATGTGTTCTCATGGTACATCAAGCCTTCGACCAGCTTATACGTCGCTCCTGAAAGCTATGCCGATATTCCGGAGGCGAATCGGGCCAACTATCTGCATCCTTATTTCTATCCCATGATAGAGCATTACGATTACAAGCAAGAAGATCTTCCCTGCTATCCCACGTCCGTCGGTTTCAGCAGCCTGACAACGGTTATGAAGGACAACCTGCAGGTCGCCGTCGATAAAGGTGCCGACGTGCGCTATGGCTGCCCGGTTGTAAAGCTGATCATGGAAAACGGTGCATGCACGGGGGTGTATGCGAAGAATTCCAATACCGGCAAATATATCAAGGCCACAGCCAAGGGTGGCGTTGTTCTTGCTACCGGAGATTATTCTTCCAACACGGACATGATGAAGTATTTCGCTCCCGAGACGATCGAAAACGGTATCAAATGCCTGGCTATCAACAAAGATGTCGCAGGCAACTACTGCAACATGGGCGATGGGTTGAAGATGGGTGCTTGGGCAGGGGCGGCTGTTGAAAAATGGCATGCTCCGATGATTCATCATATGGGCGGAGGCGCCGGCGCCGACGGCCGTGGAGTCATCGGCAATAACGGGTACCTGTGGCTCAACATGGAGGGCGATAGGTTCATGAACGAGGACTTGCCTGGTCAGCAGCTGGAAAACCAGGTCGAATTACAACCTCAGCACAAAGCGTACCAGTTCTTCGATGCTTCGTGGCCCGACCAGCTGCAGTATTTCCCCGCGGCTCATGGTATCGCCTGCTATTATCGCGATTCTCCGCTTCCCGATTATACGGCCTCGGGCTTGAAGATCAACGTGCGATGCCCCAAGGACATCGAAGATGCCGTTTCCGACGGACGCTGCTTGAAAGCCGATACGATTGAAGAACTGTTGGGCAAGATAGACGGCATAGATGCCAAGGCGGCCAAGGCTTCGATCGATCACTATAACCAGATCTGCACGGCTGGCAGCGATTCTGACTTCGGAAAGAAATCATCCCGCCTGTTCCCCTTGAAGAATCCTCCCTTCTATGCGGCGGAATGCGGTCAAGCGCTGCTCTTGGTCAATCTGGGCGGTTTGGAGTCGGACGAGAACTGCCGGGTTTACGACGGCAATCGCGACGCAATCGAAGGCCTGTACGTTGCTGGATGCATGCAAGGCGGGCGCTTCTCGGTTGAATACCCGATATCGCTGAAAGGATTGAGTATCTCGATGTGCGTCTTCTACGGTTGCATTGCCGGGCGAAACGCGGCAAAGCGAGCCTAACGTCCGTTGAGCGGAACAGGTCGGTCGGCTCCCTCCCTTCTACCGGCCCGCCTGTTCCGTGGCAGGTTATAATGATGCGTCAGCCGGCGAAAGCATGTTGACGCATCGCCGGAGAATCGAAGGGAGGGTTCCGGTGCGGGGGATGTCCGACGGAACAATAACGAACAGCATCCAAACTGGCAAGGGGCCGTCTATGCGCGTTACCCAGGTTCTCGGCCTTTGCTTCTATTGGGCTTGGGTCTATCTTTCCTTCAATACAACCAGTTCTATAAATCTGAGCATCTCATCGGACCAGAGCCTGCTATGGGTTCATTTGGCATCGATGCTGGTCGGAGTTGTTACCTATGCTCTGATTATCATATTCTCACGGGATGCAGTAAAGCGCTTCTCTTCGCGCAAAGCTCTTTCGCTAGCGGGTGCACTGATGGCCTTGGGCACGGCATGCTATGCGCTGCCGTTGCATGCGCCTTTGCCGGTCATGATGCTGGGAGCGGCCGTGACGGGCATTACGTCTTGCTGGATCGTCATCTACTGGGGCGCGCTTTTCAGCCAGCTTTCAGCACGCAATATCGTGCTGTTCACGGCCGCTGCGTTTTTCTGCGCGAACGCCATCTATTTCGGGTCGCTGCTGCTTCCTGCGGGGGCTGCGGGCTTTGTCGAAATTCTGATGCCCCTGTGCGCGGCTCTTCTCATTCCCGATGCGGCGATGGTGCGCGGTTTCCTAGGTGACGAGGGCGAGCCGGCAGTGGTCGAGAGCACGCCGGCGACGCAGGCATCGATGGCTCTAGCGACCGAGTCCCGCATCCCGCGTCCAACGCATGCCGTCGGGCTGTTCTCGGGCATTTCCGCCCACCAGATGATCTCGCCTGCGCGCTTGCCTTGGCGCATTGCCCTGGGGCTGTTCGTGGTCATGTTCGTCTATGGCGGCGTGCGGGTGTATATAGGGGTGTCGGACGCATATGTGAATGACGGGCTTCTTCCCACGGTGCTCCTGACCTTCGGCGTCGCCATCCTGTTTAGCATATGGGGCATCTTCTTCCAAGGCGACAATGCCAGTTTGGGCATCGTCTATAAGATATCCTTGCCGCTTTTGGCCACTGCCTTGTTGCTGATGGCGATATTCGGGAAGGAGTACGTCGGCTTCATGGCGCCGCTTGCCACGGTGTGCGATATCACGATCGAGATACTTTCATGGATGCTGCTTGCAGACATCGCTCGTACGACATGCGTCCCCGCCTTTCTGGCGTTTGCGGTCGGTCGTTTGGCGGTGCAGGCGGGCATGTTCGGCGGTCAGCTGACGGCTTGGATGCTGGTTGGCTATATTGTTCCCTTTGCCGTGGTGTCTATCTTCGCCCTGATGCTTGCCATGGGATTCATGTTCGAAGACCAAGATACGTTGCTGGTGTTCGAGGCGCCTACGTCGCATGAGCGCGATGCCGTGGAGCGCTTGGCGGGGCGGTCGATGGGCGAGCATCTGGAAGCCGTGGCGGCGGAATATAGCTTGACCCAACGCGAGAAAGAGATATTCATGCTTTGGGCAACGGGCCATGGATCGAAATACATTCAGGATACGTTGGTGATCAGCGGTGCGACGGTGAAAACGCATGTACGTCATATCTACGAGAAATGCGGCGTGCATAATCGTGCGGAAGTTATCGCCATGCTGGAACAGGCGCGCTGAGCATGCATTCGAAGGGAATTTCCACGACCGTTCCCCGCACTATTCGTGGGAACTCCGTGCGTCGACTGAAAACATCGTCTGCACTTTAGTCTATTAGAGTACAATAACGGCACCATCCGCTTTTTGCGTCATCGGACCAATGGGCTCGATAGAAAGGGGCACGTCTCATGGCAGCTCTCACCGAAGTCGACTATATCTGGAAAAACGGGGAGATCGTACCGTGGGCCGAAGCAACGACCCATGTGCTTTCCCATTCCCTTCATTACGGTTCCGCCGTATTCGAAGGCATTCGCTGCTACAAGGGGGAAGACGGCAGCCCCAGCCATGTATTTCGCTTGCGCGACCACATGGACCGTCTGGTCCGCAGCTGCAAGATTGCGAAGATTCCGCTGGAATACACAGCCGAACAGCTGGTTGATGCCACGGTCGAGCTTATCCGCAAGAATGGGCTGAAGGCCTGCTACATTCGCCCGATCGTGTACCGTGGCTACGGTCAGATGGGTGTCGATCCGACGGGTGCTCCCGTCGACGTGGCTATCGCCGTATGGCCGTGGGATTCCTACCTGGGCCCCGATGCGCTGGCAAACGGTATTCCCGTGGGTATCTCATCATGGCGCCAGCGTTCCATCAATGCCATCCCGCCTGCCATGAAATCGTCTGCTTCCTACATGAATTCTTTGCTGGCGAAGATTGAAGCGACAGAACATGGGTATGCCGAGGCTATTCTGCTGAACGAGCAGGGCTATGTCTGCGAAGGTTCCGGCGAGAACCTGTTCGTCGTGCGCGACGGCATCATGTCCACGCCTCCTACGTCCGATGGCCTGCTTGAAGGTATCACGCGCGATACGGTGCTGTGGCTGGCCAACGATCTGGACATCCCCACGGTCGAAGAAAGCCTTACTCGCGCCGACCTCTACATTGCCGATGAAGCTTTCTTCACCGGTTCCGCAGCAGAGCTGACCCCCATCGGCAGCATCGATGGCCGCACTATCGGCAAGCCCGGACCGGTCACCAAGCAGCTGCAGGATCGTTTCTTCGACATGGTTGCCGGTAAGCTGGACGAATACAGCGACTGGCTGACCGAGATCTAGGCTCTGGTAACGCGGTCGTCTGGATGGACGAGGTACTGACATACGACTGCACGTTGCGCGACGGAGAGCAAGGCGAGGGCATTGCGCTTTCCCTTGAAGACAAGTTGCGCATCGTGCAGCGTCTCGACCGCTTCGGCATCGACGTCATCGAGGGCGGCTTCCCTGCATCCAACCCGAAGGATATCGAATTCTTCGAGCGGGTTGCCGCCCTTCCTCTCGAGCATGCGCGTATAGCGGCATTCGGCTCGACATGCCGTAAAGGAGTTGCCGCCGAAGAGGATGTCGGATTGGCAGATCTCCTGCGCAGCGGCGCCCCTATTGCCGCGGTGGTGGGAAAATGCTGGGACATTCAGGTGGAAATGACCCTGCAGGCCTCTCTGGATGAAAACCTGCGTATGGTCCATGATTCTGTCGCTTATCTGAAAGCACGGGGAATGGACGTTGTCTTCGATGCCGAGCACTTTTTCGATGGATACCGTAGCAACCCGGAATATGCTGTGGCCGTCGTGCGCGAAGCGAGCGATGCGGGAGCCGATTCCATCGACTTGTGCGATACGAATGGCGGTATGCTGCCCCATGAAGTAGCCCGAATCACGGCTGCGGTCGCGAATAGCTTGCCGGGGCAGCGTCTGGGCATTCACTGCCACAACGATTCCGGTTGCGCTGTTGCCAATACCCTTGCGTCGGTTTCTGCCGGGGTCTCGCAGGTCCAAGGAACGGTGAACGGATACGGCGAACGCGTCGGCAATGCCGACCTGATGACGGTGATCGCCGATTTGCAGCTGAAAATGGGGCGCGACTGCGTCGAAGACCTGTCCCAGCTTGTCGGTGTGGCGAATTTCGTTGCTGAAACATGCAATCGTGCGCTTCCTGCGCATACGCCTTATACGGGTGCTGCTGCTTTTGCCCATAAAGGCGGCTTGCATGCCAGTGCGCTCACACGCTTTCGCGGTGCCTACGAGCATATCGATCCTGCAGCCGTCGGAAACAAGCCCGCTATTCTCGTCAGCGAATTGGCTGGCAAGGCATCGCTGATCGCAAAAGCGAAATCATTGGGTATCGACCTATCGGGAAATCCCGATATGGTGCAACGAATAGTGGATGATGTGAAGAACCGCGAGGCTGTTGGCTACTCGTACGAAGTGGCTGACGGCTCGTTGATAGTGCTTATGCAGCGTCATCTGGGCACATTCGAACCGCATTTTACGCTTGAGAGCTTTCGGGTGATCGTCGATGACCACGAAGATACGGGGTCATGGGCGAAGGATGCTGCAAGCGAGGCTACGATCAAAATACATGTTGGCGATCGCCGATTCGTCGCAACTGGCGAGGGAACCGGCCCTGTCGGTGCGTTGGACAGCGCTCTGCGCCTGGCGATCGAAGAGTCGTATCCCGAGGTGGCCGGTATGGAGCTGACAGACTTCAAGGTGCGCATCTTGGATGAGAATGTCGGCACTGGAGCTATCACGCGCGTCCACATCATCACGTCGGATGCTTCGGGTAGTTGGGGCACTGTCGGCGTGAGCGAGAATATTATCGAAGCATCATGGAACGCACTGGTCGATTCAATCGAATACGGCTTGATGAGAATGGGGAAATAACATGAGCGAACTGAGGACGGCAGAAGTCGAGGACCTGCTCGAGGTACTGGTGAGCGTGCAAGATACCGACACAGCTTTCGCCCTCTTGGAGGATCTGTTCACTATTCGTGAAATCAAAGAGACGTCGCAGCGGCTTTCCGTTGCCCGTATGCTTGATTCGGGGAAGCCGTATGTGGCCATAGAAGAGGCTACGGGGGCATCGGCTACTACTATAGCCCGAGTATCGAAAGCCTTGAATTACGGTGCCGGTGGATATAGAAGCGCCCTCGATGTTCTCAAGCGCGTCGACCGGGCGCCGCGTCGTGAAGCGGCTTGCGAATAGTCCCGATGCCCGGCTTGGCATGATGGGGTAGGGAATGGCCTTTGGGCGCTATGCTTTTCCGTAGCGCCTTTTATTATTGCTGAACGCCTCCAGTATAAGCTGGGCGCGCGTTCCTATGGGCATGGTGTTCGCTTCCAGAAAATCCGGTATATCGTCGGCTGCGACAGTGAACGTCTCGATAAGCTCGGCACTTTCGGTTCTTTGTTCGAAGGCGGGTTCGTTCTGCACGTGCACATATACTACTTGGACGCTTTCGCCGCTCATGCCTGCCGAGGAATATCCCGGTTGGCTGAGTTTCCGCATATGCGTCTTGCCTTGCGCATCACGCCTGAGGGCGTACCCTGTTTCTTCTGCTAATTCCCGTTCGACGGTTTCCTCGATCGTCTCGCCCGGTTCTATGAGCCCTGCGGGAAACGCGATGCACCAGCTATTGAGCGGGTAGCGGAATTCTCTGATCAGCACAAGCCGATCGTCTTCCGTTCGGGGAACTATGCATACGGCATCGGGGGCCTTGGCGTGTGCGGGGTTGGTTGCATTGCCGTGCAGCTCTTCGATGTAGTCTGCAAGATTCTTGCGCGAAACGCTTTCGTAGGTGAACGTTCCTCCTGAAGGCAGCCGGTATGTCAAAAGATACTTTTTGATCCAGCCGTCGGTAACTTGTTCGACATCCAGCAGTTCAGGTCGGGGTCTTTCGGTATTGTCCATCATCTGGGAACTCCTTCCGACGTTCATACCGTACCACACCATGACCGTTGGAAGGAAGGGCATCCTTGTGTCCACCGTAGGCGATATATGCAAAATACTTGCGTAGATACAACGCTGAACAGGAAAAACAAAGAATGCCCCCACGGGGGTAATGGTCAACCTTTTGTACGAAGAGCAGAATCCGGCATCGAGGACATGCTCTTTTACACACAAGGAAGGGGGAGACATGACCGAAGATATGAAGGACGTGAATTCGACGTTCGCCGCAGCAGGCGAGCCGAATGCCGCGCCCGCTGGGATGCAGACGGATGAAATGCATCCTAAAAAGAAGAAGAACGCCTGGATGGTTCTAGGAATCGTCGTTGCTGTCATCGTAGTCGTTGGAATCAGCTTCTACGTATGGCACGAACAGCCGAGCTTCTGCAATGCAATCTGCCACAGCCCGATGGACAACTATGTGGAAAGCTACTATTCCGGAGATGATGGGATGTTGGCTTCTGTCCATGCTCAGGCGGGGTTGAACTGCCTCAGCTGCCACAACCCTCAGATGACCGAGCAGGTTTCCGAGGTATGCACTTGGGTCTCTGACGGATACCCGCTGGACGAATACGGCAACTTGCAGGACACAAGCGCCCAGAATACAGCAAGCAGCCAGTTCTGCCTGCGCAGCGGATGCCATAATTGGAACGATGTCGTTGATTCCACGTGGGGCTTTGCCGGAAACGATCCGAAGTACAATCCGCATAGCAGCCATCAGGACGGCTCTCTCCAGTGCGGGGATTGCCATAAGTCGCACAGCACCTCGACGCTCTACTGCGCGAAGTGCCATCAGATGAATCTGCCCGATGGATGGGAGGCCACCAGTGAGTAATGAAGTTTCCCGCCGTAATTTTCTGAAGGGCGCCGGCATTGCTGCCATGGGCGCAGTTGCCGCCGGATCCTTAGCCGGATGCGGCACGGGGTATAAGGTCGATGACGCTCTGGCCGATCCGCGTACGCAGAAGCAGGGGTCCCCTGATTGGTTGGGCGAGGCTCCGCGCATCGCCGAGAAGGACATCACCGAGACCCTCGATTACGAAGTCGTGGTCGTCGGCTGCCGTACGGGGGGATTGCCCGCCATCATGTCAGCCGCCGAAAACGGTGCCAAGGTGTTGGGCGTCGACCAGATGTCGGCAGTTGCCGCTCCTCGCGAGGACATCGGCGCTATCAATTCCAGCTTGCAACAAGAGGGCCTCAAGCAGTTCCCGCAGATGGCCATCGACCCCAAGGAAGCTATGGAGGATATCGCACGCTATGCGAATGGGTTCGTGAACTACGACCTTATCAACCTGTGGGCTGCCGAATCCGGTGCACTGGTGGATTGGCTGACCCGCATCATATCGCGCGAAGGTCGTTTCTCGATGTTCTGGGAAGGCAGTATAGGAACGACGGGTCAAGGTGCTCCCGAGCGGGCATGGGCTAGCGGCCACAGCCCCCAGAAGCTCACCAGCGACCCCAATGTCAACTTCGGCACTGAGCTTTTGAGCTACGC
>Ga0062381_10000106_pt1 | contig 19786 bp, 15 predicted proteins | sample DOMMetBare1Fresh_2_FD_59506 | JGI IMG/M metagenome (GOLD analysis project Ga0062381, IMG submission 59506) | Wetland sediment microbial communities from St. Louis River estuary, USA, under dissolved organic matter induced mercury methylation -... | ecosystem: Environmental > Aquatic >... | reverse complement strand
GCCTTCGGTTTCGATCGATCAGGAAACCCCTCGGAACATATGGCCCGTCGTGGCATCCGGCATCTTGGATACGTGATCCCCGCTTTTAAGCGCTATGTCCCGGGCTCGGACCATACGGGCAACCGCAGTCGAAGTCTGCTCGACATTCATAAGGGACGAATCGACCATGAACGCGTTTACCCCCGCAGCGATGAGATCATAGGCCAGGTGGGCAGTATCGAGAGATACGGCGTTGTACAGATGGCTGCGCCCGCAGCAATCGGTGATCACCGTCATTTCATAGCCCTTGCGATCCTTGAGGTAATGAGGACTCCGGCGACGCGCGCAGGATGTGCAGTTTCGATTGCAGGGTCCTTGGCTTTGCAACAGGCAATGCTCCGTTACCATAAGTTCGCTGAAGCCCATAGTGAACACCCCGAGCGGCACAGGGGTGGATGCGCCTAAGCGACTTATCTGGGTAAGCGAAAGCTCCGGCGAAAGCCACACGCGCGAGGCACCGGCCTCATACAGCGCACGCAAGGCCAGAGGATTCAAAGCGGGAACATGAGGCCCAACCTCGACTTCGGCTCCCAACGACTTCGCGCGAGCGATCTGGCCGAGATTTTCAACAAGAACGGTCTCCCCCGCATGCACGCGTTCCCACGCGTCAAATCCGAAGGTTGCTTCTCGGGAAGAATCGATCGGGTCATGGTCGACAATCGGCAATGCGATGCACGTGCGCTTCGGGTATCCCGTTTGGGCGACCGTAGAAGAAAGCTGGCCGGCAACAGAGGATTCCCCTCTCTTGAAATTAAGGGCAGGCACATACAGGACATCGGCACCGGCCTTCTTAGCCGCCCGTGCACAAGCCGGGTTGGTCGCCCATACGGCAACCGTGCAAGCCGTACGTGCAGGACGTTCCGTTCTGACGGCCGCAGATATACGGGGCAGGTTCCTCGCATGATAGGGAGCGACCAAACGGCTTTTCAAATCCTCGATCGCAGAAGACCTCAATTTATGCAGTTGGGAAAACCCGATGCCCACCCCTTCGTCAAGCTGAATATCGAAATTCCCGAGCAGAAAATCGGTACCGCCCAAACGATCGATATGCTGGCGAACCTCATCAACAGAAACAGCTTTCGTGCGGGCCGCCTCCACCATAGCGCCCGTCACCGAAACCCGTGTGCCGTCGGGCGCGCACAAGACGAGGGACGCAGGTTCGCCCTTCATAAGCCGAACCGAACCGGTCAGACGAATCTTCGGCTCGCATGCATCATCGCGGTATTCGGCAATGGCATTGCGCACACGGAACACACGGTCACCCTGGCCCACGTGCTTTTCGACCGCCATGCGCACGGTACGCCCGCCTGCACGTTCGAATGAATGGATGGTATGGATGAAATGCCCGTCATTCGTCCAAAATTCGACGATATCGCCAGGAGATATCTCCTCGGTGCAGTCAATGCACACAACCCCATCGCGAAATGACGAAACGCGGCCGATAAGCACTCCTCGATTATTGGGGCGCCCATAGCTCATCATATCGCCATCGGTGTCGCCTGTGAGATAGGCAGTAGTGAAGCCCCTGCTGAATGCTTCGGAAAGCTCCCGCTGCTCTTCAGCAGTCGCACCCACAGAAGAAGGCGGCACGGATGCTCCGCCGGATTCGGCGCGCCATGCGCATACACGGTCGAGCACCTGACGATACACACGTGTGACGATGGAAACATATTCGGGGGATTTCATACGTCCCTCGATTTTCAGTGATGAGACGCCGCACGACAGCAAGTTGGGAAGCAGGTCGATTGTGCAAAGATCTTTAGGGGAAAGCAGATGCTCGCCCGGCGATGGAAGGTTCTTTCGAACGGCACGGTTGTGAAGTTCATACGGAAGCCGGCATGCCTGGGCACACATGCCGCGATTCGCAGAACGACCCCCGATCAGCGACGACATGAGGCATTGCCCCGAATAGCAGACGCAGAGAGCGCCGTGCGCAAAAACCTCTACCTCGATTCCCTCCTCATCCGCGACATCGCACAGATGAGCCACTTCTTCCAAGGAAAGCTCGCGTGCAAGAGTGACGCGCTTAGCCCCTAAGCGGGCCGCCGCACGCACCCCTGCTTCATTATGGGTATTCATCTGGGTCGAAATATGCAGAGAAGCATCGGGAAGCGTCCGCTTCATTTCAGTAGCGATGCCGATATCTTGGACGATGAATGCATCGACTCCGCGGCGATAAGCCTGACGGATAAGCTCTAGAGCGGCTTCAGTTTCATCAGGCAGAACAGCAGTATTGACCGTGAGGTAGAGACGACGGCCGCGCATGTGAACGTAATCGCATGCTTCAGCCAACGCATCGAGCGAGAAATTATCGGCCCCCCGACGAGCGTTGAACTCCCCCGCCCCCAGGTACACGGCATCGGCGCCGGCCCGGATAGCGGCATGCAAGCACGCCTCGTTGCCCGCGGGGGCTAGAAGTTCAATGGTTTCGCTGCTCATTCCTGTAGATTCCTTTCATAGCGGCACCTCGAAATCGAAGAGGAGCCTCCAAACATAACGAGGCGGCTTGCATCCGCAGGATGTCGGCCGCCTCGCGTATTGATTCTATGTCGGCAGATTACTCGCTTGCGATCTGCGCGACCTTATCATCTGCGGCCTTGAGTTTCGACACGCCTTGGTCGTATGCATTCTGTATATCCTGCAAGCGCGTTCGGTAGGAAGCATCGTCAACTGTTCCGTTTTGCGCATCGGAATACAAGCCGACATACGAATCCATCGCATCCTGAAGAGTGCAGAGTCCATCGACATAGCCGTTTTTCACATCAGACAGCCGATCGCTGGCATCGGTGTTTTTAACCCCGTCGATAATCTTATCGGCAGCCGTTGCCTGCGCCTTCATACCGACCACGTTCTTCTGGGAAACAGCCGTCTGAAAATCGTTCATGACAGTCTGAAGGTTGCCCATCTGCTGGTTCAGTTGAGCCATATATTGGCGATTCTGGGATGCCTGATCATCGGAAGAGCTCTGCCCCGCCGATTGCGCTACGCATCCACCCAGAAGCACAGCGAAAACCATGCAGCACGCAGCTGCCGCCAAAAACCGTATGTGTTTACTTTGTCTCATGATGCCCTCTCCAGATAGTAGGGGTTGCCGTCGTTCGATACAAGCGGAATTCTAACCGGTGCGCCCTGTCGAACCGCCCGTACTGCCGGTTCCCGCACCCGTGGTACCGCCCGTACTGGGTGTTCCAGAATTATCCGCGCCGCCGGTGCCGGAAGATGACCCCGATGATCCGGCATCGCTATCCGTCGTCGTGGTGGTAGTGGTAGTGGTCGTCGTAGTGGTGCCCGACGTACCCGTTGAAGAACTATTGTTCGATGAAGAGCCTGCTGATGAGCTGTTCGAAGAAGATGATGCAGAATACGACGAGGCACCGAGAATAGTCTGTTCGGCCGACGTGAGAGTGCGATAGGTGGGTTTCGCCGCATTCGCCATGGGGAACTTTTCATTCGGTTGGCCCTTCAATAGCGGATCGAGGAAATACTTGAAGGTGCTTGATGCCGTATAGCCGTGATTCATTTCACGTTCCTGTCGGCAGCCCATCCATATAGCCACGGAATACTGCGGCGTGATGCCGCAGAAGTAGCTGTCGCGCCAGGTTTCCGACGTACCCGTCTTACCGGCGGCAGTCTGTGTAGACAGACGGGCAGCCGTACCGGTGCCGCTTGTAATGACGCCTTCCATCACCTGCTCGGCCGCATTGGCCACTTCCTGGCTGATGACGCGAGTACCCGTGGTATCGGGCTGGTAGATAGTCTTGCCGTTGTTGTCGACTATCTTCTCGATGGCGACGCCCTCGCGCTTGATACCCCCTGAAGCAATGGTCGCATATGCCTGGGCCATGTCTTTGACGGTAACGTTTTCAGCACCAAGCGTAATGGACTGGTAACCGTTCAAAGGCGTCTCAACCCCCATACGCGTAGCCATTTCGGCAACTTTAGCCGGAGTGATCAGCGTAGACAGACGGGCAAACCCGGTATTCGAAGAAATAGCGAATGCTCCTGAGATGCTACGGGTGCCATACGACGCCCCGTCATAGTTTTCGACAGGCCACCCGTCGATATTGATGGGCGACGAGCAATTGACGTAAGTATTGGGATCGATGCCGTTTTCAATCGCCGCCGTAAGCGTGTAGGTCTTAAATGATGAGCCCGGTGACCTGGTTGCCTGCGTTGCTAGATTATATTGGTCGGTATAGTAATCCTTGCCGCCCACCAACGCCTTGATGTACCCCGTATCGGGATCGATAGCGACCATGGCGACTTCCATGTCGTCGTCGACTTCACTTTCCTTTTTCTTAGCTGCCGCTTCGGCAAGGTTCTGCGCATTGACATCGAGCGTGGTGGTGACAGTAAGGCCACCCTTGAACACTTCGGCCTCGCTGTAGTTGTCAAGCAGGACCTGCCTGACATAGCTGGTGAAATACGGGTATGCATAGATGCCGTCGTTAGACGTATTGCTGACGTTGAGTCCCAGAGGCTCAGCCACAGCAGCATTGTATTGATCCTGGTTGATGTAGCCGTTGGTAAGCATGCGGTTGAGCACGAGATTGCGACGCGTCAGACATGCATCCGGATAATCGATGGGGTTGTTGTAAGTAGGCGACTGGGGAATGCCGACCAATGTGGCAGCCTGGGCAAGCGTAAGATCCTTGCTGTCGACGGAGAAGTACTTTCGAGCAGCAGCCTGGATGCCGTACGTCCCCGATCCGTAGTTAACCGTATTGAGGTACATAAGCAGGATGTCGTTCTTGGAGTATATCTGCTCGAGCTTGAGAGAGATATACGCTTCGCGCACTTTGCGCTTGATGGTCTGCTCGCCAGCTTCATCGGCAAGCACCGTATTGCGCACAAACTGCTGCGTAATAGTGGAAGCACCTTCGGTTTCGCCACCCGTAAAATTATTGACGACAGCGCGGGCAATGCCCTGCAGGTCGATACCGTCATGCTCGTAGAAGCGCACATCTTCGGTGGCAACCGTACCCTGGGCGACATACCCGCTTATATCAGAAAGGCTGCTGACGGGCTCGCGGTCTTCCAGATAGAATTCTGCGAGCAGCGTAGTATTGTCGGAAGCGTAGACACGCGTTTTCTGATCAAGGTTGTATGCCGAAGCATCCTGATAATCAGGAAGGTCTTGCAACCAGGATTCCCCCATGGCATAGAATGCACAGCCGCCTGCCACCGCCAAAGCGATCAGCACTACGAACACGTAGAGAACGGGTAGATATCGGCGCTTGTTTCTCGTTCCGGGGCGCATTTTCATTGCACGTGAACCCATATGACCTCCTGGCAAACTCGATTCATTCTATCATCCATATACGCCTGTTCAGGAAAGTCCATAAGTTTGCTGGAAAGAGTTGAGGACTTGTAAGAAACCCTCGTCGACCGGGCATAAAGGAAAGCGTGGAGCTGATTTTCACCCGACCGAAGCCCGAAACTACGAGAGCTGAGCTTCGTCCCGCGACAGCGAAGCAACAGCAGCGTCCACTTGATCGGAAACAGCTGCGAAACCCGTACCCCCTTGCGTAGTACGCGCATCGACGATTGCCGGCAAGTCGAGGGCCCCGGCGATGTCGGCTTCGAACAACGGGTTTTCCGCCTGAAAATCTGCCAGGGACAAATCCTCCAGACCACAGCCACGCTTTTCGCATTCAAGCACCAGATGGCCGACCACTTCGTGAGCCTTACGGAAAGGAAGCCCCTTCTTGGCTAGGTAGTCCGCTACATCGGTAGCGGCCATATACCCTTTGCGCGCGGATTCCATCATGGCATCTTTATGGACCGTCATGGTTGCGACCATGCCCGTTGCGCACGTCATGGAATCAAGCAGGGTCTCGACCGCGTCGATAACCCCTTCCTTGTCTTCCTGCATATCCTTGTTGTAGGCGAGAGGCAACCCCTTCATGGTAACGAGAAGGGCTACCAGATCCCCCACGACGCGCCCGCTCTTGCCGCGAATGAGCTCGGCGAAGTCAGGATTCTTCTTCTGGGGCATGATAGACGAACCCGTAGAATAGGCATCGGAGAGCGTGATGAATCCGAATTCAGACGTAGACCAGAGGATAATCTCCTCGCAAAGACGGGAAAGATGCATCATGGATACGCTGCATGCGTAATCGAGGTCAAGCAGGAAATCGCGGTTCGAAACCGCATCGAGCGAGTTCTGCGTTGTGGCGGCAAAGCCCAAATCGCGCGCCGTCATGCTGCGATCGAGGGGATAGGTGGTACCCGCCAGCGCGGCCGAACCCAAAGGGCTTTCGTCTGCAGCGCGCATAGCATACTTGATACGGGCGAAATCACGCTCGAACATCCAATAATAAGCGAGCATGTGATGAGACAAAAGCACAGGCTGGGCATGTTGCATATGGGTATACCCCGGCATGATTACATGGGGATGCCTCTGTGCGGTATCGATAAGCGCATGGCGCAAAGCGACATTGCCCGCCATCAGCTGCATGCAGAGCTTCTTCGCAAAAAGACGCGTATCAGTGATGACCTGATCATTGCGGCTGCGCCCCGTATGCAGGCGTGCACCGGCATCGCCGACACGCTCGGTCAAGGCACGTTCGATAGACATATGAATGTCTTCATCGTTGATATCAAACTCGAATTCGCCCGCTTCGATGTCGACCAGAATGCCTTGAAGCCCCGCATCGATCGCAGCCGCATCGTCGGCCGCGATAACACCTTGGGCTGCCAGCATCTTGGCATGGGCCCGCGAACCCGCGATGTCTTCGGCGTACATCTGCTTATCTACAGGCAGCGACGCACCGAAACGTTGGGTGAAGTCGCTTGCACCTTCTTCGAATCTTCCCGACCAGAGAGCCATCCGATGGTTTCCCTTCTATGCGTATACGGCGGCGTCTTTGCCGCATAACGATGCAGGCATACCCGAAGGAACGCCGTCTTTCAAAGGACCGTCTGCATGAAACGCATCTGAGAGATCCGTCTTAGCACCTTCCCTGCGCCTGTTGGAAGCCCAGGTTTTAGCCGACAGGCCGTAGAGCTCGATAAAGCCGGCTGCTGCCTGATGGTTGAATTCGTCATCCTCATCGTACGTGGCCAAACCATGGTCGTACAGGGAGAATACGCTCTTGCGCCCGACAACCGTGCAATTGCCCTTGTAGAACTTCAACCGGACCGTACCTGTGACGCATTTCTGGGTAGATGTCATGAAAGCATCCAGGGCTTCCTTCAACGGCCCGAACCATTGTCCGAAATACACAGCTTGAGCCCACTTCTGTTCAAGTCCCAACTTATAGTGAAGGACTTCCCGTTCGAGGCAGATGTCTTCCAGGGCCTTATGCGCGTTGATGATGGCCATAGCGGCCGGAGCCTCATAGCACTCGCGGCTCTTCACGCCGACGAGCCTGTTCTCGATCATGTCGATGCGACCGTATCCGTGGGATCCGGCAATATCGTTCATCGCCGTGATGATGTCGACCATGCTCATCTTGATGCCGTCGATGGCGACAGGAACGCCATGGGCGAATTCGATTTCCGTGTACTGGGGGGTGTCGGGAGCTTCTTCGGGGGCTGCCGTCATGGTGTAGATATCAGCAGGCGGTTCGGCCCACGGATCTTCCAAGATACCGCATTCGATCGCCCGGCCGAACAGGTTGTCATCGATGGAATAGGGCGAAGCTTTCGTGGTCGGAACTTCGACGCCATGGGCAGCGGCCCATTCCATTTCCTGCGGCCGCGTATTGAAGTCCCAATCCCTCACGGGGGCGAGGATGGTCAATTCGGGATCGAGCATGGATATGCTCGTTTCGAACCGTACCTGGTCGTTGCCCTTGCCCGTGCATCCATGAGCCACGTATTTGGCTCCGAACGTATGGGCGGCATCGACCAGATGCTTGGAAATAGCCGGCCGGGACAGCGCACTGACGAGCGGGTATTTGTTCTCGTACATCGCATTGGCGACAATAGCCTTGGTGAGAAAGCTATCGGCGAAATCCTGCCTCATGTCAACGACGATGCATTCGAGCGCGCCCATGCGCATCGCCTTCTGCTTGACTTTTTCCAAACCGTCATGTTCTTGGCCGACTTCTCCGACGACGGCGATGACATCGAGGCCCTTTACCGATTGCAGCCATTTGATACAGCATGAAGTGTCCAAGCCGCCCGAATACGCTAATACGACTTTATCTTTTCCTGCCATGATGATCTTGTCCTTTCATACAGGTCGTAAGACCTGGTTGTGTATATGTTGATTAAAGGGGCCCGATGAGGCTCGATGCACATATCCCATGCGCTCACTGTGCATGAAGACAAAATTGTGCTGGGATGGAGGGTGGGCAGTCTTTCAGCCCGCAAAAATAAACGACTAACGTCGTCGCAGACCGTCGAGGGAGCATTCAATACCTGCTGCGTCCTCTGCGGTCTTAGCTGCAATCATGATGCAATTATCGCCAGCGACGGTACCGAGCGTACCGACGAGGCCTGCTTTGTCTATAGCCCCAGCAACGCCGGCAGCGCCGCCTGGGAAGGTTTTCACGATGACCATGTTGCCTGCGGTATAGATTTCCTCGACTAGTTCGGAAACCATGCGCTGCAAGCGCATGTCTTCAGGAAGAACGTAGAATCCTTCCCGAGACTTAAGCAAACCCATGTCGGTGATATCGCGAGAGATAGTAGCCTGCGTGCAGTCGTGCCCCGTTTCCTGAAGCTTTTCGGCCAGATCGCGCTGCGTGCGGATATCACATTGGCGAACAATGTCGCGAATGATATCATGCCGTTGTGTGCGCTTCTTCATAGCCTTATGGGTTCTTCCCTGTTCGCAGTATCCTATAAACAAAAGCTTGATGCGGATGTTATGCAAAAAATATGCACCTTTACCCCGCAACATGCAGATATTCTAGCGGATTGGCTCCGCTTATGCCATAACTTCACAAAAGCGTTCCCAGTTTTTCCACAAGCACGTCAACATCGCGGTCGGTGCATACCAACGGCGGCAGAAACCGAAGCGTATGCGGGCCCGTGGCATTCAAGAGCAACCCGCACGCAAGCCCCTTCAAAACAACTGCCGGTGCGTCGATATCTTCTTTCACGTCACAGCCTACCATAAGACCGAAGCCCCTTACGCGCACGATGCCGGGAATCTCCCCCAACCGCGCACGCAAATACGAGCCAACGGCGCATACGCTTTCCGATATTTCGCGCTGCGCGAGCGTCGAAAGCGTCGCATGTGCGGCCGCGATAGCGAGGTTGCTTCCTCCGAACGTCGTACCATGGTCCCCTGGCTCGAACACATCGGCCACGTCGGCGCGGGCGGAACAGGCCCCCATGGGGAAACCCGAAGCGATGCCTTTGGCAATGGCAACGATATCGGGGGTGATCCCGAAATTCTGAAAGCCGAAGGGCTTGCCGGTACGGTAGATGCCCGATTGCACTTCATCGCAGATGAGAAGGGCACCATGCTTATGGGCAAGGCGCTCCGCCGCCTGCAGGAATTCGCGCGAGCACGGATGCACGCCGCTCTCGCCCTGGATGCATTCGACCATGACAGCGCAGACAGCCTGGTCGTTATCGACGAATACCCGCTCTAAAGCCTCGATATCGTTACGGGGCACATGCAAGAACCCTTGAGGCAGAGGCTGAAATGCTTCTTGCTTCGCCGGCTGCGCGGTCGCAGCAAGCGTTTCCATGGTACGCCCGTGGAAACTGCCCTCGAGCGTCACGATGATGCCGCCGCCATGGCTTTTGCGTTTGCACCATAAGCGAGCCAGCTTCATGGCGCATTCATTGGCCTCGGCCCCCGAGTTGGCAAAGAATGTCTTCCATACAGCAGGATGTTCCGCCTGGTCGCAGGCACTAAGGCCATCGGAAAGCATACGAGCCACTTCGCCGCGCTGCTCGATATAGTAGTAGTTGCTAACATGGATAAGCCGCGCTGCCTGGTCCTGAATAGCTTGCACGACGGCCGGATGGCAATGACCAAGGCTGCATACCCCGATGCCCGCGATGAAATCGAGGAATTCATGCCCTTGGTCGTCACGAACGATTATGCCGTCGCCTTCAACCAAGCATACCGGCTTGCGGGCAAACGTACCCATAACGTATTCTTCTTCGAGTCTTTTCTGTTCTGCCAAGCTCATAGCCTACCTACTCCCACGCGCTTTTCTTGCCGTCGCCACGTATCTCAAGATTTTCCACCAGTTTGCTGGCCACGCTGCCAAGAGGATGCGTATCGAATTCGTAGCTTTCATCGGTCCTGTGTATGACAGTGCCCACACCGGCATCGGTAAGAAGTTCGAGCAGAAGCGAATGCGGCGTGGTGCCATTGATGATATGAGCCCTGAACACACCGGCATCAAGCGCCGAGATGCAGCTTTCGAGTTTAGGGATCATACCTGAGGAAATATCGCCCGCTTCGACGATGCGCTTCGCTTCGCCGCAGGTCATATTTGAAATAAGAGAATCTTGATCGGAGAAATCCTGGTATACCCCGTCGACGTCGGTCAAGAAGATGATCTTATGGGCACCGATGGCAGCCGCTATCTGCCCTGCCGCCATATCGGCATTGACGTTATAGTATCCACCATCTTCGCCAAGGGCGACGCTGGCTACAACAGGGATATAATCCGCCTCTATGATGTCTTCGAGATAACCTGCGTTGATGTCGGTTACACGCCCCACCCGGCCCAAGCTGGGATCAACCTGCTCGGCGACAATGGTCCCGGCATCGCTTCCCGATACGCCGACAGCAAGGTTCCCATGGCTGTTCACGTCTTTGACCAGGTCTTGGTTCACTTGCCCGACAAGCACCATCTTGACCAGATCCATGGCTTCGTCGGTAGTAACGCGCAAACCGTCTTTGAACTCGACGGGGATATTAAAGCGCTCCATCGCATCGGTGATGGCGAATCCGCCGCCATGCACGATGACGGGATTGAGGCCGATGATCTTCAGGAGCACGATATCGCTCATCACGTCTTCGCGCAGGGCCTTATCGACCATAGCCGAGCCACCGTACTTGATCACAACCGTCTTACCGGTGGCCGCCTTTATCCAAGGCAGGGCCTCCGCAAGCACTTCCGCAGGTTGGACCTGACTTTTCTTACGTTGGGTATCTCTCGAGAACTTCATGACCGATAATCTCCGTTGATTGCAATGTATTCATGGGTGAAGTCGCACGTCCACACCGTTGCGCCTGCCGTCCCCGCACCCAAATCGATATCGATGACGATTTCGGGATCCTCGAATCGCTTCAGCGCCTCATCTTCATCGAAGGGGACCGTCAAACCGCCACGGCATACCGGCATTCCCATGATATCGATATCGACTGTTTCCTGCTGGAACCGAGCACCGCTCTTGCCTGCGGCGGCGGCTATCCGGCCCCAATTGGCATCGTGCCCGTATATCGCGGTTTTGACAAGCGGCGAATTGGCAATAGCCCGAGCAGCCGCATCGGCATCAGACGAATCGGCGGCCCCAGAGACGTTGACCGTCACCAGGCGAGTCGCCCCTTCTCCATCGGCGGCGACCATGCGCGCCAGCTTCACGCACACGGCGGTCAGAGCCGCAAGGAATTCATCATAAGCCGCAGAGGACGGCTCGATAGAAACAGAAGGAGCGGCCTTGCCGCTGGCCATGAGGAAGCAGGTATCGTTGGTCGACGTGTCGGAATCGACCGTCACCTTATTGAAGCTAGCCGAGACGGCGGCCGTCAAAGCGGCATGGGCCGCCGGCCCCGAAAGGGGGGCATCGGTGGTGATAACCGCGATCATAGTGGCCATGTTCGGCATGATCATCCCCGAACCTTTGACCATGCCGCCGATCGAGAACGAGCATCCTCTCGATTCGGAAGCCGCACTGGTGTAGGTCACGGCGCATTCCTTCGAATGCGTATCGGTGGTCATGATGGCCGCAGCAGCATCATGACCTCCTTGGATATCGGCAGATACGCGCGCATGGAGGGACGGCGCGGCCTGGCGAAACGGCTGCATGTCCAGATGAATGCCGATAATTCCCGTCGAGGCCAGCAGCACATCGTCTTCGGCACAGCCCACCGCATCGGCCACAATACGTGCGCTCTCATGCGCATTATCCAAACCGACGGGACCCGTAGCCGCATTCGCATTACCCGAATTTACTGCAATAACGCGAGCGGTTCCATACCCGCACCCCGACAAGTTCTCGCGGGATACAGTGACCGGTGCAGAGCAGAACACGTTGCGGGTAAACACGCCGGCAGCGCAACAAGGCTCATCGGCTTCGACAAATGCCAGGTCAAGGCGCGTAGGATCCCGACGAAACCCCGCATGGATACCCCCGGCGGAAAACCCTGCAGGCGTCGTAACGCAACCGTCTTCTCTATATTCGAATTCATCGGCGTAAGACATAGTTCAACCATCCCCTAAACCGGTAAAGACATAGACGTCAAACCGGCATCTTCAGGCAAACCGAACACGATATTCGCGCATTGCACGGCCTGCCCTGCAGCTCCTTTGCAGAGGTTGTCTAGCGCGCATGACGCGACCAGCGTATGCGTCGCTTCGCGGTAGGCAACCCCGATATGCGCAGCATTTGTTCCAACAACCTGGGACGTTCCCGGCATACGGCCTTGCGGGAGAACCCGTACGAACAAGCTGTCTGCGTAGAAATCTTCATACAGGTTTTGCGCAGCTGCGGCATCGAATCCCGCTGCAGCCCGATCAGTCAATTGCACCGTAACCGTGGAAAGAAGTCCCCTGCCAAGGGGAGCCAGATGAGGAACAAACACCACCCTATCGGGCAATCCCAATATCTGCTCTATTTCCGGCGTATGGCGATGCCCCGACGCCCCGTAGGCTTCCACATTCTCGTTAGCTCGGCAAAAAGACGTACGCTCGGTAGGCTTTCGGCCCGCCCCCGTCACACCCGAAACCGCCTGCACGCTCAAAACACCCTGCAGCATGCCCGCGGCAACAGCCGGATAGGCAGCAAGCGACGTGGCCGTGGGATAGCACCCCGCACAGGCAACGAGCACCGGATGCCCATAAGCGTATTCGGCAGCGACCCGCTCGATTTCCGTACGTGCGAGTTCAGGCAGACCGAAGGCGGCACGCTCGAGCAGTTCGGGCGATGTATGCTCGGTTCCGTACCACCGTTGGTAGAGCATGGGATCTTTGAGCCGATAGTCAGCTGAGAGGTCGAATACCGAAATGCCTTTTTCCAGGAAACGAGGCACCTGCCCAAGGGCAACCGTATGAGGCACGGCAAGGAAAACCGCATCGCACCGATCGAGTTGCGCATCGTTATGGGGGCTGAAGACCAAATCGGACATACCGGTGAAAGCAGGGTATATTTCCGCAAGAGAACACCCCGCATCAGCATCGCTGGTGATGACCCTTACATCGAAATCGGGATGCTCGGTCAATCGTCGGACCAGCTCGATCCCCGCATATCCTGCAGCACCGACGACGCCAACACTGAAAGCCATAGCCATCCCCCATTTCATAATATTCACGTTTCTTATACATTCCGCTAAAATTATGCGGATTTACAGCATACATCAGTCATTCAATACAGAATGAATCTGCACCATACCTACGCATAGACAAAGGGATGGCCGAGTATAAGACAGGGGAAGGAGCCACGCAGGCGGCCGCAGCCACGCTTTGCGCCAGTCGGCACAACGAACTCGCTTATGAGCGCAGGCGTCCTTGGAGCAGATGGCGCACGGCACCGATCGGATCGTGCAACAGCATACGGGGCCCCGCATAGGCCATGGCTGTTTTGATGCGCTCACGCATAATCGATTTGTAGCAGGGGGTCTCGCACGAGCTGCAGAACGTCTTCTCTTCCATGCGGGGGCACCGGTCGATGCGCTCGTGGGCATAGTCGATAAGCGTGCGGCATTCCGCACAAGGCACCTGATCAGCGTGATGGTTGCCCTTGCAGTAGAGGCAGATCATAGTTTCAACCGTCGTTTTCTCCTGCATGCGCTTGCGCTGGAGAACCACCTTATTGCGAGCGACGGCAGTGCCACAGGATTGCCTTTGCTCCTTCACAGGTACCTCCTTTCGGTCAAAACAGAGAAGCACAGGAGGCTTCGGTACAACATCAATGATTCGGCGTATGGGTATACGTGGGAACGGCTTCTTCCAGAATGGAGATCGCCTCTTCGTCGGTACCGTCGATGGCGTGCTCGAGCTCACCGAGTTTTTCCGCCACTTCGTCGTAGCTGATTTCCTGGCCTTTGGAAACCATGATGCCCTTATTCTTGGTGGGGACTGTGCTCTCTTCATCCATAAGCAGCTCTTCGTACATCTTCTCGCCTTCGCGCAAGCCCGTGAACACGATTTTGATGTCGGCGCCAAGCGTGTGGCCTGAAAGCTGTATGAGGCTTTTGGCAAGCTCGACGATTTTCACAGGTTCGCCCATATCGAGAATGAATATCTCGCCACCCTGAGCCATCCCACCCGCTTGGATAACCAATCGAGAAGCTTCGGGGATCGTCATGAAGTACCGTTCGATATCGGGATCGGTTACGGTTACGGGACCGCCTGTGGCAATCTGCTTCTTGAAGACGGGAATGACGCTACCGTTGCTGCCCAGAACATTCCCGAAACGAACAGCAGTGAATACCGTGCGGCTGGTACGGGCGTAGTACTGCATGACCATTTCACCCATGCGCTTGGTAGCGCCCATGACAGACGTAGGGTTGACTGCTTTGTCTGTTGAGATGAAGATGAAGCGCTTGACTCCATAGCGGTCGGCGGCACGCACAGTATTGAGAGTACCGAAGACATTGTTGTGCAGGGCTTCACGCGGACACTGTTCCATCAGCGGTACATGCTTATGGGCAGCCGCGTGAAATACCACGCTGGGATGGTATTTGTTGAAGACATCTTCCAAACGAGATTCGTCGCAGACGCTTCCGATTTCAATATTGACGTCAATGTCGTTATAGAGCGCAATCAGTTCATTTCGCAGCATATAAGCATCATTCTCGTACATATCGAAAATAACGATGCGGGCGGGCGCGACCGTGCAAAGCTGGCGGCACAGCTCAGATCCGATCGATCCTCCGCCGCCCGTCACCAAGACCGTCTCGCCCGATATATACCCCGACACCGAACGCGTGTTGAGCAAAACCTCGTCGCGACCGAGAAGGTCGGCCACATCGACATCGCGCAAAGCCACATCGTTGAGTTCGTCGATCCGCAGTTCGCGCACATTGGGAAGCGTGCGCAACTTGCAATCGGTCTGCGTGCAGATGTCGTAGATGCGCTTGCGCTCTTCGAGCGAAGCGGAAGGAATGGCCACGACGATCTGCTCGATGCCGTAATCATCGACCAAGTCGAGAATATCCTCGCTGCTTCCCGCCACCTTGACCCCATGAATACGCAGCCCGCGCTTAGCGCGATTATCGTCAGTGGCAACCATCGGCACTCCGGGCATAAGGGGGTCTTTTGTAGCCATGCGGTCAATGACCAAGGACCCTGTTTCTCCAGCGCCGACAATAAGCGTACGGAGCCTGGTGCAAGGAGGCTTCTCGGTATCGGATGCACGCCGTTTCGGACGAAGGACACGATACCCCCCGCGTACACCGCCGCACAAAAAGATCAAGAGGAACCAAGCGACGAAATACACGCGAATAGGAAGACGCACGCCGATAACCCAAAGGAACACGGCTCCTAGAAGAGTTGAAACCCCGACTGCCAGGACAATCTGGATAGCTTCATCGACGGAAGCATATTCCCACAGGTTGTTATAGAGGCGGAACAGACCCAAAATAGCAATGTTGATGATCGCAAGAACACCGACCATGAAATAGATTTCGTGGGTAGCGTACACTTCCCCCAGCAGATCGGTAAGAACAGATGCCAGCAGATAGGCCAAGTACGTGGCGATGATATCCCACGTCAGAAGCAGTGCAGTACGTTTTGTAATATGGAAATCCATGCAAACCTTAATCGTCAGACGTTTTTCCAAGCGAGTGTGCAGCCAAAAAACACCTGACGAACCGACAGTCTCGATGCGCGGCAGGTGTCAAAATGCCAACAAGCACTTCCCAGCAGCCGTTAATTTTACACAAATACGCTAGCATGGGACCATTCTTTCATCGTTTGGAGAGTGGCTTACATGAATAAAACAGCGAGCATTCAAGAAACCGTTGCACAGAGCATGCCGCACGACCAACCCTGCCGCCAGCAGAATATCGAAGCTATAACCTCGTACTACCTCAGCGGCATCAAGCACGGAACAGGCAGAATCGGTATCGAGCTCGAACATCTGCTGCTTCATCGCGCGGACGGCACGCCGGTCGCTTATTCCGAAGACCACGGCGTACGCTGGCTCCTCGAACAGCTTCAGGCCGACTACCCCGATACGGTCTACGACGGGGACCATGACCTTATCGGAGTCTCGCGCTTGAATGGCACGACGCTCGAAGCGGTTACGCTCGAACCCGCAGCACAACTCGAGCTTTCGGCAGGCCCGTTCGCATCATTGCTGGAAGCACGCACCTGCTTCCAGGAGTTCGAAGACTGCGTGGAAAGCATCCTCGATCCGGTAGGAAAAGAAATCATGCTGCTTGGCTACCAACCGAATGCGAAGGCCGCCGAAACCGAGCTCATCCCCAAGCGTCGGTACAAATTCATGGACATGTACCTGTCGGAAAAGGGCCACTACGGCCGTTGCATGATGCGCGGCACCGCATCGACCCAGGTTTCCATTGACTTCACCAGCGAAGACGACTGCCTGCGTAAATTGCGCTTGGCTTGCCGGATGGTTCCTTTGCTGGCCTTGGTCACCGACAATACCCCCATTTTCGAAGGTGAGAGACGCCCCCATGAGCTCATGCGCACAGAAATCTGGAAGTACTGCGATCCTGATCGGTGCGGACTCGTTCCAGGCGTACTGAGCGAAGAATTCGACCTGCGGGCATATGCTCGATACGTATTAGACACTCCGGCGATTCTTGTTCCCTGTGCGAAAAACGATTGGTGCTATGACGAGAAGACGTTCGGTGAGATATACGCCCATACGCCCATGCAGCGACAGGATGTCGAGCACGCCGTCTCTATGCTCTTCAACGACATACGTTTGAAAACCTACATTGAGATACGACCGGCGGACGCCCTCCCTATCGACTTTGCCATTGCCTATGCTGCTTTCGTCAAAGGGCTGTTCGCAAACGAACGAACGCTGTCAGCAACCGAAAAACTGCTGGATGGTGCGCACAATGAAACGGATGTTGCACGGGCGAAGGAAGACCTGATGTCCCGAGGTTACGATGCCACCGTCTACGGGAATCCCGTTGGAGACATAGTGCAAGGCATGTGCGACATCGCCTTAGGAGGATTGCCTGCTGAAGAGCGGGAACTACTCGCCCCTATCGCTGCATTGATCGATGACCGGACGACCCTTGCCGAGATATCGATAACAGGGTAATGAGAGAACCACGCCTTGTGGCGAACCCGCCCCTGGTCGACATTGCAGGGCGATTGCCTGCAGGAGACAGCATGGCGGACTGATGTGCTGGATGCACTCGATCCCCGTTCTTGCCGATGTCCGATGCGACTTGCGTTAGACTGGGGCGATCGGTATTCCGAAGCGATTTTTTCGCGAAAGAAAGGAGCCCGGCATGGGCAATAGCGGCAAGAAAGTGAAAGTGCACTACATCGGAACATTCGATGACGGCACTGAATTCGATTCATCGGTAAAACGCGGTGAACCGATTGAATTCGTATGCATGGCAGGCCAGATGATCCCAGGGTTCGACAAAGCCGTGGATGCCATGGTTATCGACGAGACCAAAAAGGTTCGCATCCCTGCAGCCGAAGCCTACGGAGAACGCGACGAAGACCTGATCCAGAAGGTTCCGCTCGACCGCATACCCAATGCCGATCAACTGCCTGTGGGCGAAACCATCTACATGCAGGGTCCCGATGGGAGGCCTTTCCCCGTAAAGGTCATCGAAATAGAAGACGGACAGGCAACGTTTGACATGAATCACGAGATGGCAGGTAAAGACCTCAACTTTGAGATTACCCTCGTGGAAATCGTCGAAGAATAGGCACGAGCAGCCGCTTTACCGTATGCATACGAAGGCCCGGATGAATCTCCGGGCCTTCGTACTTTCATTGGGAAAGACAGTCCTTTCCAAGTCTTCTTAGAAAGGACTCAGTTGGCGTACATCGCTGCATACGGACGGCTGCTGGCAGGACGCAACTTCCAAAAATTCTGACCGGACGCATCGATGGCCGAGCCTAGATCCTCGGCAAAGCGCCTGTTGTACTCTTCGAGCAAAGGCACGAGAACCTTGCGATCGATATCGTCGACAGGCTCTTGCACAAGGCCCGGCAGCACCTCTTTTTCATCCAGTTGGTGCTTCAGGTAGATAATGCCGCCATGCATGCCGGTAGCCAGGTATTCGCCTGCGTGCCCCAGAAGGACGATGATGCCGCCTGCCAAGTACTCGCCTAAGAAGTTACCCGCGTTGCCACCGATGACGACCATGGGGCATTTTTCCTGGTATTGCTTCATATGAATGCCGACACGCCACCCGCAGTCATCGCGGACGAAAATACGGCCGCCACGCATAGCGTACCCGGCAGCATCCCCGCAACGTCCGTGGATGATGATCTCGCCGTCGTTCATGGTGTTTCCTACTTGGTCTTGAGCGTTGCCGAAGACCTCGATATGCCCGCCGTCCATGTAGCTGGCCATATCGTTGCCGGGAGTCCCGTGAATAAGAAGGGTCTTACCCGCAGGCATCGCGCATCCCAGGTATCGCTGAGCATACACATCTTGCAAGATCAGCGTATCGTAGATATCGAGCGCCTCGTGCACCCGTTCGTTCGCTTCTTTGAAATGTGACGTACCCAAAACCAAGGTATCGGACACAACAGGCGCAGCCTGCGCTTCATTCGCCATTATTCGCCACCTTCTTTCCATCCGCGTTGATCAAGATCCGCCGGATAGCATCGATGCAGACGAGACCAACGCACCGATTGCGGAAAATCGAGATTGGTCGGCGCTTGGTCGAAGAAATCTTCAGCAAGCGTTGACAACGGGATGCACTGGTCGATAACCGCCGTGTAAATTCCAGCATTATCAGGTCTGTTGAGCAGGATGTACCCGAACAAGCGATCGCCCTTGGTGACGAACTTCGCATATGCCGAACCGTCGGATATGATGCGCGTTTGGTAGCCGCCTTCGGGATCGGGGTTGATGACCCCGCTCGTAAGAAGGGATATATCAAAGAAATCGACAGCATTCAAAGCGAAGTTGCCCTCGAATACGGGAGCTTGGTCTGCAGCAGCCATATTGGCACCCGCTACCTTGCCCTGGATAACGGCATTCGGCCAAAGGGCCAAGGGACGTTTGCTGCCATCGAGCGTATCGATGGTCTGCGTGATATCCCCCGCCGCATAGACATCGGAAAGCGTCGTGCGCATCGTAGAATCGCAGACCGCACCGCGCTCGACATCCGCTCCGGCCTCAGACAGCAGGGCAGCATTGGGACGCACGCCCACAGCAGCCACGACTACGTCGCAGGCAAGCTCTTCGCCGTTGGTGAGAAGGGCGCACCCGATTGCGTCGCCGTCGCCAAGCAGCTTGCTAGCGGTGATGCCCGGCATGCAGGAGATGCCGCGATCGGCAAGTTCGCGCACCAGGATGGCGGCACCTTCGTCATCGAGAACGGCGGGCAGGATGCGCGGAGCCATTTCGAGAACGACAACTTCATCGACGTGCGCATGCAATGCCTCGGCGGCCTTCAGGCCGATCAAACCGCCACCGATGACGA